>SWCE01003533.1_pt1 | contig 173383 bp, 154 predicted proteins | sample 4690061 | NCBI WGS metagenome assembly SWCE01 (sample SAMN10267279, study PRJNA491770) | bioreactor metagenome | isolation source: DHS bioreactor inoculated with subseafloor sediment | place: Japan: off Shimokita Peninsula | collected 2012-10 | reverse complement strand
CAGACTGCTGACAAACCCCTGGCGTTAGCCGGGGGTTTTTGATTCACTGTTTTGATGTTGAAGAAGCCCGGCCCCGACCAGACAGCTCTCGAGATGGTGACGCTCGACCAGCTTGTTCCCACTGATCACCTTTTGCGCAAGATCGACGCGGTGATCGACTTTTCGTTCATCCATGACCGCGTTGCGGATCTTTATTGCGCGGACAATGGCCGTCCGCCGCTGGATCCGACGTTGATGTTCAAGGCGCTTTTCATCGGTTACCTGTTCGGGATCCGCTCGGAGCGTCAGCTGGTGCGCGAGATCGAGGTGAATGTTGCCTACCGGTGGTTCTTGCGTCTGAAGCTGACGGACAAGGTTTTCGATGCTTCGACGCTGAGCCAGAACCGGCGGCGGCGCTACAACGATGCCTCGGTGGCGCAGGATATCTTCGACCGGATTGTCGAGCAGGCGATTTCTCACAAGCTTGTCGACGGTACGGTGCTTTATACCGATTCCACGCATTTGAAGGCGAACGCCAACAAGGGCAAATACGATCTGGCTGAGGTTGCCAAGTCCCGGGCAGACTACTGGGCGGATCTGGACCGGGCCATTGAGGCGGAGCGCAAACTGCACGGCCAGAAGCCGCTGAAGGAAAAGGACCGGGAGCCGAAAGTCAAAGAGACCAAGGTGAGCCGCACGGACCCAGATGCTGGCTACATGGTGCGTGAGGGCAAGCCCAAGGGGTTCTTCTACCTTGACCACCGCACGGTCGACGGCAGGCTCGGGATTGTCACGGACACCTTCGCCACCCCCGCCAATGTGCATGACAGCATCGTTTATCTCTCCCGGCTTGACCGCCAGCGGAAGCGCTTCGATTTCGAGGTTGCGGCCGTTGGGCTCGATGCGGGCTATGCCACGGCGGGCATCGCCAGGGGATTGGAAGAGCGGGACATTCTGGGTGTCACCGGGTATCGCCGCCCCACGTCCCCCAGACCCGGCATGATGCGCAAGTCAGTCTTTGCTTATGAGGACGAGGCCGATGGGTATCGCTGTCCGCAAGGCCAGATGCTGAGCTATGCCACGACGGATCGCAATGGCTACAAGCATTACAGGTCCGATCCTGACATCTGCAGATCCTGCCCGCTTCTGGCCTCTTGCACCTCCAATGCCAAGGCGGAGCGGACCATCACCCGTCATGTCTGGCAGGAAAGCCGGGAGCGGACCGATGCCCATCGTCTGACCGCCTGGGGCAAGGCCGTCTACAAGCGCCGCAAGGAGACCGTGGAACGCTCGTTTGCCGACGCCAAACAGCTTCACGGCCACCGCTATGCAAGGTTCCGAAGTCTGGTGCGCGTCCAGACCCAGTGCCTGCTGGCCGCCACAGCCCAGAACATCAAGAAGATCGCAATGGCCCTCACCAAAGCCCCGAAACAAGCACCCGCGTAATGGGAATATGCGCGTTAAAGACCAAACTCTGAAACGCCGACAATCGCCACAAAACCTAATCCAAAATAACAAACCCGCCGAAATCGACGGGTTTGTCAGCAGTCTGAACGGCCGCCCCATGGGGCGGCCGCTTTTTTTGGTTGGTTGCGGTCCCGCGTCAGGCAAAGCCGAAAAGACGCGGGAAGTACATCGTAATGAAAGGCACGTAGGTGATCAGCATCAGAACCAGGATTTCGGCTGCAAGAAAGGGCATGATCGCCATACTGAGGCGCGACAATTTCACATTCGAGACCCCGCAAGCTGCAAACAGCACCAGTCCGAAGGGCGGTGTCGCCAGACCGATTGTCAAGTTGACACAAGTGATCAGGCCAAAGTGGATCGGATCCACACCATACTGATAGGCGATCGGCGCGATCAGCGGCCCCAGCACGATGATGGCAAACCCCATGTCGAGGAACATGCCGAGCACCAGGAACAGGACGTTGACCAGAAGCAGAAAGACATACTTGTTCTCTGTCAGATGCAGGAAAACCAGCGTCACGTGTTCGACCAGATTGTAATAACTCACCAGCCAGCTGAAGCACTTGGCGCAGGCAAGCAGGAACATGATCATGGCGGTCGCCGTGACCGTGTGCTTCAGGATATGAACGATATCGTCCCAACCGAGCGACCGGTAGAAGACCACCCCCATCAGCAATCCGTACATGACGGCGACTGCGGAAGCCTGGGTCGGACTGAAGAACCCACCCAGAATACCGCCCATGATGATCGCCGGCAGGAGCAGGGCCGGAATGCTGCGCAGAAGGATGACGAAGAGATTGATAATGCCCACGAACGGCTTGCGTTCGCCGATCCCCTTCCTGACGGCCACCAGATAGGCGGTTCCCATCAGGAAGAGCGCCACAAGGATCCCGGGGATCAGACCGCCCAGAAACAGGCCCGCGATCGAAACATGCATCACCGACGCGTAGAGCAGCATCGGAATTGAGGGGGGAATGATCGGGCCGATCACTGAGCTCGATGCGGTAACGGCGGCGCTGTACTCCTCATCGTAGCCGTTTTCCTTCATCGCCGGGATCATGATCCCGCCGACCGCCACCGTGTCCGAGACCGCTGAACCGGTAATGCCCGCGAAGAACATGCTTGCAATAATATTGGTATGGGCAAGGCCGCCGCGAATCCAGCCGACCAGCGCCCCGGAAAGATTCATGAGCCGGTCGGTAATCTTGGCCCGGTTCATGATTTCGCCGGCCATGATGAAGAAGGGAATCGCCAGAAGCAGAAGGTTCTCCGTGCTGGTGAACATGCGCTGCGGGATCTGCAGGAAGAGCAGTGGATTTCCCATGTCGATGAAGACGAAAATCGTCATCAGCACGAGGCAAAGTGCGATCGGCACCCCGATCAGGAGCATCGGGATGAAACTGCCAACAACGATGCCAATCATAGCTCCGCCTCCTCAATCTTCAGTTTTTCCTGGTCTGGGGCATCCGGCAGAGCCGCACCGATGGCGTTCAGTCCGAGAATGAGGCCACCTGCGGGAACCGAGAGGTAAAAGTAGTAAAGGCTGATATCGAGATAGAGCGAGGTCTGAGAGCGTCCGACGAAGACCGCCATCTTGTAACCGTAGTAGACCATCACCCAGACGACGATCAGCGTGAGCGCCGCAAACAAGACCCGCAAGGCGATCATCAGTTTCGGCCCGAAGAATTCGTGAAAAATGTCCACCCCTATGTGACCGCCGCGACGGGCGATCGCTCCGGCCCCCAGAAACACCACCCAGGCGAACAGGAGATTGCTGACTTCTTCCACCCAGACAAGGGAACTTCCCGTGGCCTGTTCGGTTAGGATCCCCGCAGCGTTGATCAAGAACAACGCGGCGACCAGGATCATCGCAACGAGGAGTGTGCCCCGTTCGAGGTAATCGAGAAAGAGCTGGTAGAGCTCCGCGACCCGTTTCATGTAATGCGATCCAAGTAATCCTGTGACGTTGCAGGCATGAAGCCTCCCCATGGCAGTTTATAACCGGCATGGAGCCGACAAGGGCCCTTATTCGCCAACCTGACAGAAAACAAAAAAGGGCGGCCATGGTCTGACCGCCCAAGTAATCGACTTAAATCACGAGCCTTCACGGGCAGCTTCGGCAGCTGCACGGATCTTGTCGACCCAGGCCTGACCGTTTTCGCCTATCTTGCGAACGATGGTGTCGATATACGGCTGTTGCCCCAGAGCGCGGAACTGCTCGATTTCTTCCGCTGTCGGATAGTAGAATTCAGCGCCTTCCTTCTCCATGGCCTCCTTAACGACGAGGGAGCTGAGATAGGAGTGAGCATTGCCGACGCGGGTGTACAGATCCGCAGCCTGAAGAACGATATTCTGATGCTCCAGTGACAGCGACTGGAAGAACTTCTCGTTGATCATAAGCGGATGAAGGTTATAGCTGTGACGCGTGACCGTCACATACGGGTTCACCTCATAGAGCTTTTTCGAGTACATCGAATATAGCTCGGTGTCGTGACCTTCGGCCATGCCCGACTGCAGCGCGGTGTAGAGTTCGCTCCAGGTGATCGTGACCGTCTTGCTGCCCCATGCGCGGAACATTGCCAACAAGCCCGGGTTTTCCGGCACACGCATCGTCATGCCTTCCAGGTCTTTCGGGCTGTGCACCGGCTTTTCGGAGTAGATGTTACGGAAGCCTGCGCCATCGGCCCAGCCGAGCACACGCAGGCCGGTGTTCTTCAGGAACACATCGGCCAATTCCTGACCGACCGGTCCTTCCATCACTTTCCAGGCAGTCAGGTTGCTGTCGAAGACATAAGGGATCTGGGTGATCGCGATCTCAGGTGCGAATGGCACCATGATCGACGTGTAGGCACCGGCTACCTGAATAACGCCAAGCTGTGCCTGTTCGACAATGGCGCGGCCATTGCCGAGTTCGCCATTGGGATAGACCTCGACCACCATTTCGCCATGAGACTGGCTTTCAATGTAATGTTTGAATGCGTTGACACCGGCGGTACGGCCGGCGCCCGGCAATGCTGTCTCGGCCTCCGAGGAATGGCCGACCTTGATGACGATCGGTTCCGCTGTCGCGGCACCCGCCATTGTCATCGCGGCTAAAGCCAAGCCCAGAATTCCAACTTTCAGTTTCTGCATTTGATGAAACCTCCCTTTCCATCATTATGAACACAGGATTACGACGCGTTGCGCCGCCTCCGCTTTTATTATTTTTGAAAATCTATTTCAAAAATATTTGCGTGTCGATAAATTTCTCGATCAAGCGTTCGTTTTGCGCTCCAGAACGCGAAAATCGAAACCCGTTTTGCTGACGCCATCTGCGGTTTGATTAAATTTCTCCTTTTGTTTCAATAAGATGTTTAGCGCCATGGATTTCATCCCCCTCCCCAGCAACTTTGTCGACTTAATGAAGGATCGTCTGTCAGGCTGAGTCGCGAGTATCACAAACATGGCTGGCGAAACGATTTCGTCCATTGCCGAACCGATGATCGCAAGGTGTTCTGAGAGCCGGATATCCTGAAAGAATACACTCGGGAACGCCTGACGAGCCGGGTCAACGGAAAGCTGAACTCGACCGGCGTCATCAATCCTCGCCGTTGTGTTCGTTCTGCGCGGCCCGGCTGCCTATATCAGGTCGGATTACGACCTGGAGCGCGTGCCTTTGATTGTCGAGAAGCGATGCGAACGGGACGGTTCGCATTCCCGAGCTGACTTGTCACCGCAGGCGCAGCTGACAGGGAGTTGCAGGTCCGTTTGCTGTTCACGCGTTACAACCGGCATATCAAACTTCTCAAAATTCACGGCCCGAAGCTGGTCTTTCCCATCCGCCAGTTCATCGAAGGGAGCGTTCAATTTCTCTCCAACGGCACCATTTTCCGATAAACGCGCAATCCCTTTTTCCGCCCGGCAGTCCCGTGTGCAAGGATTCCTGCACTTGATTCGGACTTCGGGTAGACGGCAGGCAGGTGGCCTGCCCTATCGTTGACAAGTGCGACAATTGGAATTCCCAACAGGGTGGGATCTGCCTTATGAGTTGGGGCGACGGCGTACTGAAGGACGGAAGGCGGCATGGCGATCGGATTGACCGGCAATGACCTGGAATTGATCAGCAAGACCGCGATCCTGGGTGGGGTGGGCGATCAACCGCTGACGGAGCTGTTATCGGATGCCGTGATCAAGACGCCGGAGCGCGGCGAGGTCCTGTTCGTTCAGGGGGATCCGGCGAGCGCATTTTACGTTGTGCTCGACGGCTGGATCAAGCTCTACCGAATGACCGTTGCCGGTGAGGAAGCGGTGGTCGGTATCTTCACCAAAGGCCAGAGCTTCGCCGAGGCGGCCGCCTTTACCGCGGGCATGTTTCCGGTCAGCGCGGAATGCGTGACCGACGCCCGGTTGCTGATGTTCCCGTCAAACCGTCTGTTCGACCGCATCCGCCAGAACCCTGAACTGGGCCTGTCGATGCTTGCCTCCACCTCGCAGCATCTGCACGGACTGGTGCATCAGATCCAGCAGTTGAAGGCCCATACGGGCGCCCAGCGCCTGGCTGAATTCATGCTGGCCCTGGCGCCGGTCGAGGCAGGGGCCTGCACGATCGCCCTGCCCTATGACAAGGCCCTGATCGCCGGCCATCTCGGCATGAAGCCGGAGAGCCTGTCGCGGGCCATCGCACGCCTGAAGGAGGTCGGCGTCACGGTGAAACGCAACATGGCCACCATTCACGACGTCGACCGCCTCCGGAATTTCTTCGAACAGGAGCGCGCCGAGGTCTTGCGATCGCGCAGTTGAGGCTTGCGCGCCCCGCGCGCCAGCACTAATCGCCGGCGCTGTTCCGGAACGCCAGGATCGGCAGATAGATCCAGACATACAGACCGAAGCCCAGGAGCCAAAGGGCGCCAGACAGGTACATCGTCTGAAAATAATCCAGGAAGTCCGTCCCGAAGGCCCGCACGAGAGCTGCCGCGAAAACACAGAGATAAGCGACCGCGATCGGCTTTGCGACAATAAGCGGACGTCCGGCGTGTCCGAGGGAAGCCCGGGTCATCATGGCAAGCGTCATGCCGCCGACCGCGCCGATCGCCAGCAGATGCAGGGCGGCGGTGTCATCGAGGAACGGGGTAAGATGCGCCGCCGCCAGGGCCAGATAGGCAATCGCCAGAAAGGCTAAGGCAAGATGAAGCACCCATAGGATGGGCTCGCGCCATGTCAGCAGGCTGCGCCATCCGGCAACCCGCATCCCGTTCGCAATGCCTGCCACGAGACACAGGCTGCCCAAGACAACATTGGGCACGGGCAAGGCACTTGCGACAGCGGCAAGAACGGACGCAAGGATTGCGATCTTGTCCAGCGCCGGACGGACCTGCGGCATTCGCCCGCAATAGCCCTGCCGGTTGAGCGCGTTGCGGGTAAAGCCCGGTACGACGCGCCCGCCGATGATGACGATCATGGCCGCGCTGGTGTAAAGGCCGAGCCGGGTCCCGGCGATGGCCGTGTCATCGGTCAAGCCGAGCCACTCCAGGTGCATCAGAAGATTGCCGGTGAACATGGCCGTGAGCAATCCGAGAAAGATGACGTTGCGAAGCTGGGTTTTCTTCAGGAGATTGCTGCCGATCTTGAGGCCGAGCAGCGGAATAAAGGCCAGATCGATGACGGCGACTGCCCAAGGGTCGAAATAGCCGGAAAACCAGATCGCCAGCCGCCCGGCCAGCCAGACCAGTCCGGTCGTCGCCACGAAGGCGGACCGGGCAGACGGCGACCCTGTCCAGTTGGGAACGGCCGTCAGGAAGAAGCCGGCCATCACCGCAACCGTGTAGCCGAAAATCATCTCGTGGGCGTGCCATAGATGGGGAGCCATGGCCATGGGCGGTTCTGCAAAGGTGCCACCGGCGGCGTGAAGCCCCAACCAGCCAAGCCATGCGGCAATCGACAGGACGGCGAAACATCCCGCCGCCAGAAAATAGAGGCGGAACCCTGCGGTCAGGAAGACCGGAAGTCCTGTGCCGGTGCCTTTGAGCGCTGCTGTCCGTGCCATGGTTTTATCCTCAGGTTGAGACGCGAAGCACAGCTTCGCTGCCATCCGTTCTCAGGAGAAAGGCCTGCGCTCCGGCAAAGCCGTCGAGAGCTTCGGCCAGTACCTGTTCGCCGCAGACCAGTGCCGCGGTCGACAGGCCGTCGGCGATGGTTGCCGAGGACGCGACGACACTTGCCCCCGCCAGGCCCGAGCGAGCCGGCCGGCCCGTTCGCGGGTCCAGGATGTGCGACACCCGGGCCTCCCGGTCGAAGGTCGTTCCGGAAAGGGCCGAGGTGGCAACGGCGCGATCCTTGAGCACGATCCGACTCCCCTGCTCCACCTCTCCCGGCGCAAGCAGCACCTCCCAGCCGTCGGGCCCCGCGGGATCACTTCCCGAAGCTGCGATCTCGCCGATATTGACCAGGATGTCCGTGAAACCTTCGTTCTTCAGCAGCGCGGACACCCGGTCGGTCATGTAGCCCTGGGCAATGCCGTTGAGTGTCAGCGCCATGCCGGGCCGGTCATAAGCCACCCGTTCGGGGTCTATCCGCACCTTGTCGAAGCCGGTCAGTTCAAGAATCCGGTCAATGTCTTCAGGCGCAGGTCGCGCCTCCGCTTCGCGGCTCTCTCCGGCATAGGTGCGGGCATAGAGATCCCAGAGCGGCTGGATCGACGGGTCGAAAGCCCCGGCCGTCGTCTTGTGAATGCTCCGGACGGTCGCAAGAAGGTCGACGAGCTCTGGCGGCGGCGCCATTATCCGGCCTTCCCGGTTCAATCGTGTCAGCGCGCTGTCGGTCCGATAGAGGCTGAACACCCGCTCCAGACGCAGGATCTCCGTCTCCATTGCGGCAAAGACCTTCCGCGCGTGGTCCCGGTCGGGGTCAACGAGCCTGACTTCCGCTCCTGCGCCAAGCGCGACGCCGCGCCAGCGTTGTATTGCAGGGGCTCCGATCGCCAATCCAGGGGTGATTGCCATCCCGGCCGCGGCGGCCGAGATGGACAGGAAGCGACGCCGGGACAGCGGTTTGGCATGGGTGAGCGTGGTCATTGGCTTGCCTCCACCATGGTCATGGCCTCGCTCCCGGACTGGTCCTTCGACACGACGGAGCCCAGAACATAGGCCTCCGGTATTTCGGACAGGCGCACGATGTTGCCGCCCTGTTCGGCGACAAAAACCTCAGCACCGTTCTCGCTGCCGAACGGGATGGCCTCCGGCGCGCCCATGCCGCCGGTCTTGCGGCTGCCGATCACAAACCAGGCCGTTTCCGCGTCGATCCAGTTGGCTTCTCCCGGATTTTCCCAGCTCTCGGCCTTGCCCATGTCGCTGACATAGACGGCGACATAATCCTTGGGCTCTTCCGGCGACAGGGTAAAGGCAACCGCATCGCGGACCTGCGTGAACCAGAGCGGATGAGGGTTGCCCTTCAGATGGATCTGCGCCTTGGGACCATCGTGATCAAGCGCGGTCATCTGGCAGTAATAGCCGGTTGAAGCCAGCGTCATGGCCACCGGAGCCGGCTTGGCGACCGTGGTTTCTTCCTGACAGGCGGACAGACCCAGACCGAGCAACAGGGCGAGGCCGAGGGCAAGAGCGGGGCGTTTCATGGTGTGATCCTCCGGATCCGGGCGAGGGCAAGGCCAAGGGCGAACAGGGTTACGCCTGCGATCGATGCGAGTGCCGCCACGGGCGGGAACGGCAGGCTTTCGGCAACGCCGGCCATGCCGCCAACGAGGCTGCTTGCCCCGAGCGAGGCCAGATTGAACAGGCGGAAGGCGTCGGCGGGATTGAGCACCATGGCGTAAGGGAAAACATGGGCCGAGAAAGTACCGCCGGTGTCGGTCACCAGCAGACCGAGCAGGGCGAGGTCATAAAGCACCACAAGAACCAGCCAGGCGCCGATCGCAAGCGCCGCAGAGGTCGAACTCTGCCGCGTCAGCGCGCTGAGGACGTAGCCGACGGCCAGGAAGGCAAGACCAAGGGCGGCGGATGTCAGGATCAGCCGGACGAAATCGACCAGTCCTGCCGGCGAGCCCGCATCGACGGCATAAAGCAGCAGACCCGTGGAGCCGTAGCCGACCACAAGAGCGACGGTCAGCACCATCAAATGGCCCAGCGCCTTGCCGAGCAGAAATTCCGTGCGCGAGATCGGGCAGGAAAAGATCAGCAGCAGCGTGCCCCGGTCGATCTCACCGGAAATCGCGTCGAAGGCCAGAAGCAGCGCGATCAGCGGCACCAGATAGACGGACAGGCTGGCCAGCGAGGCGACGGTGATCGTCATCCGGTCCACGCCGAGCGTGCCGGCCGGGGTCGAGCCGAGAAGAGCGAGCGCCAGGGAAAAGGCGGCCAGGATCAGCGTGGCCAGCATGATCCAGCGGTTGCGCAGTCCAAGGCGCAGTTCCTGACCGGCCACTGTGAGTATGCGGGTGAACATGAGATCAAACCTCCGCGGCCGTGATGCCGGAAAAATGGCGGTAGACATCGTCGAGAGACGGCAGGTGCATGTCCACATCGTCGACGAGGCCGCCGAGTTCGCCGATGGAGGCTAGGCAGGCGACCTTGCCTTCCGGTTCGCAGAAAAGTTCCACGGAACAACCGTTCACGCGGGTACCTCCGAGCCGGTTCGCGATCCGGTCGGCTGCGCCTTCCGAACCGCGGACCCGGATACGGATCGGCAGGCGTGCCCGTGCGCGGAGCGCCGAAAGCGTGTCATCGGCAACGAGCTGCCCCTTCGACAGGATCAGGATGCGGTCGGTCTTCGCTTCGACTTCCGTCAGTGCATGGGAGGAAAGCAGCACGGTCGCGCCTTCGGCGGCGACTTCCTCGATCAACTCGTAGAAATTCTGCCGGGACACCGGATCGAGACCGCTGGTCGGCTCGTCGAGCAGCACCAGCTGCGGGTGGCCGATGAGCGCCTGGGCGAGGCCGAGGCGCTGGCGCATGCCCTTGGAATAGGCACCGACCTTCCGGTTGGCAGCATCGCTCAGGCCGACCCGGTCCAGCAGGTCCAGCGACCTGTTTCTGTTCGCGCCCTTCAGCCGGGCATAGAAGGTCATCACCTCCCTGCCCGTCAGCGCCTTCTGGAAGGCGACCGCTTCCGGCAGGTAGGCGGTGCCGGCGCGGGAAGCCCCGCTGCCCGGCGCATTCCCCAGGACGGCGATATCGCCGCGGTCGGGCTGCAGGAAGCCGAGCGCCATCTTGAACAGGGTGGTCTTGCCGGCGCCATTGTGGCCGAGGAGCGCAATGCGTTCTCCGGCGCGCAACTTGAAAGACACGTCCCGGACCACCGCATTGCGGTCGAAAGACTTGCTGACGTTTTCAAGCGTCAATGTGTCTGCTGGGGTCATCCTTGAACTCCCGCATGAGGCGTTTTGAAGTCCGGCGCATGCATCAGCGGAGCGCTGTCGACAATGCCGCCGGGAAGAAGCGATGGAAACTGGGATTGGGTCCATTGCAGAAGCTGGACTGCGGGACTTCCGGTCAGGAGCTTTGCCGCCGGTTGGGTCCACAGGAGCTGGTCGACCATATCGTTCGGCCGGTAGGTGCTGTCGGCAATGCCGTCGCCATTGAGATCGAAGGCGGCCAGGTCCGACCAGAAATTCCCGCGGCCGTTCTCACTCCAGTCCAGATTGCGGCTGCCGACATATTTCACCTGGGTCTGGTTGCCGATGAAGGCATTGCCGGCGAAATGATTGTCAGCCGATCCGGCGGTGAAGTGTATGCCGATCGGGCATCCCTCGAAGCGGTTGCCTTCGACCGTGTTCTTGTTGGCGTTGTACATGAACAGGCATTTCTCGCCGCCGTTTTCCACGCGGTTACCGACGATGCGCGCATGGTTGGCGTAGTTCAGCATCAGGCCGTGATTGCGGTCGCGGACGGAGAGATTGTTTTCGATGGTCAGGCCGTTGGAGAACATCAGGGCGAAGCCGATGTCGTTGCCGACGGAGACATTGCCGGAGATCTCGCCGTTGTTGCCGTACATGTAATGAATGGCGAAGCGCAGGTCCTCGAAGCGGTTGTTGAGAAACCGGTCCTTATGGCTGGTATTGACGAAAATACCGTCGCGGCCGTGACGGATGGTGTTGAATTCGGCGGTCAGGCCCGGCGCGTTCCAGACATAAATCCCGTTGCCGCGCTCGTTCATGCGCAGATCCTGCCTGCCCTCGATCAGGTTGCGGGCTATCCGCACTTCCTTTGCGCCGTGAACGTCGATGCCGGTCAGGTTGTTCAGCAGCCGGTTATGATCGATATCGGCGCCGCGGGCTTTTTTCGTCAGCTTGATCCCGGCATCGAGGGTTTCCTGGGAGAGGCCTGAGCCGGTCACGGTCAAACCAGTTATCGTCACCGCCGGTGCCTCGACGGTGACGACACTGCCTGTCCCGGTACCCACAACCCGGGCAGCCAACGCACCGCGGAGCGTGACGCTCTTCTTGATGACGACGGGGCCATGGTGCGTTCCGGGCGCAAGCCGGAGAACATCCCCGGCCTGCGCGTTTTCAAGAGCGTCCTGAAGATTGCGCCCTCCCGCTGTCACCTGCCACTCCTTCGCCCCGGCCGGAGCGAATGCCGCGGCGAGAATGCAGCAGGCTGCGAGAAACGATCTCGTCGACAGAAGCGGGAAGACGCGTCTCATGATCAGGCTCCGCGCGGCTCGACGAACATACGACCGCGCATTTCCATGTGCAGGGCATGGCAGAACCACTGGCAGTAGAACCAGTGCACGCCTGGCCGGTCGGCCGTGAAGGTGACCGAGGCTGTCGCCTGGGGTGCCACTTCCATGGCGACGCCGTAGTTGGAGATGGTGAAGCCGTGGGTCAGGTCGTCGATATCATCGATATTGGTGACATAGACGGTGACCTCGTCCCCCTGCTTGACCGTGAATTTCTCCAGGCTGAAGACCGGCGCGACGGAGTGCATGTAGACACGCACCTTGTTGCCGTCCCGGATGACGTCGGCAGCATCTTCCAGATCGATGCCGTCCGCCTTGGCCTGCTCGACCGCATCGGCAAACATCGGGTCGTTGCGGTCCCAGACCGTGACAGGGTTCACCTTGGAACGATGGACGATGATGCTGTCATGCGGCTCGGCGAAGGTCGGGCTGTCATGCACCACGGTCATGCCGTCGTCGGAGATGTCGATGAGCTGCTCGTTCTCCGGCTTCAGCGGACCGACGTTCAGGAACCGGTCCTTGGAGAACTTGTTCATCGAAATAAGCCATTTGCCGTCGGCCTCCGCCGTCTCGCCCATGGAGGTCGAGTTGTGGCCGGGCTGGTAGTGAACATCCACCTTGGAGAGGATCGGATCGACGTCTTCGCCCGCATAGGCGCGGATGGCCTTGTCGATGTTCCACTTCACCACCTGGCTGTCCAGGAACAGCGTCGTGAAGGCATTGCCCTTGCCGTCATAGGCGGTATGGAGCGGGCCCAGGCCGAGCTGCGGTTCGGCAACGACGGCGGAGCGGGGATCCACATCGGTTTCGAACAGGGCATCCAGCTTGTTTACGTCGATGACCGTGCAGGTCGGCGACAGCTTGCCGTTGATGACCACGTGTTTCCTGTCCGGGGCGGTATTGACGCCGTGCGGGCTGTTCGGGATCGGGATGTAGCGGGTGTATTTCTTGTTGGAGCCCTTGCGTCCGTCCACGACCTTGACGCCGTTCAGTTCCTGGTAGTCGCCCGCGGCGATGCCCTTTTCGATCTCCTTCAGGTTGAACACGACCACATGATCCAGCTCGTTGGCGGTCATCTCGGCCAGGTTCATACCCATTTCGGAGTTGTAGCTGGTGGAGAAGGCGTATTTGCCCTGGTAGTCGCAGTCGGTGTTGTCCAGGTTGCCGGACACCATCACCTGCCACGCCACTTCCATGGTGTCGCCGTCGATGGCGGTGAAGATATTCACGTACTGGGCAGGGTCGTCCAGGATCTTGCCGTCGTTGACCAGCGGCGCTTCATGCTCGCTGTTGGCGAAGACATACCCCGTGCGCGGATACTTCTGCGGACGCATGCCGTGGATGTCGTGCGCATTGGGGATCTCGAGGATCTTGTCGCATTTCATCACGTCGCAGCGGACGCGGGCCACGCGGGTGTTGGCCTTGTCGTTCATGAACAGGTAGCGCCCGTCATAGGTGCCGTCCGTGAACGACATATGCGGGTGGTGCAGGTCGCCGTTGTCGTAGGTGACCTTGCCCTGTGCGGCCAGAAATTCCTTGGTTTCCGGTGTCAGACCCTCGGTCAGGATCTTCAGGGATTCATTGGTCTGGCCCCAGCCGGTGGCGGAGCAGCGGTTGAACACCGGCACCCGCATGAATTCGCGCATGGACGGAACGCCCAGAATGCGCAGTTCGCCGGTCTGGCCGGAGGACCAGAAGCCGTAGTATTCGTCGAGTTCGCCCGGCGACATTTCGAACTTCTGGCCGCCTTCGGCCGCATAGGCGGGGTTCGCACCACCCAGGGCGACGGCCCCCATGCCGGCGACCACGGCCGTCTTGGCCGTACCACCCAGCAGATCGCGTCGCGATACGCCCGATTTCGTAACTTTCTCCGTCATGACATTCTCCTTGCTCTCGTCGTCGGAGTTCATTCGGCCGGCGCCGGGACGGGTTTTTCCGCCTTGGCATCCGGTTTTGCGATGCCGGTCTGGACCTCGAAGCGTTTGCGCTTGGCGAGCTTCTTGATGCAGACGGGGCATTTCTGGTCGTGCTGATACAAAACCTGGCAATGCAGGCAGTTCAGGCACTCGTTGGGATTGATGTTTCCCTCCGGATGAATGGCCTGGACCATGCATTCCTTCGCGCAGCGCTGGCAGGGGTTGCCGCATTCGCGGTAGCGCTTCAGCCAGTCGAACATTCTCAGCCGCGCCGGGATCGCGAGTGCCGCGCCCAACGGGCACAGGTAGCGGCAGTAGAACCGCTCCACGAACAGCCCGGCGAGCAGCAGCGCGACGGCGAAGGCGACGAAGGGCCAGGCGCGCTGGAACTTCAGAATAATCGCCGTCTTGAAGGGTTCGACCTCGGCGTAATGCTCGGCGAGATCGAGCGAGTAGAGCGACACCCCGAACAGGGCGAGAAAGATCATGTACTTGACCGGCCACAGGCGCTCATGCAGGCCCCATGGCACTTCGAACTGGGGAATGCGGCACAGCTTGGCGATCCGGTTCGTCAGCTCCTGCAGGGCGCCGAAGGGACACAGCCAGCCGCAATAGGCCCCCCTGCCCCAGAAGATCAGCGCGGCGGCGACGGAGAACCACAGCAGGAACACCAGAGGGTCCATCAGGAACGCATCCCAGCTGAAATCCGTCGTCAGCGCCGAAAAGAAAGCAAGCACATTGACGACGGAGAGCTGCGCGTTCTGGATCCAGCCCAGCCAGATCAAAGTGAAAGCCAGAAAGCCAATGCGGAACCAGAAAGTGAAGCGCTCGTTGCGGGTCACCTGCATCTGGAAGAAGAAGACCAGCGTCAGGACACCGATGGCGCCGGCAAGGACAAGCACGTCGGCCTTGCGCGTCTTCCAGATCCGCATCCAGAGTTTCTGGGCGGCAGCCTGGTTATCGCTTACCTGCGGGGTGCCGGCTGCCGTGGCCGCGGCTGCCTGCCGGCTCGAAGGATCGAGCATCAGATAGGACTTCGGCAGCCGGTAGCCCAGGTCGAAGGTCAGGAACACCTTGTCGATGGCGCCGACGGGCCGCTGGACGAGCAGTTGCAGGCGGAAATCTTCTGCCGGATCGAAGCCGCTGTCGGCCGGAATGATGAAGAGATCCATCTCCTTGAATGCGGGCGCACCTTCGGCGGCGATTTCCCCCAGCTTGTGGTGCTGGCGGTCGTGAAAACGAACGGAGACATCCTTCTGGACGAGCTGGATGCGGTCGAAGATGCCGCCGCGCACATAGCCGGACCCCTTGAAGGAATAGCGGCCGCGCCCCATCACCAGCAGCGCATGTTCGCCCTCCTTCAGCCGGGCCTTGATGTTGTCATATTCCGCATCGCCCAGCAGAGACCGGCCGATGGACGGCACGTCGGCGAGCGTCAGGTACATGTCGATATAGGTATCGGTTTCCGGCCCTTTTTCGGGGCGCGCGATCGCCCGGGGATCGCCCTCGCGGACGAAGGCCTCGTTGAGCTGGGCCACGTCGAGCGACAGCCGCCGAACCGACCCGTCCCCGGTCAGGGTCTGCCAGTCCGCCGTTTCGTCAATGGTGGGATCGATCACCATTTTCGGACCGCTGGTACCGGTATCTTCCTTCAGACCGCCGAGGCCGAGGCTCCTTGCGACCTTGAGACCGGCGCGAATGATGGAATCGTCGATCACCATGATGGTCACGGTGGCGCCGGAGATGATGTCCAGATCATGCGCGGACCCGGAGGCGGCCGCCTCCGCCTTCAGGTCGAGGCCGGCGTATTTCTTCGTCACCGCCTTGATCTTGCTGTCCGGAATCCCGACCAGGACGATGGGCTCGGAATGCTTGACCAGCTTTACTCCGGTGAGCACGGCATCCTTGTCGATGCCGACAAGCGTGTGGATCGGCTTTCCGGAATATCCGGTGGTGGAAACGAAATCCGATGTCAGAAACACCCAGCCGACCGTATCCCCGCCCTTGAGCGCCGGGACGACCGGAACGTCCTTTTCCGGTTCGCCGTAGCTCTCGGCGCCGGGTACAAGTTCAGATACCGGCGTATCGGGAAGGAACCTGGACAGTTCGGCCGCGGAAACACCAGCAGTCGACAACGCGACGGCCATAAAGACGAGCGCCAGACAGAGAAGTCGAAACCGGTTCTGATTCTGTGATGGGAAGATTGGCAAGTTGTCTGCTCCGAAGTCCGGATCGATCTGAATTTCGGAGCATTCATTTCATAGATGGGCGATATCTGAATTGACGAAGATCAAGATTCGAGAAGTTATAATAATTCAATAATCTTCGAATGTTAGAATTATATTCTCCTGACGCGCATCACTCCCCGCCTTTCCGCAAAAGCCGGACTGCCTGACTGAGTGCCTTAGCGTTTTGTTACGTTCTCGCCACCTTTGGCGAAATATTCCCCTCAAAGAGGGGTCAGAACCGCTGACCGGCAATGAAATGCGATGCCAGCAAACTAAAACCCATGATTAATTGATTATTGTCAATTACGCGGGTGAAAGTTTCCGTTACGTCCAAAAACCAACAAGAGATGCATCCATTTCCCAGCCCAAAAGAGTGAACGGCCATGCCAGATACACGCCATTCAGATTGCTGCTCCGCTGCAGCCGATACGAAAAAGCCGCTTGCGACGATCGAGCAGACGATCGAACGCGCGATCGGATTGTGCGGCACCATCGAGGGCACGGAGGTGGTTCCCGTCACCCAGGCGATCGGTCGGACGGCCGCCTTTGATGTCATCTCCTATCTGGAACTGCCCCTTCGCGACCATTCCGCCGTCGACGGCTACGCCCTCGGTGGAACCGGCACCGGGCCTTTCCGGGTCGTCGGCAGGACGACCGCGGGCGAGACTGCGGCCAGGCGGCTGTCGTCGGGACAGGCGCTGAGGATCATGACCGGGGCGCCGGTCCCGCCGGGCACCGAAGCGGTCGTGATGCAGGAACATGTGACGGTCTCCGGCGATCAGGTGACCGCCGGCTTCGCCGTCCCGGCCGGCGACAACATCCGCTGCCGGGGCGAAGACGTCTCCTCCATGGACACGCTCGTGAAGACCGGTGCGCGGATCGATCCGCGGCATGTGGCGATCCTGGCAGCCAGCGGTTACCAGGGGCTGGAGGTGCGCCGGAAACTGCGCGTCGCGCTGCTGTCGACCGGCAACGAATTGCGCGATCCCGGCGTCGGCATGGGACCGGGCAGCATCTTCGACACCAACCGTCCGATGCTGCAGGCGCTCCTTGCCGAAGAGCGGATCGACATCACCGATCTGGGCATCAAACCGGACAAGCGGGACGTCATTTCCGCCTGCCTGGCAGAGGCTGCGAAGCATCACGACCTGATCATCACGTCGGGCGGGGTATCCGTCGGAGAAGAGGATCATATCAAGCCGGCCATCCTCGATGCCGGCGGGCAGATCGAGAGCTGGTGCATGGCGATCAAGCCGGGCAAGCCGATTACCCTCGGCCGGTTGGACAAGGCCGTGTTCCTGGGGCTTCCGGGAAATCCGCTTGCCTGTTTCGTCGACTTCCTGCTGGTCGGCAGACCGCTTCTGGACAGCCTGGAAGGGCGGCCGACCGCGTTCCCGTCCGTCCGCAACGCCCGGGCCGGTTTCTCGTGGGAAAGGCGCCCCGGCAGGCGGGAGTTCTTTCCCGCAACGGTCGTGGGCGTTTCCGACGAAGGCCTGCCGGTGATTGAAAAAATCGGCAGGGCCGGTTCTGCCCGGTTGATGCCGCTGATCGAGGCCGATGGGCTTGGCGCGGTCGACAGCACCTGCAGCTCGGTCGAGCCGGGCTCCGGGCTGCAATTCTTCCCGTTCAAAAGCCAGATGATGCTGTAATTTTCGAGACGACCGGCCGATGCTCCCGAACAGCTGGCAGGGCAATCGCATAGGGCAAGATCCAGCTCCCTCTCCCATTGGGAGAGGGTGGGGGTGAGGGGCTCAAAAGTTGGAGAATTATGGAAAAGTCTGCTCCCTCACCCGGAGCTTCGCTCCGACCTCTCCCAATGGGAGAGGTAACTTGGAGCCTGCCGCTGACGCTTTCGATCAAATACGATTGCCCGCCAAGTAGCGGAACGCCGGTCAGGCGGACCGGTCGTCTTCGTCGCGGCGGCGGAATTGTTCGCAATCCTCCGGCCCTTCGCCTTGATGGGAGCAGCCGCAATCGGCTCGCCCGCATTCCAGATCCCGGATCAGCCCGTCGTTCAGGCCATAGACCCAGCCGTGGATTGAAAGCTTCTTGCCGCGCTTCCAGGCGGACTGGATGATCGGCGTTCGTGACAGGCTGGCGACCTGAGCCTCGATGTTCAGTTCGCACAGGCGGTTGAGCCGGATGTCGGGATCGGTAATGCCTTCGAGTTCGCCGCTCCGGTCATCGGCCACGTCGCGGATCGGCTGCAGCCAGTGATCGATGATCCCGTGGCGGTGACCGTCGGTCGCCGCCCTGACGCCGCCGCAACCATAGTGGCCGCAGACAATGATGTGGCTCACACCGAGCGTTTCCACGGCGAATTCCAGCACCGACAGGAGATTGAGATCCGCGCGATGGACGAGATTGGCGACATTGCGGTGGACGAAGACCTCGCCCGGTTCCAGCCCGGTGATGACATTGGCCGGAACCCGACTGTCGGAACAGCCGATCCAGAGGTATTCCGGTCGCTGCAAGGCCGACAGGCGCTTGAAATAGTCCGGATCCTCAAGGCGTTTACCGGTTGCCCAACGGCGATTGTGTTTAAGAAGATCGGTCAGCATTTTCCGGTTCCGGATAGGGTTCGCCGTGACGGGCCGCCATGCGGCGTCCGAGATTGATGAGATCCTCGGGCAACAACCGTGCCCGTGCCAGCGGCAGGATGATGGCGTTTTCGCAAGTCAGATGCCGCCGCTCGTTTTTCGAGAATCGCAGCAGGAGATTGCGGGTTTCCACGTCGCAGGCCGGGAACGGTTCGTGTCCCCTGAAGGCTTCCAGAATGGATTCGGCGTCGAAGGCGTCCAGCGCATGGTCGTGACTTAGGTCACCCAGAACGTCGCCGATGCGGTCTTCCGGTCTGGCCCGCCGGCGCAGGAGCGGAAACAGGTCCTCTTCCTCGTCACGGACGTGCAATCCGAAATCGCCACGCAGGAAGGCCGTGATCGCCGATACGATATCGGGATCGGGCGGAGCGTGTTCGGCCAGGTCATCGAGCAGGCTGCACAGGGTCCGCTGGCGGAAATGCTCCGCGAAGAAATAGTTGAGAGGTTCGGCAAACAGAGCCGGTGGTGGAGGATGGTTCAGAGCCTCCAGCGCCAGCCGTCTTTCTTCCTTCGACCGCTCCATCTCCTCCCCTCCCCTCCTATTGCACCAGGGGACCTTCCGTCTGTTCGAACGACACACCGGAAATCTTCGCGTTCGAAGCGAGGATGCCGATGTACTGGGACACGGCTCTGGACCAGCTTGCGGCTTCCAGCCAGGCCGCGATGCGCTCATGAACATGATCGAACGGCAGGTCCTTGCCGGGGATAGCCCGATCGAGCGCGATGACGTGAAATCCGAAACGGGTGGCAACCGGCGCTTTGGAGATTTCACCTTCCGCTAACTCCTCAAGTGCTGCTTCGAATTCCGCAACGGTTTCGCCGCGGCTCACCTGACCGAGACGCCCGCCTTCCCCGCTCGACATGCAGGCGGAATACTCCGCAGCCGCATTGGCAAAGCCGGATGGATCCGCGTTCAAGGCTTCGCACAGTCCCTGTGCGGTCCTTCGCGCCGCTTCCCTGGCGCTGCCATCGTCCTCATGGGCGGCCAGCAGAATGTGCCGGACTTCATAAAGCGGGGCGCTCCGGAACCTCTCGCGATTGTGCTCGTAGAAGCGCCGGCATTCTTCTTCGGACGCGGACGGCGCCTGGACTTCGCGTTCCATCAGCACGCGGATACGGGCGTCATCCTGAGTTTCCGCGCGGCCGTCTTCCTCCTCCAGGTCGACGTCGTCAATTCCCTGGCGCCGCGCCTCCTGAAGCAGAAGTTCGCGGATGGCCAGGGCGCGGGCGGCGGCTCGAACCGCCTCGCCGGGATTTTTGGCAGGATGGTTCTGCGCTTCGGCAAGAATATCCGCCTCCGGAATAACGACACCGTTGACACTGACGTCCTCGAAAACCGGCCGGGCCTTCGGCGGGATCCGTGTATCCGGCTCGACGTAGCCGTCATAGCTTCTCTGCTGCCCACCCGATGTCTCCGGGTGGGGTTTCAGCGTCGGGTTCTGATAGATTGTTGCCATGATCCTACTCCGCAGGCATGCGCACGGTGGACGGACGCGGTTCGCGGGCGCGGACCACCTGGTAACCCGGACGCCACAGATAGCGGATCGGCGCACTCAGCATGTGCACCAGTCGGGTGAAGGGGAACAGGAGCAGTATCGTCAGCCCCAGCACCAGATGCAGCTTGAAGATGATCGAGGCATCGGCAACGAAGGCGGACGCATTCGCCTTGAAGGTGAAGATCCCCTGGGCCCAGCTCATGAACTTCACCATCTCGTGGCCGTCCAGATGCTGCAACGACACCGGGATCGTCAGCAGGCCGAGCGCGAGCTGGATCCACAGCAGGATGATGATCAGCGTGTCGGACGTGCTCGACGCCGCGCGCACACGCGGATCGTAGAGCCTGCGGTGGACCAGAAGCGTGGCGCCGACGATCGCCATGATGCCCGCGATGCCGCCGGCGACGATGGCGAGTATCTGTTTCGCCTCGTGGCTGATGCCGAGCGCGTCGAAGACGGCGATCGGCGTCAGCAGACCGACCAGATGACCGAAGAAGATCACCAGCACGCCCACGTGGAACAAAACCGAGCCCCAGACAAGCTGCTTGCGTCGAAGCAACTGGCTCGAGCCCGACCGCCAGGTGTAGGGCTCGCGGTCATAGCGGATGATCGTGCCCAGCGCGAGAACCACCAGCGCGATATAGGGATAGATCCCGAACAGGAATGTGTTGAGGTAAACGGACATGGTGTTTCCTCCTAAAGGGATGTCTGGACCGGGGGATCGGACGGTTTGCGGGCGGCCGCGCGGATCTGCCGTTGCAGACGGTCGGGTCCGCAGGCGTTTTCTCCGGCATTGCCGCCGAAGGTGACCGCCTCTTCTTCCCAGATCTCGTCGAGCGCTTTCAGATCATTGGGATCGTCCTCGCCAAGGCCGAGCAGGTCCCTGACCAGCGACCGGTCAGGCTTCCCCTCCGCCAGGGCCTCCAGAACGGTGAAGGCGTTGCGGTAGATCGAAGCGCGCTTCTTCAGGCGGGTCTTCAGGACCGACAGGATGTGGGACGTCTGACCGAGAAACTCCCGCGCCTCGGCCTCGGGCCGCCGCGAGAGATATTCCAGGAACAGCGGCAGGTAGTCCGGCAGTTCCCGGGCATCGATCGCAAAGCCGTTTGCCTCGTAGGTCGCCATCAGGTCGACCATCGCCTGCCCCCGATCCCGGCTTTCGCCGTGCACATGCTCAAACAGATGCAGGGACAGGGAGCGGGTCCGGTCGAACAGGAACACGTAGCGCTCCTGGGCGTCATAGAGATCGAGGCCCGCGATGTCCTCGATCAGCAACCGCAGCAACCGCTCCTGGCGCTCGCTCAGGCAGGCTTCGTCGTGCAGGACCTGGGACAGGTCCTGCGCCGCGTCCTGAAGCTCCCGGGTCGGATAGCTCAGGAGCAGGGAGAGGATTTTCAGCGTCTTTTGCATCACACACGCTCCTTGAAGATATCCGTCGGGGTATGGACGGTCTTGGTCCGTTTGGCGCCGAACAGGTTCTGGTCCGACGAGCCGCTGGAACAGCCGTTGCCGAAGGAGAAGCCGCAGGAGCCGCGCACGTCGTAGGCATCCTCGCTGACTTCCCGGTGGGACGTCGGGATGACGAAACGGTCCTCGTAATTGGCGATCGCCATCACGTGGTACATGTCCTCGATCATCTGCCCGGTCATGCCGACCTTCTCGGCGACCACCTCGTCGATGACGCCGTCCACGGTCTTGGCCCGCATGTAGCTCCGCATGGCGAGCATGCGTTCCAGGGCGTGGACGACCGGCTGTTCGTTGCCGGCCGTCAGCAGGTTGGCGAGGTAGCGAACCGGGATGCGCAGGGAGCGGACGTCGGGCATTCCGCCCTCCATGCCGATCTTTCCGGCTTCGGCTGCCGACTGGAGCGGCGAAAGCGGCGGGATGTACCAGACCATCGGCAGCGTCCGGTATTCCGGATGCAGCGGAAAGGCGACCTTCCACTCCATGGCCATCTTGTAGACCGGCGACGTCTTCGCCGCTTCCAGCCAGGCTTCGGGAACGCCGTCCTTGCGCGCCTGCTCGATCACCTTCGGATCGTTCGGATCCAGGAAGATCTTGAGCTGCTCCTCATAGAGATCCTTCTCGTCATAGGCCGATGCAGCTTCCTCAATCCGGTCGGCGTCATAGAGAACGACGCCGAGATAGCGGATGCGGCCCACGCAGGTTTCCGAACATACGGTCGGCTGGCCGGCCTCGATGCGCGGATAGCAGAAGACGCATTTCTCCGACTTTCCGCTAGACCAGTTGTAATAGATCTTCTTGTACGGACAGCCGGAGACGCACATGCGCCAGCCGCGGCATTTTTCCTGGTCGATCAGGACAATGCCGTCGTCCTCGCGCTTGTAGATGGCCCCTGACGGACAGGAGGCGACACAGGTCGGGTTGAGGCAGTGCTCGCACAGCCTGGGCAGGTACATCATGAAGGTGTTTTCGAACTGGCCGTAGATTTCCTTCTCGACCCCTTCGAAGTTGACGTCCTTCGACCGCTTGGAGAATTCGCCGCCCAGGATTTCCTCCCAGTTCGGCCCCCATTCGATCTTTTCCATCCGTTCGCCGGAGATCACCGACCGCGGACGGGCGGTCGGCATGGTCTGGCTTTCCTTGGCCGTCTGCAGGTGGCCGTAGTCGAAATCGAACGGCTCGTAATAGTCGTCGATTTCCGGCAGGTCCGGGTTGGCGAAGATATTGGCCAGGATCCGCCACTTGGCGCCGGCCTTCGGCTGGATCTTGCCGTTCTTCTTGCGCACCCAGCCGCCGTTCCACTTCTTCTGGTTTTCCCATTCCTTGGGATAACCGATGCCGGGCTTGGTCTCGACGTTGTTGAACCAGGCGTATTCGACGCCCTCGCGGTTCGTCCAGACGTTCTTGCAGGTTACGGAGCAGGTGTGGCACCCGATGCATTTATCGAGGTTCAGCACCATGCCGATTTGCGCGCGGATCTTCATTCTGCCGCCTCCTTGGTCTGAGCGACCGGTTCCTGATACGGGCCTTCCATCCAGTCGACCTTTTCCAGCTTGCGCACGACCACGAATTCATCGCGGTTGGAGCCGACCGTGCCGTAATAGTTGAAGCCGTAGGACTGCTGGGCATAGCCGCCGATCATGTGGGTCGGCTTGGTAATCGCCCGGGTCACGGAGTTATGAATGCCGCCGCGCTGGCCGGTGATCTGCGATCCCGGCGTGTTCACGATCTTCTCCTGCGCGTGATACATGAAGATCGTGCCTTCCTTCATGCGCTGGGAAACGACCGCCCGTGCGGTCAGGGCACCGTTGACGTTGTAGACTTCGACCCAGTCGTTATCGACCAGACCGGCGCGCGCCGCGTCGACCTCGGAGAGCCAGACCACCGGGCCGCCCCTGTTCAGCGTCAGCATCAGCAGGTTGTCGGTGTAGGTGGAGTGGATGCCCCATTTCTGGTGCGGCGTGATGAAGTTCAGTATCACGTGCTTCTGGCCGTCGGATCTGGCCTCGATCGCCGGATTGACCGACTTGGTGTCGATCGGCGGCCGGTAGACGCAGAAGGCCTCGCCGAACGCCCGCATCCAAAGGTGATCCTGATAGAGCTGCTGACGGCCGGTCAGCGTGCGCCACGGGATCAGTTCGTGGACGTTGGTGTAACAGGCGTTGTAGCAGACCTTCTCCGATTCCAGTCCCGACCAGGTCGGCGAGGAGATGATCTTGCGCGGCTGGGAGACAATGTCGCGGAAGCGGATCTTCTCGTCTTCTTTGGGTATCGCGAGATGGGTGTGATCGCGCCCCGTGACATTGGACAAGGCCTGCCAGGCCTTGACCGCGACTTCGCCATTGGTCTCAGGGGCCAGGGACAGGATGACTTCCGTCGCGTCTATGTCGCTGTCGATCTTCGGACGGCCCTTGGTCGGGCCTTCCTCGGTGACGACACCGTTGAGCTTGCCGAGCAGCTCAACCTCGTGCTCGGTGTTCCACGAAATCCCCTTGCCGCCGTTGCCGAGCTTCTCGAGCAAGGGCCCAAGCGACGTGAACCGCTTGTAGAGGTTCGGGTAGTCGCGTTCCACGACCGCGACCGTCGGCATGGTCTTGCCGGGAAGCGGATCGGTTTCGCCCTTGTTCCATTCCTTCACGTCGAAAGGCTGGGCCAGTTCGCCGGCCGTGTCGTGAAGGATCGGCACCATGACCACATCCTTTTCCACGCCGAGAATTTCCGGGGCGACTTCGGAGAACTTCCGGGCGATGCCCTTGAAGATGTCCCAGTCGCTGCGGGCTTCCCAGGCCGGGTCCGCCGCACTCGTCAGCGGATGGATGAAGGGATGCATGTCGGAGGTGTTGAGGTCGTTCTTCTCGTACCAGGTGGCCGTCGGCAGAACGATGTCGGAATAGACGCAGGTGGTCGACATGCGGAAGTCGAGCGTGACCAGCAGGTCCAGCTTTCCTTCCGGCGCCTTGTCGTGCCACTTCACTTCCTTCGACCGTTCGACGCCTTCCGCGCCGAGGTCCTTGCCGAGCACCCCGTGGGACGTGCCGAGCAGGTGCTTGAGGAAATACTCGTGCCCCTTGCCCGAGGACCCCAGAAGGTTGGAGCGCCAGACGAACATGTTGCGCGGCCAGTTGTGCTCGTCGTCCGGATCCTCACAGGACATCTGCAGGGTGCCGGCCTTGAGCGCATCGGCAACATAGTCCTTTGCGTCCACGCCTGCCTTTTCCGCGGCTTTTGCGACCTCCAGCGGATTGGTCTTGAGCTGGGGCGCCGAAGGCAGCCAGCCCATCCGTTCGGCGCGGATATTGTAGTCGATCAGCGCGCCGTCCCAGGAGCCTTCCGGAGCGGTCGGAGACAGGATCTCGTCCACCTTCAGGGTCTCGTAGCGCCACTGGTCGGTGTGGGCGTAGAAGAAGGAGGTGGAGTTCATGTGCCGCGGCGGACGGCCCCAGTCGAGGCTGAAGGCAAGCGGTAGCCAGCCGGTCTGCGGACGCAGCTTTTCCTGGCCCACATAGTGGCTCCAGCCACCGCCGGACTGGCCGATACAGCCGCACATGATCAGGAGATTCATGATCCCCCGGTAGTTCATGTCCATGTGGTACCAGTGGTTCAGGCCGGCACCGAGGATGACCATGGAACGGCCGTTGGTCTTTTCCGCATTGGAGGCGAACTCACGGGCGACCGTGATGATGTGGTCGCGTGGCACGCCGGTTATCTTTTCCGCCCACGCCGGGGTGTAGGGCAGATTGTCATCAAAGGAATCCGCCGCATTCGGGTCCTTGAACCCGCGTTCCAGACCATAGTTGGCGACGAACAGGTCGAAGACAGTGGCCACAAAGGCCTCGCCGTCCTTCATCTTGACCTTTTTCGCCGGAACGGAGCGGACGATCACGCTGTCATGATCCGTGCCTTCGAAGTAGTCGTGCTCGCGATTGCCGAAATAGGGGAAGGCGACGGGAACGACCTCGTCGTGATCCTCGTCGAGGACAAGGCTCATCTTCAGATCGACGTCCTTGCCCTTGCCGTCCTTGGCTTCCAGGTTCCACTTGCCCTGTTCGCCCCAGCGGAACCCGATCGAGCCTGCGGGTGCGACCACATCGCCGGTGGCGGAATCGACGGCGACCGTCTTCCAGTCCGGATTGTTCTTTTCACCCAGGGAACGGGCGAATTCCGACGCCCTGACCAGACGCTCGGGGACCAGATGACCGTCCTTGGCGACCAGCCGGACCAGCATGGGCATATCGGTGTAGCGCTTGCAGTAGTCCTCGAAATAATCCGCCTGGCGGTCGAGGTGGAACTCGCGCAGGATCACGTGGCCCAAGGCCATGGCGAGGGCCGCGTCGGTGCCTTGCTTCGGGTGCAGCCAGAGATCGGAGAACTTGGCGGCCTCCGAATAGTCCGGCGATACGACCACGGACTTCGTGCCCTTGTAGCGGACTTCCGTATAGAAATGCGCGTCGGGCGTGCGGGTCTGCGGCACGTTGGAGCCCCAGAGCATGAGGAAGCCGGAGTTGTACCAGTCGGCGGATTCCGGAACGTCGGTCTGTTCGCCCCAGGTCATGGGCGAGGCCGGCGGCAGATCGCAGTACCAGTCGTAGAACGACATGCTGGTGCCGCCGAGCAGCGACAGGTAACGGGAGCCGGCCGCATAGGAGACCATGGACATGGCCGGGATCGGCGAGAAGCCGATCACCCGGTCCGGGCCCCATTTCTTCGCCGTATAGGCGTTGGCGGCGGCGATGATCTCGTTGACCTCGTCCCAGGTCGCCCGGACGAAACCGCCGTGACCGCGTACCTTGATGTAGTCGGACCGCTTGGCCGGGTCCTCCTGGATCGCCGTCCAGGCGCCGATCGGCGTTTTCACCGCCCGCTCCTTGCGCCACAGCTTCAGGAGGCGGGAACGGATCAGCGGATATTTCACCCGGTTGGCCGAGTACATGTACCAAGAGTAGCTGGCACCGCGCGAACAGCCGCGCGGCTCATGGTTGGGCAGGTCCGGCCGCGTGCGCGGATAGTCGGTCTGCTGGGTTTCCCAGGTGACGATCCCACCCTTGACGTAGATCTTCCAGGAGCACGAGCCCGTGCAGTTCGCGCCGTGGGTGGAACGCACGATCTTGTCGTGCTGCCAGCGCTTGCGGTAGGCATCTTCCCAGGTTCTGCTCTCGTTGGTGGTGATGCCGTGCCCGCCGGAGAAGGTTTCCTTCTTCTCCGACAGGAAGTTCAGGCGATCGAGCAAATGTGACATGATGAGATTCTCCTCTCCTTTCCACACGCCGGTTCAGCAGGGAACAGGCGCGTTCTTTCGGGAGTAAAAGGCCCAGGTGATCACCACACAGAGCGCGTAAAACACGCCGAAGGTCCACAGGGCGGCTTCGGGACCACCGGTCATGGCGATCGAGGTGCCGTAGGATTTCGGGATAAAGAACGCGCCGTAGGCGGCGATCGCAGAGGTGAAGGCGATAATGGCCGCGCTCTCGCGTTCCGATTGCTTCAGCAGGCTTTCGCCTTCAAGCTGAGGCATCAGCCGCGGCACTTCCTGGCGCATGATCGAGGGGATCATCTGGAAGGTGGAGGCATTACCGACACCGGTCAGGAAGAACAGGGCCATGAAGCAGGAGAAGAAGCCCCAGAACGCGCCCGGCTGTTCCTTGATGCCGAGGAAGAAGAGCACGCCGCCGACGGCGATGATCATCCCCAGGAAGGTCCAGAAGGTCACCCGGCCGCCGCCGAACTTGTCGGAGATCCAGCCTGTCGCCGCCCGGCTCAGCGCGCCGACCAGGGGCCCAAGGAAAGCGTATTGCAGCACGTCCACATCCGGGAACTGGGTCTTCATCAGGAGCGGGAAGCCCGCGGAATAACCAATGAACGACCCGAAGGTGCCGGTGTAGAGGATGCACATGATCCAGTTGTGCTTGCGGGAAAAGATGATCGACTGTTCCTTGAAGCTCGCACGGGCATCGGCGATGTCATTCATGCCGAACCAGGCGGCAATGGTCGACAGCACGATAAACGGCACCCAGATGAAGCCGGCATTCTGCAGCCACAGCTGGCCGCCGTCGCTCAGGGTCTGGGGTTCGCCGCCAAAGGATCCGAAGACACCGGCGGTGATCACCAGCGGAACCACGAACTGCATGACCGACACGCCCGCATTGCCGAGGCCGGCGTTGAGAGCGAGCGCATTGCCCTTGGTCTTCTTCGGGTAGAAGTAGGCGATGTTCGCCATGGAGGAGGCGAAGTTACCGCCGCCGAAGCCGCACAGAAGCGCGAGGATCAGGAAGGTCATGTAGGAGGTGTTCGGATCCTGAACCGCAAAGCCGATGCCGATGGCCGGCAGGAGCAGCGATGCGGTGGAGATGGCGGTCCATTTCCGGCCGCCGAAGATCGGGATCATGAAGCTGTAGAAGATGCGCAAGGTGGCACCGGACAGGCCGGGCAGCGCGGCCAGCCAGAATCGCTCGCCGACGGTGAAGTTGAAGCCGATGGCCGGCATCTTTGCCACCACGACCGACCACACCATCCAGACCGAAAAGGCCAGCAGGAGGCAGGGGATGGAAATCCAGAGGTTGCGGCTTGCGATTGCCCTGCCCCGGCTTTCCCAGAATTTTGGGTCTTCCGGGTGCCAGTCGATCAATACATGCCCTTTCTGGCCGGGCTGTGCTGTTGCGATTGCCATTGTTTTTTCCTTGAGTTGGAAACTTGGGCGGCAGGCCGCCCGTGGCGGCCTGCCGGGTCAGGTCATTGGGCTAAACTGGGGCGCTCGGCCGTGTTGACCTGACCAACAGTCTTTTGCGATTTGCCAATCGGCTGCTCGGGCACGTCGGAGAGGTATTTTTCCTCTGCCAGAGCGGGATGGCGCTGGCGTTCCATCCGGCGGATGGCGACATGCATCCAGATGGTCGAAATGGCGACCAGCACGAACATCAGCATGTAGGGAGCGGTCCAGACACCGGTGGCATCCAGCAGGATGCCGAAGGCGATCGGCAGGAAGAAACCGCCCAGGCCACCGATCATGCCCACGAGACCGCCGACAGCGCCGACGTGATGCGGATAGTAGACCGGGATGTGCTTGTAGACGGCGGCCTTGCCGAGGCTCATGACAAAGCCGAGCACCACCGTCAGGGCCACGAACAGGGTCACGCTGACGCCGAAGTCGAAGTTGATCGTGTCGGAAATGCCCTCAACCGTGTAGTGGGTCTGCGGATAACTCATGATGAACAGGCAGACGAGCGACACGATGAACGTCAGGTACATGACAAAGCGGGCTCCCCACTTGTCCGACATCCAGCCGCCCAGCGCGCGGAACACGGATCCCGGCAGGGAATAGAGCCCGGCGAAGACGCCGGCCGTCGTCAGTTCCAACCCGTAGGCGCCGACGTAGTAGCGCGGCAGGAAGGAAGCCAACGCGACGAAAGCGCCAAAGACGAAAAAGTAGTAGGTGGCAAAGCGCCAGACCTGGATGTTTTTCAGCGGGGCAAGCTGTTCGGCTGCCGAAACGGCCCGGGCACCGGTCCTCTTGCGCGCGGCCTGAGCCGGATCGTCCTTGCTCAGCAGGTAGAACAGAACGGCGGTTGCCGCCAGGACGATGGCATAGACGCGGGCCGTGCCCTCCCAGCCGAGCGCAACCACCAGGAAAGGGGCGGCAAAGTTCGTGACGGCTGCGCCGACGTTACCGGCGCCGAAAATTCCAAGCGCAGTCCCTTGCCGTTCCTTTTCAAACCACTGGGACACATAAGCGACGCCGATGATGAAGGATCCGCCGGCAAGGCCGAGACCCAAAGCCGCCACCAGGAAGACTTCATAGGTGCGGACCGACGTCAGCAACCAGACGCACACGGCCGTTACAAGCATCTGCAGCGGGAACATGAGCCGGCCGCCGAACTGTTCGGTCCACACGCCGAGGAAGATACGGCTGACCGATCCGGTCAGGACAGGTGTGGCGACAAGCAGGCCGAACTGGGTATCGCTCAGGCCGAGCTCGCCTTTGATTTTCACACCGATGATGGAAAAGATCGTCCAAACTGCGAAGCACACCGTGAAGGCGAAGGTGCTCAGTCCGAGCGCCCTATATTGGTCCGGGCGCGTGACTCCTTCCAGCGAATGCATTTTTCTACCCCTTCGATTAGGCGGCAACCCCGTGCCGAACCTGTTTCAGGTGAGGAGAGAATGCGCTCACGGCCGCGGACATGATTGACTTCGATCAAAAGGAAAGGCGGTCCGGATACAAACAAGTGTTGCTCCATGTGCCATCAAGATGCGAGAAACGTTAGGTCAAAAGGCCGTTTGCGAAACCGAAACCGGATTGCTAAAACCGGCAAACGCAATCTTGATATTTATCAAGCCCTGGAGGGGAGGGAAAAGCGGATGCGACCCAGTGATTTGCCGGAGGTCAGGGACCTTCGACTGTTCAGCACGATGTCCGACGCCAATTTCGCCTCCATGATGCAGGCGGCCTACCTCCAGACCTTTCCGAACCAGCTCGACCTGATCACCGAGGGCGATCCGGCAGATTTTCTTTATGTGGTGATCGAAGGCTGTGTCGAGCTTTATGCGAACTCCAACGGCCGCTCGGCCACGATGGGCATGGTCCGCCCCGTCGGCACCTTCATCCTGGCAGCGGTGCTGAAGGACGCGGTCTACCTCATGTCGGCACGCACTTGCGACAAGTCCAAAATCCTGCTTATTCCAGCGGAAAACGTCAGGACAGCGTTCGAAAACGACGCCGCTTTCGCCCGCGCCATCATCGTGGAACTCGCCAGTTGCTATCGCGGCGTCGTCAAGGAACACAAGAGCCTGAAACTCAGATCCGCCGTGGAGCGGCTCGCCAACCGGCTTTTGAGATACCACGAAGACCAGGGGGCGACGGGAAGTCTCGAGCTGCCCCATGACAAGCGCCGGCTTGCGTCCATGCTGGCGATGACCCCGGAGAACCTGTCGCGCGCCTTCAACACCCTGAAACCCTATGGCGTCGAAGTCGACGGCGGCACCATTCACCTTAAGGATGTGCCGTCGCTGACGAATCTGGCGAAACCGAATCCGCTGATCGACGACCGAGCCACCTGACACGACAATTATAGTCGAGCATGGCGCCCAATCCCTAAGCCGGCCTTCGTCCGCAGGTGCATGTTTTATCGGGTGAAGCGTCACGCTTCCCGCCAGGCTCGAGGGGGCCCCTCCATTCAGCAGCGCGCAGGTCTATCGGCTGACGCGAATGAGGCTGTCCATGACGGGAGCGGATGTTTCTTCGACAATTGCCGCTAAACTTGAATGGAATACGCTTCCTGCACCGATCAGCACCGGTTCACTGGTATCCAGTGTCGACACGCCCGCCGCAAGATCCTCAAGCCGCCCCGCCCAGCGCCGTTCACTCTGACGGGAGATTCCCGAAACAGCCACAACGGGCAAGTCGGCTGAGGCGCCCTCCCTCATCAGCCGCGCACTGATCCGTCCAGCCATACGCGCGCCCATGTAAAAGATTGTCGTCGTTGCCGGATCGGTCAGGCCCGACCAGTTCACTGTCTGCGGCAAGTCTCCCTTGCGCGAATGTCCGGTGACGAACCGCACGGACTGGGCGTGATCGCGATGTGTCAGCGAAATGCCGAGTTCGGCTGCCATGGCCGAGGCGGCCGTAATGCCGGGGACCACCGACACGCGGATGCCTTCGGTCTTCAGACGTTCGATTTCCTCGCCCGCCCGACCGAAGATCATCGGATCTCCTGACTTCAGACGGACGACATTCTTTCCCTGTTTGGCAAGCGACACCATCATGTCGTTGATGTCTTCCTGGCGACAACTTTCGCGGCCGCCACGCTTGCCGACCAGCATGCGCCTGGCCTCACGGCGGGCGAGTTCCAGGACCTCGTCGGCAACAAGGTCATCGAACAGGATGACATCCGCGCCCTGTAATGCCCGCACGGCCTTCAATGTCAGGAACTCCGCACATCCCGGTCCCGCGCCGACAAGGGTCACCCGGCCCTGACTTACCGGCTGGGCAAGACCTGTCTCGCCGATCAGGTCGGCCATCCCGCCGTCGGCTTCCGGAGCTGCCTTTTCGGAAAAAGCCAACTCCGTGAAGGCTTCCCAAAACCGCCGACGCTGCGGCCCGGGAGACAGGCGTTCCATGACACCGGCCCGAACCCGGCCCGCCAGTTTCGCCCAGCCGGCGAGACCGGAAGGCAGAAGCGTCTCGATGCGGCGGCGGATCGCCTGGCCCAGGATGGGCGCAACGCCGTTGGTCGAAATGCCGATCACAACGGGCGAACGGTTGACGATGGAGCCGAACTGGAAGTCGCAATAAGGCGGGTTATCGATGACATTGACCGGAACACCGGTCGCTTTGCCGGCATCGTAAAAGGCCCTGGCCTCTTCTTCCGTTTCCGCATCGGCGATGGCGAGCGTCATTTCGACAAAACTGATCGCGTTCCACTTTTCGGCATGGTGAACGAAGGAACCACTGACGCTTCCCGCGAGCAGTAGCTTTTCCATCGCCGGGTCCAAAGTATCGGCGTAGACATGCACTTCCGCGCCTGCCGCGCCCAAGAGTTCCGCCTTCCAGGCTGCCGCTTCGGTACCGCCGGCGACAAGCGCCTTTCGCGCCTTGAGCTGAAAGAAGACCGGCAGGCAGGCGAGTTCACCCATTCGGGCCGGCTGGCGGGCGGGTTTTACCTCAACCGGCTTTCGCGATGTCGTCATCGTGCGCTCCTTTCGCGGCAAGGTCATTCAGGAGAGAATTGATTTCCGAGCGGCAGGAGCCGCAGTTGGTCCCGGCCTGCAGGGTTTCGCCGATCGCGGCAACTCCGGTAGCGCCGTTTTTCGCGGCTTCGATGATCTGGTTGACCCCGACCTGGAAACAGGAGCAGACGATGGCCCCGCAGTCGGGCCGGTCCGCGGATGGCCGTCCCGCCAGGATGCGATACCGGTCAGCGGCGTTGGCCGACTTGCTGCCCAGATGGTTACAGGCCCATTGGCGGGAAACTTCGACCGGGGATAACGCGAAGAAGAAGGCCGCGATCAGTTGATCGTTTTGCCAGATGGCATAACGGGCGGCCCCACCACGCTCGTCGACGTAACTCAAAAGGTCTGTTTCGTTATCCCTCGCGCCCGGACAAAGCGAGCGACACAGGTCTTCGAAATCACCGCGCTGAAGGCCCGCCAGCTCCAGCCGCCAACCACCGTCAGCCTGTGCGAGCGCCCAATAATCCGTGCCGATAGTACCCGGCTTGTCCTTGAAAATGGCAAAGCCATACCAGGCACACTCGACCTTGTTGACTGCGGCCGGGGTGAACTTCGATCCCGGCTGCCCGGAGAAACGGTCGGTTTCCGGCGCCACGACCGCATCCACCCGCGCATTGGAAGCGAATTGATCGGTCCAGTGCATGGGTACGAAGACCGAGCCCATGTTCGCCTTTTCGCTGATCAGGGCCCGTACCACGATCTTGCCGTGCGGACTTGCGACTTCAACCAGTTCCGCATCCCGAACACCGATCGCCTGAGCGTCTTCCGGATGCAGTTCGGCATAGGGTTCCGCGATATGGGCGAACAGGCGCGGCGTTTTGCCGGTTCGGGTCATTGTGTGCCACTGGTCCCGGATCCGTCCGGTGTTCAGCACGAAGGGAAACTTGCGCGCCAGCTTGCGCGGTTCGGCGAACTCGACCGCGACGAAATTCGCCTTGCGGTCTTCGGTGTAGAACCCGCCACCGGCGAAGAAGCGTTTGTCACGGGCGGTTTCGCCGGCTGGACGCGGCCATTGAACCGGCTCAAGCCTGTCGTAGGTTTCCGCGTCGATCCCTGCGAAAGCGCCGATGTCGAAATCGCGCGAGCCATTGTTTTCATAGGCCGACAAGGCTGCATATTCGGAAAAGATCCCGTGCGGGCCCGAATAGTCGAAGGCCTCCGCAAAGCCCATGCGCCTGGCGACCTCGGCGATAATCCACCAGTCCGGTTTTGCCGCTCCGGGATGCGGCAGGAAACCCGTTTGCCGGGAGATGCGGCGTTCGGAATTGGTGACCGTGCCGTCCTTCTCACCCCAGGCGGCGGCCGGCAAAAGCACATCGGCATAGGCTGCCGTATCGGTTTCTTTCGTAACGTCCGAGACAACCACAAAGGGGCAGGACTTCAAGGCCAGAGCCACTTCATCCGCATCGGGAAGGCTGTCGACCGGATTGGTGGCCATGATCCAGATCGCCTTGATCCGTCCATCGCGCACGGCCTTGAACATGTCGACGGCTTTCAGCCCGGCGCGCTCGGCCATGGCCGGGCTGTTCCAGAACCTCTGCACCAGATGTCGATGATCCGGATTTTCGATATTCATGTGGCAGGCCAACATGTTGGCCAGGCCGCCGACCTCGCGGCCTCCCATGGCGTTTGGCTGACCGGTCACGGAAAACGGCCCCATTCCCGGTCGCCCGATGCGCCCGGTCACCAGATGGGTGTTGATGATCGCATTGACCTTGTCCGTACCGGACACCGACTGGTTGACGCCCTGGCTGTAGACGGTGACCGTCTTTTCCGTCCGCGCCACCATTGCAAAGAAGGTTGCGATGTCCTGACGGGACAGGCCCGTGATCCCGGCAATCTTCGAAATGTCGCAGGGCCCGGCGCTTTTCACGGCATCTTGATACCCCTTGGTGTGACGCTCGATGTAGGTGCTGTCGATAGCATTGGTTTCCCGCAAGAAGGCGAGCAGGCCATTGAAAAGTGCGACATCCGTATCCGGCGCCAAGGCCAGATGGAGATCTGCCAGTTCGCAGGTGGCGGTGCGGCGCGGATCGATCGCGACGATCCGCATGGCCGGATTCCGAGCCTTGGCTGCCTCGATACGCTGAAACAACACCGGATGGCACCAGGAGAGGTTGGACCCGACCAGAACGACCAGATCAGCCTGTTCCAGATCCTCGTAGGTGCCCGGAACCGTGTCGGAACCGAAGGCGCGCCGATGCCCCGCGACGGAAGAGGCCATGCAGAGACGCGAATTGGTGTCGATGTTGGCCGCGCCGATGTAGCCCTTCATCAGCTTGTTGGCGACGTAATAATCTTCCGTCAGGATCTGGCCGGAAACGTAGAAGGCGACACTGTCCGGACCGTGTTCGGCAATCGTGGCGGAGAAGGTTTCCGCCACCAGATCAAGCGCTTCATTCCAGGCGGCCCGCTCGCCATCGATTTCGGGATATAGAAGACGGTCATCAAGCGACAGGGTTTCGTGAAGTGCAGAGCCCTTGGAGCACAGCCGGCCGTAATTTGCCGGGTGATTTCGATCACCCTTGATCGTCACCGTGCCATCGGCCTTTTTCGTCGCAATGACACCGCAGCCAACGCCGCAATAGGGGCATGTCGTTTTGATCTGGTTTTCAGACTTGGTCATCCGATTGCCTCATGACTTGCCCAGAAGTTGAAAAAGGAGCGCGATGCACAGGATCGCCATGACCCCGGAGATGATTTGCCAGAAGCGCACCGGGTCCCTTTCTGCAAAGGGAACCATTCTGTCCGGACGGAGACCTGCGTTCGGCCGGCGAATGTCCTCAAGAAATGCGCTCAACGCCTCGTAGCGTTTGCCGGGATCGACGTGCACGGCGCGCGCCAGTGCACCATCCACCCAATCCGGCACCCTCGCCGTCTGGGAGGCCGCGGACCGGTAGACCAGAGCATTCTGCGCCTTCAGGCTGGTGGCCCTGGAGACCTTGTCGCCATAGGGAAGTCTGCCGGTCAGCATTTCATAGGCGACGACGCCGAGCGCGAACTGGTCGGACCGTTCCGTGCCCCGATACCCGAGGAAATATTCCGGGGCGCTGTATTGATGGGTTCCAAGGATTTCCCTGTCGTCCAGACCGGGCGCAGCTTCCAGAACGCCTGCAATCAGAACGGACCCGAAGTCGATGATCTTCACCACTCCGTCCGAACTGATCATAATGTTTTCCGGTCGCAGGTCCTGATGCAACATGCCCTGGCGGTGAAAGGCACGCAGGCCCGCCGCGATCTGTTCGATGATGCCGCGAACGGTTTCCAGGTCCGGTTGAGGATTGTCCGTCATCCACTGGCGCAGGGTCAGGCCCTCGACATACTCCGTGACGACAAACAGATGTTCCCGGTCACGGGTAACGGGCACAGCCTTCAGCACATGCGGCGAATTCAGGCGCCGCGCGACCCATTCCTCCATGGCGAAGCGACGCAGGTACCCGGCATCGCCACGCAGGTCTATGGACGGCACCTTGAGGGCGACGTTCAGGCCTGTCTCTTCGTCGGCAGCGAGATAAATATGGCTGCGGCTGCTGGCATGCAGCTCGCGGAGAATGCGATAGCCTTCGAAATCCGAAGATGCCTGCAACAGAGGCGCCGGCGGAAGAGTGTCTTCCCCTTCCAGAATGTTGGTCGCATCGACGTCAGGTAATCGGTCGATCCGGGCGATCTGAATGGTCAGATTGTCATCGCTGCCGGCGTCCAATGCAGTATCAATGATCGCTTTTGCGGCTTGATCCAGATCGTCATTTGCCGTGATCAGGGACGCGATGGTTTTCGGCGCCACAAAGTCATGCACGCCATCGGTGGTGAGAACAAAAGTATCGCCGGTCGACAGGTTCAGGTCCTGGTAGTCGATATCGAGCATACCGCCGAGCCCGATGGCGCGCGCCAGATAGCTTGTCCCTTCAGAGACCTGAATCCGGTGATCCGTGGTCAGCTGTTCCAGCGTGTCGCCGGAAATGCGCCAAATACGTGCGTCGCCCACATGAAAGAGATGAGCCCGGCGGCCTTTGAACACGATGGCGTCAAAGGTGCACACATGGCCCCGGTCCTGCGGCAGATCCGGATCGTTCTGCGCATGAAGCCAGGAATTGGCGGCGGATATGACGCGCATAGCCGCCGTCCTGGCCGACCATGCATCCGAGGTGCAATAATAATCGTCCAGGAAGGATTTGACCGCCGTTTCCGCGGCCAACCGGCTGACGTCACTCGTTGATATTCCATCCGCCAGCGCGAGAGCCGCTCCCTTGAGAACAAGCGGCTGCCCGACCGGAACCATTGCTCCACAGAAGTCCTGGTTCGATGCCTTCCGTCCGGGCGACGAATGTTGGCCGATCGAAACAGACAGTCTTGGACTTAGGACTTGCATCAGCACGGAAGTCATCCCTTTGGGGCCGGTCCCGCCTGTATGGCGGAACCGACTTGATCGAAGGCTTATTCAGCCGGCGCGGATACCTTGGCGGCTTCGTAGCCGGCGTTGCGCTTGGGGGAAGTCTTGTAGTGGGTTGCGTAGATCATGCCGCCGACGAAGGTCAGACCGCCGACAAGGTTTCCGACCACGACGGGAATTTCATTGTAGGCGAAGTAATCGAACCAGGTGAAGTTGCCGCCGAGCATGATCCCGGAGGGGAACAGGAACATGTTCACGATCGAGTGCTCGAAACCGAGGTAGAAGAACACCAGGATCGGCATCCACATGGCCATGATCTTGCCGGAGACGGAGTTGGACATCATCGCGGCCACCACACCGGTGGAGACCATCCAGTTGCACATCACGGCGCGGATAAAGACGGTCAGCAGACCCGCCCAGCCGGCCGCGGCATAACCGAGGGTCCGCGCTTCACCGATCTTGCCGATCTTCTGGCCAATGGCATTCGGCTCCTGACTGAAGCCCATGGTGAAGATGATCGCCATGAAGACGGCCGTGGTCAGGGCCCCGGCGAAGTTACCGCAGAACACCAGCCCCCAGTTACGGAGCACACCGCCCCAGGTGCAGCCGGGACGCTTGGCGATCACGGCCAGCGGCGCCAGGGTGAAAACCCCGGTCAAAAGGTCGAAACCAAGCAGGTAAAGCATGCAGAAGCCGACCGGAAAGAGGATCGACGCCACGAGAAAGTCGCCGGTATTCACGGCAATCGTGACCGCAAAGGCGGCTGCAAGGGCCAGGATGGCGCCGGCCATGTAGGCACGGATCAGCGTATCCTTCGTGGACATGAAAATCTTCGACTCGCCGGCGTCGATCATCTTTGTGGCGAATTCTTGTGGCGTTACATATGACATCTGTTAGCCCCTTGACTGAATGGTGATGGCCGTTATCGGCTTATGCTGCCCCCTCGGGCGTTTCCTCCTGAACTCGGCCCGGGATCAGGCCCCGAGAGCGAGAAAAACCGTCTCGCCTTCCAGCTTCACCGGGAATGCCCGTGTTTCGCCTTCGTCCGCCCCCTGGGCTGCGCCCGTTTCCAGGTTGATGACCCAGTTGTGCAGCGGACAGGTGACGCAACCGTCGTGGACGATCCCTTGCGACAGCGGTCCGTTCCTGTGCGGACACTTGTCTTCAAGTGCGAAGACCCGATCGTCCGCGGTGCGAAATATCGCGATGGTCATGTCGCCGTTCTTCACACACCGCGCGCCCTGGCGCGGAACGTCTTCGATCGAGCCGATGGCGACCCAGCTTCCTGTCATCGCGTTCATTCTGCAGCCTCCGGAAGAAGCGTCGCCATGGGCTTGAACTCGTGCTTGTCCTTGCCGGACACGCGTTCCGACCACGGGTCGACCTGAGCGAATTTCTGGGAGAAGACGAAACGGTCGTAGTAGGCCTTGCGCCTGTCCGGATCATCCATGATCTGGCGGCGGACCTCGTCGTAACCGATCCTCTTGGCCCACTTGTAGATCCGCTCCAGGTAATGGCCCTGTTCGCGGTACATCTGGATCAGAGCGGTGATGTATTCGACGGCCTCGTCCTCGGTCTTCACCTGGCCAAGCACTTCCGTGCCCTTGATATCGAGGCCGGCGGCTCCGGCGAAATGGATCTCGAAACCGCTGTCGACGCAGATGACGCCAACATCCTTGCAGGTGGCTTCCGAGCAGTTGCGCGGACAGCCGGAGACGGCGAGCTTGACCTTGGCCGGCGTCCAGGATCCCCAGAGGAACTTCTCCAGCCGGACACCAAGACCAGTGGAATCCTGAGTTCCGAACCGGCACCAGTCGGATCCCACACAGGTTTTCACCGTGCGCAGCCCCTTGGCATAGGCATGACCCGACACGAAACCGGCCTTGCCGAGATCAGCCCAGACTGCGGGCAGATCTTCCTTTTTGATCCCCAGCATGTCGATGCGCTGACCGCCGGTGCATTTCACTGCCGGGATGTTGTACTTGTCGACCACGTCGGCGATGGCGCGCAGTTCCGTGGACGAGGTCATGCCGCCCCACATGCGCGGAACGACCGAATAGGTGCCGTCTTTCTGGATGTTCGCGTGGACGCGTTCGTTGATGAACCGGGACTGGTAGTCGTCGGCATATTCATCCGGCCAGTCGCTGACGAGATAGTAGTTCAACGCCGGGCGGCACTTGGCGCAACCGCCGGAGGATTTCCATTCGAGCGCCTGCATGACATCCGGAATGGTCTTCAGTTCCTTGGCCTTGATCAGCCGGCGAACCTCGTTGTGCCCGAGGGGCGTACAGCCGCACATGGGGCTGACCGCGGCCGGATTATAGGAATCGCCAAGCGTTGCCAGCATCAGGTTCTCGACAAGCCCGGTACAGGTGCCGCAGGAAGCGGATGCCTTTGTATGTGCACGCACGTCGTCGAGCGTTGTTAGGCCCTTTTCCCTGATCGCGCCGACGATCTTGCCCTTGCATACGCCGTTGCAGCCGCAGATTTCCGCATCATCCGGCAAGGCTGCAACGGCCGCCGTAGGGTCCAGGGGTTCGCCCCCCTGATATGCCTGGCCGAAGATGAGGGTATCGCGCATGTCGGAGACGTCCGTCTCCTTCTTCTTCAGATCGTTGAACCACGCACCGTCGGCGGTTTCTCCGTAGAGCACCGTGCCGATGATCTTGTTATCCTGCAGAACCAGGCGCTTGTAGACGCCGGCGGCCGCATCGCGGAGCACGATTTCTTCCCGGTCCTCGCCTTCGGCGAAATCTCCCAGAGAGAACAGGTCGATACCCGTGACCTTGAGTTTGGTCGGCGTGTCGGCGTGGACAAAAGAGGCCGTCCCCTCGCCGGCCAGATGGTTCGCGGCAACCCGCGCCATCTCATAAAGGGGTGCGACCAGGCCGTAGACCTGACCGCCAACCTCGGCGCATTCGCCAAGCGCATAGATATCGGGATCGCTGGTCTGCATGCCGTCCCCGACGACAATCCCCCGGTTGACCTCCAGACCGGCTTCCGTGGCAAGCCAGGCATTCGGGCGGATCCCGGCCGCCATCACCACAAGCGTGGCCGGAATGACCGTGCCGTCCTCAAGCTCAACGCCCTCGACTTTCGTATCACCGAGGATCGCTTTGGTATTGGCCTTGGTGATCACCTTGATGCCGCGGGCTTCCAGCGCCTTCTCCAGCAGGTGCCCCGCGGACGGATCAAGCTGCCGTTCCATCAGGGTCGGCATCAGATGCAGAACGGTAACCTCCATCCCGCGGGCCTGCAGGCCGGCTGCGGCTTCAAGCCCGAGCAGTCCACCGCCGATGACCACCGCCCTTTCCCGGCTCTGGGCGGCCAGCAGCATGGCGTTGACGTCGTCCAGGTCGCGATAACTCAGGACGCCCTGCAGGTCCTTGCCCGGCACCGGAATGATGAACGGTACGGACCCGGTCGCAATCACCAGCTTGTCGTAGGAGGCGACTTCGCCATGATCGGAGGTGACGGTCTTGGCTTCCCGGTCGATCTCGACGATCTTGTGCCCCTTGTAGAGCATGATGCCGTGCTCGATGTACCAGCCATCGCCGTGAATGACGATTTCCTCGTAGGATTTCTCACCGGACAGCACCGGCGACAGCATGATCCGGTCGTAATTGACCCGCGGTTCGGCATTGAAAATGGTGATGTCGTAGGCGTCTGGCGCGGCTTCCAGCAGATGTTCGAGCATCCGCCCGGGAGCCATTCCGTTGCCGATGATGACCAGCTTTTGTTTTGTCATTTCGTTCTCCCTGAGAGGGTGTCGCTTTCAGGCGGCGGCAGAGCCGGCCTTCTGGCGGGCCAGCCGCGTGGCGCGCTTTTCCTGAATGGACTTGAGTTGTGTTTCGCTCGGGTTTGCCCCGCCCTCATAAGCTTCGAGGAAGTCGAGCAGTTCCTCGCGATAAGCGTAGTAGTCGGCGTGGGCGAGCAGCGCCTTGCGCGAGCGCGGACGCGGCAGGTCCACGTCCATGATGTTGCCGATCTTCGCGTTCGGACCGTTGGACATCATGACCACCCGGTCGGCGAGCAGGATCGCCTCGTCCACGTCGTGGGTGACGCAGACGGCCGTCACCTGGGTGCGGGTCCAGACGTCCATCAGCACGTCCTGCAGTTCCCAGCGGGTCAGGCTGTCGAGCATGCCGAAGGGCTCGTCGAGCAGGAGCAGTTTCGGCGACAGGGCAAAGGCGCGGGCAATGCCGACACGTTGCTTCATGCCGTTGGACATGTCCGCCGCCGGCTTGTGCAAGGAATCCCCGAGGCCGACCTTCGACAGGTAATACTCGATGATGTCGGTCTTCTCGGACTTCGACGCATCCGGATAGACCTTGTCGACACCAAGCTCGACATTCTCGTAAGCCGTCAGCCAGGGCATCAGGGACGGCGCCTGGAAGACCACCGCGCGGTCCGGACCGGCCTGGGTGACATGCGTGCCATCCAGCACGATCGCGCCTTCCGTGATCGGATTGAGCCCGGCCACCATGGAAAGAACCGTCGACTTGCCGCAGCCGGAATGGCCGATCAGGGTGACGAACTCGCCCTTCTTCATTTTCAGATCGAAACCGTCGACGACCGTGAGCGGCCCCTTCGGTGTCGGATAGACCTTCTTCAACTGGCTGAAATCCAGATAACGGTCCTCGATCGGCGACTGGGCGACACGCTCGTAGGCTTCAGGAAGCCTGTCCTCCTTTTTCGAAGGTTTTTGCGTGATCGGCACGATGTTCGGCAGCACGATATCCCGTTCAAGATCCGCACCGCGCTCGGCACCGACCTCCATCAGATACTCGGTCACTTCGGCCCGCAACCTGATGAAATCGTCGTCGTGATTAAGCTCGGACCGATCGCGCGGCCGGGCAAACGGCACCTTGAATTCCGGACCCAGGGTCGCCTTGGTGCCCGGTTTCAACGGGATGATCCGGTCGGCGAGCAGGATCGCTTCGTCCACGTCATTGGTGATCAGGAAAATGGTTTTCTTTTCCTGCTCGCAAATGGCGGCGAACTCATCCTGCAGCTTGGCCCGCGTCAGCGCGTCCAGCGCCGACAGCGGCTCATCGAGCAGGAGAAGGTCCGGTTGCATGGCCAGTGCCCGGGCCACCGCAACCCGCTGACGCATGCCGCCTGAGAGTTCCGCCGGCTTGCGGTCCCGCGCATGGGCCAGACCGACCATCTCGATATACCTGTCGGCGATAGCCTTGCGCTCGGACGCCGGCTTCTTCTTGAAAACCGCATCGACGGCGAGACCGACGTTGCCGGCAACCGTCAGCCACGGCATCAGCGAATAGGACTGGAACACGACGCCGCGCTCAGGGCTCGGGCCGTCGATTTCCTTTCCCTTGAAGACGATACCGCCCGTATCCGGTTCGATCAGACCGGCCAGCAGGGAAATCAACGTCGTTTTACCGGTGCCGGAAAAGCCGACGATGGCGATGAATTCGCCGTCTTCCACTTTCAGGCTGATATCGTCCAGGACGTCGGTGCGGCTCGCACCTTCACCGTAAGATTTGGAGATATTGGAGATTTCGAGATACGCCATCTGCCTCTCCCTACCGGTTTGCCGAGAAAGTGAAGGCGCGCTGCAGGGCATACATCAGCCTGTCGAGCGCAAAGCCGATGATGCCGATGGTGAAGACGGCGACCATGATCTTGGCGAGCGATTGGGAGGACCCGTTCTGGAATTCGTCCCAGACGAATTTTCCAAGGCCCGGATTCTGGGCGAGCATCTCGGCGGCGATCAGCACCATCCAGCCCACACCGAGCGACAGACGCAGGCCGGTGAAGATCAGCGGCAACGACGACGGCAGCACCAGTTTGGTGACGGTCTTCATTGTCGGCAGTTGCAGCACCCGGCCGACATTCATCAGGTCCTTGTCGACAGAGGCCACACCGAGCGCGGTATTGATCAGGGTCGGCCACATGGAACACAGCGTCACCGTGACGGCCGAGATCAGCAGGGACTTGGACAGCCAATCAACCGGATCGACGTAGAGCGCGGATACGATCATGGTCACGATCGGCAGCCAGGCGAGCGGCGAAACCGGTTTGAATATCTGGATCAGCGGATTGATCGCGCCGTTGAAGCTGCGCGACAAGCCGGAAGCGATCCCGAGCGGAACCGCGATGATGGTCGCGATCAGGAAACCGAGGCCGACGGTTTTCAGCGAGGTGCCGATCTGATCGATATAAGTCGGCTTGCCGGTATAGCTGCGCCACTTGACCCGATCGGTCTTGCCCGCCGCTTCCAGCTTGGCGTTGCGATCTTCCTGGCGCTCGTAGAAAGCGGCGGCTTTCTCGCGCTCACGGACGTGGTCCTTCCACAGATTGACCGTTTGCGTCCAGACCTGCGCAGGCCCCGGAACGGCGCCGAGAGAGGTCTGGATCTGCGGAGCCAGGACGCCCCAGAGAACCAGGAAGGCGGCGATGCCGATCAGCGGGATCAGCAGCACGCGCTTCAACTCATGCATCTGTTCGCGGACGCTGTCGCCGGCGGCTATTTTCAGGAGCGGGACAAGCCAGGAAAACCCGAGTGCGTCCAGCCAGCCCGAAGCCTTGTTGATCCGCGTGAATAGCCGTTCGCGGCGCTCGGCGCGGGTAATCTCCTGCGTGGCGGCTGTATCGGCATTGGCCATGGAGATGGTCCTTTGTCTTGAAACCAAAAGTCGGATCGAGGGGGGCGGCAGACTGTGAGGATTGCCCGCCGCCCCTGCTGCCGGCGGCCTTAGCCGCCGACCACCTGGTTGCCGTCGACCATCTGGTTGCCTTTCAGGCCGATCGGCAGGCTGTCGATGTAGGCGTTGGGTGTGCGACCGTCGTAGGGAATGCCGTCAATGATGTCGGACGCCGGTGTCGGATCGCGGTAACCGTCGGTTTCCCAGGGAAAGTCCGCCTCGTCCACGAGGCCTTCCTCGACCAGCATCTTCGCGGCCTGCAGGTAGATCTCCGGGCGATAGACGGACCTGGCGACTTCGTCGTACCAGCTGTCCGGCTTGTACTCGCCGATCTGGCCCCAACGGCGCATCTGGGTCAGATACCAGACGGCATCCGAGTAGTAGGGGTAGGTCGCGAAGTAGCGATAGAAGACGTTGAAGTCGGGAACGTCACGCTTGTCGCCCTTCTCGTATTCGAAGGTCCCGGTCATGGAGTTGGCAATGACTTCCTTGTCCGCGCCGACATATTGGGAGCGCGACAGGATCTCGACCGCTTCCATACGGTTGGCGTTGTCGTTCTCATCCAGCCATTTGGCCGCCCGGATCAGCGCCTTGGTGATCACCAGCGTGGTGTTCGGATATTCTTCGGTGAACTCCTTGGTGAGACCGAAGACCTTTTCCGGGTTGTTCTTCCAGATCTCGTAGTCGGTAATCACCGGGACGCCGATCCCCTTGAACACGGCCTGCTGGTTCCACGGCTCGCCAACGCAGTAGCCGTAGATCGTGCCGGCCTCGAGCGTTGCCGGCATCTGCGGCGGCGGCGTGACGGACAGCAGCGCATCCGCCTTGATCTGCCCGGAAATGTCGGTCTTGGAATAGAAGCCGGGATTGATATCGCCGGATGCCAGCCAGTAGCGCAGCTCATAGTTATGGGTGGAGACCGGGAACACCATGCCCATGTTGAAGGACTTGCCTTCGGACTTGAACTTGTCGACCACGGGCTTCAGGGCGGTTGCCTTGATCGGATGGACCGGCTTGCCGTCCGCGCCCATTTCCAGGTGCGGCTTCATCATCTCGAAAACCTCGTTGGAAACGGTGATGCCGTTGCCGTTGAGGTCCATGGAAAACGGGGTGACGATATGCGCCTTTGTGCCGAAACCGATGGTGGCCGCCAGCGGTTGCCCGGCCAGCATATGCGCACCGTCGAGCTCGCCGGTGATCACCCGGTCGAGCAGGACTTTCCAGTTCGCCTGCGGTTCCAGGGTCACATAAAGACCCTCGTCCTCGAAGTAGCCCTTCTCATAGGCAATGGCGAGCGGGGCCATATCGGTCAACTTGATGAAGCCGAATTTCAGTTCGTCCTTTTCCACGTCGAGCATGTCGGCTTGAGCCGCACCCGACACCCCGGTCAGGCCTGCTGCGACCAGCACACCCAGTGCGGCGCGGCGGGTCATCGTCAATGTCTGCTGTTTCCTGGTCACTTGCTGATCCCTCTATCTGGCAAGCACCCTTCTCAGGGCCATGTCGAAAAACAAAAAAAGCCGCCGACGGACCTACATGCGGGAGGTGCATGTTTCGGTCGCATCGGCGGCTTTGCCTGAACGTCCTGCGTCGGACGTAACTCTCTGGAAGGCCATCTTTGGCTCGCTACCAACCTTGCAGGGAGCGTGCCAGTTTCAATGTTTTGTTTTTTATTATTTTATTTCAGCATCTTATCCAAATTCTGAATCTTCATCGTTTCCGGACGCTGCTCTAATTTTCAGCGCAGCATGCAATCAATCTGATGAAAAATTGCGCAATGCACAATAAACCTAGACTTCGGTTCGGCGTGAATGGGTCGGGAAGGATTCGATATATCTACCGAGATCGACGGGATTGAATTCGACCCCGTCAAAGAACTGTTTTGGCGCCTGTGACGCACGAGAGCCGAAACCTTCGCCCCCCAGCGCCTTTCTGTAGAGACCGTCATCGAATGTGCCGACAACCTTCTCAGCGTCCCGTTTCGAATAGACAGCCTGTCCCCACCGAACCATCTGGGAATAGAACCACAGGCCATCGGCACTTACCGGACACAACGCATCCGGGGCGGCGAAAGACATGAACCGCGGCACATCCAGCGAGACCTCCGCCTCCAACTGCAGCTTGCCCGTCAAAGCGGGAATACAGGTTTCGGGAGAGCAATCCAGATACTCCGGATCGGCCAGCAGACGTGCCAACTCCTCCGCGTTATCCCAATTCGCGCACCAGCCGGCAGCCTTCACCAGGGCGCGGATCAATGCCTGCAGCGTCTCGCCATTGCTATCCGCCCAGCTTTGGCTCGTGCCGAGGACTTTTTCGGGACTGGACGGCCAGATCGCATCCTTGAAGGTGACGATGCGTCCTTGACCTTTTTGAACCGAAATCGTGTTCCAGGGCTCGCCGACGCAATATCCGTCTATCCGCCCGGCCGCCAATGCGTCCGGCATCAAGGGCGGCGGCAAGACGGTGATTTCCACATCCTGATCGGGATCGATCCCGGCGGCGGCGAGCCAATAGCGCAATTCATAGGCATGACCGGAAAAGGGGTGCACGACGGCGAACCGGAGCGGTTCTTTTCCCCTGGACCGACGGATGGAAATGACCTTTGCCAGTGCCTCACCGGTGGACGCGGGATCTCCCGCGCCATCCGAACCTTCCCCCTTCATCTCGACCCATAGCGACAGGGAAACCGTAATGGCATTGCCGCCGAGTCCAAGGGTCATCGGCGCCAGCATCGGAACCGCCAGGGAAGTCAGATTGAGCGTTGCCGCGATCGGCATGGGCGCCAGCATGTGAGCAACATCGAAGTGACCGATGGAGATCCGGTCCCTGATGTTTGCCCAGGAGGTTTCCCGTACCAGCTTCAGCTCAATGCCCTCCTCTTCGGCAAACCCGAACCGGGCGGCGGCCACCAGCAAGGCGCTGTCCAGCAGGGGAATGAAGCCGGCAATCACTGTTTTTGCGGATGTAGAGGTCATTTGCCCCTATCCCGTCTCGCCTGGCGCAACCAACCCATCTTTTTTCTTCCGGTCACAACGGCCTACCCTTCGAGCAATCCGCTCGCGATTATCAGACTTTGGGCCACATCGATGATCTTGCGGCTCTGGTTCATGGCGGTCCGGCGCAGGAGGTCATAGGCCTCCGGTTCCGATATGCCTCTGGATTTCATGAGAATGCCCTTCGCCCGGTCGATCGTCTTGCGGTCGGCCAATTCGTTTTTGGCTTCCTCCAGTTCATCCGTCAGCCGGGAAAAGGCGCGAAAACGGCTGATCGCCATATCGAGAATGGGTTTCACCCGCTCTTTTTTCAGACCATCGACCACATAGGCCGACACACCCGCGTCGACCGCGGCCTCGATGGAGCCGCTCTCGGATTTGTCGACGAACATGGCAATCGGCCGCCGAACGGCGCGGGAAATCTGGAAAATGTGCTCAAGCTGATCCCGGTTCGGATTTTCCAGGTCGATAACGATCACATCCGGATCGATATCGGTTATCTGGCGCACCAGGCCATCCATCTGATCGATCAGAATGACCTTATCGTGCCCGGCATCGCGCAACCCCTGCTCGATGATAGAGGCACGGATCCTGTTGTCGTCGATCACGAGAATGGAAAGCGAAGGGCTCATGGCGTAATTATGCGCATGTTCATATTTTGTGCAAATCAATATTGCACTGCGGTAGCTTCTCTACCGGCAAAAAACAACAAACGATTAGCATCCCTTTCGAATCCGGCCGTGAACCGATTCGATCCGCATAGATAATCCGCCACAGCGGCGCGCGCGGATTGCAGGTACAAAACACCTCCGCGATGGAGCGCTCGTTTCGCGCCGGTCGGATCAATCGCCGTGCTCGACCCCGAACGACAACAGGAAGCGGTCCACAGCTCTCGATATGGCCTCGGACGGGTCGTCCGGGCACGGCATGCGGTAGATGTGCTGGCGGATGCCGATATAGACGATGCCGCCGTGCAGGTTCCAGATGTCTTCCATCACCGGAACTTCGTCCGACTGCGCCGCGAACTCGATTTCGCCAAGCAACGGCCGCAGGATCACGTCGCCCAGATGCTTGAGGTAGCGCCGGTTGAGCTGCGCGCCGTAGAGACCGGAAAACATGAAGATCCGCATCCACTCATACTGGAAGATGAGGGTGCTGTACTCGGTATAGAAGTCGAGCAGCCGCTGCCTGAGCGAGACCGAGCGGTCGGTCAGGCGAGCGGGCCAGTCGGGCGACAGACGGTTGAGATAGACCTGCTCGTAAACCGCCTCGATCAGGTCGTCCTTGGTCGCAAAATAGTTGAACAAAAGCGACTGCGTCACCCCGAGCCGCTTGGCGAGGTCGCGCGTATTCCCCTCAAGTCCGACCTCGGCAAAGAAGGCGACGGCACCGTCGACGATCTGCTGGCGGCGCTCGCCGGGAGGCAACCTCCGGCGGCTCGACCGCTCGTCACATTCATCGACTTTTGCCATTCCGTTCGCATCCCTCTTTCGGCGCCCCGTCATACGTCACGCAATATTCTACTTGCAATCTTTCGCTTTTTATAGATCATTTGCTCAATAAGAGTGAGCATCTGCTCAATAAGCGACGCGAGGAGGCGTCGCAACAAGGGAGGGAGACGCCATGAAGGCATCGGCGGGCGGCTATGCTCGTGCATCCGACGTGCGGCAGGCCTTGGAAATGCTTGCCGCCAGCGATGGTAGCGGTCGCGTTCTTGCGGGCGGTCAGAGCCTGATCGCCGCCATGAACATGCGGCTTTCCACAGGCGACATCCTGATCGACATCTCGCGCATCGGAGAACTGGCCGGTGTCCGGGAAACGTCCGACAGCCTTTGGATCGGGGCGCTGACGCCCCATGCGGAGATCGGGCGCAACGCCCTGATCCGGGATCACGCCCCTCTCCTTTCCCAGGCCGTTACGTTTATCGCCCATGCCGCGATCCGCAACCGCGGCACGATCGGAGGGGCGCTCGCCCATGCGGATCCGGCCGCGGAGTTTCCGGCTTGCGTGCTTGCGCTCGGCGCGACCCTTCATGTGGAAGGATTGAATGGACGCCGCGACATCCCGGCTGAAGATTTCTTCCATGACCTCTTCGAAACGGCCATCCAGGACGGTGAAATCCTGACGGGCCTCTCGATCCCGAAGGCCGGGCCGGACGAGCGGCAGACGATCACCGAAGTCGCCCGCCGGTCCGGCGATTACGCGCTTGCCGGCGTCTGCCTGGTACAGCGCTCGGGCAAACACAGGCTTTCGCTGTTTTCCGTTGCTCCCAAACCGGTTCTGGCCGTGCAGGCGATGGCGGAACTCGACCGGGGCGACATCGAAGGCGCTGTCCGCGCGCTGCAGGCAGACATCGATCCGTCGTCCGACACACAGGCAACCGCCACCTATCGCCGTCATCTTGCCGGCATCCTGCTGCGCCGCGCCGCGGCATCGATCCGGGGAGAAAGTGAATGACGGACATGTTTCGGGACAAGGTCGATATCGGCCTCACGGTGAACGGCGAACCGGTCGAGGCGCGCGTCCCGGCCGGCCAGCATCTCGTGGACTTCCTGCGCACGTCACTCGGCCTGACCGGGGCCCATGCCAGTTGCGAACACGGTGTTTGCGGCGCCTGCACCGTGCAGGTCGACGGCAAGGCGGTGCGCGGCTGCCTGATGCTCGCCGCGCAAGCCGACGGCTCCGAGGTCTGGACCGTGGAAGGCCTGTCGGACACGGCCGAAATCAACGATCTGCAAGAGGCGTTCGTGGAACGCAATGCGCTCCAGTGCGGGTTCTGTACCCCTGGAATGCTTGTCGCGGCGAAAGAATTGCTCGCAGGCGGAGGCGTCCCCTCCCGCGCCGACATCCGGGAACACCTGTCCGGGAACTACTGCCGCTGCACGGGATATGAAGCGATCGTGGATGCGGTCGAGACCGTTGCGCGCGCGCGCGCCGAAAGGGGGGCGGCATGACCATTCAATTCGGAAATCCGGACCGGCCCAATTCCTACATCGGCAAGACGGTTCCCCGTCCGAACGCCAAGCGGCTCGTGCAGGGCCGCGGCATTTATGTGGACGACATCGTGCTGCCCCGTCTGGTCCACGTCGCCTTCGTCCGCTCCCCGTTTGCGCATGCCAAGATCAACGGCATAGATGCCGCCGAGGCCCTGAACGTGAAGGGCGTTCTGCGGGTCTTCACCGGGGAGGACATTGCAAAGGTGTGCACGCCCTGGGTGGCGGTTCTCGCGCACCTGAAAGGCCTCAAGTCACCGCCCGAATATCCCATCGCTCTCGATCGGGCCTGCTGGGTGGGCGAGCCCGTGGCGGCCGTGGTCGCGACCTCGCGCGCCGCCGCCGAAGACGGCGCCGCCCTGATCGACGTGGACTATGAACCGCTTCCGGTCGTGACCGACATGATGAGCGCGCTCGATGCCGATACCCCCGTGCTGCACGCGGACATGGGCGACAACCTCGCCTTCCAGCGCCTGCACGAGCAAGGCGATGTCGATGCGGCCATGCAGTCCGCCCACAAGGTGATATCGGCACGGTTCGTTACCGGCCGGCACACGGGCGTGACCCTGGAACCGCGCTCCATCCTTGTCGACTGGAACCCGGCCGAAGAACAGATGACCGCCTATCATGCGACCCAGGCGCCGCACATGATCCAGACTGTTCTGGCGGAACATCTCGGCCTGCCGGAAGGCCGTGTCCGGGTCATCTGCGAGGACGTCGGCGGATCCTACGGCATCAAGGTCCACGTCTATCCGGACGAAGTGGCAACCGCTGCCATTGCAAAGATCATGGGCCGACCGGTCAAGTTCGTGGCCGACCGGCTGGAGAGCTTTACAAGCGACATCCACGCCCGCGATCACGAAATCGAGGCGAAGATCGCGGTCCAGGAAGACGGCACGATCGTCGCCATGGACGTGGACGACTGGACGGCGATCGGCGCCTATTCGGTCTATCCGCGCACCTCCGCCATCGAAGGCAACCAGGTGGTGAACCTCTGCGGCGGCCCATACGATTTCAAGCACTACCGCGCGAAGACGACGGTCGTCTTCCAGAACAAGACACCCACCTGCCAGTACCGTGCGGTGGGACATCCGATCGCGGTTGCGATCACGGAAGGGCTTGTCGACATGGCCGCTGCCGAGATCGGGATGGACCCGGTCGAAATCCGCCGGCGCAACTTGTTCCGGGACGATGCCTATCCGGCGACCTCGCCCGCCAACATGCGGTTCGAGGGCCTGTCGCACCACGCCTCGCTGAACAAGCTTCTGGAGCTGATGGATTACGACGGTCTTAGGGCCGAGCAGGCAGAACTGCGCAAGCAGGGCATCCATCGCGGGATCGGCATTGCCAGCTTTATCGAGCTGACCAACCCCTCCCCGTTCATGTACGGCATCGGCGGCGCGCGGATCTCCGCACAGGACGGATGCACGGTGCGGATGGATCCCGACGGTTCAATCGTGGCCCTGTCCGGCGTGACCGAACAGGGACAGGGAACCGAGGCGATGCTGAGCCAGGTCGTGGCCGAGGGAGTTGGTGTATCGCCCTCCAGGGTCCGCGTGATCACCGGCGATACCCAGGTCACGCCCTACGGCGGCGGAACATGGGCCTCGCGCGGGGCCGGCATCGGCGGCGAGGCCGCCCTGCAGGCGGCCCGAGCGCTTCGCGACTCGATCCTCGAAGTGGCGGCGGCTATGCTCCAGGCGGAACAATCGAAGCTCGATATCCGGGATGGCGCCGTGGTCGACAGTGCGACGGGCGAGGCACGGATGCCGCTGGAGGAACTGGGCCGGATCGTCTATTTCCGCGGTGATACGCTGCCGAAGGGACTGCCGCGCGAGCTGGTCCAGACCCGGCACTACATCACCTCCGACTATCCGTTTGCTTTCACCAACGGTATTCAGGCCTCCTATCTGGAGGTCGATACCGACACGGGGATCGTCAAGCTTATCAAGCATTGGTGCGTGGAGGATTGCGGGCGGGTGATCAATCCGCAGCTCGTCGACGAACAGATCCGCGGCGGGATTGTCCAGGGGCTGGGCGGCGCGCTGTTTGAGGAAATCCACTATGACGCCGACGGCCAGCTCCTGAACGGATCCATGGCGGATTATCTGGTCCCCATGGCGGCCGAGATGCCCGACATGGTCATCGGTCACGTGGAGACCCCGACGCAGGAAAGCCTGCTCGGCGCCAAGGGCGCCGGGGAAGCCGGAACGGCCGGGTCTCCGGCTGCCGTCATGAATGCAATCAACGATGCCTTGCGGCCCATGGGCGCGCAGGTCACCGAGATGCCGTTCACGCCTGAACGGATCCTTCGGGCACTTGGGGCCCTGGAGGACTGAACTGAAAGGGGCTTAGGAGGAAAAGCCCGTAACCTGGGAGGAAATCATGAAATTCATTACCTTGGCGACCGCGACAGCCATCGTCGCCTGTTCCGCCGGCTTCGCCGCCGCGCAACAGACCATCACGGTCAATATCGGCTCATCGCACCCGGAACAGAACATCTGGGTCTATGCGATGAAGAACACCTTCGAACCGGAAGTGAACCGCATTCTGGAAGCCGCGGGCGAGTACAAGATCAACTGGGTCGAATCCTACGGCGGCACGCTCTACAAGTTTACCGATACCCGTGAAGCCGTCATGGACGGCATCGTCGACGTCGGCATGGTCGGCACAGTCTGGGAAGGCGCCAACATGCCGCTCCAGAACGTGACCTATTTCACGCCCTTCGCCACCGAAGACCACAAGATGATCATCGAGATTTTCGATGATCTTTCCGAAAACCTGCCCGAGCTTCGCGACAGCTGGGCCGAAAACGGCATGGTTCACCTTTCGTCGCTGATCACCGACAGCTACGACATCTACGCGACCTTTCCTGTCAATTCGATGGGTGATTTCGCCAACCGGAAGCTGAACGCACCCGGAACGTCGGCGAACTGGCTGCGCGGCACGGGTGCCACGCCGGTCGATGGCGCGCTCACCACCTACTACACGAACATCCAGACGGGCGTGACCGAAGGCACACTGTCGTTTGCGTCCGGCATTCTGCCGACGCGTGTCTACGAAGTCGCGCCGGAACTCACCCGCGTGGGCATCGGCTCGATGTATTTCGGCGGCATCGCGGCCAACAAGGATTTCTTCGAGGGCCTGCCGGAGCCGGTCCAGAAAGCCTTCCGTGAAGCGGCCAAGGCAACCTCCCAGGCACATGGCCAGTATGTGGAGGATCTTGCCAAGCGCGCGCTGACCGAAATGCAGGCTGCGGGCCTGACGATCCACGAATTGCCGGAAGCGGAAAAGGCTGCCTGGGTCAACGGCCTGCCCAATATCGTGGAGCCGTGGCTGGAACAGACCGGCGATGCCGGGCGCGTGGTCCTGAAGGCCTATTTCGATGCGCTGCGCGCTCGCGGAGCCGAGCCGTTGAGGGCATGGGACGAAGGACTCTAGGATCGACCTTGCGCCTCAGGCGATAACAGCACTCTCCACCCGCCCGGGGTCCGTCCGGGCGGGTGTTTGCAGATCGAAGTGGATGCAAAGATGACCGATGACTCCAATGCCGAAAGCGATGACGCATACGTCCCGGCTTTCTCGGAAGCGCCCTTCGGCGCGGCCCTCGGCAGTCTGGCCGCGATCATGTCATCGATCGGCACGCTCGCGATCGGAGCGCTCATGGTACTCATCGTGGCCGATGTTCTGGGACGCAACTTCTTCAATGCGCCGATCACAGGTGTGGCGGAAATCGCGGGACGTGCCGTCGTCGCCATCGTCTTCCTGCAGGTGGCCGCCGCGATATTGCAGAAACGGCTGACCCGCGCCGATTTCCTGATCCGTCGTCTTCAGGGCGTTTCGCCAAAGGGCGTTTGCCTGGTCGAAGCGCTGTTTTGCATTGCCGGGATGATCGTGTTCGCCCTGATCGTCTGGGCGTCCTGGCCGAAGCTTGCGAGCGCCTGGGCGACATCGGAATTCTTCGGCGTCCAGGGCGTTTTCACCATTCCGACATGGCCCTTCAGGGGCATCACTGTCCTGGGGTCCGCAGCCGCGGTCCTCGCAGCGCTCTACCGCGCGCAAGACGAAATCCGCAAGTTCCGGAGCCTTCCATGACGACCCTCACCATCGGGCTCCTGCTAGTCGGTGCGCTGATCCTTCTTGTCCTGCTCGGGATGCAGATCGCCTATGCGCTGTTCCTGGTGGCCTTCGCCGGCATCTGGATCATCCGCCACAATCTCGATCTCGCCTTTCGCATGCTGGAACTGACCGCCTACAGCGGGATTGCGGACTATCTTTTCGCGACCATCCCGCTGTTCGTACTGATGGGGCTTCTGGTCAGCGTCTCGAACGTCGGGCGCGATACGTTCGAAGTCGCCGAGGAACTGCTTCGCCGCGTTGTCTGCGGACTTGGTGTCGCGACCGTCGCCGCCAACACGATCTTTGCCGCCGTGACCGGTGTCTCCATTGCATCGGCCGCGGTCTTTACCCGTGTCGCCGTTCCGGAAATGAAACGCCACGGCTATCGCTCCGCGTTTTCAGCCGGGACAGTCGCCGGCTCCTCGGTGCTTGGCATGCTGATCCCGCCAAGCCTCCTGCTCATCATTTACGGCGTGCTTGCGGAAGTCTCCATCGGCGGCATGTTCATCGCCGGCATCGTGCCCGGCCTGCTGCTCGCGGGCGGGTTCGTGGCGATGCTGATCTCCGTGACGCTGCTCTTTCCCGGTTTCGTGATGACCGATCCGGAAGCCGCGAAAATGCGCCGGCTGGACCGCGACTTCGAAACCATGCCGGTCGGGCGGATGATCGCCAAGCTGGTGCCGATCATCTTGCTCGTCATCCTGGTTCTCGGCGGCCTTTACTCGGGCTTCTTCACTCCGACGGAGGCCGGTGGCGTGGGCGCCTTCGGCGCGCTGCTTGTCGCCCTGTCGCGGCGCTCCCTCGACCGTCACAATCTCTGGCAGGTGATGAAGCAGACGGGCGTGATCTCGGTTTCGATCCTGCTCCTGCTGATCGCGGCGAGCTATTATTCGCGCATGCTTTCGATTGCAGGGCTGCCCAACGCGATTGCCGGCCTGGTCAACCAGAGCGGCCTCGGCCCGATGGGCTTCATGGTGCTCTGTGCCGGCCTCATCCTCCTCATGGGCATGATCCTGGACAGCACGTCGATCCTTCTGATCATGGTTCCCATTGCAGCCCCGATCGCGCAAAGCATGGGGATCGACCTCAGCCAGTTCGGCATCGCGATCGTAATCGCGGTGGAAATCGGCCTGCTGACGCCGCCCTTCGGGATCTCGGTCTTTACGGTGCACAACACGCTCAACGATCCGGCCGTGTCGGTCGAGCAGATCTTCGCCGGCACCCTGCCGTTCATCGGGGTGATGCTGTGTGTCCTGCTGCTGGTCATCCTGATCCCGGGGATCGCGACCGTCTTCCTGTGATCGCGGGACCGAAATCCGGACCGATGGCCGGTTCGATAAGGAAGTCCGGACAGCGGTTTCCACGATCAGCACTTCAGGACTGCAACATCTGGCCGATGCTTCGGTAGAGCATGTAGCTGGCGACCACGAAAATCAGGCCGGCAAACAGGGTGTTCAACGTGCCTTTTCGTGCCGACAGGCGCTTGGCGAGCATTCCGCCGATGAGACCGCCGAACACACCGCCCCCGATGAAGACCGCCGCAAGCACCCAGTCCACATAGCCGGAAAAGGCGTAATTCAAGGCCGTCGTCAGCCCGAATGCGGTGACGGCGACAAGCGATGAACCGATCGCGAAAAGGATCGGCATGCCGGTCGACGCAAGCAGGCCCGGCACGATCAGGAAGCCCCCGCCAATTCCGAAAAAGCCGGAGAAAATGCCTGTCAGGCCGCCGAAGCCCAGAACCTTGTGCACGTTCTCGCGGGAGCATTGCGCCCCTGGATTTCCCTCCGCCCCGCGCTTGCGGAACATGAGGCCGCCGACCACGAACATGAGCAGGGCAAACAGCAGGAGGAGTTTCTGTCCGTCGACAATCTTGCCGACACTGGAGCCTATGAAAGCGCCGACAATACCGGCGACGCTGTAAACGGCCGCGCACCGCCATTTGACGTTGCCGAGCCGGGCATGGCTCAGGAGATTGGCAAAGGCGTTGGCCGCGACGGCGAAGGCACTTGTTCCGATGGCGAGATGGGCGCTGGGAACGCCGACGAGATACACCATCAAGGGCACCGCCAGAACCGACCCGCCGCCGCCGAACATGCCGAGCGTGAAACCCACAAGTCCGCCCGAGAGAACCCCGAGACCGTATTGCACCGGATCAAGATACATCATCTGTTCGCCGCCCGTTTTTCGGCCGGTCCACCTGTTCTGTTCGACACCAGTCGCCTGAAGGCGCTCTTCGGCGGCCCCGTAACGCGGTCGTCGCTTTCCGGCCGGACCATAGTCGGCAGAATACTTTCATACAATATGAAATATGAATATGATCGTTTTCGGGCCGTGCCGGCCGTCCGGCACACCGCGTTTCCGGGAATTCAGCGCTCGTTCGTATCGCCGCCCTCAGGCACCTGCCAGCCGAGCAGTCTGGAGATCCTGCTCGCGGTCTCGATCAGTTTCGCCCGTACCGGGCCGTTCAACTCGTCGAGCCGATGTTCGGAAATCGGCGCCGTGACGTTAATCCCGGCGACGACACGACCGGTCATGTCGCGGACCGGGGCAGCGACCGACGCGATGCCGGCCTCGAAATGACCGGCGTGGACGATTGCCTCCGCCCCACGATCCGCCCTCGCCTGCGCAAGAACCTCCGCAGGATTGGCCGCCGTCTGGCCAACGCCGGCATTGTCGCTGCGAAACAGGCTCAGCAGGCTGTCTTCTCCAAGGTCGGCGAGCATCACCCGGCCGATTGCGGTGTTGCGCGCCGGCAGGCGACTGCCGACGTGAACGATGGAGGCATCGGCATAATGCGCAGGCACCCGCAGGACATAGAGAACGGAAGTGCCGTCCAGCACGCCCATATGGGCGGACCAGTTCAGTTCGTCGCGCAGGCGTTCCAGTTCCGGCTGGGCGATCTCGACGATCTCGCGCGTGGCCAGATAACCGTAGCTGAGCCGCAGGATACCGGGACCGACGGAGTAGGTGTTGGTACGCTGGTCGTGGATCAGGCATCCCATCTCAGCTAGTGTGTAGACCGTACGAAACGCTGCAGAGCGCGTGATCCCCAGACGTTCCGATATGTCTTTCAGGGAAAGGTTCGGCGTTTCCGGGGTAAAGCACTGCAACGCCTTCAATCCGCGCACGAGGCCCGGGACCAGGTATCGATCCTCGTCAGCCGCCATGTTCTCTCATCTTCCTGTTTCCCGGAGTAAAATCGGTTTGCGTTTCACCAGTAAAACGCAGCCTCACCCGTAAAACAAGATGGGTCTAGGATCGGCTCACTTCAATCGCGTATGAGGACGGAGACGCCGACATGAACATCGAGAACCAGGAATTCAAAACACTCAAGGAAGCTCTGAAGGCCAATACCGGCCGCTTTGTCGACAAGCGCTTCGACTGGGAAGCCTTCCCGTCGAACATCGGCTTTCCCGACCTCTCCCGCGCCCAGATGCGCTATATCGGCGCCGGCGGTTCGCCGAAGGTCGGCGACACCTCGACCCTGAAGCCGGATCACTTCACCCTGTCGCTGATCTACAAGGAGCCGGGCAAATACGCTGCCTGCCACAGCCATGAGATCGAGGAAAGCTTCCTGATCATCGACGGCAGCCTGATCGTCGGCTGGGAAAAGGACGGCGAAGTGGTTGAAGTCAACCTCGGCCCGAAGGACATGATCCTGAACGCCCGCGAAATCGGCCACGGCTTCCGCGTCGACGGCGTCGAGCCGGTTATGATGTCGATTTCCGTTGACGTCGGCAAGCCGCTGCCGCCGGTCTACCACTACCACCCGAAGGAACATGCGCCGGAACTGGCCCGCAGCTTCGGCGCCCAGCCGGGCAAGACCATGCCGTTCGACCCGAATGGCTCCCATCCTCTGCAAAAGCTGATGGCGAAATACGTCGCGCGCCACAACGAGCTGGAAACGACCTGGGACGATGCCGGCTTCACCCGCAAGGTCTACTGCGGCCCGGGCGGCGTGGAGACCGACACCTGCCGCAAGGAAATGCTCGGCATTCCGTCGCGGGTCGGTGTCAAGCCGTTCACGCGGGACGTGGAAGATGCCTTCTTCGTGCTTGAGGGCTCCCTGACCGTCGGATGGGAAGAAAACGGTGAAACCACCGAAGTCGAACTCGGACCGCGCGACCTGGTCAAGACCCCGGCCGGCCGCAAGCACTGGTTCCGCAACAACAGCGCCGCGCCTGCAACCGTCTGGTATGTGGTGGGTTCCGCCGAGCCGGAAACGGTCAAGTTCGAAAAGGCCTGATGCCGCAAAGCACATGAAGGGGGCGGCCTTCGCCTCCTTCATCTCCATAGAGCCCGAAACGCCCCCGATTACGTAGTTATCCGGTTGACGGGCAATCCATAAACGACAACAATTGAACGAATAGTTCAAATATGATCTTTCCGAGGGACTGAAATGGCCGTTTTGAAGGTAGGGATCTGCGGTGGCGGTGTTGGTGGTCTGTGCGCGGCAATCGCGCTGACCGACATGGGCCACGACGTGACGATTTATGAACAGGCTTCCGAGTTCGGCCGCGTCGGCGCCGATATCAACCTGACCCCGAACGCCGTCCATGCCCTCGACCGGCTCGGTGTCGGCGAGCGGCTGCGCGAAACCGCGGCACGGCCCACGCACCGGATCAGCCGCCAGTGGGACAGTGGCGAAGAAACCTCCCGCCTGCCGATGAGCACGGCCGCCGAGGAACGCTACGGCTCGCCCCAGCTGACCATCCACCGGGCCGACCTTCTCAACGCCCTGACCGACCGCCTTCCGGCCAACAGGATTCTCTTCGGCTGCAAAGTCACCGGTGTCGAACAGGACGACACCAAGGCGACCATCCGCTTCGCGGACGGCAGTCATGCCGACTTCGACGTTGTCGTCGGCGCCGATGGCATCCATTCCGTCGTCCGTACCGCGCTGTTCGGCAAGGACGACCCGAAATTCACCGGGCTGGTGTCCTATCGTGCGGTCTTCCCGCGCTCCAAGGGCGCCGGCATTCCCGATCTCGACGCCTTCACCAAATGGTGGGGCCCGACCAGCGACTACCAGATCGTCACCTTCCCGCTGACCCGCGGCGAAGAGATCTTCGTCTTCGCGACCACGCCGCAGAGCGACTGGGCCGAGGAAGGCTGGACCCTGCCCGGCGACATCGAAGAGCTGCGTGCGGTCTACAAGGATTTCCATCCGCAGGCCCGTGCCCTGCTCGATGCCTGCGAGACGGTGACCCGTTCGGCCCTGCATGTGCGCACGCCGATGGAACACTGGTCGAAGGGCCGGATCACTATTCTCGGCGATGCCGCCCACCCGATGGTGCCGTTCATGGCCCAGGGCGCGTGCATGGCGATCGAGGATGCCGTCGTCCTGGCCCGTTCTCTGGATGGCAAGTCCTCAGCAGAGGTGCCGGGCGCGCTCGAAAACTACGAGACCGCACGGAAACCCCGCACCGCCCATGTCCAGGAAAGTTCCCTTGCCAATGAATGGCTGAAAGACCGCGGCAATGCCGACTGGGTCTATGGCTATCATGCCTGGGAAGTGGGTCTGGACGACCTGGCTGCGTGACGAAACGGCGATTGAGAAAATGATCAATATGTGACATATCGTTCACATTAGATCAGCTTTTTGAAATCATCCCGATTTCGTTTGAAAGTATGAGACCTGGATCAGGGGGCAGCATGACGTTGGCATCCGACAAGGACGCGGAACAGACGGGCTATTCGGTTCCGCCGGTTCTGCGGGCGATCGCGCTCCTGCGCTATATCGGAGCCGGCAATCGCTGCCGCAACATCTCTTCGGCCTCCAAGGAACTGGGCATCAACCGCACCACCCTGATCCGCCTCATTCATACGCTGGAAGACGAGCGCATGATCGAGGAGATCGACGAAGGCGCCGGCTACCGGCTCGGAACCGGGCTGATCGCACTCGCCTCCGAAGCCATCGCCGACCGGGACGTCGTCCAGATCGCGCGGCCGATCCTTGCCGACCTGGCAGCCGAACTCAACCTGTCGGCGCACCTTGGCATTCTCGACGGCCTCGAGATCGTCTACCTGGCCCGGGAAACGCCGAACTCCTATCTGGTCAGCAACGTGCGCGTCGGCACCAGGCTGCCGGCGCATGCGACCACCATCGGGCGTATTCTGCTGTCCGAACTCGCTCCCGAGGCGCTGCACAAGCTTTACGACCACGTCAAGCTCGACGCCTATACGGACAAGACCAGAACCTCCCTGGAGGAACTGGAAGCCCAGCTTGCCGAAGACCGCAAGGGCCGGATTGCCTGGAGCGTCGCCAACTTCGAGCCGGGGATCGGTTCCTGCGCGGTCGCCGTTTACGACGATCGCGGTCGTGCCGTCGGCGGCATCAACGTCACCGGCCAGGACAGCGTGTTCACGCCGGGCACGGACGAGGCCGCCGTGATCGAACGCGCGATCAAGACCGCCGCGAACCGGATTTCCGAAGCGCTCGGTCACACGTCGCGCACCGCCCGCAGGGCCTAAATTTCGCAGAAATCAGTCGTAGGTATAGCCGAAGGACAGGCCGAACCGGTCCGCGGTCAGCGGTCGGTTGCCGGTCAGGGCTCGGCGCAGCCACAGGCGGCCGTGGATCTGGGTGTCGGTGAAATCGGCGTTTTCCGGAAGCCGGACACCATCGCACCAGAGCCCGCCCAGCCACTCGGCACCGGAGAAATCCGCCTGCTGGCGCAGGCTCGCGCCTTCCAGCGAAAAGTTGCCATAGGCGACAACGCCCGAGAACTCCGCATCGCCTTCGAAAACGGCGCCGTTGAAATTGCCGATGCCGCGGAATTCGCAACCGGCAAAGGACACCTTGCGGGAGAAGGTTACCTGCTCGAACCGTGCATCGTTGCGGAACGAGGTGCCTGAGAAGGAGACCTCCCCGCCGAAGATCGCTCCGCCGAACCAGGACAGGCCCTGGAACACCGCGTCGTGGGCATCGATGCCGTCGGGAAAGCGTGCGTTCCGGAAGTCGACGCCAGCAAGTTCAAGACCGGCAAGGTCGAGTCTGCCGTCGCATTCGATTCCCGAAAGGTCGATGCGTTCACCGTGATGCCACGGCGTCGACAGACGGTCGCGGATTTTCCGGGCGAGCATCAGGCTGCCTCTGAAGCCTGTTTTACGGCGAGAGCAACCATTTCCTCTGCCCAAGGCAGAGCCAGATCGTCGGCCATGTCACTGCCGGACGCATCATGGGTCAGCCGATCGCCGAGCTGGGTCGCGCCGTGTTTGGCGAGCAGATCGGCAATGCGCTTGCTGCCGTGATTGAAGGTCTCATCATATTCGGAATCGCCGAGGCCGAAGACGGAGAAACTAACACCGGAAAGATCGGCATCGGACTGAGCCATGGCTTCCGCGAAAGGCTTCGCCGAGGCCGGCAGTTCGCCGTCGCCATAGGTGGAGCAGACAACGAGATAGAACCCGCCCGCCTCGAAGTCGTCCGGCGCGAAATCGGACAGGTTCACGGCTTCGGCCTCGTGGTTGCTTTCCAGGCTGGAGACGATGTCCTCCGCCAGCATCTCGGCGTTCCCAGTTTCGGTACCGTAGAGAACAGTGATCTTCATCCGTTGATCTCCTCAGATTTTTGCAGGGCCAGAGCCAGCATGTCCTGCCGGCAGGCGATCTTGCGGCGGGTCCTGTCCGCCGGCAGGTCGGCCGTTTCGGCTTCGTCGATCCGCTTCCAGCCGGCGTAATCGACCAGATCGGCGCGTCCCGCCGTCAGTCGGTCTCGCCCGCCTTTTCCGGCATCCGCGCCGGCCGCGTCAAGATCCGCCAATATACGGGTGGCAAGCGCCTGCGCGTCCGCACGGTTTTCCGGAATGGTCCCGCGCGGACCGCGCCGGAACCAGCCGGTCGCATAGAGCCCAGGGGCAAGCGCACCGGCTTCCACGTCTTCTGCCGCGGCAACAAGGTCATCCCGACCCAAGTGACCGGCACCGGCAAATCCGACGGCGGTGATGAAGCTATCGCAGACGATCTCGACGGTGTCGCCGCTTGCATTCCGGAAACGGACACCTGTCACCTTGCCGCCGTCGCCCGTGATCTCCTCAGGCGTCAGGCCGAAGCGGAACGTCAGTTGGCGCGGACCAGTGCCGTGACTGTCAACCGTCGCCAACGCGTCCAGCTTCTTCTGACCGTCGTCGCTCTGGGCGGATCCCATCTCCTCGACGCGAATGGTCACGCCGGAAAGCTTGGAGAGCTCCTTGATCATCACCGGATCGAACTTGGCGGCTTCGGCCGCAGAACGACCGACGATATCGATGGTTTCGATGTCGTTAGCGGCAAGCCATGCGCTCGGCCCGGCACCGAAATCAGATCCGGCCAATTCGTCGGGCGTCTTTCCGAGGATGCGAAGCAGGTCGATGGCGACATTGCCGTTGCCCATGATGACGACTCTTTTGCCAAGCTTCGGCAAGGGGTGGGCATCGGGATGTTCGTATAGCGCACGGGTCAGATCGCCGGCGCGGATCACGCCGTCCAGATCCTCGCCCGGAATACCGAGCGACCGGTCTCCCGGCAGGCCGGCCGCCAGAACGACGACATCGTAACAGGCACGCAAGTCGTCCAGGGACACATCTTCGCCGATGGCCAGGTTGCCGATGAAAGTCGCGCCCATGCGTTCGAAGACCCGCTCGAACTGGCGTGTAATGCCCTTGGTGCCCTGATGATCGGCGGCAACGCCGTAGCGCACCAGACCATAAGGCACCGGCAGGCGGTCGATCAGGTCGACCTTGAGTTCCGGATCGGCCTTGAGCAGGGCCTGTGCCAGGAAACATCCGGACGGTCCGGCCCCGATAATGGCAACGGATGCGCTCATGCGGCTCCCTCCATGGCCGGCAGGGCCCAGGGATGCGGCTTGCCGGAGAGGTCGTGGTAGATCGATTTCTGCGCCATATAGGCGCGCATGCCTTCCCTGCCCTTTTCGCGGCCGATGCCGCTGTCCTTCTCGCCGCCGAACGGGGTTGAGATAGAGAATTGCTTGTAGGTGTTGACCCAGACCGTGCCGGTGCTGATGGCCCGGCCGACACGCCAGGCCTTCGGGAAGTCCCGGGTCCACAGACCCAGGGCAAGGCCGTAGCTGTTGTCGTTGGACTGGGCGATCACGTCCTCTTCGCTGTCGAAGGGCAGCACGGCCAGAACCGGCCCGAACACTTCCTCGCGGCACAGGCGTGCGGTGTTGGGCAGGCCGGCAATGATCGTCGGCAGGTAATAGGCGCCCTTGGCGTAGTCCGCGCCTTCCGGGGCCCTGCCGCCGCACAGGATCTCGCCTCCGTCGGCGCGAGCGGCCTCCACGTGTTCGGCCACGCTCTCGCGGTGATCGAAGTGGATCAGCGGCGCTACCTGGGTGTCCGCCTCGAACGGATTGCCGACCTTGAGACGCTTGGTGACGTCCACCAGACGGGACACGAATTGATCGTAAATCGGGCGCTCGACGAACAGGCGCGCACCGGCGATGCAGCTCTGACCGGTGGAGGAGAAGATGCCGAAGAGGACACCGGCAATCGCCTGGTCGATATCGGCATCGGCAAAGACGATGGTCGGCGACTTGCCGCCCAGTTCCAGCGACACCGGCATCAGCTTTTCCGCTGCCTGCCGGGCAAGCTGGCGGCCGGTGGTGGTGCCGCCGGTGAAGCTGACCCTTGCGATGTCCGGGTGATCGACCAGCAGGTTGCCGATCTCTCCGCCGGCACCCGGCAGCACTGAGAACAATCCCTTCGGCAGACCGGCCGCTTCCACGATACGCGCCAGTTCCAGGCTGACGAGCGGTGACCACGACGCGGGCTTGAGCAGAACCGCGTTTCCGGCGGCAAGGGCGGGCGCCACCTTCTGCGCGTCCGATGCAATCGGCGAATTCCATGGCGTGATCGCACCGACGAGGCCGAGCGGCTCGTAGACCGACAGGGTCAGGGCGTCGCCGCGCTGTACGGTCAGTGCCTCGTCGGAGGTTTCCAGAACCGCGCCGAAGTAGCGGAAGGTTCCGGCCGCCGACATCGCCAGCGCCTTGGTTTCCCTCAGGGTCTTGCCGGTGTCGCGGGTCTGGATAAAGGAAATCCGGTCGGCGTTCGCTTCAATGCCGTCTGCGATGGCATAGAGGTACTTCGCCCGTTCATGGGCTTTCAGATTGCGCCAGGCGGGATCGGCCTGTGCTGCGCGGGCGCGCTCAATGGCGCGCAGACCGTCGGCCTGCGACGCGCCGCGCAACACGCGGTTGACCGAGCCGTCGGCTGGAAAGATCGAGGTGATTTCCGGGCCCGAGCCCTGTTCCCACACGCCGCCAACGAAAAGTTTGCCTTCAGGAAGGTCGATCATCCGGGGTCTCCTCAAATCGCGACTGGAGCGACGCGGTTCCGCAGCTCGCGCAGAACGCTGTACACCGTGGTCACGGACGTCTTGATGTTGCCGGGCGACGGCAGGTTCTCGATGCGGATCGACGTGCGTGCGACGCGGGAAACCGCGGTGAATTCGTGGGTATTGCCGGAAGCGGCCGGATCGGCGATCAGCTCGACCTTGGTGTCGTCGAAGCCGAGTCCGGCAAGCGCGATGGTCGCCGCCACATTTGCATTCTTCGGATATTGCGCGGCCGCATCGCGGGCCGAGCCGGAGAAGAACACCGTGGCTTCCGTGAGACCGTCGAGGTCGACCGCGGTTTCCGCGGGCGTTCCGGCCCAGGCCGCGGGCGGCTTGCAGCCCTGATAGGTAACCGACGTCAGTCCCGCCGGACGCAAGGCGGCCAGCAGATCGATCCCGCCGACCGCACCGGCCGGCAGCACGATCCGCGCTCCACCGAACTCGGCTGCTGCACGAAGCTCGGCTTCCAGCTCCCGGTGCGCAAAGGCACCTATCGACACGAGCACCACATCGACACCGGCCCTCAGGATCGTCGGCACATGGCTGACGACGGCCTGATGGCCGGCACATTCGATGACCAGATCGGGCTTGGCCGCAAGCAGGTCTTCGGCGCTGGAGACAGCCGCAAAGCTGCAGCCCAGACCGCCATGAGTGGCTTCAAGGTCCTGGACCAATGCGTCCGTTTTCTCCGGCAGTCCGAGCACCGTGAGCGCTTCCAGCCTGATCTCCGGAGTCTCCGCAATCAGTCGCAGCAACGTTCCGGCGATATTGCCGTATCCGATCAGTCCGAGGCGCATGGGTCAGGTCCTGTTTCCCGCGGCTCCGGCGGGCGGACCGGAAAAGGCCTGGGCGAAGGGACCGATGGCGCACATGTCGACCTCGATCACCTTGGGCCCTTCGACGGAAACGGCTTCCTCGAAGGCGTCCGCGAACGCGTCCACCGAGCTCACAAGCCGGTGCGGCATACCGATGGAAGCGCAGAAGGTGGCAAAGTCCGGCGTCGCCAGGGCGGAATAGTGCCGGCGGGAGTCATACTGCGCATCCTGGATGTTCTGAATGACGCCATAGGCCTTGTCGTTCATCAGAACATAGACCAGGCCGGCCTTTTCCTCCACCGCGGTGATCATCTCTGAGATGCCGAGCATCGTACCGCCGTCGCCGAGCAGGGTCACCGCCTTGGCCTCGGGCGAAGCCAGGGCGGCGCCGATGCCCATCGCCACGCCCTGCCCGATGCCGCCGCCAAGGGCGTGGACACCGTGCCGGGGCTCGGCAATCCGGACATAACGGTTACCGAACGTGGAATTGGAAATGGTGACGTCGCGGACCCACGGATGCCGGCCGCCGGACACCCGCACAGCCAGTTCGTCTGCGATCACCCGGTAAGGGCCGAGGACGTCGCGCATCCGGCCTTCGGCAGTCGCGCGTGCCTTCGCAATATCGAAGGCCTGGTCCGGGTCGACATCAAGGTTTTCCGGCAACAGTTCGAGGATCCTGCCGAGGGTGTCGGCGGCATCGCCATGAGCGAAGATCTCGACCGGATAGTTGCGGCCGCCCTGGGTGGCATCCGCGTCGATCTGGATCAACGGCGACGGCAGGACCATCGCGTTGTTGTGGGTCTCGTTGCCGCGCAGACGCGAACCGACGACGATCATCAGGTCGGACTTGCGGTAGAGCTCCTGGGCCTCCGGCGTCATGTTGAAGGCGCCGAGATTGCCCGGCTGTTCTTCGGAGACGATGGCGCGACCGTTGGTGCTGGTGACGATGCCGAGGCCGCGACGATGCAGTTCGCTTGCCTCCTTGGAAGCCCCACGGGCACCGCCGCCGAGCCACAGCAGCGGACGCTTGGCCGCTTTGATCCGCTCGGCGATTTCTTCGACGACCGCATCCGGTGCACGCGGCGTCATTGGCACCGGCGCATGGATCGCTCCGGTCTCGCAGGCCTGGGTGCGCTGGACATCGACCGGGATTTCCAGGCTGACCGGACCCGTCGGCGCGCTCAGGGCAGCGGAAACGGCCGCCGTCAGGGTACCGACGGCATTGCGCGCGTCCCACATGCGGAAATAGGCCTTGGAGACGCCTTTGAGCATGTCGGGCTGGCGCGGGACGTCGTGGATGGCGGCGCGGTCCCGGTCTGCGAATTCGATATCGACCTGCGTGGTGATGTGCAGGACCCGCGACCCGGCGGTCAGCGCTTCCGCCTGAGCGCCGGCTGCATTGCCGGCGGCCGTGCCTGTTGAGGTGATGACCACGCCAAGGCTTTGCGACACGCGGGCATAGGCATCGGCCATGTTCATGGCGCCGGCCTCGCCGCGCGCCGGGACGAAGCGGATGCGCTCCTGGCGGGCGATCGCATCGAGGATCGGCATATTGTGGATCGAGATGACCCCGAACACGGTGGTGACGCCGATTTCGGCGAGGTAGCGGGCGATGAAGTCACCGACCGTTTCAGTGATCGTGATCTTTTCCATTTTCATTTTTGTTCCCTCAGATATGCCGGGAGACGCCGCCCGAGACCTCGATCTGTGCGCCGGTGATGTAGCTGGCGGCGGGCGAGCCCAGGAAGGCGATCGCCGCAGCGGCCTCCTCGGGCTGCCCCAGCCGTCCCAGCGGGATACGTTTTTTAGAAGCGAGATCGGCATACCAGTCTTCGCGGCTCTGGCTCTTGTCCTCGCGGGCTTCGAACCGGCGCTGCCACTGGCCGGAATCGACCAGGCCGAGCAGGATGGAATTGACCCGAACCTTCGGCGCGAGTTCCACGCTCAAAGATTTCGCCAGATTCTGAACGCCGGCCCGCGCGGAAGACGTGCACACCATGTGCGCCTCCGGCTGATAGGCGAGCAGCGAGTTGACCACGACGATGGAGCCGTTCGCTTCCGTGAGCATCGCCTTGAAGGCGCGCACCGGGCGGACCTGGCTGAACACCTTCAACTCGTATTCGGCGCGCCAGTCCTCATCGGACGTTTCGGCGAAGGTCGACACCCGGCCCTGTCCGGCGTTGTTGACCAGCAGATCGCACCGGCCGAACCGGTCCTGAACGTCGACCGCGAAGGCCTGGACATCGGCCTCGTCGAGCACGTTCAGCGCCTTGGCAAGCACCCGGCCCTCGCCGAATTCGGCGGTCAGTTCCGACGCGACCTTCTGTAACCGCTCTTCATTGCGGGCACAGATCGCCACGTTCGCACCGCTTGCCAGAAGCAGGCGCGTCGTCGCCAGTCCGATGCCTGAAGATCCGCCGGTCACCACCGCGACCCGGCCGTCGTAGCCGTAATGCATCAGTTCTTCCTCAGTTCCGGAAAGCCCGGATCGGGGCGGCCCTGCATGACCGCGCGCTGCGCCGGGGTCGGCGGGCCGGCCGTCATCCAGCGGTCCATCGCTTCGGGATCAGTGCGCGGCCAGACCTTGGCTTCATGGGTCGCCTCGTCGATCTGCTGCAGCTCGGAGGTGAACTCGATCACGAAACCGGACGGAGAAACGAAATAGGCGAAAGGATTGTTGCCCGGCCCGTGCCGGCCCGGTCCCCAGGTCGGGACATGACCCTTTTGCTTCATCCGGCCGATGCCGCGCATGAACTCGTCCAGGGTCGGCATCTCGAAGGCGACGTGATTGACGCTCGGATAATGGGCGCGCACCAGGGCGATCGAATGGTGGTCCGTGTTGCAACGGAGGAAGACCATCTGGTCGGCGGAATAGTCGGAGACGCGGAAGCCGAGCACCTTGCAGTACCAGTCCTGTACGCCTTCCATATCCGGCGTGTTGAGCACCACATGGCTGACCTTGCGCGGACGTGCCCAGTCGTCTTTCGGCTCCAGTTCCTTGGCCTGGGTACGGAAACGCAGGCGGCGATTGTCCGGATCGAGCACCTCGAAACCGTAGCCGCCGCAGAAATCCGGGAAAGGCGCCGGATCGCCGACAACGGAAGCACCTGCTGCCTTAACCTGGGCATGGAGGGCGTCCATCGAGGCCCGGTCGGGCATGGAAAAGTGGACATATTCGATGCCGTAGACCGGGGCATCCTTGAGGCCGTAGAGGAACGGCTCCGTACCCGTACCGCGCAGGAGAACCTCGTCATTGCCCTTGTGCGACAGGTCGAGACCCCACATGTCTTCGTAGAACGGCAGCGTCTCGGTGATACCGGGTCCGCGCATCATGATGCCGCGCAGAGCGCCGACGCGTATCGGATCAGACATTTTCCAGTCTCCTGTTCCGGCCCGTCACGATACGGGCGAAGTCATTGAAGCCAGCGCCAGGGCGAAAGCCTCAGGCGCCTGCTGATAAAGGGCGTGTCCCGCCGACGGCACTTCCGTGAACGTGCCGCGCACGGTTTGCGGGAGGGCGGCATAGGTCTTGCGGGCGGCTTCCGGCGGCGTCACCACGTCTTCCGACCCCACGATCACATCGGTCGGAACGGCCAGCCGGGCGGCATCGTCGAGCAGACGGCCGGATGCCAGCATGCGCACCGCCATGTCGTAGCCGGGGCTGGAGACCCGGGACATGGCATCGCGGACACGGGCGACCAGGTCCGGATTGGCATCCGGTTCGAACACCAGCCGGGCAGCGCGCGCTTCGGCGAATTTCTCGGCCCCAAGTGCGGCAAGATCATCCAGCCGCTTCTGGGCCGCCGCGCTTAAAGCGCTCCCCGGCGTTACGCCGTGACCGAGAGCGGGCGATGCCAGCAGCAGATGCGCCACGCGGTCCGGATGAGCGGTTGCAAAGGCCGCAGCGATCAGGGTTCCGAGCGAATGGCCGACGAGCAGCACCCGGTCCAGTCCGAGACGGTCCAGAAGGCTCTTCAGAGCCTCGGCATAATCGGCGGCCTGAGGCCAGTCCTTTGCCAGAGGCTCCGATCCGCCATAGCCCGGCGCATTCCAGACGATCACCCGGAAGTCCGGGGCGATGTGATCGAGAAAGGGTTCGTACGACGTCGCATTGCTGCCGATGCCGTGGAGCAGCACCAGAACCGGGCCGTCGCTCTGCCCCGGCCGATCCAGGTATTCAATGCCGCCGGAAATGTGGGTCTGGACAGTCATGGGCGGCTCACTTGAATACGAAACCGTTGTTGACCGGCAGCACCTGGCCGGTCAGCGTCAGCGCACCCTCGCTGACGAGGAAGGCGATCACGTCGGTGATCTCGGAGGCTGCCTGCGGACCGGGAACCGCCCTGCCCTCGGAGTAGAGCCGATGGCGGGCTTCCGGTACGTAGTCGGTGGATTCCGTGGTCAGGATCCCCGGAGCGACCGCCGTGACCCCGATCCGTTCCGGCCCGAGTTCACGGGCGAGCGAACGGGTCATGGACATGACCGCGCCCTTGCTCGCCACATAGGACATCAGCCGGGGCGCACCCCAGAGTGCGGTATCGGAGGCCACATTGACGATCCGGCCGGAGCCGGAGGCCGCCAGCATCGGCCGGCAGGCGCGGGTCATCAGCCAGGTGCCGCGGACGTTGACGCGCATGACCCGGTCCCAACTGTCGATCTCGATCTCGTCGAAGGGAATGCCGCCGATGCCCGTCGCGATCGCGCCGTTGTTGACGAGACCATGAAGCTTGCCCCCGGTCTCGGAAGCAACGGCCTCGCCAAGCGCCTGAATGGATGCCGGTTCGCCGAGATCGACGGGAAGGAAGCGGACCGCGTCACCAAGCTCCTGCGCCACGGCACGGCCTTCCTCCTCGGCGATATCCGCCAGGATCAACCGTGCGCCCTGGCCGGCAAGACACCGTGCAATTTCACGCCCGAGGCCGCGCGCAGCACCAGTGACGAGTATGGTCCGCCCTTCAAGCATTACTCGGCTGCCTCCTGCGCGCTCAGTTCAGCCTCGATCTGGCTCTTGGCCGCGCGGGTCAGAATCTGGCGGATACGGGAAACACCAAGGTCGTGCTGGTACAGCATTTCGCGCTTGCGGGCGTCGTCCGGCATGCCTTCCAGCATGACCCGGTCCTGCTCCAGCACGTGCCAGTGACGCTCTTCGAGCATGGCGCGATAGAGGAAGCGCCAGCTTTCGCGGGCCAGTCCGCTGACCTTGCGCAGGCGCCAGAAGAACACCTTGCAGGTGGTCTCGTCGATCGGGGACACGAAGCCGACGATACGCATGTTGCCACCGGGGCCTGCCGCCGGCGGATAGGGAATATCGAGGAAGCAGAACATGGTGCCAGGATGGATCTCGAATTCCGTCCAGTCGAAGTTGTCGCCGGCCTGCTCGACCCGGCTGACGCGGAAGCCGTCATCGGTCTTGTCCAGCTTCATCAGGTCCTGCTTGGCGCCATAGGCGAGCGTGAAGCTCTCCGCATGCAGGTAGCAGCCATGCATCGGGTCTGCGAGATTGTCGATGGCGTAGCGGTAGTTGGTGCCCCAGACGGAGGTACATAGGAAGCCGGTCCACTCGTCGCTGGTGAACTCCTGCGGCAGGGCCAGTTCCGGCGGTTCCGGGAGCTCGACGCTCGGCATGTAGACGAAGACCGCGTCGTGGGTTTCGGTGGTGTGGAAGGATTTCAGCGCCTTGCGGCCCTCAAGGGCACATTCCGGCATGGCCGGCACCCGCTTGACGACGCCTTCGCCGTCAACGATGACGCCGTGGTAGCGGCAGCCGATATTGCCGTCATGGATTTCGCCATAAGACAGCGGCGCACCGCGGTGCGGGCAGAAATCCTCGATGCACTGGATCTTGCCGTCCTTGTCGCGCCACAAGACCAGCTTCTGGCCGAGCAGGCGCGCACCGTAAGGCCGGGAATCCTTGATTTCGACGGATTTGGCGACCGGGTACCATTGCCCCAGGAGCCCCTGGTTGACGCGTTCCTCGATCAGCGCCTTCTTGTCGATATCGGCCATCTCTCTCCACTCCTTGTCCAAGGCCGGCGGTCTCATGTCCCGCCCCGGCTCTCACCTATGCTCTGGTGTCTTTTTCTCGCGGTTTTCCTTTCCCGGCCGTTTTCGCCGGGGTGAACCGCACCGCATTTCCCTCAGGTCGGACGGCCCGCGCCGATCCGTTCAGCTCTGCGCTTTCGGCAGGTAATGGAGCACGCGCTCCTCGACCCGCGCGATCGCGGTATAAAGAACGATTCCGATGACCGTGAGCAGCACGATGGCGTTGAACACCATGGCCGCATTCGCCTGGCCGCCGCCGTAGGAGATCAGGAAGCCGAGCCCGACGTTGCCGCCGACCAGTTCGCCGACGGTCACGCCGATCACGGCAAGCGTCGACGCGATACGAAGACCCGCCAGCAGGTTCGGCATGGTGGACGGCATCTCGACCTTGAAGAAAACGCCCAGGCGGGACAGGTTGTAGGCCCGCGCCAGGTTGACCAGGTCCCGGTCCACCGTCTTCATCGCCTGCAGCACATTGACCAGCACCGGAAAGAACACGATCAGGACGGTCACCAGCAGCTTGGGCATGGCGTTATAGCCGAACCACATGATGAACAGCGGCGCGAAGGCTACCTTCGGCGCGATCTGCAGCGCCAGAATATAGGGCGACAGCACCTTTTCCCAGAAGCTCGACATGCCCAGGACATAGCCGATAACGGCGCCGAGCAGACTGCCGAGAGCGAACCCCAGGACGGTGTAGACCGCGGTGGAGATCGTGTTGCCGAGCAGGTTCTCCTGCTGCCACATGCGGACCATTTCCACCGCGCAGTCGGACACGGTCGGAATGATATACTTCGGCACGCCGAGCGCGGGCGGCAGAAACTCCCAGCACAGGAGCAACACGGCCAGGACCGCAAGGCTCATGAACAGGGTGCTTTTCGACGAAGTCATCGGCTTCTTCCGTCTCTTGTGATCTCCACGGGCCGCGGCGGCAGGCGCCGCGACCCCGATTGAAGAACTGGCATCCGTCATTGCGGGACGAACTCGTTGGTATAGAGATCTTCCACCGGCACGGCCGTCTTGACGATCCCATTGTCGATATAGAACTTCTGCACCTTGGCCATACGCTCCGGATCGAAGGCACCGAGCGGCTGACCTTCAGCGGCCGGATAGACCTTCTCCACATAGGCGCGCATGATGGCCTCGATCGCCTTTTCCTTGCCGGTGTGCTGCGGCACGAAGGAGACGTATTCCTGTGCAGCCTTGGCCGGATCGGCCTGGATGTCCTTGAGGGCACGGATCACGCCGGCAACGATGCCCTTCACGACTTCCGGACGCTCGGCAATGGTCTTGTCGGAGGCCAGGATCGCCTGGGCCATGGCCGGGAACATGGTGTCGACGGAAACCTGGTCCATCGGAACGCCGGCAGCCTCGATAGCCGCGATCCACTCCGGCACACCGGACATGCCCTGCAGGGTGCCGGCAATGGTCAGCTGGATGATGCCGCCCGGGCCGACGCCCTGGATGTTGACGTCATCCTTGCTAAGGCCGACGGACGCCATGGCGCCAAGCAGGTTGTAGTAGGTCGTGTCCTGGAAGCCGAGCACGCCGATCGCCTTGCCCTTGAAGTCGGCCGGACCGGTGATGCCGGAATCCTTGCGCCAGGCAAGCTGGGTCAGACCGCGGCCGCCCAGGAGGGCAACACCGCGGATGTTCAGGCCATTGGCGCGCACGATGATCGGCGTGTCGCCGATGCCGCCGCCGATGTCTGCGTTGCCGACGGCAACCTGGGTGGCTACATCCGCGCCGCCCTTGCCGACCATGAAGGTGACATCCAGGCCCTCATCGGCGAAATAACCCTTGTTCTTTGCAAGCTGGAACGGGGCGAAGGCAGGCAGGAAGTCCGGTGCCGGGAAAAGGTAGGTCACCTTTTCGGCAGCCTGGGCCGCACCTGCGGAAACCGCCATCACGGCGGCCATCATGCTAATTGCGAAACGCTTCATTACAGAGATCCCCTGCTGGATTTCAAAACGATCTAGATGGTCTTTTCTTCTAGTTTGAGCAGCTCGAAGAGCTGCGCGGCGTAGTTATTGACTTCCGGCAACTTGCGCCGCTGCAGTGGCCGTTCACGGTGTGGCAGATCGACCTTGATGTCCGCGATCACGCGTCCGGGACGCTCCGACAGGACCAGGATCCGGTCGGACATCAGGACGGCCTCGGCAAGGTCGTGGGTGATCAGAAGGGTGGTCTTCCGGCTTTCCGAAATCGTTTCCGCGAAGCTGTTCTGCAGCAGCATCTTGGTCTGCGCATCGAGCGCGGAAAACGGTTCGTCGAGCAGAATGATCTCGGGATCGATGGCAAGGGTGCGGGCCAGGGCCGCACGCTGCCGCATCCCGCCGGACAACTGGTAGGGATAGTGCCCCTCGAAGCCGTCCAGATGGCAGTGCTTGAGTTCCTTCATGGCGATGGCACGACGCTCCTCGCGCGCCACCCCACGGGACTCCAGACCGAACTCGATGTTGTGCACAATGCTGCGCCAGGGCAGCAGCAGATCCTTCTGCAGCATGAAGCCGACATGCTGGTTCGGACCGGTCACCTTCTCGCCACTGACCAGGACCTCGCCGACGGTCGGCTGATACAATCCGGCGGTCATGCTCAAGATGGTGCTCTTGCCGCAACCGGACGGACCGACGACAGAAACGAATTCCCCCTCATCGACGCGGAAGCTGACGCTGTCGACAGCCGTCATCATACCGCCGGTGCGGGACTCGAATTCCTTGCTGACGCCGCGAAATTCAAGCGCCATAGCCGTTTTCCAGGTAAGCGCTGTCGAAGTCCGCGTTGATGGCCGTGAGCTCTTCCGCCAGAAGCGCCTCGGTCCAGTCGGTCTTGCCGGAGATCGGCGCGACGACCTTGCGATCCGTCAGGGCAGCGGCAACAGCGGCGTAATCGCTCGCGCCGGCGCCATAGATTTCCATCAGCGCTTCGGCGAGTTTTTGCTCGACCTCGGTCAGGTCCCGACCCCGGGACTGATGGGCAAGCGCGGGACGGCTGGTGTCGAACGCTTTTTGCGACAGGCGGTCTTTAAACAGATCCATGTGACCCTCTGATTTTGTTCAATTTTGAACACATTGATCAATTATGATGATTGCGCGGATAAAGGGGTCGAGTCAATGAAAAATTCAAAAAAGCCCCCGGAAACGCTTTTCGAACTAGGGAACGCGCCACTCCGACAAAGAAGTTCGGCGCTCACATGAGCGCCGCAGGGCGGATCTCCCTGTCCTTCCAATCCGCCCGCCGTTCTTCGCACTAAAGCATTGCTTGGGGTCAGGCGGATCGGCAATGGCTCAAGGCTTTTGTTTCATCCGCTCACGGTACAGATCCATCCCTCATCCGATTTGCACATCAGATGAGCAAAACACATCCGTTCGAAGTCCAGGCAATGGGCAATTTGCTCATAATGACTCCAATCCAACTTTATTCCTATATAGGACTTGTGGCCTATTTATTGAATCTGTAGCGTAATAAGCATCAGTCCTTTATAGGACTTTATCCAGTGCGACAGGTGCAGACCGTGAAAGTTTCGAAACTTGGTTCGGCAAAAGCGAAACACCGGCAGATCTCCGAAGAGATCCTGAGCGCCATTGAAGACGGGCGTTGGCTTCCGGGAGACCGCCTGCCGGCCGAAGACCAGCTCGCTGCTGAAATGGATGCCAGCCTCGGAACCGTGCAGCGGGCCCTGCGCAGCCTGGTGCAGATGGGCGTGGTGGAACGCCATCACGGGCGCGGCACCTTCGTCACCGGCGCTCAGGCCCAGGAAGGCCAGTTGCGGCACTTCCGTTTCATGGCGGAAGGCGGCAAGCGGTTGCTACCCGTCTACTTCAAGATCATCGACGTCGAGCTGACCAGCGAGAGCGGACCCTGGAGCAATTTCTTCGGGACACCGGAAGAGAACTATGTCCACATCCATCGCCTCGTGAACGTCAACGACGAATTCGACGTCTTCAGCGAGATCTACCTGCCCGCGAGCCGGTTTGCCGAGATCGCCGATATGAGCGAAGCGACCCTCAACGGCGTTTCCTTCCGCGACTTCCTGGCCGAACGCTTCAACGCACCGACGATCAACACGCATCAGACGATGGTGTGTCAGCCGCTGCCACCACGGATCACGCGCGTCCTGAACGTGCCCCATGGCCAATACGGCATCGTCTGGACCATCGGCGGCCTCAGCTACCGGGACGCGCCGATCACCTGGCAACGGATCTTCGTTCCGCCGAGCGACCGGGTCATCGAAATCGTTCCCATCTCCTCGCCGGAACTGACCAACCTGCGCGAGATGTTTTGACATGCCGGTGAATCCCGCATCGCCGGTGAAAACCAGAATGGGCGCCAAGCCCATCGTGACCAGTCCGCTTTTGGGGAGCGGATCAAACCACAGCAGACAGGAGCACCTTCCATGAACCTGACCTTATCCAATCGCCCCGGCCTGACCAGCAGGCTGTTCCGGACCGCACGCACCGCCGTTGCGGCCCTTTCCGTGAGCCTCGTCGTGCTCGGTGGCGCCAGCGCCGAAGACTATCCGGAAATGACCCTGAAATTCGGCCATCCCTACAACGAGACCCATCCGCTCGCCAAAGGCGCGCAGATGTTTGCCGACAAGGTCAAGGAAAAGAGCGGCGGTAAGATCACGATCCAGGTGTTCCCAAACAGCACCATCGGGTCCTCGCGCGAGTTGGTCGAATCCGCCCAGATCGGCGTTGTCGATTTCGCCCTCGTGCCGACCACCAACGTGGCGAGCTTCTATCCTCCGCTCGACATCTTCTACCTGCCGTTTCTGTTCCGCGACAGCGAGCATGCCTATGCGGTTTCCGACGGCCCGGTCGGCCAGGCGCTTTATGACGGCCTGCAGAAGCAGACCGGCATCCATACGCTTGCCATGTATGAAAGCGGCTTCCGGACCATCACGACCCGCGACAAGAAAATCGAAATGCCGGACGACATGAAGGGCGTGAAATTCCGCGTCGTGAACAACCCGCTCAATGTCGCCACCTTCAAGGCGCTCGGCGCCAACCCGACGCCGATGGCGCTGTCCGAGGTCTTCACCGGCCTGCAGCAGGGCACTGTCGACGGCCAGGACAACCCGGTCGGCAACGTCAAGGCCTTCGGCTTCGACAAGGTCCAGGGCAACATCACCCTGTCCCGCCATCAATGGGCCGGCATCATGTTCCTGGCAAGCGACAGCCTCTGGCAGAAGTCTCCGGACAACGTGAAAGAGCTGTTCAAGGAAACCGCCATCGAGACCCAGGACTGGGAGCGCAAGGAACTGAACGCGGTCGAGGCGACCTATCTCGAGGAGATGGCGAAGGGCGGCATGGTCGTCACCCGCCTGACCCCGGAACAGGCTGCCGCCTTCCAGAAGGCCATGGAACCGGTCTGGGCCGAATACAAGGACAAGATCGGCGCCGACCTGATCCAGTCCGCGGTCGAAGCCAAGTAAGCACCCGCACCACCGGCAGGGAACCCAGATCATGCAGGTCATCAAGAAATTCCTCGACCTAACCGAGCTTGCACTGTCGGTGGTGTGCGTCCTCAGCTTCGTCGCGATGTTCGTTCTCGGCATCGCGACGGTGGTCTTCCGCTTCATCATCGAAAGCTCCCTCGCCTTTCCCGACGAACTCATCCGCTATCTCTTCATCTGGATGATCAGCCTGGGCTCGGCCGTGGCTCTGAGACGAAACGTTCACGCGGCGATCGGCGTGGTGGTGTCTCACCTGCCCACGGTCCCGCGCCGTGCCGCGCTGGTCGGCTCGTCGTTGCTCGGCATCGTTTTCTTCGCCCTGATCCTGGTCGCCGGCATCAAGCTGACGATGCGGGTCCAGTCGCAGATCTCTCCGGCCCTGGAAATCTCCATGGCATGGGTCTACGGCGCCGTCCCCGTCGGCATGGCTTTCCTCATTCTGTTTTCGCTGGAACTGGTCGTCAGGCAGATCAAGGCGCCCGACGCCGAGCTTCTCGCAGATGGCCAATAACCTTCACCTTCCTGAGATCGGTACACTTCCATGGTAACGGCAGCGATTTTCGGATCTCTCATCCTGCTCATGCTCATCCGCACGCCGATCGCGGTGGCGCTGGGCCTGTCGAGCGTCCTGGGACTGATCATCAGCGGCATCGATCTCCAGATCGCCGCACAGCGCCTGCTGTCGACGAACAATTCCTTCCCGCTGCTCGCCATTCCCTTCTTCATTCTTGCCGGGGAAATCATGTCGACCGGCGGCATGTCGCGCCGTCTGGTCAATTTCGCAGGTTCCCTGGTCGGGCATCTGACCGGCGGACTGGGAGCCGTCGCCATTCTCGGCTCCAGTTTCTTCGCAGCCCTGTCAGGCTCCAATGCGGCGACGGTGGCCGCCATCGGCGGGGTCATGAATGCGCCGATGGAGGAAAAGGGCTACCGTCCGCAATATACCGCCGCCGCTATCGCGGCCGCCGGCGTCACCGGCATGATCATTCCGCCGAGCATCCTGCTTATCCTGTATGGGGTTGTCACCGGCGTATCGATCGCCGATCTCTTCCTCGCAGGCCTGGCGCCCGGGATCGTCATCTGTCTTTCCATGCTGGTGCTCAACTGGTTCATGACCCGTCGCGAGGGCATCGAGAAGACCGAGTTTCAGGGTCTGACCGGGATCTGGGACAGCTTCCGTGCCGCCTTTTTGCCGCTGCTCATGCCGGTCATTATCCTGTCGGGCATCTACGGCGGTGTGTTCACCCCGACGGAAGCCGCCATCGTTGCCGTGCTCTATGGCCTGATCGTCGGCTTCATCTACCGGGAATTGACGCTGAAGGATCTCTACAAGGCGTTCCAGAAGGCGGTTCTGTCGTCAGCCGTGGTGATGTTCATTATGAATTCCGCCGGTGTCTTTGCCTGGCTGATCACCATCAACCAGATCCCCCAGAGCATCTCCGCCTATCTGGCCGACGTCGCAGGCGGCCCGATCCTCTACCTGCTCCTGGTGAACATCTTCCTGCTGTTCGTCGGCTGCATCATGAACGCGGCCGCGGCCGTCGTCATCTTCACCTCGATCCTCTATCCCACCGCCATGAGCTTCGGCATCGACCCGATCCTGTTCGGCATCATTGTTTCGGTGAACCTGAGCATCGGCACCGTCACGCCGCCGCTCGGCGTCGACCTGTTCATCGCATCCGCAATCACCAAGGTACCGATCGAAAAGATCGTGACCACCATCTGGCCCTATATCGGCGTGCTTCTGATCGATCTTCTGATCATCACCTACTTCCCGCCCGTTTCCCTGTTCCTCGTGCATCTGTTCGGCTGAGGCCCTCCAACCTGCCGCCTTTCCGAGCATCAAGAATAAAAGAAGGTTTCAAATGTCCGCCAGCGTACCCGTCACCGATCGTCAAGACCGCCCCTGGGAGGCGATGAACAGCGGCGTGATCCGCGACCCCATCGACCAGTCCCTGCTGGGCCATGCGGAGATCACGCCGGCGGGCGCCTTCGAGGCGGGCTCCTACGCATCGTTTACCCTGGTCTATACGGCAGGCACCTTCGGCATCGACGATTCCGGCAGCCTCCGGGTCTGCTTCCGGTTTGCATCCGACCAGGGCAATCCGCAGTTCGACGACCCGGCGGGCGCCAACTATTGCACCGTGGAAGCCTCCAACGGGGCGGTGCTGCAGGTCCGCTGGGATCCGAAGGGAAACGTGCGTCCCTGGGACCGCACGCTCTGGATCAAGGTGGTCAAGGGCTTCCTGCAGGTGGGCGACACGATCACCATCCGCTTCGGTGTCACCGATCACGGCGGACCGGGCATGCGGCTGCAGACCTTCTGCGAGGACACGTTCGAGTTCCGGGTTCTGGTCGATCCGATTGCCACCTTCAATTTCCAGACCCTGCCGGTCCAGCCGATGATCTCGATCGTACCGGGGCCGGCGGCCAAATATGCGGCCGTGATGCCGACGCTGCGCCGGCCGGGCGAGACCTTCGCGCTCAAGATCAAGGGCGAGGACAAATGGGGCAATCCCACCGACCGTTGTTCGGGAAAACTGTTCCTGATGGCGGAGGGCAGCGTCGACGGTCTGCCGGAAAGCGTTGAGATGACCGAAGGCGTCTTCGGCGTCACCGTTCCGGGGCTTTCGGTAAGCGCACCGGGCAAAGCGGCCGTGGCCGTGACGGACGAAGTGGGCATGATCGTCGCCCGCACCAATCCGCTCCTCATTGAAGACAGAGAACTGGTGCATTTCTGGGGCGACATGCACGGCCAGTCGGAAGAGACCATCGGCACCAACAGCGCAACGAACTATTTCGCCTTTGCCCGCGACAAGGCCTGGGTCGATGCCTGCGGCCATCAGGGCAATGACTTCCAGATAACCGACGCATTCTGGGCCGAACTCAACCGCATCACGGCGGAGTTCGACAAGCCGGGCGAATTCGTGGCCATGCCCGGCTACGAGTGGTCTGGCAACACCGCACTCGGCGGAGACCGCAACATCTTCTACCCGACCGACGACCGTACGATCCGTCGGTCCTCACATGCGCTGATCGAGGACCAGACGACGGCGGAGACCGACTGTTTCACCGCCCGGGAGCTGTTCCAGGCCTTCGCGGACAACAACGAGACCGACGTGGTCTGTTATGCCCACTGCGGCGGCCGCTATGCGGATATCGGCTACGCCCATGACGGCCGCTTCGAGAAATCGGTCGAGGTTCACTCCTCCTGGGGCACCTTCGAGTGGCTGCTGCACGATGCCATCAAGTTCGGCTACCGGGTCGGCGTGGTATGCAATTCAGATGGCCACAAGGGACGTCCGGGGTCAAGCTATCCGGGGGCGGGCAAGTTCGGCGCGATCGGCGGGCTGACCTGTTTCAACGTGCCGGAACTCAGCCGAGAAACCTTGCTCGACTGCATGCGCAAGCGCCGCCACTACGGCACCACCGGTGGGGACGGCGGGCGCATGGCGATCACCGTCGAAACGCGTTTCACCCAGGACGCGAGCCTCTATCATGACGACCCGAAGCTGTTTGCCGACAGCACGCCGGTCACGACGCGCTCTGCCATGATGGGCGATATCGTTCATCTGCCGGAAGGCGAAATCGAGCTGGTTGTCTCCGTCGACAGCAATTCGCCGATCCTGAAGGTGGATATCTTCAACGGCCTCGACCTGGTGGAGACCATCCGCCCCTATGGCGAAGACGACCTCGGCGCGCGCCTGCGGCTGCACTGGGAAGGCGCGGAATACCGCGGCCGTTTCCGGGAAGTCATCTGGGACGGCTCAGCCATGGTTTCCGACAACAGCGTCACGGCGGCCACGCCGGTCAACTTCTTCAACCCGGACAAGACACTCGATCATACCGGCCCGACGGAAGTTTCCTGGAAGGCTTTGACCACCGGGAATTTCGGCGGTGCGGATGTTTATCTGGAAGACGCCGAAGCCGGAACGCTTTCGGTGAAGACACCGCTGGTCAGCTTCGAGGTTCCGATTTCAAAGATCGGTCTGGACGAACAGGTCTTCGACGCCTCCGGAGACCTGCCGCGCTTCTTCAAGGTCAGCAGGCTGCCTGCCGTCAATCCGCACCGGTCGCTTAGCTTTACCCGGTCCGTTGCCCTGACGTCCGACGGCGACAATCCGGTCTACATTCGCGTCGAACTGGAGGACGGTACCCGGGCCTGGACGAGCCCGATCTATCTCTACCGCTGACCCTGGCGTGAACCGCAGACCGAGCCCGCGTATCTAAATCCCTCCACCCGCACTGAACCGCCCTGCCGCCTCTCCTGTCGCAAACGCCGTACCCATGACGCGGATGGAGGCGTAGGCGGCGCTGTCGGCGCCGACGACGCGGCCGGCGTAGCACAGGTTATCGACGCCCTTGGCGCGCAGGCAGTCGAGCGGGATGTCGGCGAAGCCCTCGCCGCCGATGGAGCGGTAGACCGGTTTTCCGGGGACCGAATGATCCTCGATCGGCCAGGCCGCGCGGGCAACGCCGTCCGGGCGGCGGCGGCCGATCAGAAGATCCTCGGCCGTCAGTTCGTAGCGCGCCGGCGGATGGCGGCTTTCGCGCACGCCGATCTGCGGGCCTGTCTGGGCCAGGTAGGCATTCTCGAAGCCGGGTACGTGCTTGCGCAGCACGTTGACATAGTCATGGGCGGCTGCGCGGGACGCCTGTTCGGCGCGGGTGAAGCTCTTGGAACTCAGATCTTCCAGCGGATGGTCGAAGATCATCCACCACATCTCGCCGGTCGTCGGCACTTCGGTGTAGATGCCGCCGTCGGTGCGGGCCACGGGCCAGTCGCCCGTCCTGTTGTAGTCCTCAAGGGCTGCGATGATCGCCTTGCGGTCGATCGGCACGGACGGGTTACGCCCGCCCACGCGGATCGGGCCCGAGACAGCCTGCAATCGGCCTTCTTCATTGCCTGTTCTGCAGGCAAGGCCGGTCAGGAGCGCCAGATTGGCGTCGCCCGTGGCATCGACGAAGGCTTCGCCGACCACCCGCCTGCGGCCGTCCATGCCGGCAAGGGTCACCGATTCCAGCCGGTCGGCGGTGCGGGTGACGGCGGCAACGCGCGTGTGCAGCAATACATCGACGCCATGGCTTTGCAGCACCCGGTCCAGCGCCAGCTTCACCGCTTCCGGTTCGAGCAGGATGATCCAGTTGGAGGTGGTCGGCGAACGGAACGGGTCGCAGGAGAGGCCGAGCCCGCGCAGCTCGTCGAGCACCAGGTCGGCGACACCGCCTACGGCCTTCACCGGTTCCGGCCCCTGTTGGAAGAAGCCGCAATAGGCGAGCACGTTGGAGGTGGTCGCGGCGCCGCCGAGGAAGCCGTATTTTTCCACCAGCAACACCTTGGCGCCTTCCTGCGCCGCCCCGAGCGCGGCGCCGACGCCGCCGGCACCACCGCCGGCGACAATCACGTCATAATCGGCTTCCGGCTTGCGGCTCATGAGCGCCACCCGAGCACGCGGCGCTCGATCAGGCCGATGACCGCGGAGACGATGACACCGAGCAGCGACAGGATCACCACGCCCGCGAACAGCCGCTCCAGATCGTAGAGCGAGCCGGCTTCCAGGATATAGGCGCCGATGCCGTATTGCGCGCCAAGCATTTCGGCGGCGACCAGCAGGATGATGGCAATCGCCAGACTGATGCGCAGACCCGACAGGATGCCCGGCATGGCGCCCGGCAACACGATCTTGCGCACGATGGAAAACCACGACAGGCCGAAGCTCTGGCCCATGCGGATCAACGACCGGTCGACGTTGTCCACGGCGCCATAGGTGGCGACCACGGTGGGGGTGAAGGTACCGAAGGCGATCAGGGCATATTTGGAAGCTTCGTCGATGCCGAACCAGATCACGAAAAGCGGTAGCAGCGCGATCTTCGGGATCGGGAAGATCGCGGCGATGAGCGGTACCAGACCGGCGCGGATATAGGAAAACAGGCCGATGACGACACCGACGGAGACGCCGACGCTCGCCCCGATGGCGGCACCGACCACAAGGCGGGAAAGCGACAGCGAGAGATGTTTGTAAAGCAGGCCGGACGAATAGAGGTCGCCCAGGGTCTTCAGGACATCGGACGGCCTGGGCAGGGTCAGGGCGGAGATCCAGCCCGTGCGCGTACCCCATTCGACCACCCCGATCAACACGGCGAAGACGGCTAGACCGACCCAACGGCGGCTTTTCGGCGCGAAGCCGCCGCCGCGGAAACGGACTTCGATCTGGCGGTTGCCGGCCTCGACCGGCGCGGAATTCAACGAGAGATCAGACATCGATCAGTTCCTCATCCGCTGCCCGCGCCTCTTCGCGCATCAGGCCCCACAGGTGCTTCTGGATGGTCTCCAGGTCCGGGTCGGCATAGCCGCGTTCGACCAAGGGCTTGTCGATGGTGACGATCTCGCGGATACGGCCTGGACGGCGCGACAGAACCACGACCGAATGGCCGAGCCGGACGGCTTCGGCGAGGTTGTGGGTGACATAGACGGCGGTAAAAGGTGTGCGTGTCCAAAGGGCGATCAGGTCGTCCATCAGGAGTTCGCGGGTCTGGCTGTCGAGGGCCGATAGCGGCTCGTCCATCAGCATAACCGCCGGGTTGACGGCAAGCGCCCGCGCGATGGCGACCCGCTGCTTCATGCCGCCGGACAGTTGCTTGGGCAGGGCCCTGGCAAAATCGGTCAGCTTGGTGCGGGCGAGAACGTCGGTGATGATCGCGTCCGCCTTCGCACCGCGGATGCCGTGATCCTCCAGCACCAGCGAGATGTTGCCGCGCACGGTGCGCCAGGGCAGCAGGGCGAAGTCCTGGAAGATGTAAGTCAGCGGGTTGAGGCAGTTTTCCGGCGGGGTGCCGAGCTGCAGGACGCGACCGGAAGCCGGACGCTCCAGCCCGCCGGCAAAACGCAGCAGCGTGGACTTGCCGCAACCGGACGGACCGACCAGGCAGACAATCCTGCCGGAAGGAATGTCGAGGGTGATGTCTCGCAGCACTTCCATATCGCCATAGGAATGGCTGATGGCATCCAGTCTGATGTCCATTTCGGCTCTCGATCTGCAAAATAAAAAACCGGCGACGACCCATGGTGGGTAAACAGTCGGGCCGCCGCCGGGAGGGAGTTTCCCTCTTAAGAGTCGATCGTCTCGACGTAGCTGGTGTCCAGAAGCGTATCGAGGGTGATCGCCTTGTCGACCAGGCCTTCCGACTGGAACCAGTTCAGCTGGTCGCGCACGGAGGCCACGTTCAGGGCCGCGCCGCGGTTGAGCAGCATGGAGCCGTTGATGATCGACGGAGCGGCCTTTTCCAGCGGCCGGTCGGTGTAGACGTATTTGTGAATCAGCTCGACCATCTCGTTGATGGCGGCCTCGCCGTTCTTCTTGTCCACCATGGTGTCGTCATAGTCGGCCACGCCTGCGGAATAGCCCTTGAGGAAGGCTTCGGTGAGCGCGCGGTCGTCAGCGGCGTTCTTGGCGGAGGTGAAGACGGTCGTCACCTGGTAGTTCGGCAGGTAGTCGGCCACGTTGCCGATGATATGCGCCGCACCGGAACCGGCCAGCGGCTTGGCGATGTGCGGGACGATGGACCAGGCATCGATCTGGTTCGACTTCAGCGCGCCGATGATGGCGCCGACCTTCTGCAGCGGCACGAATTGCGGCGTCGCGCCTTCCGCGGCCGCGATCTTGGAGCCCATGTAGTGGAACGAGGACCCGGCCGTGGTCATGCCGAAGCGCTTGCCGTCCAGGCCCTTGGGCGAAGTCAGGCCGGCCTTGAAGGCCTCGTCGGACGCCAGGATCTTCTGGCCGTCGATGCCCGGTGCTTCGGAAAGAGCGCCGCCGATCACCTTGACCGCACCCTTCTGGGCGAGAGACACCAGACCGCCGGAAATCGCGGTCACGCCGAAGTCCACGTCGCCGCTGGCGATCGCCACGGCCATCGGCTGGGCCGCCTGGAAGAACTTGAGTTCCACATCGAGGCCGGCATCGGCGAAGTAGCCGCGTTCCACCGCAATGTAGCTGCCGGAATGGCTGGTCAAGCTGAGCGCGCCGACCACGGTCTTGCGGTTCTGTGCGATGGCCGGACGCGCGAGCCCCGCCACGGCGGCGGCGCCCATCAGACCCAGTGTTTCACGTCTGTTCAGTTTCACCATGATTTCCTCCCTGAGTGTCTATGGTGTTGGTTTTTATGTTTTTCTGCCGCTTGTCAGGTGCGGCGCGTTATCAGCAGTTTCAGCCAAGATCGGCCGCTATCTCCTCTTCAAGACAGGCAAGAGCCCTGTCGGTGTCCTTGCCGAGGATCGCGTCGCGCAGGGCGTCGTGACGGGCCTTGCGCGCAGCGAAGTCGATACGGCCTTCCCGCAGCAGCGCCAGCCGGAAGCGGCGTGACTGGTTGAAGAATTTCTCCGCCAGGTCGATCAGGCGCGGAGAGCCGCAGGCGTCCATCAGGACCGCGGACAGCGCCCGGCAGGCCTCGTCCCACTCCAGCGCGGTCAGGTCATCAGGATGCTCCTGAACGTGGGCATCCGCATGGCGAAGGGTGTGGAACGCTGCAATGACCCGGCCTTCCCAGGCGACGTTGCTGCGCTCCATGGACCGGGCAAGACCAAGCTTCTCGATCTCCATGCGCATCAGCAGGATGTCGCGCAGGTCTTCTTCCGTCGCGGAGGTGACGCGGAAGCCGCGCTGGCTGGTTGCCTCCACCAGACCTTCGGCGGAGAGCATGCGAAGGGTCTCGCGCATGGAATGGTTCGACCCGCCATAGCGCTGGCGCAGGGCCTCAATCTTGAGCTTCTGGTCGGGCCGCAACACGCCGAAGGAGATGTCCCGGCGGAGCGCCGATGCCAGCATGGCGACGACCGTATCGTCCTCGTCCTGCCGTTTGCCAAAGAGCATTTTATGTCCCATTCCCAAAAATGTTGGATGTTTTTCGAATCCTTTTATAAACGAGTCAAGATTGAAAATTCGGGAGGGATTTCATGCCGATCACCGGCGCCACACGGCTGTTACCGATCATCGGCCATCCGGTGTCGAGCGTGTTCTCTCCGCCAGCCTTCAACGCCTTGTTCCAGAAGAAGAATATCGACGCGGTGATGTTCGGGCTGGACCTGGAACCGGCGGCGCTTGACGGCTTCTGGCAAGTCCTGCGCGGCAGCTCCAACATGCTCGGCTGTTCGATCACCTATCCGCACAAGCAGGCCGCCTTTGACGCCGTGGACGGCATGACCGACCGGGCCGCCCGGCTTGGCGCACTCAACACCATCCGCCGGGAGCCGGACGGCCGCCTGACCGGAGACGCAACCGACGGCCTTGCCATGTGCAGTGCCATCGCCGGCAGTGCGATAGACCTCCGGGGCAAGACCGCCTGGATCACGGGTGCGGGCGGCGGGGCCGGCATGGCGATCATCGATACGTTCTGCGAACAGGGCATTGGCCGGGTGATCCTGGAAGAGATCGATCCGGCGCGACGCGAGGCGGCGTTGCGGCTGGTGCGCGATCACTGGGCACAGGTGGAAATTTCAGACACGCCCGGCGAGGCGCAGGTTCTCGTCAACGCCACCACGCTGGGCAAATCCGAAAAGGACCCCCTGCCCTTTCCCGCGGCCGCCATCGCTAAGGCAGAACTCTGCTGCGACGTGGTCACCGTCTCCGGCGACACGGCCTTCGTTCAGGCCGCAAAGCGCGCGGGCAAAACGTTTGTCGACGGCAGCGGCATGGGCGCCGGGCAACTGGATGTTCAGCTGGGTTTTCTCGGACTGGATATCTGGGCGGACTAACCCTTCAGCACCGCCTCAACCGCCTTGGCGGCGGAGAGAAGGATCTTGTCCTTGCCCTTCGCACCGACCAGCATCGCGCTTAAGGTCTTGCCCTTATGGTTATAGGGCAGCGCGATGGCGCAGCCGTCGGCGACATTGGCGAGGGACGGGTTTCTGAGCGCCAGAAGGTTCAGCCGGTTGAACGCCTCGTCGTCGGCGATCAGCTCTTCGCGGGACGGCGGCAGGATCGGGGTCGTCGGCAGGAGGAGGAGATCCTCGCCGAGTTCCTCCGCGAAGGCCTTCACGAATTCGGCCCGACGGTTCAGGGTCTGGCGGTATTCGACCGCTGTGATCTCCCCGGCGCGGGCCATGCGGGCATGGACACGCGGGTCGAATTTTTCCGGAGTGCTCTGGAAATGATCCTCGTAATGGGCACGCGATTCCACCGAGGTCATGTGCCAGGGCGGCACCTGCGTGTAGAGGTCGATCACACCGAGATCCCGTTCGACGATCTCGAAACCTGCGGCACGCAGGGCGTCCAGAACCGTTTCGAAACCGGCGGAAATCGCAGGATCTATCTCATCGAAGCCGAAATTGCGGGCCACGACCAGACGCCGCTTTTCGGTTGCGACCGGGATCGCCGGCAGCCCGGCCATCACCTGCCAGGCGAGTTCGCAGCATGCGACTGACTTTGCCATAGGCCCGAAACTGTCGAGCGTGTCGGAAAGCGGCTTGCCGCCTTCAAGCGAGACCGAGCTTTGAGTCGGCTTGAAGCCGGTGATGCCGGTGAAGGCGGCCGGAATGCGCAGGGAGCCGCCGGTGTCGCTGCCAATGGCGATGTCGCACAGGCCCAGCGCCACGGAGACCGCGCCGCCGCTGGTCGATCCGCCCGGCACGCCCCCCGGATAAGCCGGGTTGTCGGGCGTGCCGTAATGGGGATTGATGCCGATGCCGGAATAGGCGAATTCCGACATGTTGGTCAGGCCGACGAAGACGGCTCCCGCATCGCTGAGGGCAGCAATGCACGGCGCATCGGCGACGGCCGGAGGATCGTTGCGCAGCACCTGCGTCGCCGCGGTCGTGACCTCGCCCGCCACATCGAACAGGGCCTTGACGCTGACGAGCGCGCCGGCAAGCGGCGATGTCTTTCCCGAAGCGGCTTTCGCCTGGGCACGGGCCCGTTCGACGAGGGGTTTGGTAAAGACGGCCTCGACGGCCTTGTCCTCTGCAATCCGGCTCAGGGCGGCCTCGACACGGGCGGGCGCCGTCCCGGCACTCCAGGGGAATTGCAGGTCTTTACTCATGGATGTCCTCGTCAGGTGAAAGATTGGCGGCAGGTTCTCAGGAGATAACCGAAAGCGCGCGCGAACTGTAGCCCCATTCGATCGACTTGCCCCTTACAGGATCTGTCAGGGACATTTTGAACTCGACTGCCGGGCGAACCCCGCCGATGGCCGGCAGCGTACCGCACAGCATGGCGGTGCCCTCTTCCATCGTGATCCCGGCCATCAACTCGGCGAGCGGCAGGATCGAGGCGAGCGTGCCGTCCTGATAGGCGACCCAGTCTCCGCCTTCACAGATCCAGGACTTCAGTTGCAGGCTGTCGATATGCTCGATGACGTCGTCCAGCAGCCACAGCTCTTCGGCGACCGGCTTGGCGCAGATCTGCTTGGAGTGGGCGACGGAATAGGTTTCCAGCGCCCGGTCGGTATGGTCCGACGCCAGGCCGAGCCAGATCCGGCCGTCCGCCTTCAGCAAGAACGGCTCCGCCTCGCCGGAACTGTCTGCGCCCAGCACTTCGATCCTGTCGTCCCGGGTCAGAAGGGAGGCCGAACACTGGTAGTAGAGCGGGACGGTGGAGGGAGCGGGCACGCCGATGGCCGCCAGTTCCTCGATATGATGGTCCACGGCGGCCCGGTCCCGGCCCGTCCACCCGGCAACAATCAGGGTATCCGGGGTGCATTCCAGCACCCCCGTCGGTGTTTTGAACTGCATGGGAAGCCTCTTACAAGGTGGATGGCAGAAAGAGCGCGATCTGCGGGGCGAGGATCAGAAGCCCCACCATGACCAGCATCGCGATGACGAAGGGAATGCAGCCGAGCATGACGTCGCTGAAGGGCCGCCCGCCGCGCGCGGCCTGCACCACGTAAAGGTTCAGCCCGACCGGCGGCGTGATCAGCGCCATTTCGACCAGGATGATCATCAGGATGCCGAACCAGATCTTGTCGTAGCCGAGATGCACGATGATCGGCACCACGATCGGGATCGTCGCCACCATCAGCGACAGTGTTTCGATGAAGAAGCCGAGGATGATGTACATCAGGACGATGACCAGCAGGGTCGCCAGCGGCCCGAGCCCGAGATTGTTCAACACGTCCTGAAGGGCACGGCTGACACCGGCGGCGGTGAGGACGAAGTTCAGCACATAAGCGCCGATGACCACGAGCATGATCATGGAGGACGTCTTGACCGCACCGCGCAGCGCGTCGGCGATCATGGCCCGGCTCAACGCCTTCTGGTGGGCTGCGATCACCAGGGCAATGGCGACACCGACCGTGGCCGCCTCCGTGGGCGTCGCCCAGCCGGCATAGATCGAGCCGACGATGGCCGCGAACAGGCCGAAGATCGGCAGGAGATCGGCCAGGCTTGCAAAGCGCTCGCCCCATGAGCTGGAGCGGCGTGGCCCGCCGAGTTCCGGCTTCAACACGCACAGGATCGCGGTAACGGCCATGAACAGCCCGGCGAGAAACAACCCCGGCACGAGCCCGGCCAGAAAGAGCTGCGGGATCGAGCTTTCGGTCAGGAAGCCGTAGACGATCAGGTTGATCGACGGCGGGATCATGATGCCGAGGGTGCCGCCGGCGGCGATCGCCCCGGAAAAGAGCTTCTCGTTATAACCAAGCGCCCGCGCCTGGGGCATGGCGACCGTCGCCACTGTTGCCGCGGTTGCGACCGACGAGCCGGAAGTGGCGGAAAACATGGTCGAGGTGGCGATATTGGCGTGCACCAGCCCGCCGGGCAGCCAGGACACCCACTTGTCGAGCGCCGCATAGGTCCGGTTGGCCACGCCGCTGCGCACCAGGATTTCGCCCAAGAGCACGAACAGGGGGATCGCGATCAGGGTGGCGCTGTTGGACGACGACCAGACGACCTGGCCGAGACCGCGCATCAGGGGAAATGGGCTGAAGAAGAAGTCGATGCCGAAGGCCAGCAGGAACAGGACCACGCCGACCGGAATGGAAAGGGCCAGAAGTCCGAGGAGCCCGAAAGCGGTGAACTGGATCATGCCTCGCCCCTCGCCCCGGCGGCGTCATCGACCGCGTCGAAGTCCGCCTGCACAAGCTTGAGCAGAACGAAGGCCATCAGAAGGCACGCCGTGATGGCGAACCACAGCCAGCCCGCCCACCACAAAACCTGAGGGATCCACAAGGGCGTTTCCAGCGGCGTGTTCGCCCGGGCGCCGGTGGAAAGCGTCTTGGCGACGACACTCCAGCCGCGCCAGGCGACGACGATGGCGGTTGCGGAGAGACAGAACATGGCAATCGCATCGAGCAGGGCTCGCCCGACGGGAACGAGGCGCTGGCGGAGCAGGTCGATGCGCACATGCGCCCGCTCCGTCAGTGCGTAGCTGACACCCCAACTGGTGGTGACAGCCATGACATAGCCGGAAATCTCATCGACTCCGCCCAAGGACGCTCCCAACCGACGGGAAACGATTTCAACGAGCGTGAAGACAACGCAGGCAAGCAGGGCAAGCCCGACGCCGATCGCCACGCGGTCGTTTGTTTTCCTTAAAAAGGCAATGAGCGGAGTCATGAGCATGCGGCCTTAGTTCACGTCGAGTTCGACGCCGGTGACCTTGCCGACGCTGTCCGACCAGCGCTTGGCCCAGTCGGAGCCGGCACGCTCGGCCCAGTCAGGAAGCACCTGGGTGATCAGCACGTCCTTCGCCTTGGCCTCGTCGGCCGCGCTCGGGGTCACCAGCACCATGCCGCGTGCGTCACCATAGGGACATTCGCCCTTTCCGGTCAGGCAGGCAATGTCGTTTTCAAGGGCGCCTTGCGCGTCGTCCCAGGCCGGCGCCTCGAACTTTTCCTTGATCGCGGTTTGCAGAACGCTCTTCTGTTCGTCGGAGAGGGAATTCCATTTGTCCATGTTGATGGCGGTGACGACCGGATCCCAACCGCCGAGCGGCAGGGTCATCAGATGGGTGGAAACTTCCCACCAGCCGGCATTGTAGCCCGAGCCCGCACCGGTAACGGCACAATCGACCACGCCGCGCTGCAGGGCGCCCGGCACTTCACCGAAGCTGACGTTGACGCCTTCCGCGCCCAGCGCTTCCAGGAACTTGGCGGTCATGCGGCCGGAGGCACGGACCTTCTTGCCCTTCAAGTCATCCAGGGACTTGATGTCCGCATTGCAGAACACGACCTGCGGCGGATAGGGCGCGATCGCCAGGACCTTGGAATTGAAGACGTCCTTGTAGATGTCATCAACCATCGGCCGGGCTGCATCGACGGCCTTCTTCGCAGTGGCGGCGTCGGTCGCGATCAGCGGAACATCGAGGCCTTCCAGGGGCGCGCTGTCGGCCACCGCGTAATCGGCCACGGTCATGCCGACATCGAAGACGCCCTGGGAGAGCATGCGGAAGACATCGCCGCCGGAAATGCCCATCTGGTCGTGGGTGGTGAGCGTCGCGGTCAGATCGCCACCGGAGACTTCCGGCAGGGTTTCGGTCCAGAACGGCGTTTCGTACTGCTTGTGCAGCGGCAGGCTGCTCCAGCTGCCGACGACGGACAGCTCTTCCGCGCTGGCCGCGGAGCCGGCGCAAAGGGCCGCCAGCGAAATGGTGGTAAGGGCGAGACGTTTCATCATGTCATTCTCCATCCTCTGAGGGTCAGAAAGTCGGTTTGTTATTGTCGTTATAAGGGTAGATCGGCGGCGTCAGCTCATTCACATCGGTGATCAGCATGGCGCCTGGTGCATGGGCAATGGAAAGTTCCGGTTTGGCCCGCATGATGGCGACCTGTGGCGTCACCCCGCAGGCCCAGAAGACCGGCACTTCCCCTTGCCCAACGTCAACGGGCGTTCCCCAGTCGGGCTTGTCGATGTTTTCAATCCCGATTTTCTCCGGCGCCCCGACATGGATGGGGCTGCCGTGCGCAAGCGGATAGCGCGCGCAAATTGAATAGACCTCTTCGATCCGATCTCTTGAAATCGGACGCATGGAGACGACCATGCCGCCGCCGAAAGCCCCGCAGGGTACCGTCTCGATCGTCGTGCGGAACATGGGTACCGTCACGTTGCAATCGATATGGCGCATCGGGATGCCCGCCTTTACCAGAGCGTTTTCGAAGGTGAAAGAACAGCCGATGGCAAAGGCGACGAGATCGTCGCGCCAGACGTCGTTCAGATCGCGTACCTGGTCGGCAAGAACGCCGTTGCGGTAAATGTTATAAAGCGCCGCGTCGGTGCGGATATCGACCGCCTCGCCCAGACGCGGGATGTGCGGGTTGCCGGGTTCCGACACGCCGGCCAGCGGACACGGCTTCGGGTTTTTCCGGCAGAATTCGTGGAAGTCTTCGGCAAGCTCGCCGGGCAGGATCGCCAGGTTGCATTGCAACTGACCGCCGGCAAGGCCGGCCGTGTGTCCGGCGTAGCGCCCCTCCCGGATCGCATCGCGAACCGTTGCCACATCCTGTCCGACCAGATCGGTAAATTCGACTAGTGCCGTCATGCCCACCTCAACTCCTTGCGGAAAATGCTGAGGTTGTCAGAGTATAAAGTCAAATCGCTATTTTCTGTCCAAAGTGATAGAAATACCTGATCACCTAACAGGGTCGGACCGCCATGACTTTAGAGCAATTGAGAACGTTTTTGTGGGTAGCAAGGCTGGGTGGCGTACGCAAAGCGGCCGAGCAGATGAACATCTCGCAACCGGCGGTGTCGGCGCGCATCACCAGCCTGGAAAGCGATCTGGGCACGGCCCTGTTCAGTCGCGGTCCGACCGGGGTCACCCTAACCAAACAGGGCGTTCTTTTGCGCAATCACGCGGAGCAGATCGCGGCCCTTGTCGAACGCATCAAGGCCGATGTCATGCCCGCCGACAGCGTCAGCAGCCTGCTCCGTCTGGGTGTGGCGGAAACCGTCGCGCAGACGTGGCTGCCCGACTTTATCGCCCGGCTTCACCAGACCTATCCGAAACTGAAGATCGAGGTGTCGGTCGACATCTCGTTCAATCTCAGGGACATGCTGCTCGACCGGTCGCTGGATCTCACGATCCTGATGGGGCCGGTGTCCGACTTCAGCGTCGACAACCTGGATCTTCCGCCTTTTGAGCTGAGCTGGTACCGCCCGCTCGACCTGGCCGACCCGGACCTGAGCGTCACACCTGTGATCACCTATAACCGGAACTCGCGCCCCCACCGCGAACTGACACGGGAACTTCAGGAGCGCTATGGCAGCACCGCGCAGATCTTTCCGACCAATTCCCTGTCCACCGGTTTCGAAATGGTGGCCTCGGGCATCGGCGTCGGTATTCTGCCGACGGTTCTGGGGCGGCGGCTGGTCGCGGAGAAGCGGATTGCGACCTTCGATCCCGGCTGGTTGCCGACACCGCTCCATTTCACCGCCACCTTCATCGGGGAACCGAGAGACGAACTGATCGCGCAGGCGGCAAAGATTGCGCAGCAGGTCGCCATCGAGCACGACAGAGGTCTTCAGACGTCCGCCCAGGTACCTGTCTGAAATCTCCGTCGGATCACAAGTATCTCTCCGCAATCCTGGCGGTGGAGCGCTTGCCCAGATCGCCCGAGCAAGTCTCCATCCAGACATCCGCCGCGTGGCGGCCGGTCTCGTGGAGGTGCGTCAGCAGATGCCAGACGGGTGTCATCTTCGAACGCGGATCCACCTTGGACATGGCTTCCTCGTCGTGGATTTCGTGAAGGCGCAGATCGCGAATGGCCCGGATGAGGCCGGTACCCAGGAATTGCCAGGCGCCCATGTCCTCTTTCATCATCGACAGGCCGCGCAGTTCCTTCACCAGGCTCAGGTTGAACATCATCTCGCTGATCCGGCCCGGGATTTCGTTCATGGCCCGCGCGGTTTCCTTGCGGGTGATCGGATTGACCGTCACCAGCAGCAGATCGCTGCAATCGCTTTCCTGAACGATCGGCAGGATGGGCGGATTGGCGCTGTAGCCACCGTCCCAATAGTCCTCGCCATCTATGGTGACGGGCGGAAAATTCATCGGCAGGCAGGCCGAAGCCAGCAGGGCATCGACGCTCAGATCGGCATTGCGGAAAATGCGCGACGCTCCAGACCGGGCATTGGTGGCAGAGACGAATATCTTGGAGGCTTCCGGCGACCGGATTGCGTCGAAATCGACATGTTCCTCCAGGACATCGCGGAGAATCCCCTGGGCCATACGGCCCAGGCGCGGAGACGGAGCGACGGAAATGCCGCCGGCGCTGACCATCGACCACAAAATGTCCGCCGTTTGAAAGGCCGCTGGAAAGGCTTCCAGAAACGGCAGGATTGTCGTCTGCCGGGCGGAGTGGTTGACCGCTTTCCAGAACGCGCGGAGCCGGGCCGCGGCTTCTTCCGGCCCGCCGCTGACAAGGCCGGATACCAGGACGGCCGCGTTCAGCGCCCCCGCACTGGCACCGCTGACCGCCCCAACGGAAATTTCCGGCGCTTCGAGGAGCCGGTCCAGCACACCCCAGGTGAAGGCTCCGTGCGTACCCCCGCCTTGAAGGGCCAGGTCAAGGGTGTGGGATTTCGAGGCCTTCTTGGACATTTCGTCTGAATCCTGAAATGGAGCGCATAGGTATTTCGGGCTGCGCGATTATATTGCAGTGCAGCATAACATGCTTTCAGGTGGGGCCGGCATAGTCATTTGGCAATAGCAAGACGCATCGCGCCGCCGTCGACGACAGGCCGCACCGTGCCGGCTTCATCTTCAGGAACAGCCGACCCCACCTACCTGAAGAGGCAAGAAATCCGGACTTCAACCAGGAAACACACCGGCCACCGGTCAATTTTGTCCAAAAGTTCAAAAAATTAACCGCTCCTGCGTCTGCACATATTGTGAGCGTGCAAAACATATGATCAACTCTTTGCGCCAAAAACAGTTTCCAGGGGTTCCAAATGGCATATTCAAAACTTTTCAACCGGTCCCGGCGGGCGTTCCTGTCGGCGACTTTCGCTGCCGCAGCAATCGCAGCGCTTCCCTTTCAGCCGGCATCGGCCAAGGACAAGCCGCTTAAGGTTGCCGCGATCTACACCGTTCCGGTGGAACAGCAGTGGGTGAGCCGCATTCACAAGGCCCTGACCGCCGCCCAGGACCGCGGCGACGTCACCTATGTCTTTTCCGAAAACACCGCCAACACCGACTATGAGCGCGTGATGCGCGAATATGCCGAGCAGGGCATGGACCTGATCGTCGGCGAGGCCTTCGCCGTGGAACGCGCGGCGCGCAAGGTCGCCGCCGAATATCCGGATACGGCCTTCCTCATGGGCTCCTCCTTCGGTCCGGCCAAGCCGAATTTTTCCGTGTTCGACAACTGGATCCATGAGCCGTCCTACCTCACCGGCATGATTGCGGGTGCGACCACCAAGTCGAACGTCATCGGCATGGTCGGCGGCTACGCCATTCCCGAAGTCAACCGGCTGATGAATGCCTTCATGGAAGGCGCCCTGTCCACCAATCCGGACGTGAAGTTCCTCGTGACCTTCATCAACTCCTGGTACGATCCGCCCAAGGCCAAGGAAGCCGCCTTCGCCATGATCGACAAGGGTGCCGACATCCTCTACGCGGAACGCTTCGGCGTTTCCGACGCGGCCAAGGAAAAGGGCATTCTGGCCATCGGCAACGTGATCGATACGGCCGGCGACTATCCGGACACGATCCTCGCCTCGGCCCTGTGGCACATGGAGCCGACCATCGACAAGGCCATTGAAGCGGTCGCCACCGACAGCTTCGAGCCGTCCGACTACGGCCCCTACAGCTTCATGTCCTATGGCGGCGGCAGCTTCGTCGCGGACGAAAAGCTCGCGCCGGCCGACGCGCTGAAGGCCGCGAAGGAAAAGGAACAGGAAATCCTCGACGGCCTGTTCCGCGTCAACGTCAACGACAGCGAACCGAAGTCGACCATGTAAGATCGTCGTCCGGCTGCGGAATCGCCCCAGGAGCTGACCTCGGGCGACATCCGCAGCCGGTGACATCCGTTTATCGTCATACCTTCCGGCGTGAAGGGGTGGCGCATTCATGCGCGCTTCGGGGAGAAAAATTCATGACCAGCACGATGGACGGGGCACCCGTCGTTCTGAGCCTTACGCGGATCACCAAACGCTTCGGCGCGCTGACCGCCAATGACGACGTCTCCCTGGATCTGCACCGTGGCGAGATCCTGGCCCTTCTCGGCGAGAACGGCGCCGGCAAGACCACCCTGATGAACATCCTGTTCGGCCATTATGTCGCCGATGAAGGAACTGTCGAAGTGGCGGGTCCGGACTGCACGCTGCAGGAGCTTGAGCCCGGCTCGCCCCATGCGGCGCTGAATGCGGGGATCGGCATGGTCCACCAGCATTTCACTCTCGCGGAAAACCTCTCCGCGCTTGAAAATATCCTGCTCGGCACCGAGCCGCTTTCCAGTTTCAGCTCCGCCCGCGGCAAGGCCCGCAAGCATTTGGGCGACCTGATGCAGCGCTCCGGCCTGACCGTCGATCTCAATGCCCGTATTTCCGCCCTCTCCGTCGGCGAGAAGCAGCGGGTGGAGATCCTGAAAGCGCTTTACCGGGATGCGCGGGTGCTGGTTCTCGACGAACCGACCGCCGTGCTCACGCCGCAGGAATCCGACACGCTGTTTTCCACCTTGAAGAAACTCGCCGCCGACGGTCTCGGCATCATCTTCATTTCCCACAAGCTGGACGAGGTGCTGGCGGCGTCCGACCGGATCGGCGTCCTGCGCGGCGGCCGCAAGGTGGCGGACCAGCCGACCGCCGGCTGCGACAAACGTCAGCTTGCCGAACTGATGGTCGGCAAGAGCGTGCCGGAAAGCACCCGCACGCCGCAGCAAACGGGCGCGGCCCTTCTCGTTCTGTCACAGGTTTCCACGGGCACCGGCCGCGACGCGCTGCATGCGGTCGAGCTGGAGCTTCTTTCCGGAGAAATCCTCGGCATTGCCGGCGTTTCGGGCAATGGCCAGGGCACGCTCGCCAAGGTCATTTCCGGACTGGAGTCGCCCAGCTCCGGAACCGTCATGCTCAACGGCAAGCCGCTGACGCGAACAACGGCGCGCGGTATGATCGATGCCGGCATCGCCCGCATACCGGAAGACCGGCACCGGGACGGCATTGTCGGCCCCATGTCGGTCGCCGAAAACCTTGCCATCGAGACAATCCGCAAGCCGGAAAACCAACGCTTCGGCTTCCTGCGTTTCGATGCCATCGCCGCCCGCGCCAAGGAGGCGATTGCCGCCTATGACATCCGCTGCCAGGGCGGCAACGCACCGGCACGGTTGCTCTCCGGTGGCAACATCCAGAAGATCGTCCTTGCCCGGACGCTCGATTCCGATCCCATCGTCGTGCTCGCCGCCCAACCCTCGCGCGGGCTTGATGTAGGCGCCACCGCTGATGTCCACCGCCGTCTGCTGGAAGCCCGGGCCCGTGGTGCCGGTGTCATCCTGATTTCCGAGGACCTGGACGAGCTCATGCGCCTGTCGGACCGGATTGCCGTCATCCATCGCGGACATCTCTCTTCCGCCGAAAAAACCGAAAACCTCGACCGGGGGACACTCGGCCTGCGCATGGCCGGACACAGCGAGGAGCAGGCCGCATGATCCGTTTCGAACCGCGCGAGCCGGCCTCCCTCTCCCGCCTGGTCCTCGTTCCCGTGGCGGCCGCGCTTGTCGCCCTCGCGCTGGCAGCCATCCCGATGGCTTTTGCCGGCCTCAATATCTTCAAGGCCTACGGGCTGATGGCGACCGGCGCCTTCGGTTCCCTGTTCGCCTTCACAGAGATGCTGACCCGGGCAACGCCGCTGATCCTGACCGGCCTTGCCGCCGCACTCGCCTTCCGGGCGAAGCTCTGGAACATCGGCGCGGAGGGTCAGCTTTATGCGGGCGCGCTTGCCGCCGTTGCCGTGGGCACCGGTGTAATCGACGCGCCGGCCTTCGTCCTGATCCCGCTGGTTGTCTTCTGCGGCGCGCTTGCCGGCGGACTGGTCATGCTCGGGCCGACCCTCTTGAAGACCCGTCTCGGCGTCGACGAAGTGGTCACCACCCTGCTCCTCAACTTCGTCATCCTGCTCTTCGTGCAGATGATGCTCGAGGGGCCGATGAAGGATCCGATGGGCATGGGCTGGCCCCAGTCCGAACCGATACTGGACGCCGCCGCCCTGCCGAAGCTGATGGCGCGCATGCGCATCCATGGCGGCCTGATCATCGCGCTGGTCGCGGCGCTTGGCGTCTATCTTCTTCTCAAACGCACCGTCTGGGGCTTTGAAATCCGCGCCGTCGGCGAAAACGCCAATGCCGCCCGACATGCCGGCATTCCGGTGACGGCGACCTTCATCCGGGTCGGTCTGATTTCCGGCGCGCTCGCCGGGCTTGCCGGTGTCGGCGAGGTCGCGGGCCTGAAAGGCTATCTCACCGCCGACCTGTCACCCGGCTTCGGTTATTCCGGGATCGTGGTCGCCATGCTGGCCGGGCTCAACCCGATCGGCGTGGTTGTCGCGGCGCTCTTCATCGCCAGCATTTTCGTTGGAGCCGATTCCATGTCGCGCGCCACCGGCGTCTCCAATTACCTGGCGGACCTGATCGTCGCCATGTCGCTGATTTCGGTGCTGGTCTCAGGTCTTTTCCTCCGGTTCCGGATCCGCTTCGTCGGTCAACGGCACGCGGAAGGAGCGGCGAAATGAGCGATATTCTCGACATTCTCCTTGCCGCCAATTTCTGGGCCGCTGCCCTGCGGATCGCCACGCCGCTGATCTTCGGCGTGATCGGCGCCCTCGTCTGCGAGCGCGCCGGTGTGCTGAACCTCGGCATCGAGGGTATCTTCACCGCCGGGGCCATGGCCGGCTGGCTGGCGGTCTGGTTGGGCGCCGGGCTTTGGGGCGGCGTGCTGGTCGCGGCCCTTGCCGGTGGCTTCTTCGGCCTGATCCACGCGATCCTGACCGTGCCGCTCGGCCTGTCCCAGCATGTGTCGGGTATCGGCGTCACGCTGTTCGCGACCTCGCTCAGCTATTTCATCTATCGCACGGCGCTGCCGGACGTGTCCTCGCCGCCGCGCATCGAGGCGTTCAAGCCGCTCGATATTCCGGTCCTCTCCGACCTGCCCTTCATCGGCCCGGCCCTGTTCCAGCAGACGGCGCTGACCTTCCTGGCGCTTGCGGTGGTCGCGGTCACCGCCTTCGTGCTCTACCGCACGCCGCTCGGGCTTGCGATCCGGGCGGTCGGCGACAATCCGTCGGCGGTGGAGTCCCAGGGGCTTTCCGTCTACGGCCTCAGGATCGGCGCGGTCGTCGCCGGGTCCGCGATGATGGCGCTCGGCGGCGCCTTCCTGACCATGTCGGCCTTCGACGCCTTCTTCTTCGGCATGGTCAACGGCCGCGGCTGGATCTGCATCGCGCTAACCGTCTTCGCCTCCTGGCGTCCGGGCAAGGCGCTGCTCGGCGCGCTTCTCTTCGGCGCCTTCGACGCCTTCCAGGTGCGGCTGCAGACGGAAGTCGGCAGCTTCATTCCCGGGCAGGTGTTCCTGATGATGCCCTATCTCCTGTCGATCGCCGCCCTTGTGCTGGTGGCCCGCAAGGCGGATTATCCGCGCGCACTTCTCGTGCCCTATTTCCGCGGCCAGCGATAAGAGGAAAGACATTGCCATGAGCCTCGATCTGCTGATCAAGAACGCCAATCTTCCCGATGGCCGCACCGGCGTCGACATTGCTTGCGAAGCCGGCCGGATCACCGCCGTCGAGGCGGGCATCACGGCGGACGCGGCGCGCATCATCGATGCGGGCGGCCAGCTGGTTTCGCCGCCCTTTATCGACTGCCATTTCCACATGGACGCGACGCTCTCCCTCGGCCTGCCGCGCATGAACGAGAGCGGCACGCTTCTGGAAGGCATTGCGCTCTGGGGTGAGCTCAAGGAAATCCTGACCGTCGATGCGGTGGTCGAGCGGGCGCTGCGCTACTGCGACCTTGCCGTCAGCCAGGGGTTGCTCGCGATCCGCAGCCATGTGGATGTCTGCGACGACATGCTGACCGGCGTCGAAGGACTGCTGGAAGTCAGGGAAAAGATCGCGCCCTATATCGACCTGCAACTGGTCGCCTTTCCGCAGGACGGGTTGTTCCGCTCGCCCAATGCGGAAAAGAACCTTCTGAGGGCGCTGGACATGGGCGTCGATATCGTCGGCGGCATTCCCCATTTCGAGCGCACCATGGAAGACGGCGCCCGTTCGGTTAGATGGCTGTGCGAAATCGCCGCCGATCGCGGCCTAATGGTCGACCTCCACTGCGACGAGACCGACGATCCGATGTCGCGCCACATCGAAACGCTTGCCTTTGAAACCCAGCGCCTGGGACTGCAGGGCCGCACCGCCGGATCCCATCTCACCTCCATGCATTCCATGGATAATTACTACGTCTCGAAGCTGCTTCCGCTGATGGCCGAGGCGGAAGTGCATGCGATTGCCAATCCGCTGATCAACATCACCCTGCAGGGACGCCACGACACCTACCCGAAGCGGCGCGGCCAGACCCGCGTGCCGGAAATGCGCGGCTACGGCATCAACGTCGCCTTCGGCCACGACTGCGTGATGGATCCCTGGTATTCCATGGGCTCGGGCGACATGCTGGAAGTGGCCAGCATGGGTCTGCATGTGGGCCAGATGACCAGCCGCGAGGCGATGCGCTACGCCTTCGACTGCGTCACCACCCACCCGGCGAAGATCATGGGGCTGGAAGGCTATGGCGTCGACAAGGGCTGCAAGGCCGACTTCGTGCTGCTGCAGGCCCGCGACACCATCGAGGCCATCCGGCTGAAGGCGACCCGCCTTGCCGTCGTCAGGGCCGGCAAGGTGATTTCGGAGACGCCGCCACGTGTCGCGGCCCTCTCTCTGCCCGGCCGGCCGGAGACCGTCGATCCGTCGGCGTACGCACCGCGGGCGAATTAGACCAACAAAAAAGCCGGCCGAAGTTTAACGGCCGGCTCAGACTTCTGACAAAGCTCTCTCCTCACCGTAGTCACCCCGGCCAAGCGAAAGCGCGAGCCGGGGCCGGCGAGGCAGAAGCTTCACCATTTCAATAGGATCAAGGTAACAAACACCTCGGCTCGCCGGTCCCGGATCTTCGCTTGCGCTTCGTCCGGGATGACCAAATCAGGGTTTGTCATCCACCTCAGCCGACCGAAGTCTAACGGCCGGCTGTCAGGTCGTTCAGTTGCCGGACCTGAGGCGCGCGAGGATTTCCTCGGCGATGTCCTGACGGACCTTGCCGAGGGATTTCAGTTCGCTGGCGACCTTGTCGACTTCCTCGCCCACGGCGCCGACCATCAGGGCCACGTTCTGGGCATGCAGCGCCATGTGGCCCTTCTGAATGCCGGTCGTTGCCAGGGCGCGCATGGCGCCGAAGTTCTGGGCGAGGCCGACCGCGACGATGATGCGCGCCAACTCGTCTGCAGTCTTCACGCCAAGGATCTTCAGGTTGGCCTGGGCCGTCGGGTGGATCTTGGTGGCGCCGCCGATCAGGCCGACGGCCATCGGCATTTCCAGAATGCCGACGAGGTTGCCGTCGCCGTCCTTTTCCCAGCGGGTCATGGAACGGTAGCGGCCGTCCTTGGCCGCATAGGCATGGGCGCCGGCCTCGATGGCGCGGGTGTCGTTGCCGGTGGCAAGAACCACGGCGCTGATGCCGTTCATGATGCCCTTGTTGTGGGTCGCGGCCCGGTAAGGATCGGCATCGGCGAAGTAATAGGCCGACAGCATGTCGTCACGCACCTGTTCGCCGCCGATTTCGTCCAGCGGCCAGACCGCGCGCACGCGGGCGACCCGCCGGTCGGCCAGGTTCGTCAGGATGCGCAGCAGGCTGCGGGCACCGGTCCATTCCTCAAGCTTCGGCGCCAGGGCCTCGGCCATGCTGTTGACCGCATTGGCGCCCATGGCGTCGCGGGTGTCGACGATGATGTGGACCACGGTCATCGGTCCTTCGGCGCTGTCGATCACCCGGATGTCCAGATCCCGGAACCCGCCGCCGAATTTCAGGAGCAGCGGATCGGTCGCGTCGCAGATCTCCTTGATCTCGTCGAAACGCTCCAACACCTTCAGGCGCACGTTTTCCGGATCGCTGGCCCCCAGCAGCTGGATCTGTGCGGCCATGATCGGCCCGCTGGTCGACGTCTTGAAGCCGCCGGTCGGGCGGCAGCGCTTTGCCGAATTGCAGACGGCCGCAATGACGGAGGATTCCTCGGTCGCCATTGGTACCAGCACGTCCCGTCCGTCCACGGTCATGTTGGTGGCGACGCCGACCGGAATGGCCATGCTGGAAATGGCATTTTCAACCAGCCGGTCGGCCAGTTCGATCTGGCCGGAGGCCGCATCGGCGAGGCTCGCCACGGCTTCGTTGTCGAGGCCTGCCTGACGTGCCACGGCCTGAAGCCGGGCGTCCGGGGTCATCTTGTGAAGGCCTTCAATACGGGACGATTTGACGTCGCTCATCGGATGTCCTGTCGTTTGAACGTTAGTTGATCATGGATTTGGGCAGCCAGAGCACGAGCTCCGGGAAAAGCGCACAGATCAGAATGCCGAGCGCCTGGAGAAGGATGAACGGAACGATGGCACGGTAGACCGTTCCCATGCCGATCCCGGCCGGCAGAACGCCTTTCATGTAGAAGAGCGTGTAGCCGAAGGGCGGGGAGATGTAGGCCATCTGTGCTGAGACCAGGAACAGGATGCCGAACCAGAGCCGGTCGAACTGCAGGAAATCGATCACCGGCAGGAAGACCGGTACGCACAGGAGAATGATGCCCATCTCGTCCAGGAACATGCCCAGGAAGAACAGGATCGCCAGCATGACCGCCAGGACCACCCAGGGGCTGGCGTCGAGGTTCTGGATGAAGGACAGCAGGAAATCCGCGCCGCCGGTTCCGGTGAAGATGGCGACGAAAGCACGCGCGCCGATGGTGATCCAAAGGATCATGGTGGTCACCTTGACCACATCCATCGCGACGCCGGAGACAAGCTCCCAGCCGAGACGCCGCTCGACCGCTGCCGAGATAAAAGCCAGGACAACGCCCACGGCGGCGGCTTCGGTCGGGGTGGCAACCCCCATGTAGATCGTGCCGAGCACACCGACGATGATGAAGAGCGGCAAGATCAGCGACTTCAGCGAGGCGATCCGCTCGGGCCAGCTCACAGCCCCCTCGTCGTCCGCGGGACGCGGGGCGACCGAAGGGTCGAGTGCGGAACGCAACACGATATAGCCGATATAGAGCGAGGCGAGCAGCAGGCCCGGCACGACGCCGGCAATGAACATCTGCCCGATGGAGGCCTGCGCCGTTACCGCATAGACGATGGTGATGACCGACGGTGGAATCAGAATCCCGAGCGTGCCGCCGGCGCAGATCGTGCCGATCGCCAGTTCCGGGCTGTATTTGCGCTTCAGCATGGACGGCAGGGCCAGCATGCCCATGGCCGCCACGGCGGCGCCGACGATGCCGGTCATGGCCGCGATGATGGTGCAGATGGCGATGGTTCCGACGGCCAACCCGCCCGGAAGCCTGCGGGACCAGAGTTCCATCGCCTTGTAGAGACTTTCGATGACGCCTGAGCGTTGCAGGACGCTGGCCATCATGACATAGAGCGGGATCGCCAGAAGCGCTTCCGAGGTCATGGTGGCATAGAGATTGAGCACCGTGACGGTCAGCGCCGCCGGCCCCCACAGGGCAAGAGTGAACACCAGCGCCAGCGCGCCGAGGGTGAACGCCAGGGGCACGCCGGTCAGAAGCAGCCCGACGAGGCTGGCGAACATGACGGCAAGAACGAGTTCGGAACTCATGCGTCGGCTCCAATCTCATTGGTGTCCTTGCCGCGCGCGGCCTGAACGATTTCGACCAGCGCCTGGGCAAACAGCATGGCAAAGGCGAGCGGCACGATGAATTTCAGCCACCAGATCGGCGGGTTCCAGGCGGAGAAGCTGGTTTCGCCCATGCCGTAGGAATTCATCGCAAGCGGCCAGCTGACCACCGCGAAGACACCGGCGAAGACGGCAACGACGAGATGGGTGAAGATCCCGGCGAGCACATGGGGGACGCCGCTCAGTTTCGCGCTGAAGATGTCGACCGCCACATGTCCCTTGAGATGCAGCAGATAGGGTCCGGCGAGCATGAAATGCGGGCCGAACACCAGGGTGCTGGCCTCCATCGCCCACACGGTCGGCGCATCGAAGGCATAACGCGCGACGACTTCGTAGAGAAGCATCGGCACCACGGCGAAGATCGCCGCGGCGGCGATCACGAACAGGATCCGGTTCACACCGGTGATAAAGACGCAGACTGCGTTCATGAGGGTCGCGACCAGCGCATTTCGGATGTCAGATAAAAGAGGCAGGCAGTGCAGTCTGCACCGCCTGCCCAGGGGGAGGAAGCGGGGTCAGATGAGGCCCAGGGAGGTCATGAAGTCGATCTGTCCTGCGACCACGCGGTTCGCCAGATCGTCACCCTTGGTGGCCTTCTTCCAGGATTCGACCGCCTTGACGCGCGTCGTGGCGACGTCGCTGTCGTCCAGGCGGATGATTTCGACTTCCTGTTCCTTGTATTTCTTCAGCACTTCGGTGTTCTGGACGATGATGTGCTGGCGCAGGGAACCGGAGATCTCTCGGGCGGCGACCGCAAGGGCTGCCTTGTAGGCATCCGGCAGGCCCTGGTAGGCGGCCTGGTTGGCGACATAGCTGGTCGCCGTCGTCGGCTGATGGACGCCCGGAAGGATGATGTATTTGGCAACCTCGCCGAGACCGGCTTCGTAGTTCGCCGTCAGGTCGCCGCGGTCGGCAAAGTCGATCAGGCCCTTTTCAAGGGCGGTATAGACTTCGGCGGTCGCCATCGGCGTCACGGCGACGCCCAGATCGCCCATCACGGCAGCGGCCAGACCGACGAAACGGCCCTTCTTGCCGGCCATGTCGGCGATGCTTTCCATCTTGATCTTCGAATGGATCGGCTCTTCGCCGTAGACGGTCGGAGCGATATAGAACAGACCTGCCTTCGCATAGGCTTCACGGGCCAGATCGAGGCCGCCGAGCTCATAGAACCAGGCTTCGTACTGGTCCGGATCCGGGAAGCCGAAGGGGATGGTGGAGGTGAAGGCGAAGGCCGGGATCTTGCCGGCTTCATAGCCGTCGAAGGTCTTCATCATCTCGAAGGCGCCGGCGCGAACCGCATCGAAGGCCTGGTTTGCCGGAACGAGCTGCCCGGCGGAAAACAGGTTGATCTTGAAATTGCCGTCTGTCAGCTCGGCGACCCGCGCGACGAATTTCTTTTCGAATTCATAAGGCGTGGTGCCTGCGTCCCAGAGCGCCTGCATGCGCCATTCGACGGTTTCCTGAGCCTGCGCGACGCTCGGTGCCGCCAGAGCAGCTCCACCGAATGCGGTACCAACCAGCAGGCGACGCCTATTCACTTCCGTCATGTTGTCCTCCCAAGGAACAGTGGTGTTATTTGTCCATTGGTCTAATCTGTCCTAAAATTAACTGGGACAATCAAGGGACAGTTGGGACTGATTCTTCAGACACTGTACCAGAAATTTTGGGGGGACAATTTCAATGAGCGACAGTTTGAGCGAAGGGCCGAAACGCACATCGCGCGTCGACCGCATCGTTGAGAAAGTCGCGCTGATGCTGGAAGCCGGTGCCTACAAGACCTTCGAGCGCCTGCCATCGATCCGGCAGGCCGCGCGTGAGCACGGCGTCTCGAAAAACACCATGGCCGAGGCCTATGACCGGCTCGTGGCCAGGGGACTGCTCGAGGCACGGGCGGGGTCCGGCTATTACATTGCCCAATTCAAGGCGCCCAACCCCGCCCCACCCGCACCGCATGTCACGGCAGCCGTGGACGCGGTCTCGCTCCTGCGCGAACAGCTCGATCAGCATTACGAGGTCCGGCCCGGCGACGGGCGCCCACCCGCCTTCTGGATGGAAGGATCGGAATTGCGGCGGCATTTCGCCAATGCCAAGGCCCCCTATCCCGACGCGATCAACTTCGGCTACGGCAGCCCCTGGGGGTATGCGTCCTTGCGGGAGCGGTTGCGGGTGCTGCTGCTGGAACGGTCGATTTCCGTCCAGCCCGAGGGGCTGCTCCTAACCCACGGCGTCAATCACGGGCTCGACCTCATCATCCGGCACCTGATCGAACCGGGCGATACGGTCTTTGTCGACGACCCGGGCTATTATCCGCTGTTCGCCAAGCTGACCTTCGCCAAGGCGGAAATCGTCGGCATCAAGCGAAACCACGACGGACCGGATCTGGAGGACCTGACTGCAAAGCTCGCCCTCCACCGGCCGAAAATGTTCGTCACCCAGTCCCATGCGCATAATCCGACGGGAAGTTCGCTATCACCGGCCTGCGCCTTCGGGCTGATGCAGCTTGCCGAACGCTGGGGATTCCTGCTGGTCGAGAACGATGCGCTTGCCGACATCGTGCCCGCCGCCCTCCCCCGGCTCGCTGCGCTCGACCAGCTCAACCGGGTCCTTTACGTCGGCACGTTTTCAAAGACATTGTCCGCCGGGCTGCGCTGCGGCTACGTCGCGGGAAATCCCTCCATCGTCCGCCGCCTGAACGACATCAAGATGATCACGTCTGTCGCCTCGTCCGACCATGTGGAACGCTTCGTGTTCAACCTGATCCAGGCCGGCCACTATCTGCGTCACCTGCGCCGGCTCAAGACCCGCGTGGAAGAGGCCCACAAGGCCGCCCATGCCCAGATGGAAGCGCTCGGCCTGTCGGTCCGGGAAAGCGCGACATCGGGCTTTTATCTCTGGACCGAGTTCCCCGAGACGATCGACGAGCTCGAGCTGTGCCGGAAGGCTGCCGAACAAAGCATCTTCATTGCGCCCGGCTCCGTCTTCCGGCCAAACCGGAAGGAGCGGCAACGCGCGGCCATGCGGGTCAATGTCGCCTATGGAACCGATCCGAAATTCGTCTCGTTTCTCGAAAATTTCCTGGGGCAAAGATGAAACGGCTCTTTCAAACGCCGAAGCGCACCTGAAAGAGCCGGTTACTTCATCAAAACGCGCGCCGCCGCGTTGCGGGCGTGATCGGCCACGCTCGGGTCGCGGGTGATCAGGGCGGCGACGATGGCGCCGTCGATCAGAAGCCCCAATTCGTGAGTAAGGCCTTCCGGATCGGACGGCCGGGCGTCCTTCGCCAGGTCCCGGATCTTGTCCAGCACCACAGTCTTGTGGCGGATTGCGATGTCGCGCAGACGATCATCGTCCTTGTCGTGCTCGCCGACCGCGTTGATGAAGGGACAGCCGTGGAAGTTCTCTTCGCAGAACCAGCGCTTCAGCACGTCGAACAGGTTGACCAGCTTGTTGGTGGCATCGCCCGGAATGGCGTCCACTTCGGCGACGAACCACTTGCGCCACTGCTCGCCTTCTCGCTCGAGAACGGCTTCCACTAAACCTTCCTTGGACCCGAACGCTTTATACAGGGTGGTTTTGGCGGTGCCGGCAGCCGCGACCACCGCATCGACACCGGTCGCATTGATGCCGTGCCGGCAAAACAGGTCGGAGGCGGCCAGCAGCAGCCGCTCTTTCGCGCCGCCGCCACGTCCTTCCGCGCCTTTTTCCAATTCAATAACCGTCGCCAAAATTGCCCCCAAAAGAATACAGATCTGTATCCCACTCGTAACGCAACGGGAGACCGATTGCAATATTATGAAGCCGGTCCGTGAGGCTGTGAAGAAAGTGAACCCGAGGTACACCCGCTCAGAAAATAGGCTGTTTTTCAGGCAATCGCGCGCATTATGTGCAGTGCAGCAAGCTCAAAAAACTGACCCGATCTGAATTTCCGTTTAAGATTCAAGGCAACCGGACCCTTTCCCCCATTTGGCACGCTACGTGCTAATCCATCGAAAAGAAAACAGAACGGTTTGTTTCCTTTTCGAGGAGCTTGATGGTGAAGGGTGCACATATAAAGGCAACGGGGATCTCCCACACATACCGGCGCGGGGCCACCAAGGCCCTGGACGGTATCGACCTGGAGATCCAGCCCGGCGAGGCGATTGCCCTGATCGGGCGCTCCGGTTGCGGCAAGTCCACCCTGCTGCACATTCTCTCCGGCCTGTCCCAGGCGAGCGAAGGCACGGTCCATGTGGACGGCGCGCTCGTCACCGGTCCATCGCCCAGCCGGGTGATGATGTTCCAGGCGCCGAGTCTCTATCCCTGGATGACGGTGGAACAGAACGTCGCCATCGGGCTCAAGTTCAACGGACGGATGCGCGAGGCAAAGACCCGGGTGCCGGAAATGCTCGAGCTCGTAGAGCTCGGCTCCTATGCCAAGCGTAATGTCCAGGACCTGTCCGGCGGCCAGCAGCAGCGCGTGGCGCTGGCCCGTTCCCTGGTCCTCAACCCGCAGATCCTGTTTCTCGACGAACCGCTGTCGGCCCTCGATGCCTTCACCCGCCATGCCCTGCAGCGAGACATCCGCCGCATCGCCGCGGAAATGGGCATCACCCTGGTGCTGGTCACCCACGACATCAACGAAGCCGTGATGATGGCCGACCGGGCGCTGGTGATGAAGGCCAACCCGGGACGCTTTTCGGCGGAAGTCGCCATTCCGATCGATGGCGACCGGGCTCCATCAAGCCACGAATTCGGGGCCGCCAAGGTCGCCCTGGTCGAAGCCTACGAAGGTGCGGCCGGCCTCACCATGGCCGAAACCGCGGCACCGGACCGGCTTCCTGCCGCAACTGAACCCGCTCCGGCGCGGGTGCGGGCCATCAAATGAATGAACCCACCTTCCAGAAACAAGGGGAATGAAATGGTCGACAAGAAGCACGGACAGACAGACGGCAACAACACCGGCAACCTGGATTGGGATGACGAATACGTCCCCAGCGATTTCACCCGGCGCCAGACGCTGGACATGTTTGCAGCCGGCGGTCTGATGGCAGCTCTTGGCCCGCTGATCGGCGCCATGAACTCTCCGGCCTTCGCTGCCGCTGACGACGAGATCGTGCGCATCGGCTACCTGCCGATCACCGACGCAACCGCACTCCTGGTCGCCCATGGCATGGGCTACTTCGCGGACGAAGGCCTGACCGCCGAGCGTCCGACCCTGATCCGCGGCTGGTCGCCGCTGGTGGAAGGCTTTGTTTCCGGCAAGTTCAACCTGGTGCACTTCCTGAAGCCGATCCCGGTCTGGATGCGCTACAACAACAACATCCCGGTCAAGCTGATGGCCTGGGCCCACACCAACGGCTCCGGACTGGTCGTCGGCGGCCATACCGACATCACCGACTTCTCACAGCTCGGCGGCAAGCAGGTTGCCGTTCCCTTCTGGTACTCCATGCACAACATCGTGCTGCAGTACGCCCTGCGCCAGTCGGGCGTGAAGGCCGTGATCAAGGGCGAAGGCGAGCCGCTCGCCGCCGACGAATGCAACCTGCAGATCCTGCCGCCGCCGGAAATGCCGGCAGCGCTGGCCAGCCGCAAGATCGACGCCTACATCGTCGCCGAACCGTTCAACGCGCTCGGCGAAATCAAGGCCGGCGCGCGCATGCTGCGTTTTACCGGCGACGTCTGGAAGAACCATCCCTGCTGCGTGATCTGCATGCATGAGCAGGCCACGACCGAAAAGCAGGAATGGACCCAGAAGGTCATGAATGCCGTGGTCCGCGCCCAGATCTATTCCTCCCAGAACAAGGCCGAGGTTGCACGGCTGATGTCGAAGGACGGCGAAGGCTACCTGCCGATGCCGGCCACGGTCGTCGAACGGGCCATGACGCTCTATTCCGACGATGAAGCCTACATCGAAAGCGGCGCGATCAAGCATGCCGAAAGCTGGGGCAACGGCCGGATCGATTTCCAGCCCTGGCCCTATCCCTCCGCGACCAAGCTGATCGTCGAGCAGATGAACAACACGGTCGTCGGCGGCGACACGACCTTCCTCGACAAGCTGGATCCGCAATTCGTGGCCGACGATCTCGTCAACTACGACTACGTCAAGGCGGCTCTGGAGAAGTATCCGGAGTGGAAGAACGATCCGTCGGTCAATCCGGGCGATCCCTTCAACCGTGAAGAGGTCCTGGAACTTTGACCCGGTCATCGCAACTCGCCATGGAACCGCCGGCGCCGCCGGCGGAGACCCCGGAGGAAGAAGGCGTGCAGGCCGCGCCTTCCGTCTCCGGGCGGAACAGGCATCTGGCCGGCGTGGCGGAAAGCTTCCTTTATGCCCTCGCAGGCATGGCATTGTTGCTCGGTTTGTGGTGGCTCGGCGGCCGGATGGTGGAATCCAACCCGCGGCTGTTCGCCTTCGCGGACTTCGCGCCGGGACCGACTTTCGCCCGCCTGTTCGAAATGCTCGTCAGCGGTGAAGCGGCGGAAATGACCGGCCCCAGCCTCTACAGGGTCGGCTTCGGCCTGGGCTGGGCCGTTGCGATCGGCGTGCCGATGGGGATCCTGATCGGCTGGTTCGGCAAGGTCGGCAAACTGACCAACATTCCGTTCCAGTTCCTGCGCATGATCTCGCCGCTGTCCTGGATGCCGATCGCCGTGATGGCGTTCACGACCTGGGACAGCGCCATCGTTTTCCTGATCGGCATTGCCGCGGTCTGGCCGGTGCTGTTTTCCACCGCGGCCGGTCTGAAGCGGGTCGATCCGTCCTGGTTCAAGGTCGCCCGAAACCTGGGCGCCCGGCCCTGGCACATGCTGTTCACGATCATCCTGCCCGCGATCTCGCAGGACATCCTGACCGGCGTCCGCCTGGCGCTCGGCGTCGCCTGGATCGTGCTGGTCCCGGCGGAATACCTCGGCGTCACCTCGGGCCTCGGCTACTCGATCAACGATGCCCGCGACACCCTCGAATACGACCGACTGGCGGCCACCGTCGTCATCATCGGCATCATCGGCTTCGGCCTCGACTTCCTCTGCCAGCGTGCCATCGCACGGCTCAGCTGGCACCGCGAGGATTAACCCCGAAGGACCTGCCCCCGCAGGTCTCAACAAAGGAGAGAGAAATGTCCAGTCAACCCGCAACCGCCCTCACCGGGTGTCTTGCTCCCATCGACAAAGGCGGTCTTGAAGACCTGATCGAAAAGGGCAAGGCCGATCCGAAAGCGGTCAAGACGCTCAAGTGCAAGACCGTGGCCGAAGGCCGTTTCCGGCACGCCAACTACATCCGCGACCTGCAGCCCTACATCGTCGACGAACCCCCGGGACTGCTCGGCGACGACACCGCTCCGAACCCCTCGGAAGCCTCACTGGCAGCGCTCGGCTCCTGCATCGCGGTCGGCCTGCACGCCAATGCCGTTCACCGCGGCATCACCATCAACTCGCTCGAAGTCGAACTGGAAGGTGACCTGAACATCACCGCCGTCTGGGGCACCGGCGACGTCAGCGAAAAGCCGGTCGGTTTCACCGACGTGCGCATCATCGTCCACATGGACGCCGACGCACCGCAGGAAACCATCGACGAGCTGATCGCCCACGTTTGCCAGTGGTCGCCGGTGTTCAACACCTTCTCGCGTCCGGTGAACATGGTCGCAGAGTCGGCCTGACACGTCTGTCCGCCCCGTTCGCGGGGCGGACGTCCTTCAGGAGGGGCAAACCGCTTAGGAGCTGAAAAATGAACGTACAGGTACAGCCGAAAGAGCAGGCTTTCGAAGAGCCGGCAAGCATGATCGAACAGGTGGCACAGCTGGCTCAAAAGGACCTTGCCCCCCTGGTCCACGACATCGACCTCAAGGGTCACTACCCGGAAGACTTCATGCGTGCGCTCGGGACGCTTGGAGCCTATTCCGCCCACGCGCCGATGAACGGCAGCGGCAATTTCGACATCGAAAGCTCCGTGCGCGCCATGTCCGCGGTCAGCGAGCATTGCCTGTCGACCGGCTTTTGCGTCTGGTGCCAGGATGCGCTCGGCTGGTACATCGCCAACAGCGAGAACGACACGCTCAAAAGCACCATCGGAGCGAAGCTCCTGACCGGTGAAGCCCTTGGCGGCACCGGCCTCTCCAATCCGATGAAGACCCTGTTCGGCATCGAAAAGCTGAAGCTCAAGGCAGAGCGGGTTCCGGGCGGCTTTTCCGTGACCGGCATGCTGCCCTGGGTGTCCAATCTCGGCGACGACCACTATTTCGGCATCGTCTTTTCCCTGCCCGGCGAGAACGACCGGATGGTCATGGCCGTGGCCGACTGTTCGGCCGAAGGCGTCAAGATCGTCGCCAACGATGAATTCGTGGCGCTGGACGGCACGCGCACTTTCGCGATCCAGTTCCGACAGGCCTTCATCCCGGAAGAGCATGTGCTCGCCGACCCGATCGACAGCTATATTCCGAAGATCCGCGCGGGCTTCATCCTGCTGCAGGCGGGCATGGCCTTCGGCCTGATCAAGAACTGCATCGACCTGATGGAACAGGCCGGCAATTCGCTCAGCCACGTCAACTGCTTCCTGCCGGATCAGCCCGCCGATTTCCGCGCGCAGCTGGCTGCGATGGAAGAGGAAGTCTACGACCTCTGCAAGACGCCGTTCGATCCGTCGAAAGACTATTTCCTGCGCGTGATCAAGGCCCGCCTGGCCGCCGGTGACGCTTCCGTCGCCGCTGCCCACAACGCCATGCTCCACTGCGGAGCACGCGGCTACGTCAAGCGCGGTGCCGCTCAGCGTCGCCTCCGCGAAGCCTATTTCGTCGCCATCGTGACGCCTGCCACCAAGCAGCTGCGCAAGATGCTGGCGGATCTCGGCGAGGCCTGAAAAGCCACGCCGCAAAAAAGAGCGAAAAGCCAATTGCTCAAACAGAGGGGACCGGCCCTTCCCCGGTCGTCGGAGTGGAAAGGACAACAGACATGACGGACAAAAGCCTGATTTCACCGGCTGAACTGGAAAGCCTGGCTAAATCGGAACCTTGCGTGATCATCGACACGCGGGCGCCGGACGCCTTCGCCGCCGGGCACGTACCCGGTGCGGTCAATCTGCATGACATCTTCACCTATCTGGCGACCTCCTCGCCGGAAGGCATCGTCGAACTCAGGGACAAGTTCGCCGAGGAATTCGGCTCGGTCGGCCTGTCGGGTGCTGAAACCGCTGTCATCTACGAACAGTCGATGAACACCGGTTTCGGCCAGTCCTGCCGCGGCTACTTCCTGCTGCAATATCTCGGCTATCCGAAGATCAAGGTCCTGCACGGCGGGTTTGCTGCATGGACCGAGGCAGGCCTGCCGGTTTCCACGGAAGCCGCGGCACCTGAGCCGAAGACCTTCCCGATGACCGACGCCGGCAAGGACCTGATGATGGACGCGGCGGCAATGCTCGACGCGGTCAAGGACGCCACCGTCGTCAAGCTCGACGTCCGCGACATCGACGAGTGGATCGCGGAAAGCTCTTCGCCTTACGGCAAGGACTTCTGCCCGCGCAAGGGCCGCATTCCGGGCGCCAAGTGGCTGGAATGGTATCGGATGATGAAACCGACACCTTCCGGTCCGATGCTCAAGAGCAAGGAAGAAGTGCTCGCGGAATGCGCGACCGTCGGCATCACGCCGGACACGCCGGTCGCCCTCTACTGCTTCAAGGGCGCACGCGCCTCGAACACCTACCTGGCGCTCAAGGAAGCCGGCGTGAAGGACGTGAAGATCTACTTCGGGTCCTGGAACGAATGGTCCCGCGACCCGTCGCTGCCGATCGAGGAAGGCCTGCCCTATTAAGGCCTGACGTCAAAATCGCATGGGGCGCACATGCAGCCGCGCCCCATGCGGTTCTTCCGAAATAACGAGCAACCGAAACAGACACGACCCATGACGGACCCTATCCTCATCGTCGGCGCCGGCCAGGCCGGCATCAAGGCGGCTGAAACCCTGCGCCAGAAAGGCTATGACGGCGATCTCGTCCTGTTCGGCGACGAGGCCTTCCTGCCCTACCAGCGGCCGCCGCTGTCGAAAGCCTATCTGAAAGGCGAAATGGACGAGGAGCGTCTGTTCCTGCGGCCAGAAGCCTATTTCGAAACGGCCTCGGTCGAACTGCGCACCAGGACCTCGGTCGCGTCCATCGATCCGGCGGCCAGAAGCATCGCCCTCTCAAACGGCACCCGAATGCCCTATTCGTCCCTGCTGCTTGCAACCGGTACAAGGGCACGGCAGATCCCGCTGGAGGGTGCCACCCTGGACGGCGTGTTTTCGCTCCGGACAATGGCCGATGTCGCCGCCATCCGGGAAACGCTCGCAGGGGCTGAAAACGTGGTCATTCTGGGCGGCGGTTATATCGGCATGGAATTCGCGGCCGTCGCCGCCGGGCTTGGCAAGACTGTCACGGTCATCGAGGCCTGCCATCGGGTTATGGAACGCTCCGTCGCGCCGGAAATCTCGACCTATTTCCAGAAGCTGCACAGGGCTCACGGTGTCACCCTGCGCCTGGAGCAGAAAGTCGAACGCCTGACCGGTGACACCACTGTCACCGGCGTTGCGCTCGGCGACGGCTCGCAAATCCCGGCCGATCTGGTGCTTCTGGCCGTCGGCGCCGTTCCGGTCACCGGGCTTGCCGAGAACGCCGGTCTTGCCGTCGGCAACGGCATCGCCGTCGACGCCTGTGCCCGCACATCGACACCCGGCATCTATGCCGCAGGCGACTGCACCGAATTCCCTTCAGCGCGCTACGGCCGGACCATCCGGCTGGAAAGCGTTCAAAACGCAATCGACCAGGCCAGGATCGCCGCAGGCAGCATGCTCGGCGAAACCACCGCCTACGATCCGGTTCCCTGGTTCTGGTCCGACCAGTACGACGCCAAGCTGCAGATCGCCGGCCTGTCTTCCGGCTACGACCGGACCGAACTGGAAGGCGATTACGATGAGGGCCGTTTTGCCCTGAAATATTTCCTCGGCGACCGCCTGCTTGCCGCGGATACGGTCAACGCACCACGCGAGCACATGATGGCCCGCAAGACGCTCGCCCAGACAGGACCGGACAGCAACGGAACCCGCGAGGCTGCCGCCTGATCCGGCCCGGAAACACGCCCCACCCAACAACAGACACACGAACTTCAAAAGGAGCAAAGAAATGAGCGCTACCGAAACTGCACCTGCCCCGCTGATGAGCAAACTGGAAATGACCGAGCTGATCATGGCGGCGAAGTTCGCCAAGCAGACAAGCTGGGCAGAGATCTCCAAGGCGGCTGGCATGTCCGACGTCTTCGTGGTTTCCGCCTGCCTCGGCCAGAACACCCTGCCGGCGGAAGCCGCCGCCAAGGTGGCCGCCTTCCTTGGTCTCGGCAACCGCACCAAGGACGTGGAAATCGCACTCCAGTTGCCGCCGAAGAAGGGCCAGGAAGCCGAGACCGTTTCCAAGGACCCGCTGATCTACCGTTTCTTCGAAATCACCTATGTCTACGGCGACACCATCAAGGAACTGATCCACGAGGAATTCGGCGACGGCATCATGAGCGCCATCGACTTCGACCTGAAGATCGACCGCATCCCGAACCCGAAGGGCGACCGCGTCCAGGTCACCATGACCGGCAAGTTCCTGCCCTATAACCAGTGGTAAGCAGCAAGCTTCCAAGATGAAAGAAGGGCCGGTGAGATCGATCTCACCGGCCTTTCATTTCTCCTATTTCCGATAGCAGACCGAGCGCTTAATCGTCTCAAAGCGTCTCTACATTCTTGCGCATGATGCGCATCACGCGCAGGAACGCTTCCAGGTCGTCCGGATCGGCTCCCTCGATCAGCTTCTCTTCGCGCTTGAGCGCAACGGCCAGGATCTCGTCGTGCAAGGCGTATCCGGCATCGTTCAGCCACCAGATCTTCCGGCGCGGATCCTGCTCCTGGGCCTGAAAGTCCAGGAACCCCCGTTCATGGAGACGGGTCAGCGCCCGGCTGGTCGCGGCCTTGTCGAGCGACACGACCTCACAGATCCTGGAGGCCGATATACGTGGCTCGATTGCCAGCATCGACACCACGCGCCATTCGACAATGCCGATGTCGAATTTTTCCAGGTAAAGCAGGGACGCCCCTCGGGACAGGGCATTGTTCACCGAGGACAGGAAGTAGGGGATATAGGTCGTGACATCGACGACCGCCCGTCCGTCCCGCGGTTTGGTCGGGCTCGAAACACGTCCTTCCGGACAGGTCTTCTTCCGGCTTTTGGGAGTGGTCCGCTCGGGCGTGTGCTTGTTCATGGGCGAAGGGGCTCTTCCGTCAGCGTGAAACCGGCATGCTCAGATCATCACCTGCCGGTGCATCCGCTATTCAAGCCCGACATATCCCCCATTTTCGCGGGAAAGTACACCGAGGCGTTGGTTCTCCCGCAGAATGACAGGCGATATCGGCCAGTGCCGGACAATGCCCCGATCATTGCTGACTGTCGGGAACATACACCGTCAGGCCGTCCATGCCGCCATCGACCGTAATCTGGCAGCCGAGGCGACTTCCCGCCTTCAGGTCCGCTGTCGCACATTCCAACATCTCGGTTTCTCCTTCCGACTTTTCCGGCAAACCGGCAAGCCAAGGTTCATCTACATAGACATGGCAAGTGGCGCACATCATCGATCCGCCGCATTCCCCGACGATGCCGTCGACGTTGTTGGCGACGGCCGCCTGCATGAGATTGTCTCCTTCGGGAACATCCACTTCGGTCTTTTGACCGGAGGCCGAAACATAAGTGACCTTCACCAAGGCACTCTCCCTTCCTGATCTATTTACTTCGGATGAAAGCGGATCGGCATGCGGTCCAGGGCATGGATCGCATTGTTCGGCCGCCATACCGCCTCTCCGGTCAGCTCGATCGCACCGACTTTCTCTGCGATTGCCGACAGCACCGCTTCCGCTTCAGCCCGAGCGACATTCTGGCCGACGCAGCCGTGAATTCCGGTTCCGAATGCCAGATGCCCCGTCGGACGGCGGGTGATGTCGAACCGCTCCGCTTCGGGCCAGTATTCGCCGTCGAGATTGGCGGCACCCAGAACGCACAGGATCTTCGTGTCCCTGGCGATCGCCACGCCCGAAACTTCCGCGTCCACGTCCGCTGTCCGGCAGAAGGTGTGCACCGGCGAGGTGTAGCGCAGGGCTTCCTCGAACGCCGGACGGGCCAGTTTCGGATCCGCCTTCAGCCGTTCGAACTGGTCGGGGAAACTTGCCAGACACCACAGCGCGCTGCCGATGCCGGTCACGGTCGTATCCACGCCGGCCGACAGAAGCGAGCGGACGAGCATGCCCGCTTCCTCTTCGGTCAGTTGGCCGGCATCGGCCGCCGCGTAGATCGTTGCGCCGAAGCCCTCGGTTTCAAGGTTTTCCCGGGCGCATTGCTCCATGATCCAGGGCACGATATCCGGCGCCTTCGCCAAGGCGGTGCGGCGTATCGCATTGTCGGGACCAAGCGCGTTGAAGACCATCGCGCCATAGTCGACCAATGCGCGGCGGTTGACCTGCTTCAGCCCGACCGCTTTCGGAAAGACCCGCACGGGGAAGACTTCCGCCATGTCCTCGACCGCTTCGAATGTTCCCTTTTCCAGAAGTTCGTCGACGAGCTTGCCTGCCGCGTCCCGGAAATCCTCTTTCAGCTGTGCAACCGCCTTCGGAGACAGCGCCCGGGCCAGCACGGTCCGTGTTTTCGCGTGATAGGGCGGATCGACCTCAAGCACGATCGATGGCGGCCGCCAGGGCTTTTCCAGCTTGAAATCCAGGAGCCCGACGCCGCGCGAGGAGACGAAACGGGTATGGTCGCCGAAGACCTCCTTGGTCTCCGCGTAACGCCCGCAGGCAAGGACCCCGTAGCGCGGGATATAGGCGAACGGCCCCTTTGCGCGCAGATCCGCGTAATAGGCTTGAGGATCCGACAGTATCGCCGGATCGTAAGGATCGACATCCCAGACCGGAACGCCGTCCGGCACCTTGGGCACAATGTGTCCTTCGATCATGGTCATGATCCATCTCCCTTCGAATATTTGTCAGCCGGCCTGCAGGCCGACGTGCCGTTCCAGTATTTCAGGTGACCGGCGCAGCTCTTCGCTCGCCGCTTCGTGAACGATTTCGCCGCCGTCGATAATCAGCGCGCGCGTGGCGAATTCGAGCGCCAGGTCCACTTGCTGTTCGACCAGGACGACCGTCAGGCCCTGTTCCCCCGCGAGGCGTTCGAAAACGCCCATCAGCATGTCGCAGATCACCGGCGCCAGGCCTTCCAGCGGCTCGTCCAGTATGAGAACCTTCGGTGCGCCTAAAAGCGCCCGGGCGATGGAAAGCATCTGCTGTTCCCCGCCCGAAAGCTGGGTCCCGCCGTTCTTGCGCCGTTCCTTCAACCGGGGGAAAAGGTCGTAGGCCTTCTCCAGATCCGTGAGGCGGACGGCACCCGCCAGCAGATTTTCCTCCACGCTTAGCGAGGGGAAGATATCCCGGGTCTGGGGCACCAGGCCGAGGCCGAGCCGGGCCCGGCTGTGGGTGTCGAGCCGGGTGATCGTCCGACCGAGATATTGGATTTCTCCGCCGTGGACCCGAGTCAGTCCCATGATCGTGGCAAGGGTGGTCGTCTTGCCGACGCCGTTGCGCCCGATAACCGCCAGGCGTTCGCCCCTGGCGACGTCGAAGCTGACGTCGTTGAGCACATGGGTTGCGCCATAGCCCGCGGAGACGCCTTTGAGCGAGAGGATCGGATCAGTCATGGCGCGCTCCGAGATAAAGGTCCCTGACCTGCGGATCTTTGGCGATCTCCGCGGGCGCCCCTTCCGTCAGCACGGTTCCGTTCACCAGCACGACGATGGAGCGGGCCACCTGAAACACCAGCTTCATGTCGTGTTCGATGATGAGGACGGCGAGGTCGTCCGGCAGGGCCGCGATGGCATCGGTGATGAGATGTGTGTCGCTGGCCGGAACGCCGGCTGCCGGTTCGTCGAGAATGAGGATCCGCGGTTTCAGGGCAAGTGTCAGCGCCATTTCGACCAGCCGCTGCTGGCCGTAAGCAAGCTGTTCGACGGGACGATCCGCATGGCGGGAGAGATTAAAACTGTCCAGGAGCGTTTCCACATCCGCATCGATGTCGGCCATCGACGCGGCAGGCCTGAGGAAGCCCCAGGAGCGGCCCGCCCGTTCGAGCACGGGTAGGCGCAGGTTTTCGCGCACCGTCAGGGTGCTGAACAGGGTCGTGATCTGGAAGGTCTTCGCGATTCCCGCCCTGACCCGTTTTGCCTCGGATAGGTGCCGGATGTCCCGTCCGTCCAGAAAGATCTCGCCCGACGACGGTGGCGTTATGCCGGTGATCAGATTGGCAAAGGTGGTCTTTCCGGCACCATTCGGCCCGATCAGGGCCTTCCGGTCTCCAGGTTTCAGATCGAGGTTGATGTCGTTCGCTACCGTCAGGCCGCCGAACCGCTTGTTCAGGTGACGTATCTCCAGTCCGTTGGTCATGACGCCCTCCGCATGAGAGAGCGGACAACGTCCTTCAGTCCCAACAGGCCCGATGGCACGAAGAAGACGACCGCCAGGACCATCGCCCCGATGACGAAGAGCCAGTTGAACGGATCCACGGAGGCTGCGGTATGGTGCACCACCATGAAGATCGCAGCTCCCAGGATCGCGCCGTAGAGACGGCCCGTCCCGCCAAGGATCAGCATGATCAGCGCCTCTGCGGACAGCGAGAACGAATAGGCTTCCAGACTGACCAGAGACGTGATCTGGGCGGCGAGCGCACCTGCGATGCCGGCCACGGCGCCGCCGATTGTATAAAGCACCACCAGCCGCCAATAGACGGAGGTACCGATCGCCGTCATGCGCGCGGGACTGGCCTTGATGCCGCGCACGGACAGTCCGAACGGAGACGCGGTGATCACTTTCAGGGCGGCAAAGACCGCGCACAGAACGCCCAGCGCGTACCAGTAGCCGGTCTGGCCGATGAAATCGAACTTCAGGCTGCCGAACAGGGGCTCCATGCGGATGCCGCGCAGGCCGTCGGCCCCGCCGGTGACCGGCCGTGCCTTGTTGGCGACTTCCTGGAGGATCTGGGCTGCGGCGATGGTCAGCATCAGCAGGGTCAGGCCGTGGGCCCGCATGACGACCAGGGCCGACAGGAAGGCGATTGCCGCGCCGGCCATGGCGCCGACCAGCAGCCCGGCGACTGGATCCGCCCAGACATGGATCGCAAACAGCCCGGCGGCATAGGCACCGGTACCGTACATGGCCGCCTGACCGAGCGTGGCGATGCCGCCGTAACCCAGGACCAGATCCAGCGAGAGCACCAGGATCATCATGATCAGGATGCGGGTCAGAAAGGCCAGATCGTAGGGAAACAGGAAGAAGGCACCGACGGCCACGGCCAGGAGTGCGGCATCGGCCACAAGCTTTTGCGAGAAAATCCCGCGCCTGCCGTTTTGCACCTGCGCTGTCTCGATGAGGCTCATGTCATGCCCTCCCCAAAAGGCCGTTGGGGCGCACGGCAAGAAGCGCCATGACACAGACGAAGAAGAAGATCGTTCCGAAATCGGGGACGAGATATCGGGATGCGGTTTCCAGGAGGCCGAGCCCGATTGCCGCAAAAAAGGAGCCGGTGATCGAGCCCATGCCGCCGACGGCGACGACGATCAGGAACAGCACCATGTAGCGCAGCGGGTAATAGGCATCGATCGGCAGCAGTTCCGCGCCGAGAATGCCGCCGAGAGCCGCCAATCCGGCGCCAAGGCAGAAGGTGATCGCATAGACATGGCCGGTGTTGATGCCGAGCGTGGCGGCGGCATTGCGGTTGTCCACCGAAGCGCGCAGCCTGACGCCGAAGCGGGTGCGCTCCAGCAGACCGTAAAGCCCGAGGATCACCAGCACGCCCACGCCGATCACCAGCAGGCGATGGAGCGGCAGGGTGCGGAAGCCGAGATCGACCGACACGGACAGGGATTTCGGAAGCGGGATCGCGAGCAATGAGGAACCGAACAGGACATTCACCGATGCGATGATCAGGAACGTGATGCCGATGGTCGCCAGAACCTGCTGCAATTCGCCGAAACGGTAGATGCGACGGTAGAGCAGCCGCTCAAGAGGCAGGGCGAGGACCATGGTAAAAGCGACCGAAAGCACAACGGCGATGCCGTAAGGCATGCCGGCGGACGCCAGCAGCCAGTGCATGGTCGTGCCGCCGATCAGGGCGAAGCCGCCATGGGCGAGATTGATGACGCGCATCAGCCCCATGGTGACGGACAGGCCGACAGCGATCATGAACAGGATCATGCCGTAAGCGACCCCGTCCACTGCGATGTTCAAAAGCAGTGACATGCGCGTTTGTTCCAATGAATTTCAAGACTTTCGCGGGCGGCCCGGGCCGCCCGCAGGCTGTGGCTTACTGGTCCCAGCCGAGATCACCGACGGTTGCGATGACCCCTTTTTCACGATTGACCAGAAGGCCGGAGGCCGGGTCGCGTTCGACCTCGCGGATATAGACGTTCTGAATGACCGTCCGGGTTTCCGGATCCATCTTCAGCGGTCCGCGCGGGCTCTCCCACTCCAGTCCCTTTGCCACTTCGATCGCGGCCGGGCCGTCGCTGCCGGCGGCGGCCACCATCTCATAGATCAGATGTGTGCCGTCATAGGCGCCGACCGATGCCCAGTTGGCGATGGCGTCGGGGAACATTTCCGACAGACGCGAGGTGAAGGCCGCGTTCAGCTCGGAGTCGTGCGCACCGGAATAATGATAGGCGGTCGTCAGGCCGATGGCCGCATCGCCGAGCGCCTGGAGGTTGACCTCTTCGGTTTCCGCCGTGCCCAGGAACTTGATCCCCGCCTCGGCGAGACCGTTTTCGTTATAGGTCTTGGTGAAGCCGAAGGTCGGCGGACCGCCGGGCAGGAAAGCGAACAGGGCATCGGGGGCCTCGTCGCGGATACGCTGGATGAACGGCGTGAAATCGGTCGTCGACAACGGCATGCGGATCGCATCGACCACCTTGCCGCCCTTGGCCTCGAACGCGGCGGCGAATGCCTTTTCCGCGTCGATGCCCGGGCCGTAGTCGGCCACTGTTGTCGCAACCGTGCGGATGCCCTGGTCATAAGCCCATTCGGCCATGGGCGCGGAGACCTGCCACAGGGTGTAGCTGGTGCGCACGTAGAAGTCCGACTGCTTGTTGATCGCCGAGGTCGCGGCATTGAAAATCACCGTCGGGGTTTCCGACTGGTCGATCAGAGGTGCAACGGCGAGCGCGTTGGGCGTGAAGGTGAAGCCGGCGAGATAGTCGACCTGCTCCCGGATCAGCAGTTCCTGTGCAAGCGAGCGTGAATTGTCCGGGTTCGGACCGCCAACATCCTTGTAGATGAACTCGATGTCGTGATCGCCGGACTTGGTGCCGTGCTGATCGACATAGACCGCGATCGCTTCCTTGTACTGCTTTCCGTAGATGGCAAACGGACCGGAGAACGGCGCGATGACACCGACCTTGATCGTGTCGGCAAAAGACAAACCGGTCCCGATGACCGAAAGCGCAAGAGCTGCGCCCGCGGCCTTCAAAAGGCTGTTCATGGATTTTCCCTCCCTCTCGTGCGGGCTCCTCTTCCCGACGAGTTGTGATGTCAACACATAAGAGCTAGCCATGAACGAGTTGTGTTGTCAACTGCTTAAATTTTAGCCGGACTTCACCGGACATCTACGACCGGGCATAAGATCAAAATATCTTTTTGAGACAAATATTTAGATGGAAAAGCAGCGGCGGCCAACGGCCGCCGCCGGTAATCGAATTCAGCCGTGTGCAATCATGACATGGCGGACGGCGGTGTAGTCCTCGAGCGCGTAATGGGACATGTCCTTGCCGTAGCCGGACTGCTTCAGGCCGCCGTGCGGCATCTCGTTGACCAGCATGAAATGGGTGTTCACCCAGGTGCAGCCGTAGCGCAGGCGGGCGGAGGTGGCCATGGCGCGGGAAACGTCCTTCGTCCAGACCGACGACGCCAGGCCGTAGTCGCTGTCGTTCGCCCAGTTGACCGCCTCGTCGACATCGGAGAAGCGGGTCACGGAGACGACCGGGCCGAACACTTCACGGCGCACGATCTCGTCGGACTGGAGCGCGCCGGCTATCACGGTCGGCTGGTAGAAGAAGCCGTTGCCTTCATGCGCCTTGCCGCCGGCAACAGCTTCCATGTGCGGCTGTTCCAGGGCGCGCTCGACGAAGCTTGCCACCCGGTCGCGCTGGCGCATGGAAATCAGCGGGCCGATCTCGTTCAGCGTGTCGTCTTCCTGTGCATAGGCGATCTGGGACACCTCTGCCGACAGATCCGCGACCAGCTTGTCGTAGATCTTCGAACCGGCATAGATCCGGCAGGCGGCGGTGCAATCCTGGCCGGCGTTGTAATAACCGAAGGCCCGGAGGCCGGAGACCACGGCATCGACATCCGCATCGTCGAACACGATCACCGGCGCCTTGCCGCCCAGTTCCAGATGGGTCCGCTTGACCGTCTTGGACGCCGCCTGAAGGATTTTCTTGCCCGTCGCCACGTCGCCGGTGATCGAGATCATGTTGACCTTCGGGTGGTTGATCAGGGCGTTGCCGACGCTTTCGCCGCGACCGAGGACGACGTTGACCACGCCTTCGGGAAGGACATCCGCCAGGATCTTCGCCAGTTTCAGGGCGGTCAAAGGCGTCTGCTCGGACGGCTTGAAGATCACCGTATTGCCGCCGCCGATGGCCGGCGCCAGCTTCCAGGCCATCATCATCAGCGGATAGTTCCAGGGCGCGATCGAGGCGACGATGCCGATCGGGTCGCGGCGGATCATGGAGGTGTGGCCTGCCATGTATTCGCCGGCCGCACTCGCCGGAACGCAGCGCACAGCGCCTGCGAAGAAGCGGTAGCAGTCGACGATCGCCGGGATCTCATCGTTGCGGACCGCGTTGATCGGCTTGCCGCAGTTGAGCGCTTCAAGTGCCGCGAAGCCGTCGGGTTCCGCCTCGATCCGCTCCGCGATCTTCAGCAGGTAGCCGGAACGTTCCGCGGGCGTGGTCCGCGACCAGGTCTCGAACGCCTTGTCGGCGGCCGCGACCGCGCGCTCCACCTGATCGATGGAGGCTTCGGCCAAGTTCAGCACCGTTTCGCCGGTCCTGGGGTTGAAGATGGCTTCTTCGTGTTCCGTGCCGGCCTCGAAGTCGGCCCCGATCAGCATTTGAGTGTCCATAGTCGACCTCCGTTTGTTGGTTATTTGCCGTGGCCGGCGATCCGGTCGCCGTCGCGGGTGAGATAGTAGGCGCCGAGGATCGGCAGGAATGTCACCAGAACCACCACCATGGCGACCACATTGGTCACGGGCCGCTGGCGGGGACGCACCAGTTCCTCCAGCATCCAGATCGGCAGGGTCGACTGCTGACCGGCGGTGAAGGTGGTGACGATGACTTCATCGAAGGACAGGGCGAAGGCGAGCATGCCGCCGGCCAGCAGCGCCGTCCCGATATTGGGCAGGATGACGTGGCGCAGGGTCTGGAACCCGTTGGCGCCGAGATCCATGGAGGCTTCGATCAGCGACCCGGAGGTGCGCCGGAAGCGCGCCACCGCGTTGTTGTAGACGACCACGACGCAGAAGGTGGCGTGGCCGAGAACAATGGTCCAGATCGAATAGGGAATGTCGGCGATATTGAAGGCCGACCGCAGCGCGATCCCGGTGATGATGCCCGGCAGGGCAATCGGCAGGATGACGAGCAGCGATATGGTTTCCCGGCCGAAGAACCGGGTCCGCGCCACCGCCGCCGCACAGAAGGAGCCGAGCACGACGGCAATGACTGTCGAGACCGCGGCGACCCTGACGGACAGGGACAACGCCTCCCAGACATCGGGCCGGTTCCAGGTCACGCCAAGCCACTTCAGCGTGAAGCCGGGAGGTGGCCATTGATAGCTCTTGTCTTCCGTCGTGAAGGCATAGACGAAGATCAGCAGGATCGGCAGATGCAGGAACAGCAGACCGCCGGCGGCGGCAATCTTCAGGCCGATGGGGGCTTTTGTGTTTCTGTCAGAGGGCATCGAAGGCCCCCATGCGTTTCGCACCCCACAGGTAGAATCCCATGATCACGATGGGCACCACGGTGAAGGCGGCGGCGAGCGGGATGTTGCCGGCCGTGCCCTGATGGGCGTAGACGGCCTGGCCGATGAAGAGCCGCGACGATCCGACGATCTGGGGAATGATGTAGTCGCCGAGCGTCAGCGAAAAGGTGAAGATCGACCCGGCGACAACGCCGGGCAGCGCCAGCGGCAGCAGGACATGGCGGAAGGTCTGGCGCGGTTCCGCTCCCTGGTCGGCGGAAGCTTCCAGAAGGCTCACCGGGACCCGTTCGAGCGCTGCCTGCACCGGCAGGATCATGAACGGCAGCCAGACATAGAGGAAGACCAGAAACGTCCCGGTGTAGGTGACCGATAGTGAATTGCCGCCGATCAGCGGAATCGCCAGGAAGGCATCGAGCGCCCAGGTCAAGTGCAGCTTGGCGAAGATCCAGTTGAGGATGCCCTCCTTGGCCAGGATCAGTTTCCATGCATAGACCTTGACCAGATAGCTGGACCACAGCGGGAGCATGATGCCCAGATAAAACAGCGCCTTCCAACGCCCCCGGGCGTAGCGGGCGGCATAATAGGCAATCGGGAACGCCACAATCGCGGCAGCGATCGTTACCGAAACCGCCATCAGCACGGTGCGCAGGATGATGTCGAGGTTCGACGGGCGCAGCAGTTCGCCATAGGTCTTCAGGGTCCATTCATACTGAATGAGACCGGAGAACTCGTCGATGGAAAAGAAGCTCTGGGCGAGAAGGGCGACCAGCGAGCCGAGATAGATCACGCCCAGCCAAAGCAGAGGCGGCCCGAGCAGAACGGCAAGCAGCACAGACGGCCTGCGCCAGAAGAGATCGGAGAGCCTGGCAAAGACCCCGGCGCCGGGCGGCAGGATGGCGGACGCCATGGCGGTCATCCCTCGCCCTCCATGAAATGGGGCGCGTCCGGGTTCCAGGCAGCCGTCGTGGTGGCGCCAGCCGACGGCACGCTCACATGGGCCGGGACATTTGCGGTCAGCCGGGTTCCCTCGACATCGAGCACGACCCGGTTCATGGCTCCGGTATAGCTGTGCGAAACGACCGTTGCCGTCTTTCCGGCGGTTTCGCCGATCCGGATCGCTTCCGGCCTGAGACTGGCCCAGCGCTTTTGACCGGTCAGCTTCTCGGCGACAGCCGGTTCCAGGATATTGGACGAGCCGACGAAATCGGCGACGAAGCGGCTTTGCGGACGCTGGTAGATTTCTTCCGGCGCGCCGATCTGCTGGATCCGACCGTGATTGAAGACGGCAATCCGGTCCGCCATGGACAGGGCCTCGCCCTGGTCGTGGGTGACGAAGATGAAGGTGATGCCAAGGGTCTGCTGCAGCGATTTCAGCTCGTCCTGCATCTGTTCGCGCAGCTTCAGGTCGAGCGCGCCGAGCGGCTCGTCGAGCAGCAGGACCTTCGGCTTGTTGACGATGGCGCGGGCAAGGGCCACACGCTGGCGCTGCCCGCCGGAGAGCGCGCTCGGCGGCCGGTCGCCGTAGCCCGGCAGACGGACAAGCTCCAGCGCGTCTTCGGCTGCCTTATGGCGTTCCGCCTTGCCCATGCCCTTGATCATCAGCCCATAGGCGACGTTGTCCCGCACGCTCATATGCGGGAACAGGGCGTAGTCCTGGAAGACCGTATTCACATTGCGCCGGTAGGGCGGCACGCCCTCAGCGGTCTCGCCGAAGATCTCGATATGGCCGGAGGTCGGCTGCTCGAAGCCGGCGATCAGCCGGAGGCTGGTCGTCTTGCCAGAGCCGGACGGCCCGAGCATGGCGAAGAACTCGCCTTCCCGGACCTCCAGATCGACGCCGTCGACCGCCCGCACGTCGCCATAATGCCGAGAGACCTTTGAAAACAATACCGCTGTCTGCATTTCGCATTTGTCCTGACACCTGCCGGAAACCCGGCAGGCGATTATTCGTTTCTGATGAAGTTGAGGCTCAGCGCCCGCCGATCACAGCGATATAGTCGGAGACCCAGCGGTAATAGGGCACGCACTGATCCTGACTGGCGCATTTGGAAACCGGCGTGGTCCAGAACTTGATCTTCTCGAAGTCCTCCAAGCCGTTCGCGGCACAGCCTTCCGCGGTCTGCAGGCCGCTGCCGTCGGTGCACGCGGCCGGTACCGAGGGAACGGCCCCGAACCAGACCGATAGGTCGCTCTGCAGATTGGACGACAGCGTGTGCTCCATCCACAGATAGGCGCAGGTCGGATTCTCCGCATCCGCGTGCATCATCGTCGTATCCGCCCAGCCGGTGGCACCCTCTTCGGGAATGGTGGAGCCGATCGGCTGTTTTTCGCTCTGGAGCAGACCGACCTGGAACGGCCAGGAGCCCGATGCGACCACACCCTCATTCTTGAAGTCGTCGATCTGCATGAAGGCATCGTGCCAGTAGCGGGAGACCAGCTTGCGCTGTTCGCGCAGCAGGTCGAGCGCCGCCTTGTACTGGTCCTCGTTCAGCTCATACGGGCTCTTGATGCCGAGTTCCGGCTTGTGCGTCATCAGGTAGTTGGCGGCATCGGCAATGTGGATCGGGCCGTCATAGGCCTGCACCCGTCCCTGGTTGGACTTGCCGTCCGGCAGGGTCATTTCCTCGAAGACGACGTTCCAGCTTTTCGGCGCACCCTTGAAGACGTCGGTGTTGTACATGAGGACGTTCGGGCCCCACATGTAGGGAACGCCGTAATGGACACCTTTCACGGTATGCCAGGGGGCGTCCTTGAGCCGGTCGTCCACCTTGGACCAGCTCGGGATCAGGCTGATGTTGACCGGCTGGACGCGCTTGCCTGCGATCAGGCGTAGCGACGCATCGCCGGAGGCGGTGACCAGATCGAAGCCGCCTTCGTTCATCAGGGCGACCATCTCGTCGGAGGTGTTTGCGGTCTTGACCTGGACCTTGCAGCCGGTCTTTTCCTCGAATTTCGTGACCCAGTCATAGGCCTTGTCGGTTTCGCCGCGCTCTATGTAACCCGGCCAGGCGACGATATTCACCTGTCCTTCCGGTTTGCCCAATTCGGTGATCATGTCCGCGGCCTGCACGCTCGCGCCTTGCGCGATGACGAGTGACAGGACGGAACAGCAAGTAAGCAGTTTTTTCATTTGCAAGCCTTCCCCTCAGAATGGATTGCCCAAGCACTTCCGTTCGGAAATCCGGAAGACAGCTTGCGCGCCGGAGGGAGCCTTCGCAATTTCATAAAACAGAAAGGTTCTATCGGAAATTCCGATAGCTCACCGATTCCGCAACATTCTCTGCGCCTTGGCGACATTGATGAAATTGACGGTGGTCTGCTTTGGGGCCGAACCCTTGCGCCAGACGATGCCGACCTGCACCACGGGCAAGGCGCCCGAGACGTCGCGCGATTCAATGCGGTCGCCTTCCAGCGACCACGGCCGATAGACGAGATCGGGAAGAATGGCGATGCCCGCGCCTGTTGCCACCAGGCTGCGCACGGCTTCGACCGAGCGGGTGCGGAAGGCAACCGGCGGCCGCGACCCGAGTGCGCCCAGGAGCTTGCCGGTGGCTTCCTCGATCTCGTCCAGCATCAGCATGATCAGCGGCTCACCGGCCAGTTCGGACAGGGAAATGCTGTCGGGGGTCTCCAGCCTGTGGCCAAGCGGCAGCCACAGCCGGTAGGGTGACACTTCCAGGATTTCCGACTGCAGCGCCATCCGGTCGCGCAGGTTCGAGACGACCATGACCGCCACATCCAGTTCGCCGCCGATGAGTAGGTGCTCCAGATATTCGCCGCTGTCCTCGGTCGCGGTGATATCCACGCCCGGATAGGCCCTGCGGAAGCGCGCCAGGATATCGGACAGCACATAGCCGGCAACCAGCGACGTCACGCCCAGGTTGAGCGTGCCCCTGACCTCGCTCGGCTGGTCGGCAAAGGCCCGGCGGGCGTCGGAAACATTGGCCAGGATATCGGTCGCATGACGCAGGAACTGGTGTCCCTTGTGGGTAATGGTCAGGCCGCGGGAATGGCGTTCGAAAAGGGTCACGCCGAGATCGCTTTCCAGCTCCTTGATCGCCTCGGTCACGGACGACTGGGAAATCGAGAATGACTGGGCCGCCCCGGATATGGAGCCTTTCTCGGCGGCGGCGACGAAATACTGAAGTTGTCTGATCGTGAAGGACACTGGGTCACGGTCTCATTAAACGGGCGGAACTGTTGCGCTGACGGCAGCTTAGCAGGCCCGCCCCGGAGTGCCAGAACCAATCGAGGAATTGGCATTGCGCAGGCTCCCCGGCCTTGACGGACCCCGCCCTTTATGTGGATGGTCCATCCGTCCGATGGCGCCGGGGAGGAGGATCCCCTGAAAGCGGCGCGGGAGGACTGGAAGGACATTTGCCGCAAACGATTTTGGGCGATCGGTCGCAAATCGGGAGGAGTTCGGAGCATGTCCTTTTCGGAGGAACTGGTGGATCGTCTGGCCATTCGGGATCTGGTGGAAAACTGGGCCGTGTGGCGCGATGCCTGCGACTGGGAGCGCTTCCGGACCGTGTGGCATGACGACGGTGTGATGCAGGCGACCTGGTTCCAGGGAACGGCGGACGAATTCATAGCCGTCAGCGAATCCGGCTTCCAAAAAGGCGTTCGCATCCTCCATTTCCTCGGCGGCACCTCGATCGAGCTCAACGGCCACCGGGCCATTGCCCAGACGAAGATGACCATCAGCCAGCGGGCGGAAGTGGAAGGCGTGTTGTGCGACGTGGTCTGCACCGGCCGCTTCTACGACTTCATCGAAATCCGGGACGGCAAATGGGGCCTGGTCCTGCGCCAGCCGATCTACGAGAAGGACCGGCTCGACCCGGTGGACCCGACCCAGGCGCCGAAGCTCGATCCGAAAGTCCTCGCCTCCTTCCCCGAAGGATACCGGCATCTTGCCTATCTGCAGGCCGGGATCGGCTACAAGGTGAAGCCGGACATGCCGGGCCTCTACGGCCCGGAAGTCGAGGCGCTCTATGCCCGCGGCGCCACATGGCTTGCCGGCGGTCCGGCCGTCTGAGAGTAGCCGAAGATCCGTTTCTACAACTCGTAAAGCACCTGGGCGGCGCGGACCGCCGCCGAGGCGCGGTTTTCAACGCCGAGCTTCTGGTAGATCTGCTCCAGATGCTTGTTCACCGTGCGCGGAGACAGGCCGAGGATCTCGCCGATATCCCGGTTCGCCTTGCCCTTGGCGATCCACAGCAGCACGTCCGCCTCGCGCGCGGTCAGACCGAAATGCTCCTGCAGCACGTCCGTCTGGTTCGGATGATCGCTGGTCGTCATCCGGAACAGATATTCGTCAGGTCCCACGGAGCCGAGATACTGCATCTGCAGGTTCAGTTCCCCGCCCGGATTGAGCGCGAACGGATCGAGACGGGCCGACGAGGCGCTTTCCTCCCGGCCGAGCCAGTCGCCCAGCGCGCCGGCAATTTCCTTCAACAGCGCTTCACCGCTCGGCGTGGTGCCGACAAGCTGGTGTGTCTGCGGCGTCGACCAGTGCAGGTCACCATCGCGGGAGACCGCGAGCAAGTGCCGGCCGGCGGCATCGAGCGCGATCCTTGCGCTTTGCACCGAACGGGAATTGGCCAGGTGAACGCGGATACGCGCCTGAAGCTCGTCGATGTTGATCGGCTTGGTCAGAAAATCGACCCCGCCGGATTCCAGCGCATGGACGATGTGTTCCGTCTCGCTCAGGCCGGTCATGAAGATCACCGGCACATGCTGAAGATGGGCCTTGGCCTTGATCTGCTCACAGGTCTCGAACCCGGACAATCCGGGCATGATGGCATCCATCAGGATCATGTCCGGCGTGACCCGGTCGGCAACGGACAGGGCCGCGGCGCCGCTGGTGGCGACAAGGACGGTCACGCCGGCATTTTCCAGGGCCTGGGTCAGGAAGCCCAGGGTTTCCGGAGAATCGTCCACGACCAGGACAATGTCGCGCTGCTTTTCAGTCATCGGCGGCAAGTCCTTCCAGGACTTTGGTGTAGCTGTCGAAATCGAACTGTTTCAGGTGTCCGCGCAAGGCGGTAACCAGCGGGCCGTTTTCCGGTGTGCCGGAAAGCTCGGCAAGCTTGGCTTCGATTCCATGGATATAGCCGATTTCCCCCAGGCTGATCAGTTCACGAACATGATTGTTCCCCGGATTGATGACCGGATTGTCCACGCCATGGCCGTTGGCATCCGGTTTGTCCTTCGCTTCATCGGCTGTCCAGGTCAGGTCCAGATGTTTCTGGATCTTGTCCAGAAGCTGGCGCAGATCGAACGGCTTGGCCAGCGTGTCATCGTGCAGGCTCGGCCCATCCGGCCGAAGGGCCTGATCGCCGATGTTGGCCGACAGCATGATCACAGGCTGGTCTACACCGTCCTCGCGCAAACGCCGGACGAGTTCCCAGCCGTTCATGCCCGGCATCAGGATATCGACCAGGAACAGATCCACTCCGGCTTCACCGACCGTTTCCAGACATGCCGCACCGCTGTCCGCTTCCAGAAGATCGAAGCCGAGCGGTGTCAGGATTTCGCGGATCAGCGCCCGGTGGTCCGGGTTGTCGTCAACAACGGCAATGGTGCGTCGCTTGCCCGCATAGCCGCGGATCCTCTGCTCCGGCGGCCGGACCTTCACAGGCCGCGCCACTTCCGCAAGCATCAGCCGGACCTCGAAGGTGCTCCCCCTGCCCGGTTCGCTGGAAAGCGCGATCGCGCCGCCGAGGGTTTCCGCCAGGAGCTTGGTGATCGTCAAGCCGAGGCCCAGGCCCGGCGTCCGCCTGGTTTTCTCGTCCTCGCTCCGCCCGAACGGCTCGAAGATCTTGGTCTGTTCGGAAAGCGGAATGCCCGGACCGGTGTCGGTGACGGTAAAGGTCGCGACCTGTGACCGGTAGCCGACATCGAGGCTGACCTTACCCGTGTCGGTGAACTTGATCGCATTGGACAGGAGGTTCACCAGGATCTGGCGCAGACGCTTTTCGTCGGTGCGCACATAGACCGGCAGGTTCTTTGCCTTGATGAATTCGAACTCCAGCCCCCTGGCCGCCGCCTGCATCTTGAACATGTCCACGATCTGATCGAGGAAATCGTGGATGTTGACTTCGTTGGAATAGACCTGCAGGCGCCCGGCTTCGATCCGGGAAATATCGAGCAATCCATCGATCAGGCCGGAGAGGTGTTCCGCGCTCCGCCGGATCGTACTGACGTTGGACTTGCGGCTTTCCGGGAGGGCATCGTCGCGTTCCAGCACCTGAGCATAGCCCAGCACCGCATTGAGCGGCGTGCGCAATTCATGGGACAGGCCGACCACATAACGGCTCTTGGCCAGGTTCGCCGCTTCCGCGTCCTCCTTCGCCTTCTGCAGGGCCGCATCGGTGACCCGGTGGGCGTCGATTTCCTTTTGCAGAAGCGCATTCTGACGGGCCGACTCCTCTTCCGCGACACGCCGAGTGTCGTGGGCGAGCACCAGAAACCAGGTAGAGATCCCGGCAGCCACCGCGAAGACGAAAAAGATCAGCGCCACGGTCTGGCCGATAATCACGGCCGCGTCCGGGAACCGGTCTGCAGCCTGATTGTAGATGACCCAGAGCACGAAACCGATGGCTGCAATCGACGGCACCACGGTCAGCGCGTAGCGGCCAAGCCGGGTGTTCAGATGGGCGATCGTCCGCTCGGATAGAAACTTCGCGGCGACGACACCGACCTGGTGATTGATGCGCGCCTTCGGCTTGCACAGATCGTGGCAGCGGGCATCCAGCGAACAGCACAGCGAACAGATCGGCGCCTGATAGGCGGGGCAATAGGCCATGTCTTCCGGTTCGAACGGGTTTTCGCAGATCGAACAGGCGATCGTATCGGCACTCTGCCAGCTCTTGCGGGGTTTGCGCGCCAGGTAGAAGCGCCCCTTCGTCAGGGCCGCGATCGCCGGCACGGCAACGAAGGCCACGCCCATGGCGATGAAGGTGGAAAGCGCCGCCGCTTCCTTGCCGAAATAGCCGTAATAGGCAACCAGGGAAAGGACGGCGGCAAGCACCATCCCACCGGTGCCCACCGGGTTGATGTCGAACAGATGGGCGCGCTTGAACTCGATACCCGGCGGCGACAGGCCCAGCGGCTTGTTGATGAAGAGATCGGCGGAAATGGCGCTGAGCCAGGCCATGGCAACGATGGAAAAGACGCCCAGCGTTTCTTCCAGCAGCTTGTAGATCCCGAGTTCCATGAGAAGCAGGGCGATGCCGACGTTAAACACCAGCCAGACGACCCGTCCCGGATGGCTGTGGGTCAGCCGGGAAAAGAAGTTCGACCAGGCCAGCGACCCGGCGTAGGCATTCATGACGTTAATCTTGAGCTGGGAGACGACAACGAAGGCGACCATCAGCAGCATCGCCAGTTGTTCCGACGGGATCATGTAACCGAAGGCGACCGCATACATGCGCGACGGTTCGTCCGCCTGATCGACCGGCACCCCGGCCGAAAGCGCGAGGACGGCCAGGAAGGATCCGGCGAGCATTTTCGGCGCGCCAAGCACGACCCATCCAGGCCCTGCAAGGAACAGGGCGAGCTTGTGCCGCTTGCGGCCGAAATCCTGTGCGGGCAGGAAGCGCAGGAAGTCGACCTGTTCGCCGATCTGCGCCATCAGCGCCAGGATCACCGCCGAAGCCGCGCCGAAGCTGATCAGGTTGAGATCGGAAAAGCCCGGCCCGGCGGTCTTGACCGCCCCGGTCACATGATCGACCCCGCCAAAGCCGAACCATGCCCCGACCGCCTGCCAGTCGGAAAAGGCGATCACGATGAACGGCAGAATGTTGAGCACGATCCAGAACGGCTGGGTGATCAGCTGAAACCGGCTGATCAGGGTGATCCCGTGGGTCACCAGCGGGATGACCGCCACCGCCGAAATGATGTAGCCGATCCACAACGGCACACCGAAGGCATAGTCCAGCGCACCGGACATGATCGAGGCCTCGATCGCGAACAGGAGGAAGGTGAAGCTGGCATAAATCAGCGAGGTGACCGTCGACCCGATATAGCCGAACCCGGCACCGCGGGTCAGCAGATCGATATCGACCCCGTAGCGCATGGCATAGCGGCTGATCGGAATGCCGATAAACAGGATGACGATGCTGCCGACCAGGATCGCGACAAAGGCATTGGCCGTCCCGTAGGAGAGCGTGATCGCTCCGCCGATCGCCTCGAGTGCCAGAAAGGAGATCGCTCCAATGGCCGTTTGCGAGATCCGGCGCGAGGAGAACCGGCGCGCGCTCTTCGCCGTGAAACGCAGCGCATAGTCTTCCAGGGTCTGGTTGTTGACCCACTGATTGTACTGACGCCGGACAGGGATGATGCGTTGGCGTGCGGCCATGCGGGACTTTCGGCACCTTTGAAGCGGTTTTGATCGGTAACCGGAGGCATCCGGAAACACCCGAATTATGCAAGAAAAGGGCCACGGACTCCCGCTGAGAAGTTTGCGAACCGATGGACGTCAGGCCGACGAAAGCTGAAAATTCAATGATATCGCCTGTCAGCCGGCTATCAGCACTCCTTTGCTAGCGTTTTATCAGCGCCGGGGGACGGAGGCGCAACAAGAAAGATGATCAGCGAAAGGGATCGGAAAATGAAAAAGACACTCACAGCGCTCGCAACGATACTTGTTCTCAGCCACGCATCTACTGCAATGGCCTGGAGCCTCAGCGATGCGATCAAAGGGGACTTCTCCGGAGCCAGCACAAACTCCGCACGGGATGACAACGCGGCCAGCGGCACGCATGACAGCAACGATCGTGCCGGCCATGACGGAAATGACGACAACGGGACCGGCGGACACGACGGTTCGGGCGGAAGCGATGGCAGCGGAAGCGATCATGGTGGCGGTGGCAGCGATCACGATGGCGGCGGCGACAGCGGCGGCAGCGACCATGACGGCGGCGGCGACCATGACGGTGGCGGCGACAGCGGCGGCGGCGATGGTGGCGATGGCAGCGATGGCGGCGATCACGACTGATCGCCAAACCCCAGCATTTGAAAGACCTACAGGTGCAGCCGGTCCTTGACAGGGTCGGTTGCCCAATTCGTCCCGGTTCGCCGATCCGCGCCCCTGCCGCGCCCCCTGCGAACGACCCGGACAAGCTGCAACGCTTGACACAGGCCGGCACACCTGCATCTGATTAATTTTTATGCATTTGCCTTCCGATTAATCAGAAGCGGTTATTGCGCCGCCGTTAAGCGGCACTGCCGCAGCTCGGACAACACCGGGCGCATTGCCTCTTTCCGTCCCCTTGTCACTTTCAACGGTAACCGGCACATGCGCATTTTGCGCAAAAGGCGCAGCCGGCTACGTCATTCGACGTATGTTGCGCTGCGGCAACTCCCCTCACGATCTTTTCCGACGGCGGCTCTTCTGCCTGCCGCAGTGCTTCCACAGGGATCACACAGAGGGGAACATCATGAAAAGCAAACTGACAGGCCTGGCTCTCGCCGGGATGATGGCGTCCAACATGTTCAGCGGTGCCTATGCAGCCGATGACACGATCAAGGTCGGCATCCTGCATTCGCTCTCCGGCACCATGGCCATTTCGGAAACCACGCTGAAAGACGCCATGCTGATGCTCATCGACGAGCAGAACAAGAAGGGCGGCCTGCTCGGCAAGAAGCTCGAAGCCGTCGTCGTCGATCCGGCTTCCGACTGGCCGCTGTTTGCCGAAAAGGCCCGCGAGCTGATCGAAGTCGACAAGGTTTCCGCCGTGTTCGGCTGCTGGACGTCCGTGTCCCGTAAATCCGTCCTGCCGGTGTTCGAAGAGCTGAACTCGCTGCTGTTCTACCCGGTTCAGTACGAAGGCGAAGAATCCCAGCGCAACGTGTTCTACACGGGTGCGGCTCCGAACCAGCAGGCCATTCCGGCCGTCGATTACCTGATGGACCAGGAAGGCGTCGAGCGCTGGGTTCTGGCGGGGACCGACTATGTCTATCCGCGCACGACCAACAAGATCCTCGAAGCCTACCTGAAGTCCAAGGGCGTCGCTGAAGACGACATCATGATCAACTACACGCCGTTCGGTCATTCCGACTGGCAGACGATCGTGTCCGACATCAAGACCTTCGGCTCCGCCGGCAAGAAAACCGCCGTGGTCTCCACCATCAACGGCGACGCCAACGTGCCGTTCTACAAGGAACTCGCCAACCAGGGCATCAAGGCCGAAGACATCCCGGTCGTGGCCTTCTCCGTGGGTGAAGAAGAACTCGCCGGTCTCGACACCGGTCCGCTGGTCGGCCACCTGGCTGCCTGGAACTACTTCGAGTCCGCCGATACCGATGCCAACGCCCAGTTCATCGATACCTGGCATGCGTTCATCAAGGACGACAAGCGCGTGACCAACGACCCGATGGAAGCCCATTACATCGGCTTCAACATGTGGGTTAAGGCCGTTGAAAAGGCCGGCACAACCGATCCGGATGCGGTCATCGACGCCATCGTCGGCGTGTCCGTGCCGAACCTGACCGGCGGCTACTCGTCCATGATGCCGAACCACCACATCACCAAGCCGGTGCTGATCGGCGAGATCCAGGACGACGGCCAGTTCGAAACCGTGTGGGAAACCTCCGGCCTCGTCGCCGGCGATGCATGGTCGGATTACCTGGAAGGCTCCAAGGACCTGATCTCCGATTGGCGCGCCCCGCTTTCCTGCGGCAACTTCAACACCGCCACCGGCAAGTGCGGCGGTTCGGGCTCCTAAGTCCCGGCAAGAAAAGGGAGGCGGGCCGTTCCGGCCCGTCTTCCGCATCTCCTCCCGGTCGATGACCGGGAAAAGCAGACAGACAAACGCGGTGGACCCATGTCCTTGCTCAGATCGATTGCTCTTGTCATCGGATTGCTCCTTCTCTCGCTTGGAACCGGATCGGATCCGGCATCGGCACAACAGGATCCTGAAAGCCTTCGACCGCTCATCAACGCGCTCGCGGAAGGCAAATACAAGGAGACCGAGGAGCAGATCGGCGATCTGGCGACCACCGGAAATCCTGCAGCCGCTCCGGCACTTGAAGCTCTCGGAGATGGCGATCTCTACTTCAGGAAGTCCGACAAGCAGGTCTTCATCACGAAGAAAGCCAGCGGGGGTTACGAGCTCATCGACCCCCTGACCCTGGAAAGCGTCGGCGAAGCCGGCAGACGCGAGGTCAGCAAGATCAGGGTCAACAACAGCCTGCGCCGGGTCATCCGGTCTGCCCTCGGGTCGCTGACGCTGATGGCTCCGGACCCGAACGTGCGCAAGGCCGCCGCCGAAGCTGTGTTCAAGGCCAAGGACCCCGATGCCATCGACGGCCTGAATACCGCAATCGAAAAGGAGACGAATGATGAAGTCCGTATGGTCATGGAACAGGCCCGGGCCGCGGCCGTTCTTAATTCCGACCGCGGTGACGGTGAAAAACTCGAAGCCGTCCAAGTCCTGAGCGACATGGGCAACCGGGACGCCCTGTCCCTTCTGATCGGCGTGCGCGACAGCTCCAGCGGCGACCTGCAGGCAGCGGCTGCGACTGCGGTGAAGCGGATCGAAAAGACGCTGGCGCTCTGGGACGGCGCCCAGAACATCTGGTACGGCCTGTCTCTCGGGTCCGTGTTGCTGCTGGCCGCGATCGGCCTGGCGATCACCTTCGGCGTCATGGGCGTCATCAACATGGCCCATGGCGAGATGGTCATGATCGGCGCCTATGTCACCTTCATGGTGCAGGAGGTGATCCGCAACTCCGCCCCCGGCCTGTTCGACTATTCGCTTCTGATCGCCCTTCCGCTGGCCTTTCTGGTTTCGGGAGCGATCGGTGTCGGCATCGAACGCGGCATCATCCGCTGGCTTTACGGCCGTCCGCTGGAAACGCTGCTGGCCACCTGGGGCCTGTCGCTGATCCTGCAGCAGGCGGTGCGCTCGCTCTTCGGACCGACCAACCGGGAAGTCGGCAACCCGGACTGGATGTCCGGTGCCTTCGAAGTCGGCCAGATGACGATCACCTATAACCGCATGTGGATCATCGTATTCGCGCTCGCCGTATTCGTCGGCCTGATGCTGGTCCTCAAGAAAACGCCCTTCGGCCTCTATACGCGCGCCGTCACCCAGAACCGGCGCATGGCCGCCTCCATGGGCATCCGCACGCCCTGGATCGACGCGCTGACCTTCGGCCTGGGCTCGGGCATTGCCGGGATCGCCGGCGTGGCCCTCAGCCAGATCGACAACGTGTCTCCGAACCTCGGCCAGGGCTACATCATCGACAGCTTCATGGTCGTGGTCTTCGGCGGGGTCGGCAATCTCTGGGGCACGCTGGTCGGCGCCATGACGCTCGGTGTCGTCAACAAGTTCCTTGAGCCTTACGCCGGAGCCGTGCTCGGCAAGATCTTCGTGCTCGTCTTCATCATTCTCTTTATCCAGAAGCGTCCAAGGGGCCTGTTCGCCCTCAAGGGCCGGGCAGTCGAAGCATGATGACCTCGTTTCTCTTCCGGGCCCTGGACGCCAGGGCCGGTCTGTTCCTGATCATCCTTCTGGCACTGACCGTCGCGATCCCGGCATCGAACCTTCTCCTGCCGGAGACCAGCCCGCTGCACGTTCCGACCTACGCGGTCACGCTGATGGGCAAGTATCTGACCTATGCGCTGCTCGCCCTGTCGGTCGATCTGGTCTGGGGCTACTGCGGCATTCTCTCGCTCGGCCACGGCGCCTTCTTCGCCCTCGGCGGCTATGCCATGGGCATGTACCTGATGCGCCAGATCGGCACCCGCGGCGTCTACGGCGACCCGATCCTGCCGGACTTCATGGTGTTCCTGAACTGGAAGGAACTGCCCTGGTACTGGTACGGCTTCGACATGTTCCCCGTCGCGGCGATCATGGTGCTCATTGTGCCGGGCCTGCTCGCCTTCGTCTTCGGCTGGTTCGCCTTCCGCTCACGGGTGACCGGGGTGTATCTGTCGATCATCACCCAGGCGCTGACCTATGCGCTGCTGCTCGCCTTCTTCCGCAACGACATGGGCTTCGGCGGCAACAACGGCCTGACCGACTTCAAGGACATTCTCGGGTTCGACGTGCAGGCGGACAGCACCCGGGCAGGCCTGTTCATCGCGTCGGGACTTGCGCTTGCCCTGTGTTTCCTGCTGTGCCGCGCCCTGACCCGGTCCAAGCTCGGCAAGGTGCTGGTCGCGGTGCGCGACGCGGAAAGCCGGACGCGTTTCCTCGGCTACCGGGTGGAACACTACAAGCTGTTTGTCTGGACCATCTCGGCCATGATGGCCGGCATCGCCGGTGCGCTCTACGTGCCCCAGGTCGGGATCATCAATCCGGGCGAATTCTCGCCGGCCAACTCCATCGAAGTGGTGATCTGGGTCGCCGTCGGCGGACGCGGGACCCTGATCGGCCCGATCATCGGCGCTATCCTGGTCAATTTCGCCAAGACATGGTTCACCGCCGCCCTTCCGGATATCTGGCTGTTCGCGCTCGGCGGACTGTTCCTCGGCGTGACCCTGTTCCTGCCCAAAGGCATCGTCGGCACCGTCTCGCAGGGCTGGAGCGCGATCCGTCAGCGGACTGCGTCGGCTGCCTATGAGGCCGGGTCGGACGAACCGCCGAGCCTGCCGCCCAACAGCCCCGCGGCGGCTTCCAACGTCTCCCACCGCAAGGCGCCCTCGGACGCCTCGCCCCAACCTGCGGAGTGACACCATGAGCCGCCAGACCAGCCTGCTTTATCTCGATGGCGTGTCGGTGTCCTTTGACGGCTTCAAGGCACTGAACGAATTGTCCCTGGTCATTGCTCCGGGGGAAATGCGCGCCATCATCGGCCCGAACGGTGCCGGCAAGACCACGATGATGGACGTCATCACCGGCAAGACCCGCCCCGATAGCGGCGACATCTTTTTCAACGGCGTGGTCGACCTGACCGGCGAGGACGAAGCGGCCATCGCGGAACTCGGCATCGGCCGGAAGTTCCAGAAGCCGACCGTCTTTGAAAGCCACACGGTCTGGGACAATCTGGAACTGGCCCTGAAGGCCCCGCGCGGACCGTTCGCCACCCTGTTTCACGTCATCACCGGCGGCGAGAAGAAGCGCATTGTGGACCTGCTGGAACTGATCCGGCTCGGCGACAAGCGGAGCGAACTGGCGGCCAATCTCTCCCACGGCCAGAAGCAATGGCTGGAGATCGGCATGCTGCTCGCCCAGGATCCGAAACTCCTGCTCGTGGACGAGCCGGCGGCCGGCATGACCGATGCCGAAACGGCGGAAACCGCCGAACTTCTGAAAGACATTGCCCGGACCCACTCCGTCGTCGTCGTGGAACATGACATGACCTTCGTGCGCTCCCTCGGGGTCAAGGTCACCGTGCTCCACGAAGGCTCGGTTCTGGCCGAGGGGTCGCTCGATCATGTCTCCGCCGACGAGCGGGTCGTGGAAGTCTATCTGGGCCGGTGAGGAAAACCCATGCTGAGCGTTGAAAACATCGATCTCCACTATGGCGCGGCGCAGGCCCTGAAAGGCGTCTCGCTCAAGGCCGAGGTCGGCAAGGTCACCTGCCTCATGGGCCGAAACGGCGTCGGCAAGACCTCGACCCTGCGCGCGGTCGTCGGCCAGCACCCGGTCAGCTCCGGCAAGATCCTGTGGAACGGCGAAGACGTGTCGCGGCTCGCGCCCCACGCCCGGGCCAAGCGCGGCATCGCCATCGTGCCCCAGGGCCGCGAAATCTTTCCGTTGCTCTCGGTGAAGGAAAACCTGGAAACCGGCTATGCCTGCGTGCCCCGCAAGGACCGCAGGATCCCGGAGACCATCTTCGAACTGTTTCCGGTTCTCAAATCCATGCTTTCGCGCCGGGGCGGCGACCTTTCCGGCGGCCAGCAGCAGCAATTGGCCATTGCCCGGGCGCTGATCACCCGGCCGAAGCTCCTGGTGCTCGACGAACCGACCGAAGGCATTCAGCCCTCGATCATCAAGGACATCGGCCGGGCCATCGAATGGCTCCGCGAACAGGGCGAAATGGCCATCGTCCTCGTGGAGCAGTATTTCGAATTCGCTCGCGACCTTGCGGATGATTTCGCCGTCATGGATCGGGGCGAAATCGTCATGGCCGGCGCACGTGCCGATCTCGACGAGGCGCAGGTGCGCCAGCATCTGACGGTCTGAATCCCATACGCCTGCGGCCAAAAGGACGCAGGGCTTTCGGCAGCGGGATTCAGTTGATAGGGTCCGGGGCATCGCCCTCCCCTATCCGCTCGAGACGCTCCATGACCGAACCGCTTTCCCCTTCCGAAATCGACCGCATCAAACAGGCCGTCGAGGCCAATTTCGAGACGCAGGTTTCCTTTCTCCAGGATCTCGTTCGGACCGCCTCGCTCAGGGGCGAGGAAGCCGAAGTCCAGACGATGGTCGCCAGGGCGCTCGTCGACCGACGCTACGATGTCGAACGCTTCGGCGTCGACCCGCAGGCGGTCGACGAACATCCGGCCTATTCCCCGGCAACCATCGATTACGCGGATACATTCAATGTGTCGGGCATGAAGATGCCGAAGGCGCAAAAGGGCAAGTCCCTGATCCTGAACGCCCACACGGATGTGGTGCCGACCGCCGACCCGTCCGCCTGGACCTATCCGCCGTTTTCCGCCACCCGCGACGGTGACTGGCTCTACGGCCGCGGCGCCGGCGACATGAAGGCCGGTCTGGTCGCCAATATCTTTGCCGTCGATGCGATCGAAGCGGCCGGATTCCGGCTGACCGCTCCGCTGCAGATCCAGTCTGTGGTGGATGAAGAAACCACCGGCAACGGGGCAGCCGCCGCCATTCATCGCGGCTACACGGCCGATGCCGTGCTCATCCCCGAACCCACGGACGAGCAGCTCGTCTTCGCCAATTCCGGCGTGATCAAGTTCAAGATCACCACCCGGGGCGTGCCCGCCCATCCGCGCGATCCGGACTCCGGCCTCAGCGCCATAGACGCCGCCATTCAACTCATCGCTCATCTGAAAGGCCTGGAGAAGAAATGGAACGAGGAACGGCATAAACATCCCGGCTTTGAAAGCCTGCGGAACCCGGCAAGCCTGAACGTCGGCACCATTTCCGGCGGCGAATGGCCGTCTTCGGTTCCGTTCGGGTGCGTCTTTGAAGGCCGTATCGGCTTCTTTCCCGGCGAGGATCCGTGGGAACGAGCCAAGGAAGTCGAAGACAGCATTGGTGCCCTCCTGGCCGAGGACGCCCGTCTTGCCCGCTCTGCACCTGTGGTGGAATGGGTCGGCACGATGCAGGCAGGTTATCGCCTGGCCGACACCTCGCCGGCGGAAGAAGCCCTCCGGACGGCCCACGGCCTGGTGCACAACGATGCCCTTGGCCGATACATCATGGCCTGCTATCTGGACGCCACACTGTTTGCCATTCACGCAGGCATACCGGCCCTGACCTACGGCCCCATCGCGGAAAACATCCATGGCATCGATGAGCGGGTGAACCTGTCGTCCCTCAAGCGGGTCACGGAAACCATCGCGCTGTTTACGGCCGGCTGGTGCGGCATAGAGCCCGCGTGACCCTTTGCGCCGTCGCATCGCCGTTGGCGAATTGGGATTGAAGCGGACGGGTGTTATGGAAACGAAAGTTTTTCATGCTACTGCAATCGAAAGCTGCTCGCTGAGCCGCCTTACTAAAACCTGGACCATCCGGCGAGAGATCGCTGTTTCTACTGAAGACTGGAATACAAAATGCGCGTTGCAATGATCGGAACCGGCTATGTCGGCCTCGTATCCGGCGCCTGCTTTGCCGATTTCGGCCATGTGGTCACCTGCATCGACAAGGATGCGAGAAAGATCGACGCCCTGAACAACGGTGAGATCCCGATCTACGAGCCGGGCCTGAAGGATCTGGTGGCCAAGAACGAAAAAGAGGAGCGGCTCTTTTTCACCACAGACGCCAAGGAGGCCGTGCGCACGGCGGATGCGGTCTTCATTGCCGTGGGCACGCCCGCACGGCGCGGCGACGGCTATGCCGACCTGACCTATGTCTACGAGGCGGCCCGGGAAATCGCCGGTCTGATCGAAGGCTTCACGGTGATCGTCACCAAGTCGACCGTGCCGGTCGGCACCGGAGACGAAGTGGAAGCGATTATCCGGGAAACCAACCCGAATGCGAAGTTCGCGGTCGTCTCCAATCCGGAATTTCTGCGTGAAGGCGCGGCCATCAGCGACTTCAAGCGACCGGACCGGGTCGTTGTCGGCACCGACAGCGAGGAAGCCGCCAAGGTCATGCACGAGCTGTACCGGCCTCTCTACCTCAACGAGACGCCGATCGTGGTGACCCAACGCCGGACGTCGGAACTGATCAAATACGCCGCGAACGCCTTTCTGGCGGTCAAGATCACGTTCATCAACGAGATTGCCGATCTTTGCGAAAACGTCGGCGCCAATGTCCAGGAGGTCTCCCGCGCGATCGGCCTCGACAACCGGATCGGCGGCAAGTTCCTGCACGCCGGCCCCGGCTACGGCGGCTCCTGCTTTCCCAAGGATACCCTGGCCCTGTCCAGAACCGGTCAGGACGCGGGAGCGGCGCTGAAAATCGTCAATGCGGTCATCGAGGTGAACGATGCGCGCAAGAAGAAGATGGCCGACAAGGTCATCGACTTCCTGGGCGGCGACGTGGCCGGCAAATCCATCGCGCTCCTGGGCCTCGCTTTCAAGCCCAACACCGACGACATGCGCGACGCGCCGTCGATCGACATCGTCGCCAAACTGCAGCAGGCCGGTGCGACCGTCCGGGCCTACGACCCGGCCAGCATGAAGGAAGCCGCCCACGTGATGCAGGACGTTGTTTTCTGCGACGGTCCGTACCACGCCATCGAAAATGCCGACGCGCTGGTGATCGTCACGGAATGGGATCAGTTCCGCGCGCTTGATCTGGACCGGATCAAGACGACGATGAAATCGCCGAACATCATCGATCTGCGCAATATCTATGAAACCGATGACATGCGCGAACGCGGATTCAACTACACAAGCGTGGGCCGCGCTTATTAGAATGAGGTTGTATACTGACGACATCAACTCAACTTATAGATGCGCCACGATTTAACCTTTCCGAAAATTCATGTTCCGGACGCCTCCCCGCCACAAGGCCGGGAGGCGTAATTATTTGAATTATTTAGGTTATTAAAATCCTCAGACCGTTAACCCTTTGTAAACCTTTAACTGGCGGCCGGCTGTACGGGACCCTAATTTGAGAAACAGACAACTATTTCTTTTCACATGTATTCATGAGTGTCTGCTGTGTCCCAGGAAGCTGCCCCTTACGAGGTTGAGCCCAAGACGATCAATGCGGAGCCGGACGCCAAGAAACCCGACGTACCGGTAGACCCCGCAACCAGCCTTTCCCCAAAAGCCTTGTCCCGCGGCCGCAGGATCCGCCGTACTCTGGCCGGCCTGTCGCCCGAACCTTCGACGGTCCGCTGGGTCGCCACCGCCTCACAACAGGCTCAGATTTCAGAACCGGATGGCCAATCGGCGAGGACCGTTCAAGGCAGGCCGTCAAAGGCAGGTCATGTCCTCAAACGCTCGGTCGACATCATCGGCGCATCCGCAGGCCTTGTGCTGCTGGCGCCGCTTCTGGCGGCAGCGGCAGTGGCGATCAAGGCGAACAGCCAGGGTCCTGTGGTTTTTCGCCAGAAGCGCCACGGCGCCGACGGAACCACTTTCGAGATCTACAAGTTTCGCACCATGTACATGGAGCATTGCGATTATTCCGGCATCAGGCAAACGGTCGAAGACGATCCGCGCGTCACTCCGGTCGGCCGTTTTCTCCGGCAGAGCAATTTCGACGAACTGCCGCAGCTGATCAACATCCTGCGCGGAGAGATGTCGCTTGTCGGACCGCGGCCGCATGTTCCTGGAATGCTGGCCGCCGGGGTTCCCTACGAAGAACTGGACCCGCGCTACATGCACAGGCACAAGGTCAAACCGGGTCTGACCGGTCTTGCCCAGGTCAACGGCTACCGGGGTGAAACCACCACCCGGCATGCCGCCCTGATGCGGCTCGAATTCGATCTGGCCTATCTGGAGCGACGGTCCTTCCTGCTGGACATGAAGATCATTTTCAGGACCGCCGTGCAGGAATTCTTCAAGGGAAGCGGCTACTGATCCTGGCCGACCAGCCTCATCAGCCGCATGAAGGCGAGTTCATAGCCTTGAATACCGCATCCCGCGATGACGCCATCGGCACGCAGGGACACATAAGACTTGTGGCGGAAAGGCTCGCGCTTGTGGACATTCGTAATGTGGATTTCGAACACCGGAAAATCGCAGGCGTTCAGGGCATCGAGGATAGCAACGGACGTATGGGTGAACGCCGCCGGATTGATGATCAGTCCGCAGGCGCATTCGCGTGCTTCATGAATCCAGTTGATGAGCTCGTATTCGGCGTTGCTTTGGTGAAACCGCAGTTCGGCGCCGTGTTCGTCCGCAAGGACACGGCAATTTGCCTCCACATCGGCCAGGGTTTCATGGCCGTAGATCGCGGGTTCCCGCTTGCCCAGCAGGTTCAGATTGGGGCCGTTCAGAACATAAACGATTTTCGACACAACAAACCTCCTCCGAAAGAACGGCCGGATGAACGGTGCGCGGCTGGAGACCGATGACCGGACGGCGGTGTCCTTTAGACATGAATCGCCCGTTGTTTTCCAGACACAATACTAAGGACGGAACAGGAAAGGACCTTTCGCCTAACCGATGCTGGCGTTCTGGTCAGCCTCCGAACCGCCCGGTTGCTGCCCGCCCTGCCAGATCTTCTGGCGGTTGCGGATCTCACGCGGTGCCGGGCCGAAATAGGTGGAGGTCTTGATGAAATCGCGCGGATGCAGGATCACGCTCGACACCCGCTGATACAGCGCCTTGGCGGAGATCGGCTTGGACAACAGTTCGTGCACGCCCAGACGGCGCGCTTCGACAATCCGGCTGCGCTCGGTATGGGCGGTCACCATGATGATGGGAATATAGGCGAACGGATTATTGGGGCTGCGGATCATGCGCACCATGTCCGCCCCGTCCAGGATCGGCATGACCCAGTCAAGGATCAGGATATCCGGATTGGCACGGTCCATCGCTTCCAGGCCCGATGCGCCATCTTCAGCTTCGACAATGCGCCGGGCGCCGAAGCCCTGCAACATGGTCCGCAAGATGGTGCGCATATAGGCACTGTCTTCAACCAGCAAAAATGTCAGCGAGGCAAGGTCGAGGCTCACCTTTTTTCTCCAGTTTCTACCGGCAAGCTGACACAAAAGTCTGAAAAGAGGGTTAGTGAACCGAATTCGCGGAAGAAAGGCCCATCTGCTCCATAGATTGCCTTCGCCGCTGATATTCAATCCTCCGGCATGGCGGTGAGAATAGCGCCCACGCCCCAACCAGCGCAGTAATTGGCAAACGCGCCTGATCGACAATGTTAATGGAAACTTACTTTACCTTACGGTAATATTGACAATAATTCATATTGCGCTGCCACCGCTCTTAACCCGCTTTTTATAGGTGCGGTGTAATTTTTGACACGCTGGGGTGTAAGTTCAACCTCTCATTTGTCGGCAGGTGTATAGATGTCAAGCAGACAAATTCCGAAAGGTCCGGATAAGCCGCTACTCTTCGTACAGCCCCCTCGTACGGTCGGCACCTATATGCCGCTGAGGGCAAACTTCCTTTTGCTGTCAGGCATCGCGCTGGTGCTGATAGCGGCCTCGATGATTATCGGAACCGTGTTCGGCTGAGAAAACGGGCCGCAACGCCCGCCGGTTCCGACTACAAACCGTTTCGGTTTTCCGAGTGCGGACGCTCTTCTTCGGGCAGGTCGCCATCATCGAGAATGCGCCACTTCGCCCCTTCCAGATCATCATATTGACCGGTCTTCAGGCTCCACAAAAATGCGCCCAATCCGAGGAGACCAAGGAAAAGCGCGATCGGAATCAGATAGATCAGAACGTCCATTCGATTTTCCCTGTTATTCCGCCCTATTGTCCGGAAGCTTTTCGCCCCAGCGAAGTCTGAGCGCGTTTGCCGTCACGGCGATGGAGGAAGCCGACATGGCGACAGCTGCCATTAGCGGCGTGACGAAGCCGGCGACGGCCACAGGCACAGCAATGACATTGTAGAGAGCTGAAATCCAGAGGTTCTGCTCGATCGCCCGACGCGCCTTTTTCGAAATCCGAAGGGTATTTGCGACCGGGGCCAGGCGATCTCCCAGAAAGACGGCATCCGCGGCCGTCTGGCTCAGATGAACGGCCGTTACGGGCGACAGAGACACATAAGCGCCGGCCAGCGCCGGGGCATCGTTGAGACCGTCTCCCACCATCAGCACCGTGCGCCCGGCGGCTTTCAATTCTTCCAAACGGGCAATCTTGTCGCCAGGGCGCACTTCCGCCTGCCAGTGTTCGATACCGAGCTCTTCGGCGGCCGCCCTCACCGCGTCCTGACGGTCACCGGAAAGGATCTCCAGCAGATAGCCCTGTGCCTTCAGGGCTGCGACGGTTTCGACAGCATCCGGTCGCAGTTTCTGACTGATCGGCAACAGCCTGGTCGGCTGGCTTCCCCATCGGACAGCCAGCAGCGAGACACCCGGATGCTGCGTCAGCACCTTGCGCACCTCGTCATCCCCAACGCCGCAAAACGCCGGACTGCCCAGGCGCAGCGCCTCGCCGTCCACCTCCGTTTCAACGCCGGCCCCGGCCGTCTCCGTCACATAATCGAAAGGCACCAGTGCTCCGCTCGCCTGCACCAGCGCCATGGAGAGCGGATGACGACTCGACAGCGCCAGGCGCCCGGCCAGATGCAGCAGGTCGTCCTGCGCAGATCCGATATCCAGAAGCCGGGGTTCGGCGGAGGTGAGCGTACCGGTTTTGTCGAAGACGATCGTGTCCGCATCCGCCAGCCGTTCGATCGCATCGCCGGCATTCAGCAACACACCGGAACGGAACAATTGTCCGGAAGCCACCACCTGAACAGCGGGAACGGCCAGCCCGAGCGCGCACGGGCAGGTAATGATGAGCACGGAGATGGCGATCACCAGGGACGGCTGCCAGCCGAAACCCGCCAGCCACCAGCCGAGGAAGGTCAGCGCCGCGGCTCCATGCACCAGGGGCGCGTAAAGCCGGGCCGCCCTGTCGGCAATACGGACATAGGTCGATTTGGCCTGCGCCGCCGCCTCCAGAAGACGATTGACTTCGTCAAGCAACGTGGCGCCGGAGGCCGCCCTCACGCGAACCTTCAGCGTCCCCTCACCGTTCAGGGTCCCGGCATAGACGTCGGCCCCTTTTCGGACGGGCATCAGAATGCTTTCGCCGGTCACCAGGCTCTGGTCGATTTCCGACTCGCCTTCTTCGACTACGCCGTCGACCGGGACCCGTTCACCGGCCGTTACCAGGACGAGATCGTCAGGCTGCACCTTGGACAGGGGAATTTCGCGAACGCTCCCGTCCGCGCCGATCCGGGCTGCGACTTCCGCCTTGAGGGCGGCAATGTTTTCGGCAAAGGAGCGGGTCTTGCCGCGCATGTTGTGGTCGAGGTAGCGGCCGACCAGCAGAAAGAACAGGAGCATCACGGCCGACTCGAAATAGACCTCGTGCTGATGCTGCATGGTCTGGACGACGGACAGGATGACGGCCAGAAGCACCCCGATCACGATAGGCACGTCCATGTTCATCCGCCCCGCCTTGAGCGCGGCGATCGCGCTCCTGAAAAACGGCTTGCCCGAATAGGCAATCGTCGGCAGGGCGATCAGGGCCGAGATCCAGTGAAAGAAGTCCCTTGTTTCCGGGGTGATATCCGTCACGTTTCCCGCCCAGACGGAAACGGACAGGAGCATGATGTTCATGCCCGCGAAACCGGCGACCGCAAGCGCGCGCAGCAATTCCTTGCCATGCCGGTCCAACCGTTCCCGCTGACTTGCCGGGTCGAACGGATGGGCCTTGTAGCCGAGCCGGGACAGGGCCGCGACAATATCGTCGGCGCCGGTTTCCTCGCGGACCCAGTCGACGGCAAGTCTCTGATTGGTCAGGTTGACCCGGGCTTTCCGGATGCCCGGCAAGCGGGAAAGCCCGCGTTCGATTTCGCCCATGCAGGCGGCGCAGGTGATGCCCTCAACGGCGAGGTCCATGTGGACCGCGCCGTCCTCCGCCGGTGTTACAAAGGCATCCCAATCGCGCATATGGATACTCACCAGCGCCTCGCCGCGATCTTGATGTCAGTCCTTGAGAAACAGGCGGTTTTCGGAACGGAACACCTGCTCTTCGCCGCTTCTGGCCTCAAGAACCAGATACCAGCTGCCGGCCGGCACATCCGAAAGATCGGCACTGTATCGGCCGGACCCCTGATCCTCCAGCATGACGGAAATTCTGCCGTCATGCGTCGGGTGCTGCAGGGTTGCGGAAAAGGCGAGACCGGTGAGCGGAGCCTTCGCCCGGTCAAGGGCAGTGACCTCCAGATGAGCTCCGGCTTCCGATGTCCTGAACAAGCCGGCATCGACCTCCCAGCCTCGTGCGGCCTGCTCCCTGGCAGTCGCTATTGACTGGTTGTAGGCCTGGCTCGCCGTGTAGGCGCTGTCCACCGTAACGCCAGGGAAGGAGGATTCGGCAAGCCAGACGAGGACGCCGTTGGCGGCGAAGATAACGCCGAAAAAGCCGAACAGCCAAAAGAGCATCGTCTTCCCGGTAAACGTCTTCGGCTGTTGCATGCCGGATCCTGTCGTCATTTCACTCTCCTGAAACGCGCTTCCTAAGGCGCCTTGAAGTAGTCTTGCGCGGTCACGACCTCACCCATAACCGATTCCGTCAGACGGAACGTCACGGGCGTGCTCGCAGGCATCTTAACACCTGGGGGCGATGTGACCAGAATACGCACTTCTCGCGTGGTGTCCGGATCGACCTCGATGATCGGACGGTCCGCGAAGACCGCTTCGATACCGACGGCTTCCACCTTCGTGCCTGCGGGCATGCCTTCGACATGCAGCATGAAATGGCGCGCGTGGGAGCGTTTGTTCAGCAGGCGCACGGAATAGCCGTTGCGCACCGATCCGTCCGACTGAGTGACATAGATCGGGTTGCGGTCGTGCAGGACATTGATGCCGGCAAAATCGCGGGTCAGCAGCGCGAACAGCATGATCGCGCTGACGAGGGCGATAATGGCCGCGTAGACCACCGTCCGCACGCGGACGATTTCGTAGACCGAATCCTTGCCATCGATCCGGCGCTGAATGTTCTCGTCCGTGTCGTAGGCGATCAGGCCGGTCGGCTTGCCGATCTTGGTCATGACGTTGTCGCAGGCATCGATACACAGGCCGCACTGGATACAGTCGAGCTGCAAACCCTTGCGGATGTCCACGCCCGTCGGACAGACGTATTCGCACTGGTGGCAATCGATACAATCGCCGGCGGGAAGCCCCTTTAGGGCCAGTGCGTTGTTCTGCTTCAGAGACCCGCGCGGCTCGCCCCTGTCCCACCGATAGGTGACATTCAGGGCCTTTTCATCCGTCAGTGCGGCCTGAATCCGCGGCCAGGGACACATGTAGATGCAGACCTGTTCGCGCATATAGCCGGCAAGCAGATAGGTCGTGGCCGTCAGGATGCCGATCCACAGATAGGCGCTCCAGGGCGCCTGGAACGTCGCCAGATCGTAGACGAGGGTCGGTGCGTCGGCGAAATAAAGCACCCAGGCACCACCGGTCCACCAGGCAATCATCAGCCAGAAGAAGTGCTTGACGACCCGGCGGACGACCTTGTTGACCGACCAGGGCGCATTATCAAGCGCAATCCGCTCGCGCCGGTCGCCTTCCACCTTGCGCTCGACCCAGAGAAACAGATCCGTCCAGACGGTCTGCGGGCACAGATAGCCGCACCACACGCGTCCGGCGACCGCGTTCATCAAAAACAGGCCCAACGCGGCAAGAATGAGGAGGCCAGTGAGGTAGTAGACCTCCTGCGGCCAGATCTCGATAAAGAAGAAGTACGCGCGACGCGCTTCCAGATCGATCAGAAGCGCCTGTCCCGGCGCATCCGGTCCGCGGTCATAGCGGACGAAGGGGAGGAAATAGTACAACCCAAGGGTAATGAAGAGGATCACCCACTTGATCGTGCGGAACTTGCCGTGCACGGCCATGGGGAAGATTTTTTTCGCTGAGGCGAACCATTCGTCCGGCTGCTCAGCATTGGCAGCTTCGGTCTCGGCAGTCATGCCGTCCGTCCTTCTTGTTCCGGACCCCGCCCCAAAGGGATCCTCGCATCCTCCGGGCCGGTTTACCGCCGGCCCGGCTCTCTCATTTGATTTGAGTATAATCCGGCGCGGGACAGTGTCCTTTGCGCCGGATCAAAATCGGCTCCAAAAAGCCGTCGTCTTACTGGCCGCCCCCGAAGGAGTGGACGTAGACTGCGAGCGACTTGATCGTCGCCGGGCTCAGGCGGTCCACCCAGGCCGGCATGACGCCGTGACGGGGTGCATTGACCTGTGCCTTGATGTCATCGAGCGACTTGCCATAGAGGTAGTTCGCAGACATCAGGCTCGGTGCCCCGGTTTCCTGGATACCTTTCAGGTCCTCACCGTGGCAGGCCGCGCAATTGTCCATGAAGACGGTTTCGCCAGCGGCCAGATCAACCCCTGCTTCCGGCTCGAGACCAACCTTGGAGGCGACGAAGTTCGCCACCTGATCGATCTCTTCCTTCGTCAGCAGTTCATCCCTGCCATAGGCGGGCATTTCCGCGATACGAGCCTCATCGTGGCCGGAACGGATACCGTAGAGCAGCGTGGTCTGGATGTCGTCCAGCGTTCCGCCCCAGATCCAGGAGTCATCCTGAAGGTTCGGATACCCGGCCGCCCCCGTGCCGCCGGAACCGTGACACGGCGCGCAGTTGTCGCCGAAGGCCGCCTGACCGTTTGCCGAGGCGAACTCCAGCAGAGCCGGCGTGCTCAGGATCTCGTCGAACGACGCGTTCACGAGCTGATCGCCAAGGTGAGATCGGTCGGCGATCGCCTTGTCATAGCTGGCAATCGCATCGGCCCGCTGGCTGTCGCCTAACACGCCCTGGGTATAGCCGGAAATGAGCGGCCAGGACGGGTACACCACCCAGTAGCCGATCGCCCACACGATACACGCGTAGAAGACATACAGCCACCATTTCGGCAGTGGGTTGTTGAGTTCCTTCAGGCCGTCCCACTCGTGACCGGTGGTTTCGACGCCTGAGATTTCATCGATTTCCTTTTGATGGATATCGGCCATGGATCAGTCCTCCCGAAACGGGATCTGGGCGGCATCGTCGAAGGTCTTGCGATTCTTCGGCCAGAGTGCATAGGCGAGCACGATACCAAACAGGATCATGAAGTAGATAAGGCCCCACGTTTGTGCAAAGGCCGCGACTGCGGTGTATGTCTCGTCCATTGCCTTACCTCAGGTTTGCCTTGTCGTCGTAGATCGAGAAGTCGACCAGAGTGCCGAGCATCTGGAGATAGGCGACAATCGCGTCCATCTCAGTGACTTCGTCCGGATTGCCGTCGAAGTCGCGCACAATGGCCGTCGGATAGCGTTCCAGGAATGCATCAGACGCGTCCGTATCCGGAGTTGCCTGGGCAAGAATATCCTGGCCGGCCGCACCGATCTGATCTTCGGTATAGGGAACGCCGATGATCTTGTTGGTCTTCAGGTGCCCCTCGATGTCGCGCGTGTTCAGCTTGGTTTCCTTCAGGAAGGGATAACCGGGCATGATCGACGCGGGAACGACCGAGCGGGGATCGATCAGGTGACCGACGTGCCAGTCATCGGAGTACTTGCCGCCGACGCGGGCGAGATCCGGCCCGGTCCGCTTGGATCCCCACTGGAACGGATGGTCGTACATCGACTCCGCTGCAAGGGAGAAATGGCCGTAACGCTCCAGCTCGTCACGCATCGGACGCACCATCTGCGAGTGGCAGAGATAGCACCCTTCGCGGATGTAGATGTTACGACCGGCCAGTTCAAGCGGCGTATAAGGCCGCATCCCCTCGGTCTTTTCGATCGTGCTCTTCAGGTAGAAGAGCGGTGCGATCTCGACCAGGCCACCGATGGCAACCATCAGAAGAATGCCGAGAAGGAGGATGATCGAGTTCTTTTCAAGGATTTGGTGTTTAGCCCATACAGACATTTCGTGTCCTCCCCCTTATTCGGCCGCAGCCAGGGAGCCCGCAGCGGCGGCTTCGGCTTCTTCAGCCTCGCCGTGGCGCACGGTCATCCAGAGATTGTAGGCCATGATCAGGGCGCCGACCACGAACAGGGCACCGCCGAGAGCACGGATGATGTAGAAGGGGTGCATCGCCTCAACGGTTTCGATGAAGGAATACTCCAGGAAACCGAGCTTGTCGTACGCACGCCACATCAGGCCCTGCATGATCCCGGACACCCACATGGAGCAGATGTAGAGAACGATGCCGATCGTCGAGAGCCAGAAGTGCCAGTCCACCAGCTTCAGCGAGTAGAGGCCCCGCTTGTTCCACAGCCACGGGACGAGGCAGTAGAGCGCGCCGAAGGAGATGTATCCCACCCAGCCGAGCGCACCGGAATGAACGTGACCGATGGTCCAGTCCGTGTAGTGCGACAGGGAGTTGACTGAGCGGAGCGACATCAGCGGACCTTCGAAGGTGGACATGCCGTAGAAAGCGACGGACACCACCATCATGCGCAGGACCGGGTCCGTGCGGAGCTTGTCCCAAGCGCCCGAAAGCGTCATCAGGCCGTTGATCATACCGCCCCAGGAAGGCATCCACAGGATGATGGAGAAGGTCGCACCCAGGGTCGACGCCCACTGCGGCAGAGCCGTGTAATGCAGGTGGTGAGGACCGGCCCAGATGTAGATGAAGATCAGAGCCCAGAAGTGCACGATCGACAGCCGGTACGAATAGACCGGTCGGTCAGCGCGCTTGGGAACGAAGTAGTACATGATCGCCAGGAAGCCCGCGGTCAGGAAGAAGCCCACCGCGTTGTGGCCGTACCACCACTGCACCATGGCATCCTGCACACCGGACCAGACGATGTACGACTTGGTGCCGAACACCGAGACCGGAACGGTCGCGTTGTTGACGAGATGCAGCATCGCGATTGTGACGATGAAGGCGAGATAGAACCAGTTCGCCACATAAATGTGGGGTTCCTTGCGCTTCCAAAGCGTGCCGAGGAACAGGAACAGGTAAGCGACCCAGACGATGGTCAGCCAAAGGTCGGCATACCATTCCGGTTCCGCGTATTCCTTGGATTCCGTCACACCCAGCAGATAGCCGGTTCCGGCGATCACGATGAAAACGTTGTAGCCGATCATAACGAACCACGGCAGGATCTTGCCCGGCATGCGCGCCCGGCTGGTCCGCTGAACCACATACATGGAGGTGGCCAGCAGCACGTTACCGCCGAAGGCGAAGATCACCGCTGACGTGTGCAGGGGCCGCATGCGGCCGAAATTCGTCCAGGGAAGGTCGAAATTCAGGACCGGAAAGGCCAATTGCGACGCGATGATGAGACCGACCAGGAACCCGGCGATGCCCCAGAACATGGCAGCCACGGCGCCGAATTTGACCGGCCCCATGTTGTAGTTCGGTTTACCGTCGATTTCCTGCGGGATCGGCATCCCATCGTTATCGAAGTAACTTTTGAAGATGACGAACACGCTGACCGCGGCAACCAGTGCCCCCAGTCCGGTGTGAAACGCCATCACTTGATCGTATGTCTTGCCTGCTATGATCAGGCAAGCGAATGCCAACGCTACGAGGAAGGCCGCAAAGAAGCCTTCTTCCAGCGAAATGAATCTGGCCTTTGTCTGTGCCATATTTCGCGCCCCAGTCTTTAAAATCGTTACAGAGTGCCAACGATGGCCCGACCATGCGCACGGCGGGTCCATTCTGACGTTGATTCAAATCAAGAATGATTGAAACCCGCCAAGAAAGATCGCCGACATGATGCCGCTGGGTCAATTGGCCCCTGCGACAATAAGACTGGATAAGTCGGCCAGGGGCTTTCGAAAATCTCAGTTTTGCCCGCTTTTGGACTCATTTGAGATCCGGCCGAGCAGAAGGCCTGTGATAAAAGGTAGCAGCAGAACCATCGAGATATACCGCGCGAGCTGATGCGCCGCGACGAACGCCGGATCGAGGTTGAGCATGAAGGACAGCAGGGTCATCACCTCCAGTCCGCCGGGCGCGTAAGCCAGCAGCAACTGGCCGAAGGGCAACCCTACAAGAACGGAAGCGAACCAGGCCATCGCGAGGGAAACGAAAAGCCCGACGACGATTGCTCCCAAAGACGCCTTGAGCATGCCCAAGAACATGCCGAATGTCGTCGATGTGAACCGGCTGCCGATGAAGCACCCCAACCCGATATAGCAGGGCACCAGGATCCATTGGGGCAGCGCGACCGGCATGAGACCGGTCACATTGATTGCCGAACTCATGAAAAAGGCGCCGGTCAGCCACCCCCCGGGCACACGCAGGCGCACGGCCAGGAAGCTCGCGGCCACACAGGCAATGAGAAGAATGCCGCCCTCTACCCACCCCGGGAACACCGCCGGAACTGCCGATTGCGGCCCGTGAGACGCCGTGGACGTAACGACCAGCGGCAGAACCGCAACGAGAATCACCAGACGCACCGTTTGCGAGGCAGCAATACGCGCCTGATCCGCCCTGCGTTCGGCGGCAATCGCCATGACGAAGGAAAGAGCGCCGGGGATGGCGCCCAGAAAGGCCGATTCGCGATCCCAATGGGCGAATCGATACAAAAAGACGTAAGTCGCACCGGTGACCAGTACGAGCGTCACCGCCAGCAGCGCCATCGTCACGGGCCACTGGGCGATGCGGTCGACCACGTCCGGCCCGACGCCTCCTCCCATGGAGAGCCCGAGGATGACAAAGAAACCGTCTCGCATCCGGTTCGGCAGTTCCACAGGCACCCGTGCCAGCGCGGCGGCGGCAACGAAAATCATCGCACCGGCAAGCCAGGAGGCCGGCAAGCCGGCCGCATGGAACAGCGTTCCGCCGAGAGCCCCGATCGCAAATGTCAGCCCGGTCTGGCGCAGTGCCGGGGCCACCGGCAATTTCTCACTCAACGAAGGATCCCTTTCCGGACGAAAAACGGTAACAGGCTGTTTTCAATAAACGGTCCAGTTTCAATAAACGGTCCAGATCGCTTTTCTATATTCCGGTCAACGCCGCCGGATCGATGGCAGGCCGTTGCGGATCGAGGAAGGCCGGACCGGGTATCTGTTCCATCTCCGTAGAGCGAACAACGGCCGGGCGGATCTGCAGGTCGGCGAGCATCGCCGTAAGCCGTGGCCAGGCATTGCGATTGAACGGCTTCGGCTCCGGATAAAGCTGATACCACCTCGTGCACGTCGCTGCATAGAAATCCACGATCGAGGGCTGCGCGCCCAAAACATAAGGTCCGCCCGACCGTTCGAATGCGCTTTCAAGGTGCTCGAAGCCCTGCCGCAGCCGGTCGCCAAGCCCGGCAATCAAAAGCGGGCGGGCGACCGTGTCGGCCACGTAGCGTTCCGGACGGAACGAGATACGCAAATCGGCATGAAGCGTGTTGGACAGGAAAAACAGCCACGTCAGAAGACGGCCACGCTCCGGAGAGGACGGGTGCGGCGCGAGCCGTTGCGCCTTGTCGGCGAGATGAAGGAGGATGGCAGCGGTTTCGAAGACCGGTTCGCTCAGGTCCGGATCGGCAAGAACCGGCATAAGGCCCTGCGGGTTCAGCTTCAGATATTCCGGTGTCCGGTTAGCACGGACTGCCCGGTCCACCTCGATGAAGCGATAGTCGAACCCTATTTCCTCCAGAACGAAACGAACCACAAGGTTGGCGCTGTCGAATGAACCGTAGAGGCAAAGCCGGTTCTGGTCCGGCTTTAACGGGTCCGGTTTGAACGGATCTGGCATTTCCACTCCGACTGCGGTTTCCTGACGGCTGACTTTTCAGCTGCATTTTCCGGCCTCCTTGAGCAATATCAAGGACACACATGGGTGCCGTCACGAATATGACGTCATGACCGACACTGCTCTTACCTACGCCATGCGGACCGTTCCGCGCTACACGAGTTATCCGACCGCACCGCATTTTCACAGCGGTATAACCGACGAGGTCTATGCGGGGTGGCTGGAAAAGCTCGGGCCGACGGATACGCTGTCTCTTTATCTCCACGTGCCCTATTGCCGGGAGATCTGTCACTATTGCGGCTGCCACACGAAGGCCACCCGTCAGGAGGCTCCACTGGCCGCCTATGCGCAGACCCTCGGCCAGGAACTGGAATTGATTGCCGGGCACCTGAATTCTCCGGGTCCGGTCAAGCACATCCATTGGGGCGGCGGCACGCCGAGCCTGCTTCCGGAAGACAGCCTTCGCGATCTTTCCGGGCTGATGCGGGTTCTGTTCGATTTCGCTCCGGACATGGAACATGCCATCGAGCTTGATCCGCGGGTCGTCGGCGCTTCGCTCGCCCATACGCTGGTGGAAATCGGCGTCAATCGTGCAAGCCTCGGCGTTCAGGATTTCGACCCGGAGGTTCAAAAGGCGATCGGCCGGATACAGCCTTACAAGATTGTCGAACAGGCGACCGGCTATCTGCGTGCGGCAGGATTGGAGAACCTGAATTTCGACCTGATGTACGGACTGCCTGCTCAGACGGCGGACACCATTCGGGATACGGTCACCCGAACAGTCGATCTCAAACCCGGGCGCGTCGCGCTTTTCGGCTATGCGCATGTTCCCTGGATGAAGAAACATCAGAAGCTGATCGATGAAACCATCCTGCCGAGCCCGGCCGAACGTCTGGAACTGGCCGAAGTCGCACGGCGCGATCTCATCGACGCCGGATACGTTGCGATCGGTCTCGACCATTTCGCCCGTGAGGACGATTCCATGGCTATCGCGGTCCGAAACGGCGACCTGCGGCGCAACTTCCAGGGATACACGACGGATCAGGGTGAGCAGCTCATCGGAGCCGGCGTCTCGTCCATCGGCCGCCTGACTCAGGGCTATGTCCAGAACATTCCCGATGTCGGCAACTGGCGCCGTTCGATTCTCGCCGGCAAACTGCCGGTCGCTCGCGGACTGGCGCTTTCAAAGGACGACCTGCTCAGAGGCCGGATCATAGAGCAGTTGATGACCGACTATCGCTGCGACCTTCAGGCGGTGTGCCGGAGTTATGGCGTCAGTGTCGCAACCCTGAAGGACTCCATCGCTGCTCTCGACGAACTTGTCAGCGACGGCCTGGTCAGTCTGGAAGATGACAACGTCGTTCGGATCACTCACGCAGGACAACCCTACGTCCGGCTGGCGGCTGCGGCCTTTGACGCCTATCTCGCCGACAGCCACGAAAAAACCGGCGCTCGGCACTCCATGGCTGTTTGAGCCGCCTGATGGGCTTGCGCAAAAAGAAGGCCGGTGAACCGGCCTTCTTCGGGATCGATGGGGCTATAGTGCTTGTTATTTGATCCCGAGATCAGTGAATTCCCGTCATCTGACAGAGGCTGCAGACCTTGTTCAGGTGGATCTTGTCCGCCCTGTCGATACGGATGACACCCCGGCGCTTGAGTTCGGAAACGACGCGGCTGACGGTTTCGATGGTCAGACCCAGGTAATCGGCGATTTCCTGTCGGGTCATGTGAAGATGGATATCGCAGCCGTCGTTTTCTTTGTCAGCGGGGCCGATGCAGCCGACACCACCGCGGTTCGGCACGAGATACATCAGGAAACTTGCGACCCGCTCGATGGCCGACTTGCGCCCAAGAAGCACGGCATGCTCATGCAGAACATGCATCTGATGGGTCAGGCATCTGGTGAGCTTGCGCTGCAGGTCGACCGATGCCTCGACCAGCTTCAGATCGATTTCGTGAACTTCGGAAGACGTCAGGGTTTCTGCCGTACAATCGTATTCGTCCGCGTTCGACAATCCGAAGATGTCGCCCGGGCGCAGGACTTCGACCACCTGGCGGCGCCCGTCCGGGAGCAGCTTGAACAGCATCACCGTGCCGGAAGCCAGTTCATAGATCCGCTTTGCGGAATCGCCTTCGTAGTAGATGACATCGTGGGCTTCCAAGCTCGCGCGCCTCGCACCGAAGGATGCAAAAGAAGCGCCCGAAGTATCCGGCACCCTGTTGAAAGCGTTGTGCTGGACAGCAGCCTGCCCCGTGGATTCATGCTGAAGATATGCCATATTCCCCTCCTTTTAGAGGCAAGGCTCTGTCGAAAAGACAGATCGTTCCGACAAGAATAGCCGTTAGTGACCCTTGCCGCGCTGAGGCACAACGTCCCGTCCGACGATTGCGCCCTCCTTGCATCAATTAGGTTAGACAAGTCGTATGACGAGGGTAATTCGGTCGACTGCGTAGGGTTAACTACATAGCCTGAAACACATTTCCGCCGGTCAGGACGTGAGCAGGTGTTCTGTCAGAGCAGTCAGCGACAAAGGTTTGCGTAGAAGTACGTGGGCGGGCAAGCCGGAGAGACGGCGTTCGAGCGCATTCTTCGGCTTTCCGGAAATCGCAATAATCCGGGGAACATCCTGCATGGCGTTGAGGCGCCGGATCACATCGTCCCCACCGATGCCGGGCAGACCGACATCGACGATAACGACATCTTCGGACGTCGGAGATGCGGTTGCCAGGAATGTTTCACCGTCCGGATAACACTCGACGGAGTGCCCGAAATCGCTCAAAACAATCAAAAGCGCATCCGCAACGGCCGTATCATCTTCAACTATATGAACACGCAAGACGATTCTTTCAGCTTGGAACAACTGTCAGTTTTGAACAGCAGCAAGTGCCCATCGAAAATACATCAGTCCGGGTTCGAACGATGTACGCAGTAACACTGCAACTAGATGTTAACTGACAATGTGGTGGGAAAAACTCCGAAGCAACAGTCCGGAATTTCCCTTATATCCCATGGGCATTAGCCTGATGGTCAGGCACGTCCAAGCACGATACGGACCAGATCCGCAGCATTGCGGGCGCCGAGCTTTTCCATGATCCGCGCCCTGTGCACTTCCACCGTTCTCGGGCTGATGCCCAGCTTGCGGCCGACTTCCTTGTTCGAAGAGCCGTCGGTGATCTCCTTCAGGACTTCGCTTTCCCGGCGGGTCAACAAATCCGCACCGGAGAAATTCATCGGCATCCCGTCGGAACCCGCCCGTTTGACGGCTTCGATGCCCTGATTGATGCGATCGACCACCTTGTCCGCGGTAAACGGCTTTTCGATGAAATCGAATGCCCCGTTGCGAATGGCTTCGACCGCCATCGGAATATCGCCTTGCCCGGAAATGATGAAGATCGGAGCAGGATAGTTTTCCGCATTCAGCGATTTCAGAATATCTATGCCCGACCGGCCCGGCATATGGACGTCCAGAATTACGCATGCGGGATGGGTTTTGCTCGCCGACTGCACAAATGTGTCGCCATCGGAAAACGTTTCCACGACGAAGCCTTCGAGATTGAATACGACCGATAATGCATCCCGGACTGCCGGATCGTCATCGACAATGTAAATGGCTTTCGCTTCGCTCGTCATAAAGTCCGGCCCCTATTCAGTTCTTCTAATTTCAATCGCAGGAACAATGCGCGAATTCTAGTTTTCCGTATCGGAATACACCGGTTTTCCGGTTGGAAGTTTCAGGACAAAAGTTGCTCCCGGCTTAATGGCATTTGTATCGAGGAACAAATCACCGCCGTGATTTTGCGCAATCGATCGGGAAATCGCGAGTCCGAGCCCCAGGCCTTTCTGTTTCTTGCCCGAGAAAGCCCGGAACAGTTCCGGCACCATTTCCGCCGGCACGCCCGGTCCGGTATCGCGCACCCGGAACTCGATAAAGCCCTCCGTACCGACGACGGACAGATGGACTTCCTGGATCTCGCTGTCGCAGACGGCTTCACGCGCATTGCGCAGAAGATTGACGAGAACCTGGCGGATTTGAACCGGGTCGGCCGGTAAAAACGGAAGCGCCGGCTCGACCTCATAGCTTATGATCGAGCGCTTGCCGCCCTGCCCCATCTCCACAAGGTCGATGCAGGCCCGGGTGAACTCTTCCACGTCGATATTCGTCCGTTCCGGCTCTTTTCTTTCGACCAGTTCACGCATGCGCTGAATGATTTCGCCGGCCCGTTCGGCTTCAGCCACCGCCTTTTCGATCACCGAAAGCAATTGCGCATCGAGCGCATCGTCGGCTCTCGCCTTGCGCGACACGGCCTGGAGGTAAAGAAGGATGGCGGTCAAAGGCTGGTTCAGCTCATGGGCGATCGCGGCCCCCATCTCGTCCATCGCGCTGATCCGCGTCATATGCACCAGTTGCGCCTGCGCCTGCGCCAGCCGTTGTTCGACGGAGTGGCGAGGCCGCAAGTCGCGCAGGATGCCGATGAACTGCCTGCCATCCGGGGTCGGCGCCTCACCGACCGACAGCTCCACCGGAAATTCCGTGCCGTCCTTGTGACGGCCGCTGACTTCCCGGCCGATACCGATGATGCGTTTCTGGCCGGTGTCGAGATACCGCTGAACGTAACCGTCGTGGGCGGTCGCATAGTCCATCGGCATGATCTTGTTGACGTTGTCGCCGAGCAGTTCGCTGGCCTTGTAGCCGAACAGTTTTTCGCATGCCTTGTTGAAGGCGAGCACCTGGCAGCGTTCATTGATCACGACAATACCGTCGACCGCCGTATCGAAAACGCTGGCCAACCGGGCCTCGGACGTCGAGAACGTCGCCCCCAAATGAGGCCTCACGGTATCATCCATTGCCGATTTCCCGGATTCAAAGCTACATTTCACATGTCTGATTAAGGGTATTTACTTAACGCCGTCAAGAAAACCCCTCATTGCAATTCTCCTGCCGCTGAAGCAATGCGCTCCACAGCAACCTTCAACTGGTCCGGGTTACGTGCAAAGCACAGCCTTAAAAAGCCCTCTCCGCCCGATCCGAATGCCGAACCGGGAGCAAGGCCGACACCGGTTCTCGCCACCAGATCAAGCGCCAGTTTTCGACAGTCGTCGATGCCATCGATGCCGAAAAACAGGTAAAATGCACCATCGGGAGCCGACAGTCTGACCCGGTTGGATTCCGACAGGCCGTCGACGACAATCCTGCGTCCGTTCTCCGCCCGCTCGATCTGCTGGCGCAGGAAATCGCCCCCTTCGGTGAGGGCCGCAATCGCCGCACGCTGGCTGAAAACCGGCACGCCTGAGGTCGAGTACTGGATCAGATTCTCAATCACCTGCCCCATTTCGGGTGGCGCCGACAACCAGCCTATCCGCCAGCCGGTCATCGCCCAGTTCTTTGAAAACGTATTGATGAACAGGATCCTGTCGTCCGGCTCGGCAATCTCGTTGAAGGAGGGGGCCGGTCCGGCGCCCTGATAGGAAAATCGTCCATAGACCTCATCGGCCAGGATCCAAAGCCCCCGGTCTCGCGCTTCGTCCAGAATTGTTGTCAGAAGTTGCCTGTCCGCGACCCAGCCGGTCGGATTGCTCGGCGAATTAAGATAAATCGCCCGCGTTTGCGGTGTGACGGCGTCAAATAGCCTCTGCGGATCGAGCGACCAGCCGGCGTCGCCGTGATCCATTGCGACCGGCACGGCCCGCCCACCCATGATGCCGACACTGGCGGCAAGGTTCGGCCAGGCAGGGCTTGGAAAAACCACCTCTTCGCCTGCACCCACGACGCATTGGACCGCGATCTGCATCGCCTGCATCCCCGATCCCGTCACGAAAAACTGTTCCGGAGAGAATGGTTTGCGGTAGAGGTCACGGTGGTAGCCGGCCAGCGCCTCCCTCAACTCGGGAATGCCTCTTTGGTGGGTATAGAACGTCTCTCCCGCATCCATCGACGCCTTGGCGGCGTTACAGATGAACTCCGGTGTCGGCAGGTCGCCCTCTCCGACCCAGAGCGGGATGAGGCCTTCCCGGTCCCGCGCCGCGTTCACGACTTCCACGATGCCGCTTTCAGGCGCAAGCCTCGCCTCGGCCCTCAGGCCGCCAATCACATCACGCGCCACGTATGTTGCCTTTCCAAAAATCATGGGGGTTCCGAGAGGGGCGGACGCATTCTTAACGGGTGGGAAGCCGGTTTGAAAAGCCGACCTTCGGCCGCAGGCCTCGGCGACAGGACGGTAACGGGAGATGTCGACGGCGGAGCGGCTCAAACCCGTTGGCCGGTCGCGCGCATTTTCTACTTTTTCAACAGGTCCCGAATTTCCTGCAGCAGCACGATGTCCTGCGGGGGCGCAGCCGGTGCCTTGGGCGCTTCTTCTTCCTTGCGGCGGAGGTTGTTGACGCCCTTCACAAGCGCGAAGAGGGCGAAGGCGACGATGATGAACTTGATCAGGGCGTTGATGAAAAGACCGACATTCCAGGTGACCGCGCCGGCTTCCTTGGCCGCGGCCACGGTCGCATAAGGCCCCTCCGGCGTTCCCTGCTTCAGAATGATAAAGATTTCGGAGAAATCGATGTTGCCCAGGATCAGGCCGATCGGAGGCATGATGATGTCATCCACCATCGAGGAAACAATGGCGGTAAAGGCCGCGCCGATCACGATACCGACCGCCATGTCGAGCATATTGCCCTTCATCGCGAATTCCTTGAATTCCTTGAACATCCGGTCATCCTCACAGCAAAAGGGCCAGCGTCAAAGCGACGACTCAGCAACCTTCATGCAGTTTATCGCCGGAAATAACCCTGCGTTAAGAAAAAACGCTTCGCGTGCCCGCGAGACCTTCTGAAACGTCTTCGCCCCAAGACGAATGGACAGTCTGCCGCAGTTGTGATCCGATCTCAGGCGCGGCGGACAAAAATGCAGGAACAGGCTGACAGTCCTGCCGCGGCCGGGAGGAAGGCACAGATTTCGAATGATCAATGAAGGTTGGGTCGTGATACTGGTTGCAGTGGGATATATTCTCCTGCTGTTTGCCATTGCCAGTTACGGGGACCGGATGCCGCGCCGCGTCTTTCCCGGACGCGGACGGCCGTTGATCTATGCGCTTTCGCTGTCGGTCTACTGCACGTCCTGGACCTTCTACGGCTCTGTCGGCGGCGCGAGCCGAAACGGGATCGAGTTCCTGACGATCTATATCGGACCGTTGCTTGTTTTCGGCCTCGGCTACGCGCTCCTGCGCCGGATCATCCGCATCGCCAAGGCCGAAAGCATCACATCGATCGCCGATTTCATCGGCGCGCGCTACGGCAAAAGCCAGTCGGTGGCCGCGGTCGCAACCATCATCGCCGTCATCGGGATCATTCCCTACATCGCGTTGCAGCTGAAAGCCGTGTCGCTTTCCATAACCACCATGGTCGGCCCGCTCATTACACCGGCCGAAAGCTACTTCCCCGTTTTCGATGACATCACCTTGCTGATCGCCATCGGAATGGCCGTGTTCACATGGCTGTTCGGCACCCGCCATATCGATGCGACCGAGCACCAGGAAGGGCTGATGCTGGCGATCGCTTCGGAAGCGATCGTCAAGCTGGTCGCATTCCTGGCTCTCGGCATCTGGGTGACCTTCACCCTCTATGACGGTCCGATCGACCTCGTACGCGCGATTTCCGGGGCGCCTGAAGTGGCCGCCGTCTTCGAGCAGCCTCTCAATCACGAGAACTGGCTGGTGATGACGGTCCTGTCGTCTTTCGCCGTTGTCATGCTGCCGCGACAGTTCCACGTGATGGTGACGGAAAACAATTCGGAAGGCGAATTGCGCAGAGCGGTCTGGCTGTTTCCGCTCTATCTGATCCTGATCAACCTGTTCGTGGTCCCGATTGCGGCCGCCGGCCTGCTGCGCTTCGGACAGGACATCAATCCGGACACCTTCGTCCTGGCGCTCCCCCTCGATGCCGGAGAACACTGGCTGGCGATGTTCGCATTCATCGGCGGACTTTCAGCGGCAACGGCGATGGTGATCGTGGCAACGGTCGCGCTTGCGATCATGATCTGTAACGACATCGTCGTTCCGCTTATCCTGCGCCGGCGCAGCGAAGAAGAACTGCTTGCCGGCGGCAGCGACATGAGCCGCCACCTGCTCAGCATCCGGCGCATGGCAATCTTCGGCATTCTGCTGCTAGCCTATGCCTATTACCGTGCAGCAGGAGATACCGCGGCGCTGGTTTCCATCGGCCTCCTGTCGTTTGCCGCGATTGCCCAGTTCGCGCCCGCCTTCATCGGCGCCCTGGTCTGGCGCAGGGCAACGGCGCGCGGCGCGATCGCCGGAATGATCGGCGGGTTCGCCTTCTGGTTCTACACGCTGCTTCTGCCCACGTTCGCGCAATCGGGCATCGTCTCCTCGACCATTCTGGACACCGGTCCGCTGGGGCTGGCCTTCCTGAAGCCGCAGTCGCTTCTGGGGCTGCAGATGGATCCCTTCATTCACGGAACCATGTGGAGCCTTCTGGTCAATCTCCTGTTTTTCGTGGCCGGCTCCCTGACGCGCGCACCGGAACCGGCAGAAAAGCTGCAGGCCAATATCTTCGTGCCCGACGAGATCGCCCCGGCTCCAAGCCTCAGGCTCTGGCGAACGTCGGTGACGGCCGGCGACCTGAAGGCGACCCTTGCGCGTTATCTCGGCGAGGAACGGACTGACCGCTCGTTCAACCGCTATGCACAGGAGCGCGGCAGCGTTCTGGACCCGAATGCTCCGGCGGACGCCAGCCTGCTCAGGTTTTCAGAACAGCTTCTGGCCAGCGCCATCGGCGCTGCGTCCTCCCGACTTGTTCTGTCCCTGATGCTCAAGCGCCACGATCCGTCGACGAAGGGCGCGGTCAAGCTGCTCGACGACGCCTCGGCCGCGATCCAGTACAACCGCGATCTTCTGCAGACCGCGCTGGACCAGGTTCGCCAGGGCATCGGCGTGTTCGACCGGGATCTGCGCCTGATCTGCTGGAACCGGCAGTTCCGCGATCTTCTCGAGCTGCCGACCGAATACGGTCAGGTCGGAACCACACTCGACGCCATCGTCCGCTACAATGCCAAGCGCGGCGAAATCGGCGACGGCCCGGTCGAGGCTGTCGTGTCGGAACGTCTGGAAAAGCTGGTCGTCGCCCAGGAAACCCATCAGGAACGCCTTGCCTCCTCGGGCACGGTTCTCGAGGTTCGGATCAGTCCGATGCCCGACGGCGGCATCGTTACCACCTATACCGACATTACCGAGCGCGTGCTCGCGGAAGATGCGCTCGCCCGCGCCAACGAAACCCTGGAACGACGGGTCCGCGAACGCACTGAGGAACTGACCCATGTGAACGACCGTCTGCGGGAGGCGACCCATGCCGCGGAAGAGGCGAACATCGGCAAGACACGCTTTCTCGCGGCTGCAGGTCACGACATTCTGCAGCCGCTGAATGCGGCCCGGCTCTATTCATCCGTGCTCGTGGAAAAGCTGAAGGATGGCGAAACGGGCACCCTGGTGCGCAACGTGGAAGGCGCCCTGGAATCGGTCGAAGACATCATCGGCGCTGTGCTGGATATTTCCCGCCTCGATACCGGTGCCCTGAAACCGGAACTGACGGTTTTCCGCCTCGACGTCCTTTTCCGCGCTCTGGAAACCGAGTTCGAACCGGTGGCACGGGAAAGAAACCTGGAACTCACGTTCGTACCGACCTCCGTTTCGGTGCGCTCGGATCGCAGACTGCTGCGCCGCCTGCTCCAGAACCTCGTGTCCAACGCGCTCAAATACACCGCGAAGGGCCGTGTCCTTGTGGGCTGCAGGCGCAGAAACGGCAAGGTTGTCGTTGAAGTTCACGACACGGGCATGGGAGTGCCGGGAACGAAGCAGAAGGTGATTTTTCAGGAATTCCACCGGCTGGACGACGGCATGCGGGTCGCCAAAGGCCTTGGTCTGGGCCTGTCCATCGTCGAGCGCATCGCCCATGTCCTGGAGCACCCGGTCGGTCTGCGGTCTTCGGTCGGCAAGGGATCCTGCTTCGCCGTTACACTGCCCACCGCCGCCGCCGTTCCGATCGAAACGCCGCTGCAAAGTACCCTCCCAGTGAAAGGGCAACTCGACGGGTTGAGGGTCCTTGCGATCGACAACGAGCCGGACATTCTGAGCGGCATGCGTCATCTGCTGGAAAACTGGAACTGCAAGGTGATCACCGCGCGCGACGACGCGGAGGCAATCGAAAGACTGGTGGAAGCGGGCGAAACGCCCGATATCATCGTGATCGATTATCATCTGGACGACGGCAACGGCATCGATGCGGTCGTCCGCCTGAGGTGGAAGTTCGGCGCGGGCATTCCGGCCCTCCTGGTGACAGCCGACCGTAGCCGGACAGTCCGGGCCGCAGCAGCCTCGAAGAACATCGAGATGTTCAACAAGCCGATCAAACCCGCGGCTCTGCGCGCCCACCTGGCCCGCTGCCGGGCGGAGCATGTTGCGGCCGAATAACCGCCGTTATGCTTAAGATCTATTACCCGTCAGGCGGACGAGGCTGCGGAATCGTCCGCTTCCTGCCCCATCTGCCACTGACCCGCCTCGATCTTGGAAGCCGCGATCACCGCCTGTGTGCGGCTTTCGACACCAAGCTTTTGCAGAATTGCGGAGACATGGGCTTTTACCGTCGCCTCGGAGACCGACAGTTCATAGGCGATCTGCTTGTTAAGCAGCCCTTCCGACAGCATCATCAGTACCCGGACCTGCTGTGGCGTCAGCGTTGCCAGACGCTGGACCAGGTCGCCCGCCCCGTCGTCCGCCCCGAGATCCACATCCGGCGGGGTCCACATGTTCCCGGCCATGACGGAGGAAATCGCCTCACGGATCACCTCGATGCCGTGGGACTTGGGGATAAAACCGGAAGCACCGAACTCGACGCACCGCCGGATCGCCTGCGCTTCCTCGTTGGCGGAGACGATCACCACCGGCACGCCGGCATACTGAGCCCTGAGATACATCAGGCCGGAAAAACCCCGCATCCCCGGCATGGTCAGGTCCAGCAGGATCAGGTCGACGTCGCCATCATCCTCAAGGCGCGCCGTCACATCTTCCAGGGTGCCGGCTTCGTCGATGCGCGCATCCGGATATTGTGTTTCAAGCGTCTGCCTCAATGCCCCGCGAAACAGCGGATGGTCGTCAGCGATTATGAATCGATATGCTGTATCCGGCACGCTTGGTTTCCTCCCTCGCTCATGCGACTCCCCGACAAGACGTCGCGGGGACCGTTTACCCTGTCCCCATCCCATACTTTATCCCGGCGGACACCGGTATGATCTGGTTCAGGTCGCCCCGATGCCTGTGCTTATTATCCTAGTTATCTCTAACAAGTCTCCGAGATTTTGTCCCTAAACATGTATCTTTTGCAGGCAGACCATGTTTGCACTGCAATGTTTCTGAAAGTCAAACCCATAGTCGCTTGGGTACGGCGCATTTTATTCAAGCAAATACCCAAAATTTCAAGATCGCATAGCAGACAAGAGCGCCCACCCCCGGTCTCTTACCTTTCGACCCCAGGCGATTTCCTGACTGCCATTATTCGGCAACGCACAAACGTTTTCTACGTCACACCATTGCGAATTCTTATCCAAAAGTCTAATATAGACTAAAGTCTAAAATCGAGCTGTTTTCGCGGATTTACACCAACTTCAAGGAGTGATCAGATGAACGCATGGAGTCTGACCCTGGCCGTCATGATCGTCGTCGCCGCGGTTGCCGGCAAAGTCGTCAATCCGGGCTTTGCGCTTGATGGACCCACGACTTTGTCGGGAACTCCGGTCACGACGTTGCATACGCCCGCGACACCCTGACCGGCTCAGGACGCCCGACGCTACGATCAACCCTGGGGGCATTCAACAGCATGCGCCTGGCTGAACGGGAGACCTGCGCCACGCGGAGGTCTCGTCATGCTTGCGAAAGTATCATCAATGCGTCATGTGCCGCTTAAGAAAGAGCATCCCCGCAACCGCGATTCCTGCCGCCAATAGAATTTCGGACACTATTTTATTCACGTCAAAACCCGTGTGTGCCCTGCCCTCAGAAGTCACCCAACGATAGAAATAAAACACACAAAGTGACGTAAACTCCCCTCCCCTTGATCCTTATGAGCCGACACACCTTTTCGCTTCAAGAATTAGGCGCCGAAACCACCATAAAATGCAATATTATATAAATACAACCGATAGATCTTAATTGATTAATGATACACTAACAGTCAAAATTTCTATTCATATGAAATATTTTGTTTGAAAATTGCCGCAAAGAAAGTATCCCTTCCTAGAATAATGGGCGGTGGTGAGTCGCCGGTCAATAATCCCGCATTGTGCAAGAAAAGATTTGTAATGAGCACCGAAGAGACACTGTTTTCGTTTGTGAACCGATGGGAGTGCGACGAAAACGACCATCTGAATGTCCAGTTCTATTTCAGCCGGTTCGAGGAAGCCGACAGGCAGTTTCAGCTCATCTCCGGTCTGAGCGAAGCGCTTGTCGGCGCACGCCGCGTTCGGCACGTCCGATACCATAAGGAACTGCGAACCGGCGATCTCGTCACGGTCCGCTCAGCTATAGCCTTCGACGGTCCTCATATGCTGACGGTCGTCCACGAGATGCAAAACGCGACAACCGGCGCGCTCGCTGCAACCGCGATCGACGGCTATGAGCCCAGCGCAGGCTCCGTCAAGACGCTCCGCAGTCGGTTCAAGAATCACCAGTGCCCGATGATCGACGAAGCTGCGCCCCGGGGCATTTCCGCAACCCCCGTCGGCACGCGCTTCACCCTGGACAATGTTCTCGCGTCGGGGGCAAAAATCTGCTTCCGGGGAACCGTGCTGCCGCGCCATCTCGGGATCGACGGCCGGGCAGATGACGGCTTTGCCCTGTCCTGTTTCACCGATGGCGTCGCCCATGTCTGGGAACGGACGCCGATGACCCAGGCCTTCATGAGCGAGAACACGTTCGGCCGGGTCGCTGTCGAAATGAAGCTGACCTGGGCCAGCCCTCTCAAGGCCGGCGACACCGTGGTCGTGGCGAGCGGGCTGACGGGCAGCAGCGGCAACAAGACCTTCTCCATGCGCCACCATCTGTTTGAGTCGCGCACCAAACGTCTGGCCGCAATCTGCGACGTCGTCGCGCTGGTCATGGATCTCAATGCCAGGAAGGCGGTCGATCTGCCCGAAACGGCCAAGAAAGACATCTCGCGCATCTCGATGCAGTAGAAAAGGCGCGTTTCACGTCCCTCAATTGTCCGGTTCGTCTCAGGACGTTGCGGGACGGTGAAAAGTGGACGCTTTCAGTTGCTGCCGAATTCGGTTTGCAGGTCCTTCATCAGGCCGAAGAACCGGCGCATCGCCTTTTCGGAAAACTGCATCATGCGCTCGAGCTGCTGTTCGTCTTCATCCGAGAGACGCGGTGCCGATTTGTCCTTATCGGCTAGGGGCGCCTTTTCCTCCGGCGTTTGCTCCTCCGCTGCCTTATCCTCAGCGGTTTGGGGCGGCTTGGCGTTTTCCGTCCCTGCCTGCGGCGCGGGTTCCTCCGGCCGGATCGACGCCTCCCCCTCGAGTTCGTGAATACGGGCCTTCAGCCGGTCAATTTCCTGCGACAGGTCGGCGATTTCCTCCTGATAGGCCTCTTCGGCAAGAGGGGCCGGCATACAGCGCCAGGCTTCGTTGATCTTGCGGCAGAAGCTCACCGAGCCCGCCTGCCGATCGATCCTGAGAATATCGCCATTCGCTTCCACAAGGCCGTAGCGCTGGTCGGCGGGCGATTGGTCCTCCGCAGCCGGCGCGTTCTCGGCAGGGGTGTCTTCCGGCGCAACGGCTTGGGCGTATCCCGCCGCGGGCACTGTTGCAAAGATTGCGGACAGAACCAGACAGGTGGCTGTCTTGCGCATGAATTTCGGCAGGCTTGCCATCGACGGGCCTTCTGTTCGGGTCAACTGCAATACTCCGGGTTTATAGCGGGTCAGGTTTCGAATGGAAGCACCCGGTCGAGCCAGTCATGCCACAAGGACATGGCCAAAGCACGGCGGTCCGCCCAATCCGGGTGCAGGCGCATACCGAGCGTTTCGCCGCCAAGGGCAAGGGCTTGTCGGACCGGCATCGCTCACACGGGTTTGTAGGGCCCTCTCCCGCTCGTCAGCGCGTCATCCAGGAGATCCAGCCGATCCTGCCCCCAAAATGGTTCGCCGTTCAATACGTAACACGGCGACCCTATCACCCCCAGCTCAATCGCGTCCGACTGGTTCTGCTTGTAGATTGCGGTGATATCCTGCGAACGGGCAGCTTCCAGGACAGCCTCCGCCTCTTGCCCCAGACCTGCGAGCAGATCGCTCAGAACCGCGGCCTCGGCGATGTTCCGATCGTCCACCCAGACCGCCTTGAACGCTATTGCCGCGAAGTCCAGTGCCGGACCGCCCTGCTCCGCCAGAGCGATCGCACAGCAGTCACAAAGCCCCGGAGGCGCTGGAAAGAACGCCGGCTTGAGCGTCAGGGGCAGGCCCCGCTTATCGCGCCAGCGCTGCATCTCGATATATCGGTAGGACTGGCGAACGGGGTGCCGCTTTCCAAGCGGCATGCCTCCAGATGCGTCGAAGACGCCGGACAGATCGACCGGCCGGAGCCGGATCTTTGCCCCGTGCCTGGCCGCGATTTCGCGGAAAGCCTGATGGCCGAGATAGGCCCAGGGCGAGATGTGCGTATAGAAATAATCGATGACCGCCGGCATGGCTTGAACCCCTCCGCATCTCCGGTTTGCGCCTGAGCCTGCGCCGAGATGCTCGTCAAATCAACGGCGGCGGTGTTCAAAAGAGAGTTAATTCTCTCAGGGTGAACAGCTTTCGGGGAAATGAAATAAATCCCGCCGAATTGACCCTTTTGTGGGTTTCTGTGGACCTCGGACACATTCCTCTCTATACAGTCGGCAAAGTTTGCGCGTTTAACCGGCAGTTCTCGCATTCGATGAGATTGTGGACGGCGCTGTTTCCACTGAAAGAAATGTATGACTGACATGACTTCCGTCGCACCGGCACTGGCTGCCGCGTTGGCGAAAAAGGGCTATGATACCCTTACCTCCGTACAGGAGAGCATCCTCAACGAGGCGCCCGCAGAGGCCGATCTCCTCGTGTCCGCCCAGACCGGCTCCGGCAAGACCGTTGCCTTCGGCCTGGCGTTGGCCCCGACCCTGCTCGGCGACCAGGACAGGCTCGGCCATGCAGGCGCCCCCATCGCACTTGCCATTGCCCCGACCCGCGAACTGGCGCTGCAGGTGAAGGAGGAGCTCGCCTGGCTTTATGCCGAGACAGGGGCGCAGACCGCTTCCTGTGTCGGCGGCATGGACCCCAGAACCGAACGCCGCACCCTGGAGCGCGGCACGCACATCGTCGTCGGAACGCCGGGCCGCCTGCGCGACCACATCGAACGCGGCGCGCTGGACCTGTCGTCGATCCGCGCCGTCGTGCTCGACGAGGCCGACGAGATGCTCGACATGGGCTTCCGCGAGGACCTGGAATTCATCCTGGACGCAGCCCCGGAAGAGCGTCGGACGCTGCTGTTCTCGGCAACCATGCCGAAGCCGATCGTGGAACTTGCCCGCCGCTTTCAAAAGGACGCTGTGCGCCTGTCGACGGTCAACGCCCGCGAACAGCACGGCGACATCGATTACATCGCCCATCCGGTCGCGCCCAATGAGCGGGAAAACGCCATCATCAACGTGCTGCGCCTGCACGAGGCGGAAAAGGCGATCCTGTTCTGCGCCACCCGCGAGGCGGTCAAGCGCCTGACCAGCCGGCTGGCGAACCGGGGTTTTTCCATCGTGTCGCTCTCTGGCGAACTCAGCCAGGAGCAGCGATCCGCAGCCCTGACGGCGATGAAGAACGGCTCGGCCCGTGTCTGCGTGGCGACCGATGTGGCGGCTCGCGGTATCGACCTGCCCAACCTCGATCTGGTCATCCACGCGGACCTGCCCACCGGCAAGGCCGCGCTTCTGCACCGCTCGGGCCGGACAGGGCGTGCGGGTCGCAAGGGAACCTGTGTCCTGATGGTGCCCTATCCGCGCCGGCGCGCGGCGGAACGCACGCTGCAGTTCGCGGGCGTGAAGGTCACCTGGAAACCCGCCCCGACAGCGGACGACATCCGCGCGAAGGACAAGGAACGGCTGATGACCGACCCGGTCTTTTCCGCCGAGCTGGAACCGGAAGAGCTGGCAATCGCCCGCGAGCTTCTGGAGCAGCAGGGTCCGGACAAGGTGGCCGCCGCATTCGTCAAGCTCTACCAGTCACGTCTGCCGGCGCCTGAAGACGTCTCGGAAGCGACCGAAGACAGCCTCAAGGGCCGCGGTCCCGGCGAACGGGGCGGACGTGTCGCGGAAATCCGCGGCAAGTTCGACAACGGCGTCTGGTTCCGCCTGTCGCTCGGGCACAAGCACCGCGCCGATCCGCGCTGGCTGCTGCCGATGATCTGCCGCGCCGGCCACGTGACCAAAAAGGAAGTGGGCGCGATCAAGATCTTCCAGACCGAAACCCGGTTCGAGATCGACGGCGCCCATGCCGAACGCTATGCGGCGACCATCAAGAAGGACGGAACCGGCGAAGATAACGTCACCATCTCGCTGCTCGACGCGCGTGGCGGCAAGACCCCGCCGCCGCCGTCCGATGACCGCTCCGGACGTGGTCCGCAGCGCGACCGCAAGCCGCAAGGCCGCAGGCGCGAGGCGCCCGATTACGAAACCATGGGCCGCGAGGACCGGATCGAGAGCGAAGGCAGGGGCGAAGCCCGAGGCAAACGGCCCGCCCGCGACTTTGCCCCCAAGGCCAAAAAACGCCGCCGGGCCGATGATGGCGAAGAAGCCCCGTTCCATCCGGCCTATGAACCTTTGGACATGAAGGCACTCGGCGGTGGTGCCGGCGGCGGTGAAGCGCCAAGCCGCGAGCGCGACGACCGCCCGCCCAGGAAACCGGGCAAGGCCAGGAAGCCGATCGACAAGAAAAAGCCGAAGAAAAACAAGCCGTCACGAGCTGCCCGCAAGGAAGCGCGGACGAAGCAGGGGTGATGAGGTGAGGGACCGGGAATGGCGCTTCTCACAATGAGGTCATCAACTCTGTTTTGCGAGTCCATCTCTGAGTTTTGCATTTAGGATGACGATGATCTTTCGCATGACGGCGGATATGGCGACGATCGGTTTCTTACCGTTTTCGACAAGGCGTTGATAGAACTG
>SWCE01000819.1_pt1 | contig 175202 bp, 156 predicted proteins | sample 4690061 | NCBI WGS metagenome assembly SWCE01 (sample SAMN10267279, study PRJNA491770) | bioreactor metagenome | isolation source: DHS bioreactor inoculated with subseafloor sediment | place: Japan: off Shimokita Peninsula | collected 2012-10 | reverse complement strand
CCCCCCGCACACGCTCTCCACATACACGCCAAGCTGCCGCGCGGCATCGAGTATGGTCGTGCCCCGGGGAAAACGCCCCCGCTTGCCGGACGGCATGAAGAGAACGAGCGGATTATCGCTCATGATGAGGCCCGTAAGTCGGTGGTGGCAACCCGGCAGGCATGGAGTGATCGGTCAACGCAATCAAGGCATCCTCATCCCCGCGCTCTGCGTGCATCGCGGCCGCCGCGCCGCCGACCGCCGGAGGAAGCGGGGGCCGCAGCGGCTGCCTTCGCCTCGCCTGCGGCGGCAGGCTGGTGGTCACGATAGGTCATGATCCAGTTGTAGCAATTGGGGTCCGTGCCGTTCAGCACATTTGCCGCACGCACCATTTCCATCTCCTGTGGGCGGCAGGGGTTCATGATGGCGCTGGTCATGCCCGCCCCGATCACCATGGGAATGAAGCCTGCATTGATGCCGTGCCGGTGCGGCAGGCCGAAGGATATGTTGGAAAGCCCGCAGGTGGTGTTTACCTTCAGTTCTTCGCGCAGCCGCCGCAGAAGCCGGAAAACCTGCTGGCCCGCCGTGCCCATGGCGCCGATGGGCATCACCAGCGGATCCACAACGATGTCGTGGGCGGGAATGCCATAATCGGCGGCGTGCTGGACGATCTTCTTCGCCACCTCGAAGCGCACGTCCGGGTCTTCGGAAATGCCGGTTTCGTCGTTGGAAATGGCAACGACCGGCACGTCGTATTTCTTGATAAGCGGCAGAATGGCTTCCAGCTTTTCCTCCTCGCCCGTCACTGAGTTGACCAGCGGTCTGCCCCGGGCGACCCTGAGCCCGGCTTCGATGGCGGCAGAAACGGAGGAGTCGATCGAGAGTGGCACATCGACCAGATCCTGCACGATCTCCAGGGTTTGAACGAGAAGCCCGGGCTCGGTCGCGTTGGGGTCTACCGCCGTTACTCCGGCGTTGACGTCTAGCATGGTTGCGCCGGCTGCGACTTGCGCCAGCGCGTCCTGCTTCACCGTCTCGAAATTGCCGGCAACCATCTCGGCTGCGAGCTTCTTGCGCCCGGTTGGGTTGATGCGCTCTCCGATCACGCAGAAGGGCTGATCAAAGCCGATCACGACTTCCCGGGTTGCAGAGGCGACGATGGTGCGGGTCATTCAGAATCCTCCTGGAGGCATGGTGTGAGCCCATGCTGCTGATCGATGGTCTTGACTGGCATTCTCATTCGCTGGATGTCGCGCTTGCGTCCCTCACCATGTCGACGGGCTTCTCGCTCGGGTCGTCATGCAGAATGTGGTCGAGCCGCTCGGCGACCAGTGCATCGTCGAGGCCGGGTTCGCGCTTCCATGGCTTGCGCCCTTTCAGGACGCCGGATTCGTGGACGATCTCGGCCACGAATTCCTCCTGCCGGTAGGCCATGACATGAATGCCGGACACACCCTCGATCTCCTTCACCTCGTTGATGATGTCGATACACAGGCGTTTGCCTTCTTCTTTCTGCTTGTCGGCGCCTTCAAGCCGTGTGATCACCGCATCGGGAATGTGGACACCCGGCACGTTCGAGCGGATCCAGCGGGCGGTTTTTGCCGAAGCGAGCGGACCGACGCCAACCAGTATGAAGCATTTTTCGTCGAGCCCCATATCGCGCACCCGCTTCATGTATTCCTTCAGCATTGGCACATCATAGCAATACTGACTCTGCACGAACTGCGCGCCGGCCGCTATCTTCTTGGCGAGCCGGTGGGGGCGGAAGTCGAAAGGCGGGGCAAAGGGATTGATGGCCGCGCCGAGAAAAACGGCAGGCGGTGTGGTGAGTCTGCGTCCGGAGAGAAACTTTTCCTCGTCGCGCATGGTCCGCACGGTTTCCAGAAGCGACATGCAGTCGAGGTCGAAAACGGGCTTTGCCCCCGGCTGGTCGCCGGCCTGCACGCCGTCGCCCGTCAGGCACATGATGTTGCCCACACCCATGGCTGCCGCACCCAGCACGTCGCCCTGAATGGCGATGCGGTTCCGGTCGCGGCAGGCGATCTGCATGATCGTCGCGTACCCCATGCGCGTCAGCAGCGCGCAGATGCCCATTGAGGACATGTGGCAATTGGCGCCGGAAGCATCCACGGCGTTGATGCCGTCCACCCAGCCGTCGAAGATTGCCGCCCGCTCGTAGACGTCCTGCGCGTTGGCGCTGTCGGGCGGGTTGAGTTCAGCCGTCACCGCGAATTCGCCACGTCGCAGCACGCGTTCCAGCCGGCCGCGCGAGAAATGGCCGGGCAGGGGCTCCAGCGGCAGGTCGACGCCGTCCGGGTTCTCGTCGATCTGCGGCGGTCGCCTCGTCATGCGGTGCTGCTCCGGAGATTTTCGCGTTCACGCGCCGCCTGCGCCGTTACCCTGAGCCAGGCGGAGCTTTCTCTCAACGACTGGTCGACGGGCTTCTGGACATCAAGGATCGCCTGCCGGTTCCGCATGGTCTGCGCACCCTCCCAGGCTTTCACCCAGACGCAGGGCATGTCCGGTTCCACCTCGCAGTTACCGTCGGCGCGCACGCCCCCGCAGGGGCCGTTGCGCAGCTGTTTGGGGCAGTTCATGGGGCACGACATGCCGGTGGAGGAGAGGATGCACTGGCCGCACATGCGGCAATCGAACATCAACCCTTTCACGTGGCGTTCAACGAATTTGACCGGCTTTTCCGCCCGCGCATAGCCAACGGCGCTCCAGAACGGGTGCAGCGCCAGGAAAAGGCTTGAGAACCGGGCATACACCCATTCGAGCAACCGGGCATGGCGTACCGACCAGCGCCGCATCGTGTAGCGCCGCTGGACCCGTCGCTGGGGCGAGACGTCAGCCGGCCTGTAGGCAAGCGTCTCGCGTGCCTTCTTGACGAGGGTCGCCTGGGTGACTGTCGTGGTCTTTCCGGTGCTATCCGTCGTCATGGCCACCCGCCTTGACGAGCGCCAGAAGGCGCTCTCTGTGATAGTCGCGCTCAATCGCTTCCAGGGCCTGGTCCGCTTCAGCTTCCAGATCGTCGCTGACGGAGACGGGTTCGCCGCGCCGCCATTCAGCGAGATAGGCGTCTGTGTCACGCGCGCCAACGCGCATGGCGCACATGTCGATGGCTTCGGTGAAGCGCAGTGGCAGTTCGCGCTTGGCGGTCTGCCGCCCCTTTCTGACAATCACCTGAGCCGGGATGTCGCGCCAGTATACAATGATCAGCTGAGCCATAAGCGCCTGTTCCTTCCTCGATTTTCAGAATTGCCGCATTGCCGCGCGCCCGCTTGCTGCAAGGCGACGCGCGTGCATTCAAATGCGACGTGTCCGAGGAGGAACGGGACGTCAGTGCATGACGGCGCCGGCCATCATGCTGGCGCCGATCACGACGCCGGCAATCACCAAGAGAGAGAGCACGCCGCAGGCGACGGCGATGCCGAGCAACACACCGTCGCGCTCGGAAAGAGCGAGCCCCACCAGCGCGCAGGAAAAGGCTGGAAACCAGTTGCCGAGCGGAATGGGAAGTGTCACGGCAATCGAAAGGATCAGCGCGGCCAGTCCGATAACCCTGTCTGCGTGATCGCGCGCAAATGGCCAGTAGCGCGGCTTGATGAGCCGCTCCAGCCAGATAAGGCGCGGAATGAGCCGTTCGCTCATGTGACGGAACTTGTCCGCGCCGATCGCCTTGTTGAGCAGGAATTGCGGCAGCCATACGGTGCGGTTGCCCATCACCATCTGCAGCGCGACCAGCACCAGCGGGGGGCCGAGGACGAGCGTGCTGCCGGGCGGGAAGGGCAGGAGGTTCAGGCTGGCAAAAAAGACCAGAAGGGTGGCAAAGCTGCGATCGCCGAGCGCCTGGCGGATTTCGCCGATGGTGACCCTGTCTTCAGCATGTTTTGCCAGGTCGCGGAAAATCCGCGAGAGCCGGCGCGGCGGCAGGTGAGCCGGCGGTGCGCCCAACACCGTATCCAAGTCCGTTCCCTCCGCCTTCATTGCACTCATTCTTGCCAGCCATTCGAATCTCGACCGGGATGGCGTACAGTTTTGTCTGGATGCCGTTAAGCCTTCATGACAGAAGCCGCAAGCATCCCGCGGCGCTGCGAAACTCATGGAGCGCGCCGGAATTCCAGAATATCGAGCATGGATTCCCGATCCGGTGCGGGGAATTCCATGCGCCAGCCCTCGTCTTCGCCGCGAAAAACGTAGGCCACCTGATCGCTATCGCGGCCGGAGCCATAGCGAGGCGGCCGGTCGCCCTTCACGAAATAACTGCCGAGATAGATCAGCCGCGAATCGCCGTCTGTGAAGAAACGTCCTCTGGTCCGCTGCGATCCGGTCAGTTTTTCAAGGATCCAGCCCGCTCCGTCATCGCTGATCTGGCAACGAAACCAGTCATAGACCACTAGCGGTGCGAGCCCACCGGTCTTTATGGTGCGGCATTGCCACTTGCCCGAAAGGTCGAAATCCGTAAAGGAGTGTTCCGGTCGCTGATCGATCTCATCTAGCAGCGCGACATCGGCTGACGCTCCGCCGGTTCTGGCCTGCCTGAAGGCCTCGGCGCGCATGCGCTCATAGGCATCGAGACGCGCGGCGTCACGGTAGGTAATGTCCTGCATCACCGTGTCCTTTCCGAAACCGGCCCGCTCCATGTCGAGCTTCTCCTGAACCAGCGATTGCGCGTTTGCCGGAACGGTGATCAGGGCAAACGTGAAAATGGGCAGGAGAATGCGGTGCATGGAAAATCTCCAGAAAATCGGCATGAATATGCTTCCGGGATGCACCGCCAATGTAACCATTTCATGGCGTTCGCAGAGGGATCAGACGCCCCGTGCCGCGGTCAGCAGCGCGTTTGTCAGGTCGCCATAGCCGGTTTGCCGTTTTTCATACGCAAGACCGAGAAGCCTTGCCGCATCCTGCGCGACGCGCTCCAGCTGCGGGTCGTCCGTTTGCGCCAGATAAACGAGCTTTTGATAGTTGCCGAAGAAATCCTGGATAAGCTCAGGGTGTCGGTCGAGGCCGAGCGGTTTCATGAAAAATGCGTCGAACTGACGGCACAGGAAATCCGTCATGTAGAAGGAGAGCATGTCGTCTTCGGCAATCTCTTCAAACGCGGAGAGCCCCTGATAGAAAGCGAAGCAGTGCGGCCCGTCGATGCGTGCCACGCCGTGCTTTTCGCAGATGCGGTCGAGCGCTCCACCGGTTCCACAATCCGCATAGCCAACGAAGATGTGGCGATAGCCTTCTGCGCGCGCCTTCGTAATCGCGGCATCCATGGACGGCGCGATGCGGTCGGGCCGATAGTGGAATTCAGCCGGCAGGCAGGTGAGTTCCAGATGCGTGAAGCCGAGCGTCTCGCGCACCGCCAGAATTTCGCGCGCGATCATGCCGCAGGCGATCACGAGAACTTTCTCGGGCCCGAGAACTTTTTCCGGTTTCGTGCGTTCCTGCATGGTAACGGTCCCGTTTGTGCGGGCGGACTATCCTAGATCGTCGTGAGTCCATCCGGACGACGATCTAGACCATTGATAACGTATTGGACCAAGAACCGGATTCCACTTTTCGGTCCGATGCCCTAGAGGGAGACAAACCATGAAACTGTCCGTTCTTTCCCGTCTCGCAATCCTCATTCTCGTGTCTGGGTCGTTTGCGGGTTGCGCCAACACGATCCGCGGTGTCGGCAAGGATGCCGCAAATGCGGTCGATGCGACACAGAGCGCCGGGCGCGACATTTCGCAGTCCACTTATTGAACTGTATGGCGCATCCGGTGATGGGAAGGGATCAGGCGCCGGCCGTCACATTGTGCCTGCGCTTGATCAGTTCCTTAGCGGTTTCAACCGTCACCGCCGCGTCGCGGCAATAGGCGTCGGCTCCCACCGCTTTGCCAAACTCCTCGTTGAGCGGCGCACCGCCGACGAGGACAATATAGTCCTCCCGAATACCCTTTTCCTTCATCGTGTCGATCACAACTTTCATATAGGGCATGGTCGTCGTCAGGAGTGCCGACATGCCGATAATGTCGGGCTGGTGCTCCTCTATCGCATCCAGGTAGTTTTCGACCGGATTGTTGATGCCGATGTCGATCACGTCGAAACCGGCACCCTCCATCATCATGCCGACCAGATTCTTGCCGATGTCGTGAATGTCGCCCTTTACGGTGCCAATCACCATCTTGCCCTGTTTGGGGGCGCCGGTTTCGGCCAGAAGCGGCCGCAGGATCGCCATGCCGGCCTTCATGGCATTGGCGGACAGGAGGACTTCCGGCACGAACAGGATGCCGTCGCGAAAATCCTCGCCGACAATCCGCATGCCTTCGACCAGGGCGTCGGTCAGCACCTCGTAAGGCTGCCAGCCGCGGCCCAGCAGAATGTGCGTGCCTTCCTCGATTTCCTCTTTGAGCCCGTCATAAAGATCGTCATGCATCTGCTGCACGAGTTCGTCGTCGGGAAGCTCCGAGAGGATGATTTCGTCGTCGGACATGCTCTGGCTCCTGCTGCTCACGTCGCGCGGGCAGGGCACCCCGAACCGCGCTCATGGTTGGCCGCAAACAAGCGGTATCACCAGAATAAGGCGCGAAGTCGCTGAATACATAGCTGATTTGCGACTCACGACGCCAGGAAAGCGACGGCGCAGGGCGGCGGCGGCTCGCTGGAGTGTATGGCACTTTGTTTTGCATTTTTGGTTGTATTATTTTGTGGTTTAAATCTTAAGTGGTTGATTAGCAATATATTAAGAGGACCGCGCTTTGATAAGGCCTGTAAGAGGGGGCTTGTCTGCTTGTCCGTGAGGAGCAGGGTCATGTTCAGAACCTCCCTATCTGCATTGTTGCTTACCACCATTTTCACCGTACCTGCCGCCGCCGTTACCGATACTGTGATTTTTAACGGCAACGTCATATCGACGTGCCTAATAACAGTAGGAACGCCGGGCGTGCTTGATACAAATGGCACCCTCAACGTCCTTTCATCGACCGAAGCTGCCGGCGTTTCAGGTACGGCGACCATTTTGACCACTGGAACAGGTTACAACATGTCGACCACGACGCCTGCGGCATTCCTCGTCGCACCGGCGGGTGGGGACGATGATGTGACCTTTTCCTCAAGCTACAGCGCCTCCGGTGTCACCTCGCTTCTTGATGTGGTCGGCACGGTGACCTCCCCGCTTGGGCTTGGGTTGACGAATGTCGATGTGGATCTGAGCGCTACAAAATCGGCCGGTGTTTTCCCTGCCGGCAACTACACCGCTGAAGTCACACTGACCTGTGAATAGCTCCATCTTGAAACACGTCCTTCTGGCCGCGTTTATCGCGGCCGGCTGCGGCAACGGCGTTGCGCAATCCATGACGCCGATGCGGGGGAAGATATCGAGCTTTGGCGACACGTTTACTGTGCGGGTTTTTCCCTACAATCCCTATCCGCACAAAATTCGAATGGCGGTGAAAGCCTATGATCAGGATTTTCGACCGATCGAAGCACACGTTTTTCCTTCGGAAACAATGGTCGGGAGCAGAACTTCCCGCTCGGTCCTGGTTTCGGTGGGGTTCAACAACAAAAAGGTCAGGCGTGTCAGGATCTGCGCTGAAAGCATCCCGTTTCCTGGCCGCGGCACAAATATTAAGGCTCAAGTATGCGGACGTTTCATAGCTTATCGTATCGATTGATGGGGGCCTGTACGTTCTTCTTCCTGAGCGTGTCCATCGTCTATGGCGACAGTGACCGGTATGTCATCAACCAGAACCAGACTGGCGTGACGCTGCCCGGGGTCGTCATGCCGAACGGGTTTGACGAAATCAGGGCTGCAGACGGAACCACCTGCCGTGCATCCATGGCGAATTCCGGAGCCTATCTGGACTCTGGCGTCATTGGAGACAACAGTTCGCAGCGCATTTCTGCTTACGGGCGTCTGGTGGTGCCTCTGGGGCGAAAACCAACACGACTGGATTGCGACAAACTCTATCAACTGGAGTTGAAACGCCTGGAACTCGAGGTTGAGCTCATGCGGCAGGGGCTCGATCCGCGAATGCGGTCAAACCCCGAAGGGAACTGGGCAAGTGATGCCTCGTGGACAAACAAGGGCAGGCGGTGAGTGCGCCTGTTATTTGCAATAACTGTTTGTAATAGGTATCTCTTTTTTGTTGACGGAGGATTCTCGAGCACCTACATGGCGCCCTGATTTTCAACCCAGGGTTTTGTTATGAAGTATATCTACTCTTGTGTTTTGTTGCTGCTTGGTACGAGCGCGTCCCTTGCAGCCCAGTCAGATCTTCCTTTTCGTGCCAATCTGGAGGAGAGCTGCACCATCGAGATCCGGTCAGACGGCGTGCTCGTGCGGGATGGCCTGGATGTTCTGGATTCAGAAGCTGCTGGTGGTAGTGCTGGTGCTGCTACAGTTTACACGACAGGTGCGGGGTTTGAGGCGTCGCTCAAAGCGCCGGAGGCTTTCGCAAGAGCACCGAGCGGCACGGGCGCCGTCACGTTCAGGGCCACCTACAGCTCGACGGGTGCCACGAGCACGGCAAAGGTGCCGGGGTCGACAACAACACCTCTGGGGGTTGGTGCGAGCAACCTTTCGGTCGATCTGCGCGCAGTCGCGGACAATGCGATCTTTCAAAAAGGTGCATATGAAGCCTTTGTCACAGTGACCTGTGAGTAGGTGCACGATGCATAAACTGACACTGGCGGCCCTGATCGCCGTCTGTGCTGCAACAACTCCAGCATCGTCGCAATCCATGTCGCCGATGCGGGGGGTCGTTCGCAGTTTCACCGACAGTTTTGCTGTGCGGGTTCAGCCACGAAATCCATACAAGCACCGCATAGGCGTGACTGTTCGCGCTTATGACGCGGATTTCAGGCCGATTGAGGCAAGCATATCGCCATCGGACTTCTCGCTCGGTGCTGGCGCCTCCCGGTCAGTGCTGGTCGTCCTCAGTTTTGATGGAGCGCGTGAGCGACGGGTGCGCATCTGCACCGAGAGTGCTCCCTTTCCTGGCAAGGGCGTTGGCATGAGAGCCCAGATCTGCGGAAAATTCATCGCGTATCGCTTGTGATCGACGTGCTGCCATCGGTTGTTCGTGCAAAGGAATGCGATGGCAGGAGGCCAAGATGGTCTCGCTACCTGCCTCACCATCGCGCCAGTTGCGACACCATCTGCCGCTTGCGGAACGGAGGTTGTTGCTGCAAACGCTAGGGTCATTGTGAGGCTTGCTTTATGACCCTAGCGTGGAGTTTGCGCGATGACGATGATGGCCGGTGACGATGAAACGCAGGATCGGCCGCGCCGGGGACGTTCCGGACGCAGCGAGCGGGGCGGAGCCGCAGCCCGCAGGGCGGCGCGCGCAGGTGCAGGACCGGGACAGCAACTGACCTATATCCGCCGTGCGCTCAAACCGTACGAGGTGCTCGACGAGGAGGCGCTGGCGCTCGTCGAGGCGAATGCCGATACGGTTCTTGAAGAGATCGGCATTGAGTTCCGTGACGACCCGGAAGCTCTCGCTCTGTGGAAAGAGGCGGGTGCCGACGTGCGCGGCGACCGGGTGCACTTTCCCAAGGGACTGTGCCGCCAGCTTCTGAAAACTGCACCTTCGGTTTTTACCCAGCATGCGCGCAATCCCGAGCGCTCGGTCGAGATTGGCGGCAACGCCACTATCTTTGCGCCGGTTTATGGTCCACCCTTCGTGCGCGACCTCGAAGGTACGCGCCGCTATGCGACGATTGAGGATTTTCGCAATTTCGTGAAGCTCGCCTATATGGCGCCGTCCATTCATCACTCGGGCGGCACCGTCTGCGAGCCGGTGGATGTGCCGGTCAACAAACGCCATCTCGACATGGTGTTCTCGCATATGCGCTATTCCGACAAACCCTTCATGGGCTCCGTCACGGCGCCCGACCGTGCCGAAGACACGGTGGCGATGGCGAAGATCCTTTTCGGCGAGGATTTCGTCGACCAGCACACGGTGGTCATCAACCTGATCAACGCCAACTCGCCCATGGTTTTCGACGAAACCATGCTGGGCGCCGCAAAGGTCTATGCACGCGCCAACCAGGCCTGCATTGTCACGCCCTTCATTCTGGCCGGGGCGATGAGCCCGGTGACGGTCATCGGGACGCTGACGCAGGTTCTGGCCGAAGTCATGGCCGGCGCGGCGTTCACACAATTGGTGCGACCGGGGGCGCCTGTTCTCTTCGGCACGTTTGCATCTTCCATTTCCATGCAGTCGGGTGCCCCGACCTTCGGCACGCCTGAACCGTCGCTCGTTTCCTACGGAGCAGCGCAGCTTGCCAGGCGTCTGGGGCTTCCGTTCCGCACGGGCGGATCGCTGACGGGATCGAAAATTCCGGATGCCCAGGCCGCCTATGAGAGCGCCAATACGCTGAATTCGACGGTGCTTGCCGGTACCAATTTCGTGCTCCACGCGGCCGGGTGGCTCGAAGGCGGTCTGGTGTCTTCCTACGAAAAATTCATGATGGATATCGACCAGCTCGGCATGCAGCAGCGCATGTGCGAGCCGCTGGACGTTTCGGAAAACGGGCAGGCGATGGACGCGATCCGCGAAGTGGGGCCGGGGAGCCATTATCTCGGCTGTGCTCACACGCAGGCCAACTTTCAGACGGCGTTCTACCGTTCGTCCATTGCCGATAACAATTCGTTTGAGCAATGGGCGGCGGAAGGCGAGAAGACGGCGGCGCAACGCGCCAACCAGCTCGCCCGCAGCTGGCTCGAGACCTACCAGGCACCCCCGCTCGATCCGGGGATCGAAGAGGGGCTTCTGGACTTCATCGCAAAACGCAAGGAATCGATGCCCGATGCCTTCGCCTGAGCTCAGCCTGCCGGAAAGGCCCGAAGCCTGCGGCCGTCGACGGTCTGCAGGATCAGCGCGCCCTCAGGGGTCGTGGCGTAGAATTTGAGATCGGGCAGGATGGACAGGAATTTCTGCTCCTGGTTCATCAGCGCTTCTGCACAGGCCATTTCAGTCGACATGGCGTGTCCGACCGTCAGTCTGCCGTTGTTTTCGGTCCAGCCTGCCGAATAGCTGTTGCAGGATGCGCGGCCGTCGACCCGGCCATCCTCGCCAAAGGTCAGCGTCATACGCGAATTGTCGATGATGCCGCCGCCATTAATGTCTTCCACCACCCATTCCGTGCCGGTGATTTCCTCCATGGCAACCGGGACCAGACGCGATGTGCTCCCAGATGGCTTCAGGAGAAGGGCACCAAGGGTGATGTCCGGCTCTTCCGGATCGATCACAACTGCTTCGGATGTCCAGCGCTGTTTGCGCCCGTCGTGGATGCCACCATAGAGATGGTAGGTCTCTCCCGGCTTCAGGCTTGAGCCGTCGACGGCCAGGCTGAAGGGGACCGGAACCTGTTTGCCGTTGAGCGTGATCTTCTGTTCGGCAATGGGAGGGGCATCTTCGGAGGCCCGCGCATTGCGCAGCTCGAGCGTTGCGACACTGTCTGGCGGCAGCGCGATGCGCACGAGATAGATGAGCTCGCCTGAAATTTTATGCATGTCCTTCTCCGGCTCCTGGGCGAGTGCTGCCGTGCCCGACACAGAAGCGGTCATCAAAATGATGCTGAGGAAAAAAGTACGGCGATGCATGAATGTTGTTGTCCCGATTCTGGTTGTCTCGTCCGGAAAATGCGGACTCTGGTTGTGCTTCTGACATCACTTTGTGGCGTGATTGCGTGGCGGGCGAGACTTCTGCCCGATGGTCGCTTGCGTGTCGTGGCAGGCGGCCTATGATGTGATCGATGGCGCGTTCGCGCCTGTTTTCAGCACCCGGAGAGTTTTGATGGAAAAGCGCCGTCTTGGACGCAGCGATCTCTTTGTCTCGCAGATTTGCCTCGGCACGATGACTTTTGGCGAACAGAACACCGAGGCGGAAGGCCACCAGCAGATGGACCGCGCGGTTGAGCGCGGCGTCAACTTTCTCGACATGGCCGAGCTTTATCCAATCCCGCCCAAGGCCGAGACGCAGGGACGAACGGAGCGTTGCGTCGGAACCTGGATGAAAGCGCGTGGCAATCGCGACCAGGTGATCGTCGCTTCCAAGGTGATTGGCCGCACTGCCAATGAGTGGTTTCGGGGCGGCAGGCCTTCGAAGCTCGTGCGTGCCGACATCATGGACGCGATCGACAAGTCGCTCTCGCGGCTGCAGACGGACTATATCGACCTCTACCAGATCCATTGGCCGGACCGCGAAAACCCGTTCGGTTCCAACCCGACGCGTGTGACGGCGCTGTCGGAGCCGCTTGCCGACGAAACGCCGATCGCTGAAACGCTCGCCGTGTTTGACGATCTGGTGAAGGCCGGGAAGATCCGCCATTTCGGTCTTTCCAACGAGAGCTCCTGGGGCGTGATGCGTTACATCGCGGAGGCCTACAGAGGCGTGGGGCCGCGGGTGGTCTCGCTGCAAAATGCCTACAATCTCATGAACCGGACCTATGAGGTGAACCTGGCTGAAACCTGCCAGCGCGAGGAGGTGGGCCTGCTTGCCTATTCGCCGCTGGCGCAGGGGTATCTGACGGGGAAATATGATGATGGGGCGTTGCCCGAGGGCTCGCGGAAGGTGCTGTTCGACCGTCTTCAGCGTTACGAGAAGCCCGGCGGGCCGGAGGCTGCGAAGGCCTATAACACCATGGCGCGGGAGTTCGGGCTGACGCCTGCCGCCTTCGCGCACGCGTTTGTCAATTCGCGGCCATTCATGACCTCAAACATCATTGGCGCGACCACGATGGCGCAGCTCGAAGAGGCACTCGGCGCGCTCGATGTGTGCTGGACAGACGAGATGCAAACGGCGGTCGACGATCTGCACCAGCGGATCGGCAATCCGAGCCCCTGAGGACAGCCCCGGGCGGTGCCTGTCTTCTGGCATCGCCCCGCAAGGCGTCCTGGAAAAATTCATTCCCCTGTCGGATCGGCGTGACATTGTACGTCCTGGGAGCATCGCAATGACGGTGCGTCGCAGCGACGGCCGATTTGATGGGAGATCGCAATGTTCAAAAATGCCTTTGCTGCCGCTTGTGCGGCTCTGATCCTGGCGGTATCCGCCACCGTGCCTGCGCGTGCTGAAACCGGGGCTTCCAAACAGGTGAAGAGCGGTGAATTGGAAGCCGGCGGCATAAAATATCACTACCAGATACACGGGAAGGGCGAACCGCTTCTTCTGATGCATGGCGGGCTTGGCCTGATCGAGATGTTCGGGCCGGTGCTCACAATGCTTGCGGCCGAGCGCGAAGTTATCGCCATCGACATGCAGGGGCACGGGCGCACCGAACTCGGCGACCGCCCGATCAGCCTTGAAGCGATGGGGGATGACGTGGCGGCGATCCTTGACCAACTGGGCTACGACCAGGTGGATGCCATGGGCTATTCGATGGGGGGCGGGGTGGTTCTGCGTCTCGCCATACAGCATCCCGAAAAGGTGCGGCGGATGGCGCTGGTTTCGGCGGGCTTTGCCCAGGACGGGTTCTATCCAGAAATGCTGCCGATGCAGGCGCAGGTCGGAGCGGGCATGGCCGAGATGATGAAGGACACGCCCATGTATCAGTCCTATGCGGCGGTGGCGCCCGATCCCTCGCGGTTTCCCGAACTGCTCGACCGGATGGGCGCTTTTATGCGCAAGCCGTATAACTTCGCCGAAGATGTGAAGACGCTGGAAATGCCGGTGATGCTGGTGTTTGGCGATTCCGACATGTACCGGCCCGAGCACATTGTGGAGTTTTACAAACTGCTCGGAGGCGGGCTGAAGGATGCGGGGTGGCAGCGCGAGAACATGTCTCAGAACCGCCTGGCGATCCTGCCGAACCTCACGCATTACGACATCGGCGTGTCGCCGAGACTGGCCGAGACGGTGTTGCCGTTTCTCAACGACAGCCAGGTCAATGCACCGTGGACGGCGGATGATCTGACCCGCAAGTAGGCTGCGGTATCCATCAACGGGCCCTTGCCGCGCGAGCGTGCGGCAAGGGCTTTTTTCATGGCGCTGGCTCAGACCATGCCGGGCTGTGGCTGGCCGCCGCCCAGCACCACCATGCGGGCGCCACGCGGAACGCGCTTGTAAAGGTCCATGATGTCGTGGTTGAGCAGGCGGATACAGCCAGAGGAAACCGATCTGCCGATGGACCACGGCTCGGTTGTGCCATGGATGCGGTAGAGCGTGTCCCTGCCATCCTTGTAGAGGTATAGCGCGCGCGCACCGAGCGGATTGGTGAGGCCGCCCTGCATGCCGGCTGCGAGCGGGCGATAGCGCTCGGGCTCGCGGTTGATCATGGCCAGGGTCGGTGCCCAGTTTGGCCATTCTGCCTTGCGGCCGATCACGCCATCGCCCTGATATTCCAGCCCCGCCTTGGCGACACCAATGCCATAGCGCATGGCCTTGCCGTTCTCCATGACGAGGTAGAGGAAGCGGTTTTCCGGATCGACAACGATGGTGCCGACCGGTTCGCTGGTCGGGTAGTCGACCATCTGGCGCAGGTACTGGCTATCCATCTTGGTGACATCGACCGCCGGAATGACGATGCCGTTGTCCTCGATTTCGCTGTACATGTCCTGATAGTAGGACAGCATCGGACCGGGGACGTCCGCCGAGGGGATGGGGCTGCTGCCCGTGGTGGTGCAGGCGGCAGCGAACGCGGGCAGAAGCAACAGCAGGGCGAGCCGCGCGGCGCGAGGGGCTGCGCGTGCAACAGTGGTGTGGAACAAGGAAACTCTCCTTACGTGTGGAATTCCGGTCTTCATATGATGCGGGTCGCCTCTTCGGCGCGGGCGCGCGGAAGCGTTGAGCGGCGCTTGCCATGCGGTTCTCGACAAAATGTGGCAAAGAACGGACGCTGTGCCCGAATGTCGCGCGAATTTTGCCGGTCGTTCGCATTCGTGCCGCGCAGTGCGGTATTTTTCCCACAGTGACGCAGGGGAAAGCCGCCTTCACCTGCATGCCGGAAAGGCTTTTCGCGGGAGCGGGGCGGGTGTATCCTAAGGATCTGAATGACCAGCAGGCAGCCGCCGGGCGCGACCCTGGCGCGGCGCTGGCTCCCGCGAGCGGCGGAATGCCGCCCTTGCCCGCATTCCCAGTCCCGCGCCCCTTGCACCGGTTGGCCGCCAGGTCGACGGTCGGATCGGGCTGGGCCGCGATATCCTGTCGTATCAGCCACCGGCCGAGAGGCAGGGAAGGAACAGGACCATGGGTATCGCGATGACGATGCATGAATTTCTCGAAGACAGCCACGTGCGCTACGATGTTGCGAAACATAATCGCACGGGCAGTTCCGCCATGACGGCGCGTGTGAGCCACATTCCGGGCCGCGAAATGGCCAAGGGTGTGGTGCTCAAATGGGACGACAGCTATCTCCTGGCAGTCGTGCCCGCCTCGCGGCAGGTGGACCTTGGCAAAGTGGGAGCGATCGTCGGCGACAAGGTCGTTCTGGCGAGCGAGGAGGAGACAGCGGCGCTGTTTCCCGATTGCGAGGAGGGGGCGGTGCCTGTGTTCGGAGCGCCCTACCGCATCGCCTGCATGATCGACGATGAACTCGATACGGACGAAGACGTCTATTTCGAGGGCGGCGATCACCGCACGCTGGTGCATGTCTCCGCAAAGGGCTTCGAGCAGTTGATGTATGGCATGCCAAGGGCGCAGATCAGCCGCTAATGCATGTCGCTTTCAAATGAATTCATTTGAAAGACAACGAACATGCATCATTTGAAAGTGTTACAGCGTCCTTTGCGCGTCTTATAAGACGCGCGGCGCTGTAGCAGACGCATGTGATCGTTCCCGCGCGTGAAACCGGGCTTTGACAGGAAGACGGGCGGCTGAAGCGACGCTCACTGGGTATTGTTTGTGCGACCCTTCAGCCGCCCGCCCGGCTCTTGACAACCTCCGGCGGGGATCGCCCCGGAACCGGGCGCGCCGGCTTCACCCCAAAAGGTGAGCCGTTGCACCAGACCGTGCATGCGCACGGCCCTTTGCCGAACCAGCCGCCACGGGCACCGGAAGCACACGTTATGCCGCCGGCCGGGCACCGTCCCATCCCCGCGAGATCACCGTCGCGACCTGCGTTCCCACGAGATGGGCAGGAGAAGGATAGGGCAGGTTTGAAGAGCGGGGAAAAAATGTCCGCAAAATAATGCATTGCACCGGAACTGCGGGACGTGCGGTGACGGATGACCGAAGGTTTATCCCCGCAGCGTGGTTAACAGGTTGATTCAAACTTTATTGGTAAGTTTACGGTATTGCTGGGCATTCCCCGGTGAAATGGGCGCCGGGTTTCCAAATTCCTCGAACCCTTGCAGATCGTATATGCGTATTCCTGCGTTCCTTCGACCTGTTGTTCTCACACTCGCTCTGGCCGGCTGTACGGGCGGTGCGAGCATCGATACTGCACTCAGAATCGATCCGCCTTCGCGCGAAGTTACCAGTTCCATCGTGAGGCCGGATGCCAGCGTGCCAGGGGCGGCGACTGCAGAAGTAGAGACTGACCATATGAGCGATGCAGGGATGACGGCCATTGCCGAACCCGATCGCGTTTCCGCGCCGGCGCTTGAACAGGTGGCGATGATCACACCGCCGAAACCGACACTGCGCCCGAAAACCGCAGCACAAGGCACGGTCTACCGCAGCCGGTTCGGCGATGCGCATCCCATCAATTTCGGCAAGGTGACGCCCAAGCATCACGCGGTGCACGGCGTTGACGTTTCGCGCTGGCAGGGCGACATCGACTGGGTGAAGCTGCGTGAGCGTGGTGCGAATTTCGCCTATATCAAGGCGACGGACGGCGTCGATCACATCGATCCGATGTTCAAGACGAACTGGAAGGGGGCGGCGGATGCCGGCATTCGCCGCGGTGCCTATCACTTCTTCTTCTGGTGCCGGAGGGCATCCGACCAGGCCGAGTGGTTCATCCGCAATGTGCCGAAAGTGAAGGGCGCACTGCCGCCGGTTCTGGATGTGGAGTGGAACCACCAGTCGAGCTGCAAGTGGAAACCGTCGCGTGCGGAAGTTCTGGAGAAGATGCAGGTCTTTCTCGACCGGCTGGAGCGCCATTATGGCCAGCGGCCGATCATCTACACCGCGCCGGATTTCTACGAGGACAATCTGAAGGGCGCCTTCCCGAACCATCCGTTCTGGCTGCGCGCCGTGGCCGAGCATCCCTCGAAGGTCTATCCGGGCCGTGACTGGGTGTTCTGGCAATACTCAGGATCTGGCCTGAGTCAGGGAGTGAACGGAAAGATCGACCTGAACGTCTTCCACGGCAATGAAAGCGCCTGGTGGCGCTGGGTCGGCAAGGTGGCGGGCTGACCGCCGAAAAAAGATGATTGCATTTTTGGGGGGCTTCACGCCCCCCGTTCATTTGCTGAGCTATTGTATTGCGCAATTCCGGACGCAAAACCGGTTCCCACTTTTGCTGGAATTGCTTTAGCCACGGGCCTCGGCAATGGCGGCAACAATGTCGTTGCGGCGCATCGCGCCATACTGGATCTTGGTGTTGAAGAGGAATGCCGGCGTTCCGTTGAAGCCGAAAGCATTAGCCTGCTCCATATTGCGGGAGAGAATCCCTTCAATGCGTTGGCGGTCCTTCTTGAAGTTCGACAGGAGTTTTTCCGGATCATGGCCGGCGGCGGAAAGGGTCTCGTCGACCTCGTCCTTCGTCAATCGTCCGGGTGTGGCCATCAGCGCGTTGTGGACGGCTTCATAGTCCGGGCCGGCGGCGAGGACGAGGCTTGCCGCATGGACGGACGGGCCGCCGAAAATGGGCCAGTCCTTCATCACCAGCCGCACATTGCCGTCTTCACGCACCACGTCGAGCAGGTCCGGGTGGCCGCGTTTGCAATAGGGGCACTGGTAGTCGAAGAACTCGGCGATGGTGACGTCGCCATCCGGATTGCCGATGACCGGGATTTCCGTGTCGAACAGAACCTCTTCGACGGTTGGGTAAAGCTGGGCGCGGGCCGGACCGGCGGCGGTGACGAGCGTCGCTGCGCCGGCGACGAGCAGGGTACGGCGGTTCATCATGGCCTTGTGTCTCCTGATGGGCTGATGCTGGTTCTGAGGTTCTCGATCTTCTCGACGAGCACCTCGCGTGAGATTTCGCCCAGATGCGCGTGTTGCAGGACGCCGTCGGCGTCGATGAACAGCGTGGCGGGCAGTCCGGGCGCGCTGTAGAAGCGCGACAGGTCGCTGAACTGGTCGACAAGTATCGTGTCGAGCGAGAGGCCGGAGGCGGCGAGATAGCGCTGGATGGCCGTGCGGCCTTCGCCCTGATTGGCGAAGACGAAGGTGACATCGTCCGTGGAAGCGGCGATGTCGGCCATCATGGGCATTTCGCGCCGGCAGGGCGGGCACCATGTGGCCCACAGATTGACCACCTGCGGCGTGCCCTTGTGCTCTTCGAGGCGGTAGCCATTGCCTTCGAGCGTTTCAAAGGCCTGATCCGGGACGGCGAGGGGGTCGGTGCCGCCGGTGAGCTGCCATGTCGTGTTCCAGACGATGAGGGAGAGTGCCAGCGGCAGAAGCGCCCAGAGGCGCTGGCGGCCTGTGGGCAGCATGACGAGCAGGCTGACGATGACGGCGGCCGCGCCCGTTGGCCAGTAGAAGCCGCCCTGCCACACCGCGAAGATGCGCAGCGGGTCGGCCACAAAACTTTCCATGTTGATGAGCACATGGCCGAGGCGCGCGCCGATAATGCCGCCGAGAAACGCCCACCAGGACCAGGCGTTGAAGCGTTCGTCCACCTTGCGGGCCATGATGCCGGTGACGATGAGGAAGACGAAGATGGCGAGTACAACCGCAAGGCGGTCTGCCGCAAGGACGAGCGGCCCGAGAGATACGGCATTCATGATCAGAGCGCCCCTGCGGTTTTGGCCGAGCCGGTCAGGTTTTCCACCGTCACGGAGCCGACGAGGCGGGTGCCGGCGACCTCGCGGCCTGCGCTGTCGAAGAAGAGCATGGTGGGCGGGCCTGCCACTTCAAGGGCTTTCAACAGAGCTGCGTTCTCGTCATTGAAGTCCGACAGGTCGGCCTTGATGAGCTGGAAACCGTGGAGACTGTCGATCACGCCGGCATCCGGCAGGACCGAGCGCTCGATGACGCGGCAGGTGACGCACCAGTCGGCGGTGAAATAGACGAGGGTGGGCGCATCGCCGGCGCTGGCGAGCTGCGCCTTGAGCTCGGGGATCGAGCCGGTCTGCCCGAAGGCGAGTTCGCGGGCCGGGGCGGATGCCTCGCTGCGCTGGGCGATCTGGGCCAGCGGCTTGAGCGGATCGGTGCCACCGGACGCCGCGCCCAGCATCAGGATGATGCCGTAGATGAGCGACAGCGCGCCAACCGAACGGATGGCGGCAAGCGGCGTTGTTTCGGCGATCTTTGCGCTGAAGGCGAAGCTTGCAATGGCGATGAGAAGGGCGGACCAGAGCGCCAGATCGAGGCCGGCGGGGAGGAGAGGCGTTGCCGTCCAGATGGCGGTGGCCAGGAAGCCGAAGCCGAACACCCGCTTGACGCTTTCCATCCATGCGCCGGCGCGCGGCAGAGCCTTGCCGCCAAGCGTGCCCATGATGATGAGCGGGATGCCTTTGCCGATGCCAAGGCCGAAAAGGGCTGCTGCGCCCAGCGCCACATCGGCGGTCTGGGCGATGTAGAGGAGTGCCCCGGCGAGCGGAACTGTGACGCAGGGGCCGACAATGAGGGCGGATGAGAAGCCGAGAATGGCCGCCGAGCGGCGTGAGCCACCGACGCCGCCCGTGCGGTTTGCCACCCAGCTTGTCCATGCGGTGGGCAGTTGCAGTTCGAACAGGCCGAACATGGAAAGCGCCAGAACGGCGAAGAGCGCGGACAGAATGCCGATGGTGACGGGCGATTGCAGAACGAGCTGCAGGTTCTGTCCGGACCAGCCGGCGGCAGCGCCCAGAAACGCGAAGGCCGAGGCGAGCGCGATCACATAGATCGAGGAGAGCTCGAAGCCACGCCAGGCGGTGAGCCTGTCGCCCTCGCGCGCCAGCGCGCCGGCCATGATGGGATACATGGGAAAGACGCAAGGGGTGAAGGCGAGAAGCAGGCCGAAAAGCGGGAAGCTGACGAGAACGAGCAGAACGCCGCCTCGGCCGAGCAGCGACTGGATAAGTCCGTCATCTTCGGCAAGCGCGAAGCCGGTGTCTTCGCTGGCGGCGGGTGCTTCTTCTGTGACCCATTCCACGGGCGCTGCGGCCTGTGGGGCCGCGGGCGTGGTGACGGTGAGCGAAAGGGCGTTTACCTGCCGGTTTTCCGGTGCGTAGCAGATGCCGCCATCCTGACAGCCCTGAAAGGTGACGTCGAATGTGCCGAAGACCTGTTCGGCAAGATGTGCGCTCGCCGCATCGTAATAGACTTCGGAAAGGCCGAATGTGGGGTCGTCCTTGCGGATGCCGGGGCTGGTTTCGAGCGGCAGTTCCGCGCCATCCTGCGATGCGCCGATGTGATCGCGATAAAGGTAATAGCCTTTGGCGATCTGCCAGTTGAGGGCAAGCGTGCCGTCTTGCGTGCGCGTCACCTCAAGGGTGAAGGCCTCTTCGACCGGCAGCGGTCTGGTGGTCTGAGCCGAGGCGGGGGCGGGTGCAAGGCTGACGGACAGGAAAGCCACAAGCGCGATCAGGATCGTCTTCATTCTGTCACTTCAAATCGTGTGGGCCACCGGGAGCGTGCCTCATGGCGGGTCTCGGAGGGCGGATTGAACGCCTCAACTTAAGGCAGCCTTAAGGTGGGTGTTGTTTGGGCGGCTGGCAAAACAGCAAGGAGTTTTCAGAATGGCGCAATTTCGCGCGGGCATGGGCGTCCGGATGCGTATGTCCGAACTGCCGAACGAGGGACTCACGGACGCTGGACACTCTGCAGGTTCAGCGCGATTGGGACGGCGTGGCTTTCTGGCCGGGTTGAGCGCGCTGGCGGTTTCGGGCTGCGTTGCGACGCCGAAGCCCGAGGCTCCCAGGGTGGTGGTGGTTGAGCCGCCGAAGCCCAGGCGCGTCGTTCCGCCCATGTATTACGCCATGCCGAATGAGCGTTTTCCCATTCCCGAAGTGGATGTCAGCCATCTGGAAGAGCGCTGGTGGCGCAAGGAGGTGGATTATCCGACCAGCGAGCGCAAGGGCACGCTGATCGTGGATACGCCTAACAGGTATCTCTACCATGTGACCGGACCGAACCGGGCGACGCGCTATGGCATTGGTGTCGGGCGCGACGGCTTCTCCTGGGCGGGACGCGCGATCATGGCCTATCGTCGTGAATGGCCACGCTGGACCCCGCCGGACGAGATGGTGGCGCGGCGACCGGAGTTGAAGCCCTACAGCATCGCCAATGGCGGCATGCCTCCGGGGCTGCGCAACCCTCTTGGCGCACGCGCGCTTTATATTCATCTCAACGGCAGGGACACGCTTTATCGCATTCATGGCACGCCAGAGCCGTGGAGCATCGGCAAGGCTGTTTCGTCCGGTTGTATCCGCCTGATCAACCAGGATGTGATTCACCTGCATGACAATGTAAGGGACGGCAGCCCTATTGTCGTCATACCCGACCCGAAGATGCAGCATCTTCTGGTATCCTGACAGGCTTTGCCCCTTGCCAATGTGAATGAGACGCGTGCGATGCGACTTTTGGTGGTTGAAGACGATCCGCTGCTTCTGGACGGACTGACCGTGGGGCTGGGACTTGCCGGCTTTGCGGTCGATGCCGTGGCCACCTGCGAGGACGCCTTCGCCGCGCTCAGCGCGCAGGCCTATGACGGGGTGGTGCTCGATCTGATGCTGCCGGATGGCTCCGGCCTCGATGTGCTTTCGGATATGCGCCGGCGGGGCGATGCCACGCCGGTGGTTCTTCTGACGGCGCGCGATCAGGTTCCCGACCGGATTGCCGGGCTGGACGCCGGTGCGGACGACTATGTGGGAAAGCCCTTCGATCTCGACGAATTGTCGGCGCGCGTGCGCGCGGCGGTGCGCCGGGGCAAAGGGCGTTCCAGCGCGACGCTTGCCTGGGGCGGGGTGACGCTCGATCCGGCAAGCCAGTCGGTGACCCGCGACGGCGATCCCGTGATCCTGACGCGGCGCGAATTCGCGCTTCTGGCGGCGCTGATGGAGCGGCCGGAAAGCATCCTTTCCAAACCGGCGCTCGAAGAAACGATCTATGGCTGGCAGGAAGAGGTGGAGAGCAACGCCGTGGAGGTGCACATTCACAAGCTGCGCACCAAACTCGGCTCCGACTTCATCCGCACCGTGCGCGGGGTGGGCTACCGTCTCCAGGAGACGGACGCATGAGGTCTATCCGCGCTCGGCTGATCCTGATCCTCATGGGATCGACGGGGCTGGTGTGGCTGCTCGCGGTCGGCTGGATCTATCTCAGTACGCAGGCCGAGGTGGAGCGGGTGCTCGACGCGCGGCTGATGGAGGCGGCGCGGATGGTCAATTCGCTTCTTTCCGACCACCGCATAGAGGTGGGGCTGGAAGAAGGGACGGCGAGCCATGTGGTGGGCGAATTCGAGCATAGCCATCGCCCCTATGAACGGCAGCTCTCGTGCCAGATCTGGACGCTGGAGGGCAGCCTTGTCGGACGGTCGGAGAATGCGCCAACAACGCAGCTGAGCGAAGTGGTGGACGGGTTTTCCGAAACGGAAGTGGAGGGTGAGCGCTGGCGCGTCTTCACCGTGGAAAACGAGCGGCTTGGCGTGCGCGTGATGGTGGGTGACAGCCTGAAAATCCGCGAAAGCCTCGTCAGTGACGTGATCACGGGGCTGGTGGTGCCCGCGCTTCTGATCCTGCCGTTTCTGGCGGGCGTTATTCTTGTTTCGGTACGACGTGGCCTCTCACCGCTGAGTGATATGGCAGACACGCTGTCGAAGCGTGCGGCAAACGATCTGCGCCCGCTGCAGGCCGGTAATCTGCCCAAGGAGATTGCGCCGGCGGTGAGTGCACTGAACGGGCTGTTCAAGCGGGTGGAAGATGCGCGTGACCGCGAACGCAGTTTTACCGCCTTTGCCGCCCATGAACTGAAAACGCCGCTGGCCGGCGTGAAGACGCAGGCGCAGATTGCGCTTGCGAGTGACGATCCCGCCCTGCATGCCCATGCGCTGCGGCAGATCACAGCCGGCGTTGACCGCACCAGCCGGCTCGTGAAGCAGTTGCTGGATCTCGCCGCACTGGAGGCGAACGATGCTGCGCCGAACCTTCAGGCGGTGAGTGCGCAGGCGCTTTTAGACCGGAGTGCGGCGGAACTGGCCCTGCCTTCAGGCGGGGCGCGTCTCGCAGTCGAAGGCGGAGACGGGGAGGATGCCATGATCCTTGCCGAACCGCATTTCCTCTCGCTCGCGCTGCGCAACCTGATCGAGAACGCGCTCAACCATTCGCCGGAAAATTCCATGGTTGTGTGTCGGGTGGAGGAAGCCGGCCGCGACGTGCGCCTCGTGGTTGAGGATGAGGGGCCGGGCATTCCGGAAGCCGAGATTTGCACGGTGGTGGAGAAATTTGTGCGTGGGCGAAACCGCTCGGCGACCGGCAGTGGACTGGGCCTTGCCATCGCGCAGGCAGCAATGGCACGCATCGGTGGCGCGCTCGTGCTTGAAAACCGGAGCGGTGGCGGATTGCGCGCCGTTCTGACCGTGCGCGCGGCGGAGGCGGGTGTGTGATCTCCCGGCGTGGATTTCTGGCTGGAGCGACGGCTTTTGTGCCCGGTGTGGCGGGAGCGGCGACCGGACTTGACGAGATCGTGCGCGACCCGGCCCTACAAGTGCTGGGCAATCCCGCCGGCGATGTGACGATTGCCGAGTTCTTCGATTATCTCTGCCCTTCCTGCAAGGCGATCCATCCTGCGCTGAAGGAGATTGTGCGCTCTGACGGCAATCTGCGACTGATAATGAAAGACTGGCCGATCAATGGCGATCTGGCCTGGTATGCCTCGCGCATGGTGCATGCTTCGGCTGCCCTTGGCGCTTATGAAGCGGCGCACAATGCGGTGATGGCCATAGAGGGCGGGCTGACACATGGCGGAGTGGACGACGCGCTCAGCAGCGCTGGTGCTGATGCCGGCGATGTGCGCGACATGCTTGATGTGCATATTGCAGGGATCGACGCCCTGATTGCCCGCAACGAAACGCATGCGAAGGCGCTGAAGCTTGCCGGAACGCCTGCTTTCCTGATCGGGAAGCGGCTTTACCGGCGGCTCCTCGCCGCCGACGAGATCGAGGCGGCGGTGGCACTGGCGCGATCCGAAAATTAGGGCGCGGTGCGCACGCATCTCTGCTATTCAGGCACGGTTTCATGAGAGCCGGGAGGGGCGAGATGGTGCAAGCGGCGGGTTTTCCGGAAAAAGGTGTGTTTGTCGGGCGGGTCTGGAAGCCGGATGTGGCGGGACCAGCGCTTTGTGTGCTCCGGGACGGAGCGCTGATCGACATCACGTCACCCGAGGCGCCGACCATGCGCGATCTTCTGGAGATGGACGATCCGGCGGGCTATGCGCGCGAACGGGCGGCAGGCGGAGAGAGGCTTGGCACGCTCAAGGCGATCGCCGCAGAGCGCCCTGCCGACACCACGGGCAGCGCGCGCCCACATCTGCTTGCGCCCAACGATCTGCAGGCGGTGAAGGCCTGCGGCGTGACGTTTGCGCGCTCGATGATCGAACGGGTGATCGAGGAGCGCGCTGCCGGAGACCCATCGAAGGCGGCAGCGATCCGTGAACGCTGCCAGGCGATCATCGGCGACAGCCTGCGTGACCTGAAGGCGGGATCCGAGAAGGCCGAAGCGGTGAAACGGGCGCTGATCTCGGAAGGCGTGTGGTCGCAATATCTCGAAGTGGGTATCGGGCCGGACGCGGAGGTGTTTACCAAGGCACAGCCCATGTCTTCGGTCGGCCACGGAGCCGAAATCGGGCTTCACCCGGTTTCAAACTGGAACAACCCGGAGCCGGAAATCGTGCTGGCGGTGGACAGTTGCGGCCGGGTGAAGGGGGCGACGCTCGGCAATGACGTCAATCTGCGCGATGTGGAGGGGCGCTCGGCGCTGCTTCTCGGCAAGGCCAAGGACAACAACGCCTCCTGCGCCATCGGGCCTTTCATCCGGCTGTTTGACGATGGGTATGGCATTGACGATGTGCGGGGCGCGGAGCTCGACCTTCTTGTGACGGGCGAAGATGGCTTCGTGCTTGAAGGCAAGAGCTCGATGGCGGAAATCAGCCGCGATCCGCTCGATCTGGTGGCGCAGACCTGTGGGCGACACCATCAATATCCCGACGGGTTCATGCTTTTCCTGGGCACGCTGTTCGCGCCGACGCAGGACCGTGACGTGCCCGGTGAGGGGTTCACGCACAGGGTGGGCGATCAGGTGACGATTTCGAGCCCGGGGCTTGGCGCGCTGACAAACACGGTGCGGCTTTCCACCGATTGCCCGCCCTGGACCTTTGGAACGGCGGCGCTGATGCGCAATCTGGCCGGGCGGGGACTTCTTAGGTGAGGAGAGGTGTGCCTGAATAATTACGAGCACCAGGATTCCTTGAAGCCGCGCCAGCGATGGGCGAGACCCTCGGCGATGAGCTGATCGCCGAGAGGTTTTCCATTGCGGTAGAGGCTTCTGAGTTTGCGGCCATAGACATCGCGGTCGCGCGGGCTCGTGCGCCGGACCTCAAACGGGCCGGCATTGACCATCTGCTGAAAGCGGCGCTGGGCGCGGCGGGCGAGCTGGGCTTCCTGGGCGCATTGGGGCGAAAAGAGCTCTGGCGTGTTGAAGCCGGTCACTCTGATCTTCTCGCCATCGATGTAGAGCGTATCTCCATCAACGATACAGTTGAGGCGTTTCCCGCCTGCACAGACAGGGAAATAGCGGACAACGAAGGGGTGACTTTCGGAACGAGAGCCCGTGAAGAGGTTCGAGATTCTGTCGGTAGGAATGACCGAATAATGTGCCGCCGCCCACCCGGTGACGAGGGCGAGTGTGATCAGTCCAAACCCTTCTTTCAAAACCTGAAACGGGCGCACTGGCCAGCCTCTGCGCCTGCCGGTGCGCTCTGAGCCCGTGCGCCACGGACTGTTGCTTCCGCCTGACCTTGAGGAAAAGTTGTAGATGCGTGCCATCGTCCGCTCCCTGGCGGCAGTTCATCAAACGCATCTGAAGATGGGGTTTTGTTGCGGGAGCGAATTTTAACAATTGCGCTCTGACACGTATTGCTCTCGCTGGCGCAGTTCAGTCGGGCGGGGCGATGCGCTGGAAGAGATGCTCATAGGTGATGACGAGACCCTCATCGTCTACGCTGAGGTCTGCTTCGAAGCCGCTCGACAGCCCCAGATCGATATAGCGCAGGGCATTGGGGCCCTGACGCAGGTAGCGCTGACGTGAGCGCGCGACGGTGAGTGCCGGCCCGTCGATGAAGGCGGTGTCGAGCGTGAGGTGTTCGCCGGGCGTGGCCGGCGTCCGGCGGATGGGCGGAGTGTTGCAGAACGGGGTGACGGAAAGGTCCGGTTCGGCGGCCCCGTCAAGATCGGGGCGGGGCGCTCCGTTTACCCGCCAGCCGGTTCCGGCGCGCTCGAGATGCAACTGGCCATGACCCTCGCCGTTCCAGCGTTCAACTGTGAGGCTCTGCGTGTGCCACGCGGCGTCGAGCGTCCAGCTGTAGTCTATGCGGCAGCCGCCAGCTTCCAGACACAGTACCGTGGAGCGGGCCTCGACGCCCTGCTGGCGGATGGAAAGGGTGAGCCGCTCCAGCCCGTCCATATCCGTGCGGCGCCAGAAAAGGTGCATGGATTGTTCGACCGAGTTTCGCATCGGATGCCTCCGTGAGCCTGCACTGCGCGGTGAGACTATCGGCTTCGCACGGGATAGCAAGAACGGGTGGCCGCGCGGTTGCATCTCTTGACAGTGCTGGACCGGCAAAGGATATGAATGGCCATGATCGAGCAGGACACGCACATCGTTTCCCGGCCGGCCGGCATCTTCCAGGGCGAGATGCCGGAGCCTGAACCACGCTGAGAGAAAGACGCGGATCACACTCCTGCAGCCTCGCCGCGACGCGGACGGGGTTTTGTGCGTAAATCTGTGCCCCGTCCATTTTTGAGAAATGGAGACAATCAATGGCGCAGAACATCTATGATAATTCCGATTTTTTCAAAGGCTATAGCCAGCTTCCACGGCAGGTGCACGGACTGGCAGGCGCGCCGGAATGGCCGGCCATCGCTGCCATGCTGCCGGATGTGACGGATCGGCGTGTTGTTGATCTGGGATGCGGGTTTGGCTGGGCCTCACGATATCTGCGCGAGGCGGGCGCGCGGAGCGTTCTCGGGCTCGACGTTTCGCAGAACATGATCGCGCGGGCGCGTACCGACACCGACGATGCGGCCATCGACTACCGGATCGCCGACCTGGAGACGCTTGACCTGCCCGGAGGGGCGTTCGACTTCGCGTTCAGCGCGCTGACCTTTCACTATATCCATGATTTCGACCGGCTGGTACGGACGATCCATGGAGCGCTGACACCGGGGGCGCATTTCGTGTTCACCATCGAACATCCGGTTTTCATGGCTGCCATGCGGCCGCGCTGGCTGCCGGAAGAAGACGGACACAAGACCTGGCCGGTCAATTGCTATGCGCTGGAAGGGGAGCGGCGCACCGACTGGTTCGCCAAGGGAGTGCTCAAATATCACCGCACCATGGCGACGACGCTGAACGCGCTGATCGGTGCGGGATTTGTGTTGCGCGAAATCAGGGAATTCGCACCGACTGAGGCGCAGATTGCGCAGATGCCGGAACTGGCCGAGGAGCTGGAGCGGCCGATGATGCTTCTGGTTTCGGCGCAGCGGTAAGGGAGTGGCCTTGCGGGGGGGGGCGGGCGCCCCTCTGCAAGGCCACAGTGCCACAGCTCAATCAGACAGGTTTCTCGCCTCTGGAACTGGCACTGGCGGCGACTTGCATTATTTGGACAATTGTCCTAATCATGCAAAACCATTCGCAATGAGGTTTTCATGGCTTCTGCTTCCACCCGCCACAACATCATCGAAATCGCTGATGACCTGTTTTATCGGGGTGGGTTTGAGGCGACGTCGTTTGCGGACATTGCCGTGAAAGCCGGCATCTCCCGAGGCAATTTCTACTATTATTTCAAGACCAAGGACGAGATTCTGGATGCGGTCATAGACCGGCGGCTTCAGCGGACCCGGGCGATGCTGGACGGGTGGGAAGCGCAGGCTCCGAAACCGCGCGAGCGGATTGTCGCCTTTATCGAACTTCTGATCGCCAACCGTGCTCCGATCATGGCCCATGGCTGCCCGGTCGGCACGCTGTGCGCCGAACTTGCCAAGCTCGATCACGTGCATCAGGAGCGGGCGGCGGAGATTTTCGGCCTGTTTGCCCATTGGCTTGAAAAGCAGTTCAGGGTTCTGGGCGCAGATGAGGCGGCGCGGGAATGGGCGCTGCATGTGCTGGCCTGGTCGCAGGGCGTGGCATCGCTCGCCACGGCTTTCAAGGATGAAGAATTCATTCGCCGGGAAGTGGCGGACATCACTGGCTGGCTCGACGGCCGGATTGCATCATTGTCGAATTGAGGAGTTTCTTCGCATGTTTGTGACGCTTTTGAAGTTTGCCGAGAACCGGAGTGCTGCCAGGGATTTCATGGCGGCGCACAATGAATGGATTGCCGCGGGTTTTTCCGACGGGGTTTTTCTGAGCGTCGGCTCCTTACAGGAGGGCGGCGGCGCGGTGATTGCCCATGGCGAGAGCCGCGAGGCCCATGATGCGCGCATTGCCGCCGATCCCTTCGTGGAGCATGGCGTGGTGAGAGCGGAGACTTATGAGATCGACCCGAAGCGCACGGTGCCAGCGCTGGAGTTTACGAAGGCGGCGTAGCGGTAGGGCGGGCAGGTGCGTTTTGACAGTTGCGATGCCATTCAACGGGGAAAACCGCTGAAACGCTGGGCGAGGCAATGGGAAATCGGCCTGATTGAGAAAACCAATCCTGAATGGAACGAGCTTTTGCGGAATTGGGGCTTGACCCGGGGCTCCATGCCATTCCGGTGATGCTTTACGCGAATAGAAAAGGCCCGCACCTAAGGTACGGGCCTTGTTTCAATCACTTGGAGCGTCGCTGCTATCGCCTCAGCTGCACCCGCTCGTTGCGCCGCAGGTGTCGCATTTTTCGCAGGTGCCGTTGCGCACCATGGTGAAGTTCTGGCATTCCGAGCACATATTGCCCGTGTAACCCTGCATGATCGCCTGCTGGCGGCGGTGGGTTTCGACCTTCTTGGCGTCGGCGGCTTCCGTGGCGGCGGCTTCGGTGAAGACATCGTTGATGTCGTTGTCCTGTGCAACCTCTTCGGCCAGTTCCTTCGCACGCTCCTCATAGTCACGACGGAAGGCGGTGGCTTCCTCGTGCAGTTCGGCGACCGCCGGTTTCAGCGCGTGCACCGTTGCACCGGATGAGACGGCACGCACTGTGCTGCCGGATGACCCCTTGGGTTCGCCACCGGACTTGCCGGAGACGACCTTGAGCGGCGCGCCGCGGGTCAGGCCCTTGGAATAGGGAAGGGCCTTGCCCTCATTGATGCCGCGGCCAAGCGCTGTGTTGGTGAAGTCGGACGTGTCCACATGGGCAAGGTCGGACCGGTCGAGATAGGAAACGGCCAGTTCGCGGAACACATAGTCGAGGATCGATGTGGCGTTCTTGATCGCGTCATTGCCCATGACCATGCCGGCCGGCTCGAACTTGGTGAAGGTGAAGGCCTCCACATATTCGTCGAGCGGCACGCCATATTGCAGACCGAGCGAGATGGCGATGGCGAAATTGTTCATCATGGCGCGGAAGGCAGCGCCTTCCTTGTGCATGTCGATGAAGATCTCGCCGAGGCGGCCATCGTCGAATTCGCCGGTGCGCAGGTAGACCTTGTGCCCGCCGATCACCGCCTTCTGGGTATAGCCCTTGCGGCGGTTGGGCAGCTTTTCGCGCTCGCGCACCACCTTCTCTACCACGCGCTCGATGATCTTCTCCGAGATCGTCGCGGCCTGGGCCGCGGTCGGTGCCGCGACCAGCTCCTCGACCAGATCGTCGGCATCCTCTTCATCGTCGGCGATGAGCGAGGCATTGAGTGGCTGCGAGAGTTTTGAGCCGTCGCGGTAGAGCGCGTTGGCCTTGAGCGCCAGCTTCCAGGAAAGGAGATAGGCCTCCTTGCAGTCCTCGACCGTGGCCTCGTTGGGCATGTTGATGGTCTTGGAGATGGCGCCCGAGATGAAGGGCTGGGCAGCGGCCATCATGCGGATGTGGCTCTCGACTGAGAGATAGCGCTTGCCGATCTTGCCGCACGGATTGGCGCAGTCGAAGACGGGCAGGTGCTCTTCCTTCAGATGCGGTGCGCCTTCCAGCGTCATGGCACCGCAGATGTGGATGTTGGCTGCCTCGATCTCCTTCTTGTTGAAGCCGAGGGCGGCCAGCATGTCGAAGGAGAAATCGTCGAGCTGTTCGTCGGTGAAACCGAGCTTCTCCCGGCAGAAATCTTCACCAAGCGTCCACTTGTTGAAGGCGAACTTGATGTCGAAAGCCGATTTGAGCGCGGCGTTGACGGCGGCGATCTTCTCGTCGTCGAAACCCTTGCCCCTGAGGCTGGTCGGGTTGATGGCCGGAGCCTGATCGAAGTTGCCATGACCGACGGCATAAGCCTCGATCTCGGCGATCTGGGCTTCGGAATAGCCGAGCGTGCGGAGCGCTTCCGGCACGGCGCGGTTGATGATCTTGAAGTAGCCGCCGCCGGCCAGCTTCTTGAACTTCACCAGCGCGAAGTCGGGCTCGATGCCGGTCGTGTCGCAGTCCATGACAAGGCCGATCGTGCCGGTGGGCGCGATGACGGTGGCCTGCGCATTGCGGTAGCCATGCTTTTCGCCGAGCTCCAGCGCGCGGTCCCAGGCAGCGCGTGCATGCTCGATCAGGTCGGCATGGGGGCAATCCTCGGCAACGAGCGGCACCGGGTTCACGGCCAGCTTCTCATAACCCTCGCTCTGGCCATGGGCGGCGCGGCGATGGTTGCGGATGACGCGCAGCATGTTTTCGGCATTGCGCTCATAATCGGGGAACGCGCCGAGCTCGCCGGCCATTTCGGCCGAGGTGGCGTAGGAAACACCTGTCATGATCGCCGTCAGTGCGCCGCAGATGGCGCGGCCTTCAGGGGAATCATAGGGTATGCCGGAGGTCATCAAGAGGCCGCCAATATTGGCATAGCCAAGACCCAGCGTGCGGTATTCATACGAAAGTTTGGCAATCTCCCTGGACGGGAACTGGGCCATCATGACGGAGATTTCGAGCACCATGGTCCACAGGCGCACCGTGTGCTCATAGGCCGCGATGTCGATGGAACCGTCCCTGTTGCGGTACTGGAGGAGGTTCATCGAGGCGAGATTGCAGGCCGTGTCGTCCAGGAACATGTATTCCGAGCACGGGTTCGAGGCGCGGATCGGGCCCGCCGCCGGCGAGGTGTGCCAGTCGTTCATGGTGGTGTTGTAGTGCAGGCCCGGATCGGCGGACGCCCATGCGGCATAACCGATCTTCTCCCACAGGTCGCGGGCTTTCACGGTCTTGGCGACCTTGCCGTCGATGCGGTTGATCAGGTTCCAGTCGCCATCGGCTTCGACAGCGCGCAGGAAGTCATCCTTCAAAGAGACGGAATTGTTTGAATTCTGGCCGGAGACGGTGAGATAGGCTTCCGAATCCCAGTCCGTGTCATAGGTCTTGAAACCGAGATCGGTATAGCCCTGCCGCGCGAACTGGATGACGCGCTGGATGTAGTTTTCCGGCACGGCATTGCGCTTGGCGGCCTTGATCTCACGCTTCAGCGCCGGGTTCTTGGACGGATCGAAGCAGTCGTCATTGGCGCCCTCGCAATTGATGCAGGCCTTCATGATGGCGTCGAGATGCTTCTTGGCGATCTTGGAACCGGTGACGAGGGCGGCAACCTTCTGCTCTTCCTTCACCTTCCAGTCGATATATGCCTCGATATCGGGATGGTCGGCATCGACCACGACCATCTTGGCCGCGCGGCGGGTGGTGCCGCCCGACTTGATGGCGCCGGCGGCACGGTCGCCGATCTTGAGGAAGGACATGAGGCCCGACGACTTGCCACCGCCGGAGAGCTTTTCGCCTTCGCCGCGCAGATGCGAGAAGTTGGAACCGGTGCCCGAACCGTATTTGAAGAGGCGTGCCTCGCGGACCCACAGGTCCATGATCCCGCCTTCATTGACGAGATCGTCGCCGACCGACTGGATGAAGCACGCATGGGGCTGCGGGTGCTCGTATGCCGATTTGGATTTCACCAGTTTGCCGGTGAAGGGGTCGACATAATAGTGGCCCTGGCCGGGGCCATCGATGCCATAGGCCCAGTGCAGGCCGGTGTTGAACCACTGCGGCGAATTGGGGGCAACGCGCTGGGTGGCGAGCATGTAGCACAGCTCGTCCATGAACGCCTGCGCGTCTTCCTCGCCATTGAAATAGCCGCCCTTCCAGCCCCAGTAGGTCCAGGTGCCGGCGAGACGGTTGAAGACCTGCGCAGCGCTGGTCTCGGAGCCATAGCGCTCATCCTCGGGCAGGTCCTTCAGGGCTTCCTCGTCAGCCACCGAACGCCACAGGAAGGAGGGGACGTCGTTCTCCTCGACCTTCTTCAGGCGGGCGGGCACACCCGCCTTGCGGAAATATTTCTGGGCCAGAATGTCACTGGCGACCTGGGAGAACTGCGCCGGAACGTCGATGTTCTCCAGCCGGAAGACAATGGAGCCATCCGGGTTCTTGATTTCGCTCGTGGCCTTGCGGAAGGAAATCTCCGCGTATGGGCTCTGGCCTTGCTTTGTGAACCGGCGTTCGATGCGCATTTTATCCTCTTCGCCCCTAATCCAAATATAGTGTCTGCAACGGTCAATGCCTCATCACATTTTCACCGCGCAGACGCTGTGTCCGCCGACTGCCGTTCGCCGGGACGAACGACTCTCCTTTACCGAAGGTTGGTGCCTCGTGGCGGGCCGGGAAGACGACCCTTTTGAAGCGATGCCTCGCAGTCTGCGAAACCGCCCCCAACCTGACGCCGATGCAACGCTAACGTCACATAACATTCACACTATCTGGTGCGTAGAATATCTGAAGACACTAAATATAGTGTTAACAGCTTCTTTATGCCAGATCGGCACACGTGCCCCCGTTTGCTTTTTTCCACGGCGCAAACGGCGCCGCACCGCCCAAAAATCTGTTCGGGCAGGTCTCGGAAACTCGATACAAAATTGGAAAATCGACCGGACTTTCGCCGACCAATCGCACCTTACGAACGCAGGCGCGAAACCCATAAAAGGCGACTCGTACCGTCACGTCAAGGAGTCGGGTCTGGATCATTTATGACCGCAAGATGTTGTGTGTCGCATATGTGAATAATGGGGAAGCCGCCCGGATACTGTTGCGGTTTTAGAAACCCAGCGTTCCCGGTATCTGGCGCGGGGAGAGGGCAGAAAAAACGCGCGGTAAAAAAACGCGCGTCAAAAAAGCCGAATGTAGAAAATCGGTGTCAGGCGACGAGATCGAGCACCAGGAATATGACAGCCGAAAGCAGGGCAGCTGCCGGAACCGTCGTCACCCAGGCGGCGACGATGGTGCGCACATGGGCACGACGCACGAGCTTGCGGCGGGCGATTTCCTCACGTGACGTCTTCTGCAGTTCGATCTCGAGATCATCGTCGTCGCTGGCGCCGTTGTCCGCCTTGAGCCGCACGCCCTTGCGTTCAAGATAAGCACGGCGGCGTTTGGAATGCGCCGTATACCATTCGCGGAAGAAGCCGACGCCGAAAATCGCGCCAACGGCGGTATGGGTGGAACTGATCGGCAGGCCGAGACCGGAGGCAACGATGACGGTGATGGCTGCCGACAGTGCGACGCAGAAGGCGCGCATCGGGTTGAGCTTGGTGATCTGTTCACCGACCATGCGGATGAGTTTTGGCCCGAAGAGAACGAGGCCGATGGAAATGCCGGCTGCACCAATGATCATCACCCAGAGAGGGATAGTGACGGTGGTGTTGACGGTGCTCTCGTGGACCGTGAAGACGATTGCCGCCAGCGGGCCGACAGCGTTTGCCACGTCATTGGCGCCATGGGCGAAGGAGAGGAGGGCGGCCGAAATGACCAGCGGTACCTTGAAAAGGCTGCGCAGCGACTGGTTGCGATTCTCGAGCCCCTCCGACTGGGCATGCACGAAGAGGTGCGCCAGGAACCACGTCACGGCGAAGAAGGCGAAGCCGATGATCGCAGCGCCGGTGCCGCTGACGGGAAAGACCTTTTTCAGCCCCTTGAGCGTGAGATAGGCGGCGAATGCACCGGCCATGATGGCAATCAGGAGCGGCAGCCAGCGCCGCGCCGCCGTGATCTTGTCGTCCTGATAGATGATGGCTGTCTTGATGAAAGCGAGGAACAGGGCGGCGATGACGCCGCCGACAACGGGGGAGACGACCCAGCTCGCGGCGATCTGCGTCATCATCGCCCAGTCGACGGAGGAGAATCCGGCTGCGGCAATGCCGGCACCCATGACACCGCCGACCACGGAATGGGTGGTCGAAACGGGAGCGCCAATCCAGGTCGCCAGGTTGATCCACAGGGCAGAAGAGATGAGAGCGGCCATCATGGCCCGCACGAAAGCCTCGGGCGTTCCCACGGCAGCCGGATCGATAATGCCCTTGGAGATCGTGTCGACCACATCACCGCCGGCAATCAGCGCGCCGGCACTTTCGAATACGGCAGCAATGAGCAGCGCACCGCCAAGCGTCATGGCCTTGGCGCCCACTGCGGGACCGACATTGTTGGCCACATCGTTCGCGCCGATGTTCAGCGCCATATAGGCGCCGATCGCGGCGGCGGCGATGATGATCACCGCGCGCGGCTCACCGAATGTGTAGGTGGCGGCGAAAATGGCAGTAAGCGCCAGGAAGAGAAGGCCAAGGCCCGGTGCGACCAGGCCGCGCGCGACGGTGGTCGTGGCCTCCTCGACGTGCACCAGCTTGTCGAGGTCCTTGTCGAGGGTCTGCTTGCGCGGATTGGTGGCGGTGTCGCTCATTCCATTTCCAGTTTCGGCCGGTGCTGTGCCGTTGAGCCGGCATATCGCAAAGAAATCCGGTCCCGGTTAGGAAACAATGTTCCGCGCGGCAAGTCCTGACGACGAAAAAGGCCGTTCAGGCAGCGATTTCCCGTGGATTGTGCGCGAACCGAATCAGGAGCTCACCCAGATCAGGTTCCTTAACGGCAGCGGCTGCCTCAGCCGGCGAAAACCACTGACGCGTCCGCTGTTTGCGCTCCGGCCATTTTGCGCGCTCTTCCGTCACCTCGAGCGGAACGACGGCGACCTCGCAGGGCCACTCGACGCCTGTTCCATCGAGTTTGTGATAGTAGAAACGCCCGATTTCACCTTCGCCCGGCTTCCCGCGGACGCCCGCTTCCTCGCGCGCTTCGCGCTGGGCGGCCATGGCAAGCGTTTCCGCACCTTCCGGCCACCCTTTGGGCAGAACCCAGCGACCGGTGCCACGGCTGGTGACGAGCAGGAATTCGACACGTTTGCCATCCGGGGTCTTCCGCCACGGCAGGGCCGCGGCCTGCACACGGCGCGGATTGCCGCCGAACAGGCGCCGGACCGTTTCGGTCAACCGCAAACGTGTGCCGTGAGTGAAAATCGCACTTCTCCTTTGCCCGGGCACATCGCGCCGGGATTCATGACTTTCCTGCAAATAACTGTTTCTACGCTAAATTCACGCGCCGGGCGGATTTTTTCCGCCGAACTGCTCTTGCGCTCGAATCATGGGGCGCAGAAAGCCTGATGGCAGACATAGTGAATTGACGACAGAAATCAAGCGCTTGGCGCAACAATCGTGCGCCAAACCATTAATCCTCAGGGTCGTGTTGTGCGTTCCATCTCTCTTCGTGGACGTGTTTCTTCACATCATCACGGTGTCGCCAGCCGCGCTTTTCGAGTTCGGGCCGGTCGTGGAAGCCGCGCACATGCCCCAGGCAGAGATAGCCCACCAGCCGAATGCGATCGGGAATGCCGAGCACCGATTTGACCTGATCTTCGTGCAGAATGCTCACCCAGCCGACGCCGATGCCTTCAGCGCGCGCCGCCAGCCACAGATTCTGGATCGCGCACACGGTGCTGAAGAGATCCGTGTCGGCCATATGGGTGGCACCGAGAATGACGGGACCACCGCGCGCGGGATCGCTGGTTACGCAGATATTGAGCGGCGCGGACAGAATCCCTTCAAGTTTCAGGGTGCGATACCGGGCCTGTTTCTGCGCGGGAAACCGTCTCGCGGCTTCTTCATTGGCCCTGGCGAAGATTTCGGCGACCCGGACGCGCGTTTCCCTGTCGCGGACAAGAATGAAATCCCAGGGTTGGGAGAGGCCCACGGATGGCGCCTGATGGGCGGCGGCGAGGATGCGGGAAAGTGCGTTCTCGCAGAGCGGGTCGGGCAGGAACTCGCCGCGCACGTCGCGGCGTGTCGCGATGGCACGGTACACGGCGTCGCGTTCGGCGGGAGCGAACGCTTCACCGGACGTCAGATCGTTCGCCGTGCCGGACTTTTGCTCGATGCGCGACATGGGGCGCGTTTCCCCGGGCCCGTTCAGCCGCGCTGGTCTTCGGCGATCGGCTTCTGGTAGGAGAAACCCATGTCCCAGGGGAAATAAATCCACGTATCCTGGGAAACTTCGGTAACGAATGTATCGACCAGCGGCCGCCCCTTCGGTTTTGCGTATATCGTGGCGAAATGTGCCTTCGGCATCATGGCGCGTACGATGGCGGCGGTCTTGCCGGTGTCGGTCAGGTCATCAACGATCAGGACGTTTTCGCCGTCATCTTTCAGAAGTTCCGGGTTGATCTCCTTGAGAACCCTGAGATCGCCCTGTTCGGTGTAGTCGTGATAAGAGGCGACGCAGACGGTCTCGATCAGGCGGATGCCGAGTTCACGGGAGATGACGGCGGCGGGCACCAGGCCGCCGCGTGTGATGCAGACGATGGCTTTCCAGCCGCCATTGGCGCCGGCGAGCCGCCAGGCGAGGGCGCGCGCGTCGCGGTGGAACTGGTCCCAGGAGACCGGGAAGGCTTTTTCGGGAAGAGACATCGACATCGCACTCCATATACGCATCGCGGCGGCAGATCGGAATGCGCGGTGAATTAGCCGGAAAGGGATGTCGAGCGCAAGCCCGACACCCTCCGATGACGGATTTTCAGCCCGTCTCCACTGCGAAGACGGGGCAAACCGGCATCAATGTGCCATGAAGGTCGGCACGGTCATGCTCTGCAGAATGGTGCGGGTGGCACCGCCGAACACAAATTCGCGGAGCCTGGAACGCCCGAAGGCACCCATGACCAGAAGATCGGCGCCCGTGTCGGCGACGCGATTGTCCAGCACCTCACCATGGGAGAGGCCGCCAGACTGCTCCACCTTGACCGTGACATCGATATCGTGACGGGCGAGTGCCGCGGCGATGGCGGTGCCTGCCATGGCGGCATCGCGGCGGGGCGTGTCCTGCGGGTCGACGCAGAACACTTCGACGCTGCCTGCTTCCTTCATGAAGGGCAGGGCATCGAAGGCGGCACGCGCTGCCTGACGGCTGCCGTTCCAGGCGAGTATGATCTTTTTGAACTCGGCCTCGCGTGTCTTGTGGATGTAGGGCACGAACAGGACCGGGCGGCCGCTCTCGAAAAGCAGGGCTTCGACATTGGCTTCCATGGCGCCGGCAGCGTCCGGATCGGTCTGCTGGGCGATGACGAGATCGGCACTGCGCGCGCTCTCGATGCCGGATATGGCGGAATCGCCCGAGACACTGTCGAAACCACGCCATTCATTGCCGACGGCTTCCCTGCGGGCGCGTTCGTTGAAAAGGTTGCGGATCACCGCGTGACGGCGGTTTGTCTCCTCCTGCATGTCGATGCTCAGATCGACAACGGGTCCGCCCATGGGGGAGGCCATGACCATCGGCAGTGCTTCGGCGTGGAGACCGATGACATGGCTGTCATGACGGGCCGCAAGCGGCAGGGCGAGATCGAGAACGCGCGGGGCGTCGGCTTCGCTTTGAAGAATGGCAAGAATGGTCTTGTAGCTCATGTCAGCCTCCTTGGAGCTGCGATGCAGGGCCGTCTCTATTCCTAACGCTTTGAGAGGCAAAAAGTTTTGCGCCAGATCAACCTTTTACCACCTGCCTGGCGGGAATCGCTTCCAGCATGCTGCGTGTCGCCTCGACAGCCGCCGCAAGCGCCTCCCTCGAGCGGGAGCGAACCACGATTTCCGTCCAGAAGGAACCGTCCTGATATTTTGGATAGGAACCGATGATGGTTTCTGGATGGGCGGCCTGGATTTCGCCGAGCGGACCGCCGATCGCGCCTTCGGGAAGCGGGGAAGGGATGGTCTCGGAGATAAGCCGGGCGCCAGTCCTGAGTTTGGGGATCACATTGTCGAGCATGGCCTGGAAAATTGCGGGCACGCCGGCCATCACATAGACGTTTTCGACGCGGAAGCCGGGGGCGACCGAGATCGGATTGTCTATGTGTTCGGCGCCTTCGGGCATGCGGGCCATGCGTTTGCGGGCCTCGGAGAATTCGACGCCGCGGCGGCCATAGTGCTCTTCAAGAAGCCGGTAGGCCTTCTCGTCATAACCGCATGGGCGACCGAAGGCGCGGGCGATGGAATCGGCGGTTATATCGTCGTGGGTGGGGCCGATGCCGCCTGTGGTGAACACATAGGTGTTGCGCGCGCGCAGCGCATTCACGGCTTCTACGATGGCCGTCTCGTCGTCGGAGACGACGCGCACTTCCCGCAGATCAATGCCGACCGCCGTCAGCATGTCGGCCAGGTGGCCGATGTTCCTGTCCTTGGTGCGGCCCGACAGGATTTCGTCGCCTATGACCACCATCGCGGCCGTTACGAGTTCGCTCATTTCGTGTGTGATCCCTGTTGACCAAAGGAGAGATAAACCTCCGGCATGGCGGGGGCAATGGGCCTCAAACGGTGAACAGTGTGTCGGCTTTCGTGCGGTTTTTAGTGAACCCGACAGAGGTTAGATGCGTTGAGGCCGCGTTGTCGCGGCAGACGACCGAAACCGAGATTGCAGCGAAAGCGGAGCAGACAATGACCAAGATTCTGGTTCTCTATTATTCGAGCTGGGGCCACATGGAAGCCATGGCCAGGGCCGCCGCCGAAGGCGCGCGGGAAGCAGGCGCCGACGTGACCATCAAGCGTGTGCCTGAACTGGTTCCGGAAGAGGTGGCGCAGAAGGCACATTACAAGCTCGACCAGGAGGCCCCGATCGCCGAGCCGCTGGAGCTTGCCGACTATGACGGGTTCATTTTCGGTGTGTCGACGCGCTACGGCATGATGGCGGCGCAGATAAAGAATTTCCTGGATCAGACGGGGCCGCTCTGGGCGGAAGGCAAGCTGATCGACAAGCCGGCCACGGTGATGTCGTCGACCGCCACGCAGCATGGCGGCGCGGAGCTTGCGCTGGCCTCTACGCAGCTCGCCCTTCAGCACCACGGTATGCTGATCGTGCCGCTCTCCTATGCCTATCAGGACCAGATGGGCAACGACAAGGTGCGCGGCGGGGCACCCTACGGCATGACCACGACCACGAATGGCGACGGTTCGCGCATGCCTTCCGAGCAGGAGCTTGAAGGCGCGAAATTCCAGGGCAAGCGGCTGGCCGAAATCACCGCAAGGCTTGCTGGCTGACAGCGGCGAAAGCCGGAAATTCAAGCACAATCGCCCCCGCAGAATCCCGCGGGGGCGATGTCGGTCTTCAAGGCCGGAACGTTTCCGCTTTTACTGAAAGTTCTACGGGCCGGCCGGTGCCTCGCATTTCGTGCGCCGGAACGCCCATGAAAAAAACCTGTCATCGGGGATCGAGCGCAGGACGCAGGCAATCAGGGCCGTCGCCGCGACCGCGAATGCAAGGCGCCCGGCGAGCACGCCAAGGGCGTCTGCGCCCAGAGCCATGACGATCAGGGTGTCTTCGATAATGCTGTGCGCGAAGCCCATGAATACGCATGAAATGAAGACCTGGCGGGGTGAGATGTTACCCGTTCGTGCTTCGCGGATCAGCAATCCGCCACCGTAGGATATGCCGAGAAACAGACCCACGGCGGTAAACTGTCCCGTTTCCTCCCTGATCCCGGCAAGGCGCAATGCGGGGGCAAGTATCCTCATCAACAGTGCCATGATGCCCGTCAGCTTCAGGACTTCCAGCCCCCAGGCAAGGGCAAGGAGAATGGCGAGCATGACGGCGAGGGCTTCCAGAAGCCCGACAAGGAAACCCAGCCAGTCGGTGGAGGCAACGACCGGTATCCAGGTCGGGTTGAGCGGCTCGGCGAGCCAGCCGGTTGTCTCCAATATGTGGTGCAAGATCATGGCGTAGGCGACCGCACCGGCGATGCGGATGATCGTGGTGATCACAAATCCCGGACCGGCTTTCTGGATGATCTTCTGTTCGATCGGCAGGCCATGCGCGATCAGCACGAGTGCCGAAAACACCGTGATGTCGGCAACGCTCATCGACGTGGCGGGCACCAGCGTGAAAATCATCGCAATCGCACCCCATATCCCCACGAGCATGCCCGTCAGCCAGGCAAGACCCAGTTCCGGCGGCAGACCGAAGAGCCCCATGACAGGAGCCAGAGCGGGTGCCGCGAGATCGATCAGTCCCGCCCGGGACATCACCTCGGTTGCGATTGTGATGGGAACCATGATGCGCACGAGTTCCCAGTATATCTGAAGCGTCTCGAGGGTTTTGTGGATGGCAAAACGGAGTGCGGACATCTCTGTCTCCAAGAATTGACTGCCGCCATCCTCTAGCCCGAGGGCATTCGCATTTGTGGTCAAAAATTGCATATTCGTGCAATTTTATTGCAAGGCGGGATTCGTGCTCTGGAGGTATGGATGGACCGGATCGACAGGAAACTGCTCAACCTTCTGCAGCGTGACGCCTCGCGCACCAATGCGGCCCTGGCCGACGAGGTGGGCCTGTCCGCTTCGAGCTGTCTGCGGCGAATTCGAAGGTTGCGTCAGTCAGGTGTCATTGACCGGATTGCCGCAATCCTGAACCCGGCCAAGACCGGGCGCACGCTGAAGGCGGTGGTGACGGTGGAGTTGAGGCTTCACGGTGAACCGAACACACGGCAATTTCTCAACCTGGCGGCCAGGGAGGAAGCGGTTGCCCAGGCCTATGCCGTGACGGGAGAGGTCGATGCGGTTCTGATCCTGCGTCTGCGGGACATGGAGGAATATGATGCGCTCTGCAACCGACTGTTTCAGGAGCGGATGAATGTTGCGAGATACTGGACGATGATGGTGATTCGAACCGGCAAGGACGAAACCGCGATTCCGCTTTGACATGCGCTGACGAAAGGGGCCACGCCTGCGGTGACGCCGGAACACGCAAGACCCCATCATGTGGAGCCGACCGGGTTTCACGCGCCATCATGTACAAGTGAACATGCGTATTCTCTGAAGAACATGCGTATCGCGCTTGATCGCGCGGGTTTCTACCGCTAGTCGTTGACCCGTGCGGACGTGGCGAAACTGGTAGACGCAGCAGACTTAAAATTTGCCGCCTTCGGGCTTGCGGGTTCGACCCCCGCCGTCCGCACCAGACACGCAGGCAATGTGCGACGAAGAATGCCGGCACTGCCTACCAGGTGATGCTCAGGCCCAGATTGGCCTCGACTATCTGCGTTTTCTCGCCGCCGATATTCGTCGTATAATCCGCTGTTGCGAAAAGGCCGACCTGTCTGGTGAGGTTGGCTACAAGGCCTGCGCCGAGTTCGAGTGATGTGCCTTTGAGCTCGGTTGCAACCGCATCCCCGCCGAAACGCAGGCTATGTTCTGCCGAGAATGTGTGCCAGAGATTGGCCTTGAAATACGGTTTCAGGCTCTGGCCATCGCCTGCCTGAAAATCTCCTTCCAGGCGTATTCCCAACCGCCCTGTGACGGCGTCGTCTGTTTCGAAGGTGACTGTAGAAAAACGGTCGCTCTGATCGTCGAGCGAAAGATGTTGCCAAATCAACTGGGCCTGCGGTTCCAGGCGCCAGCGATCGTTGAAAGCGACAGGATAGCCTGTCTCAACAGAGGCTGCGACACCGGTCCCGTCTACCTCGATGGCTTCGCCGGCATTGGAGCGTGCCTCTCCGCCGAACCAGGTACCCGTCACGACGCCGTCCAGATACCAGCCATTGGTCGCAACATGCGTCCAGTAGCCGCCCAGGCTGGTGCCGTGAATGTCGAGTTCGCCGACTGCCACGTCATTCCAGCCAATGGCCTGACCGGTGGTGTCACCGTTCATGCGGGCATGACTGATAAAGATTCCCACCCGGTCAATATGCCCGCTGTGGCTTTCGCGTCCGATCAGGTCCTGGCCAAGCTGAAAGCCCAATAAATTCCCGTCGAAACCGGGAGCGACAGTGCCGTCCCATTTGCTTTCGACAGTCTGTCCGAAGAGCCGGCTCCAGCTTGCGGGCAGAACCGCTTCTCCATCCCGAAGAAAAGGTTGCACACCGCGTCTTTCATGAAATGTGCCAAGCGTGGACATTGCCAAATGCTGAAGTACGGGCGGAACCGTGGAATAGGTTGCGACCTCCGGACGGTAGAGAGGAACTGTCTCGCCTGCCACCAGGGTCGCTCCTGGAGTGGGCGGGGCCACCGGCGCGGCCGGATCCGGAGGCAGGATCGGAGCGGGGCCTGCACCGGGCGCAGGAGCAGGCTCCGGTACAGAGGGCGTGGGTGTCGCTGGATTGACGATGGTCGACCGCAGATACCAGTTATCCTGCGTCCCGGCGGAAACCCCGCCTCTATACAGGTAATATTCAAAAGCTCCGACCGCGACGCGGTCGTTGAGGGAGAACGCGCCGGAGGCAGTGGTTCCGCCTCCAGTGGCCTCGACCACCATAATCCCGTCCTGAACCGTGGCGCCGCCGCTGCCGCCCAGATTGACGATGGAGATGCCGGTGGAACCGGTGGCGGTTCCCTCCGCGATGACAAGCTTGTCCGAAGGCGAGGCATCGTCGCCCAGCACCGTGTTCAGAGACAGATTTCCGCCATCTCCGAAATAATCGCCAGTGATCGTGAACGTGTCGGTGGTGCTGTCAGCGCCATTGGTCAGGTCGATGGTTCCGGCATTGCTTACACTTGCGCGTTGGCCGGTGCCGAACGCATTGATGCCGCCAGTCGCCGAGCCGCCGAAGAGAGCGCTGGTCGCGTCGATGTTCATGGATCCGGTGCCGGTGCCGCTGTCGCCGAGGGTAAGCGTCTCGCTACCCGAGAAGGTCAGGGCAGATCCTGCATTCACATTGATGGTTTCAAGCGTCTGGAAACGGTCAGGGGTGTCGGCCACCACGCCTTCAAGCGTCAGGTCGTCTGCGCCGAGGCCGCCGAGAAACGCATTCAGACCACCAAGATTGGAGGCGTTCAGGTTGCGTAGCGTGGCAGTATCGTCGTCACCGCCCAAATCCACATTGCCGCCAATGCTGCCGCCACCGTCCCACAGGAGTGTATCGGTTCCCACGCTCAATCGGACATCGCCGCCGACAGAACCGCCGGTGATCGTGACGCGGTCAGTGCCTCCGCTGACGCTGATATTGCCACCGATCGAACCGTCGGAAAGGATGATGGTGTCGTGTCCGAAACCGGCCACCAGATTGCCGTCAATGGTGCCGCCAGACATATCGAAAATGTTGTTGGCGAGTTTCATGTCGACACGACCGATGCGCCCACCCGTCATGACCGCTTCGTCGCCGTCGTCGAAATGATTGACGATATGGCCCCCGGACATGAAGAACGTGTCGAAATGTCCGCCCTGGTTCAGGCTGTCAATCTGGCCGCCAGTCATCCTGAAATCATCGACGCCGTCGCCCTGCTGCAGCTGACCGTTGATTTCGCCTGAATGCACCTCGACCGTGTCGACGCCGGGACCAAACGTGACATTGCCGTTGATAATGCCGGAGCCGCCAGCGGGCAGTGTCAGGGTGTTGTTGCCTGAAAGGTCCAGAACATCGCCCGTGTGCGTGCCGCTATCACAGACGAATACGTCGTTGCCGGCCGTAGGAACCAGAGTGCAGGCGGCGTGAGCGGTGGAAACCGGCCATGCCATGAAACTTCCCAGCGCGCTTCCCGACAATAAGATTGCCGTCAGTCGGCCGTTGAACGTCCGAAAATGCATGTGCCCCCTCAAAAACACTGACACCACGACGCAGTTTTTTATTTTTACCTGATGCTCTCCCCGAAATCTCAGGATCCCATACAGGCCGCATTATGATGCGAAGTGATGGTCTTATGCATTTATGACAGACAGAGTTTTGCTGCCCGAGCCCAAAATACCCATGATTTACAAAATATGCCGAGTCCCAAGTCGACAGACAATTACTTAAATCAATAAAATTCTTATGTTTCGCTTCTTCTCGCGGGAGTGATTTCTTAGCGATAGCTGGCGATGACGTCCAGAAAGGCTTCGCCATAGCGGTCGAGCTTGGCCTCTCCGATACCGGAAATTCCGGCCATGGCGCTGCGGGACGCGGGGCGGGCGGTGGCCAGTTCGATCAGCGTGCGGTCGTGAAAGATGACATAGGGCGGCAGGTTCTGCGCGCGGGCAATCTCGATACGCTTTTCACGCAGCGCCTTGAAGAGTTCGGCATCTGCCGGGGCGAGGGCGCTGGCAGCTTCGCTGCCGGAAGAGCGGCGGCTCCTGCCCTTTGTCGCCGGGCGGGGAACACGCAGCATCAGCGTTGGCTTTTCACGCAGGAACCGCGCGCCGCGCTCGGAAATCGAGAGGCCGCCATGGCCGCTGAAATCCACATCGACGAAGCCGTGGGCGACCATCTGGCGCAGGATGGAGCGCCAGGTGCGCTGATCGTGCTCCTTGCCGATGCCGTAGGTGGAGATCTGGTCGTGCCCGAAGCGGGTGATGCGTTCGTCCTCCGCGCCGAGCAGCACGGAGACGATATAGGCCTGCCCGAAGCGTTCGCCCGTGCGGTAGATGCATGAGAGCGCCTTCTGCACCGCGATGGAGCCGTCGAAACGCTCTGGCGGACTGGCGCAGGTATCGCAGTTGCCGCAGGGCTCGCAATGGTCGCCGAAATAGTTGAGCAGGACGTGGCGCCGGCACTGGGCCGTTTCGGCCAGACCGAGAAGTGCGTCGAGCTTCTGCATCTCCATGCGCTTGCGCTGGTCGGATGCGTCGGACTCCTCAATGAAGCGGCGGCGCAGCGCAATGTCGTCGAAACCATAGAGCATCATGGCTTCGGAAGGCAGGCCGTCACGACCGGCGCGGCCCGTCTCCTGATAGTAGGCTTCAATGCTGCCGGGCAGATCGAGATGCGCTACGAAGCGTACATCCGGCTTGTCGATGCCCATGCCGAAAGCAATGGTAGCGACCATGATGACTGCTTCCTCGCGCTGGAAGCGGGTCTGATTGGCCTCGCGCGCCTCGCGGTCCATGCCGGCGTGGTAGGCAAGCGCGTTGTAGCCTTCCGACTGAAGCCAGGCGGCGGTTTCGTCGGTCTTGCGCTTGGAAAGGCAGTAGACGATGCCACTCTCATCCCTGTGCTTTTCAAGGAACCGCTGGAGCTGTCGGCGCGGATTGTCCTTTTCCTCAATGGCGTAGTTGATGTTGGGGCGGTCGAACCCGGCGATGAAGCTGTCGTGCCCGGCAATGCCCAGATGGGCGATGATTTCCGCGCGGGTGGGCGCGTCGGCGGTGGCGGTGAGCGCCATGCGCGGCGTGTCCGGAAACTCTTCGACCAGTGCATCGAGCTGACGGTAATGGGGGCGGAAATCATGGCCCCATTGGGAGAGACAGTGTGCCTCGTCGATGGCGATGAGCGAGAGGCTGACCTGTTTGAGCCGGTCGAGAACCGCTGGGCGCAGCAGGGTTTCCGGCGAGACGTAGAGGATGTCGAGCGAGCCGTTGCCCATGGCGCGCCAGATGGCCTGGCGGGCTTCGGGAGGCAGGTTGGAGTTGAGCGCGGCGGCCCGCACACCGGCCTGTTTCAGCGCGGCCACCTGATCGGCCATGAGCGCGATGAGCGGCGAGATGATGAGGCCGAGGCCCGGGCGGCAGAGTGCGGGGATCTGATAGCAGAGCGACTTGCCGCCGCCTGTCGGCATCAGAACGAAGGCGTTGTTGCCGGCGATGACGTGATCGACGATTTCGGCCTGGCGGCCGCGAAAGGCTTCGTATCCATAAACGGTCTTGAGGATATGCGCGGGGTCAGCGGTCACGGCGGGCCTGTCGGGAGAATCGGGTGATTATTCTCTCATAACAGGTTTGGGGGCACGCTGCAGACATGCGCGGCGTGGACAGTCAGCCAGCTCGGGCAGGAAGCGTTTCGACAAGGAAGTCGAGGAACGCACGCACCTTGGCCTGCACATGGCGGGTGGAGGGATAGATCGCGTAGAGCGTGGTGTCCATGGGCGTCCAGTCGGCGAGAAGCGGGACGAGGTGGCCGGAGGCGAGGTCGTCCTGCACATAAAGTCTCGGAATAAGGCTTACGCCGAACCCGGCGCGCAGCGCATCGCGCACGGCGAGGCTCGAGGTGACCTTGTAGCGACCGTTGACCGGCACGCTGACGCTGCGGCCGGCCTTGTAGAAAGTCCATTCGTCCGCGTGGCCTGAAAGCGTGAACTGCACGCATTCGTGGCGGCGCAGCTCCTCCGGTGCGGCGGGTGGTGCGTTGCTTTCGAGATAGGCGGGCGCGCAGCACAGGACGTGGTCGAGGATGAGCAGCCTGCGGGCGATCAGGCTCGAATTTTCCAGCCGGTCGCTGCCGCGAATGACCAGGTCGAAACCGTCCTCGACAATGTTGACGCGGCGGTCGTCGAGCCTCAGGTCGAGCGTTATCTCCGGGTAGCGTTCGAGAAAGCGCGGGATTGATGCCGACAGGGCGACGAGGCTTGCCGCCATGGGGGCGCTGACGCGCAGGAGGCCGCGCGGCTCCTGCTGGAGCGGCCCGAGGGTGGCGTCGGCCTCTTCCAGATCTTCGAGAATGCCGGCGATGCGTTTGTGATAGAGCGCGCCCGCCTCCGTCAGGCTCATGCGGCGTGTCGTGCGGTTGATGAGACGGACGGCGAGATGCGCTTCCAGCTCTCTGATGTTCTTGCTGACGGCCGCAGGGGAGAGGCGCAGGCGCCGCGCAGCCTCAGCGAAGCTGCCGAGTTCAACGACCGTTCGGAACACGGTGAGGGCGGTGAAGCGATCCATAATTCAACACTGTCAGTCAATAGTCATTCGTCTGAGTTGCATATTATCAATCGGATCGCAATGAACTAGCTATGCCTTCATGTTCGAAGCCGATAGAGTCCTGAAAGGCAGGTGACCCGTGGCGATTGACAGGGAGCAGAGTGTGATGGGTGCCCATCTGGGCATGCTTTTGTGGGCACTGATCGTCGGGGCTTCGTTCCCCGCGGTCGGGTTCCTGTCCGACGGCTTGCCGCCGCTGCTTCTGACGGCACTCCGTTTCGCCATCGCGGCACTTGCCATGGTGCCGATGGTGCGGGGACGCGAGGACTGGCGGCCGAGCCTGCCGGCCCTTGCGCTCTACGCGGTGATGGGGCTCTGCCTTGCGGGATTTTTCGGCATCATGTTCTGGGCTGCGCATCGGGTAACCGCGCTTTCCATGTCGGCGCTGTTCGTGACGATGCCTCTGATTGCCTATGGGCTGGGGCGGATGCTGGGCGTCGAGCCGCGGGCGGGCGGGCTGTTGGCCATTCTGGGCCTTGGGGCTCTCGGTGCGCTGGCGCTGGCCATGGCGCAGACGGGCGGCGACCTTGCCCAGTTGCAGTTTGGCTGGAACGAGGTGCTGTTCTTTGTCGGCTGCATTGCGTCTGCGCTCTACCCCGTGCTTTCCAAATGGGGGCTGGCGCGGAACCTGCTTTCGAAGGATGCGGCGGCGCGTACGTTCTGGAGCCTCGCCGGCGGCGGTGTGCTGATCGCGCTGGCCGGTGTGGTTTTCGAGCCGGTCGACGCGCTTTCGCGGATGCAGATGGGCGATGTCCTTCTCGTTGCCTATCTCGGCGTCTTTTCAAGCGGCGTGACCTTCTGGCTCATGCAGCGCGGCACGGGTGTGCTGACGCCGGGTGCGGTGACGGCCTACAGCTATCTGGTGCCCTTCGTTTCCATGGTGGTGCTCTTCGTGACCCGGCCGCAACTGATCGGCTGGCACTGGCTGCCGGGCAGCCTGATGGTGATTGCCGCTATCGTGACCCTTTTGAAGCGTGGCTCGGGCGTTGCCTCCCGGCCCGTTGGGCAGACTGGCTGAAGCTGGCTGCACCCTTCTTCAAATCTCAAAACACTCAATTCTGGAGGACGATCATGCGGATCGCCGTACTTGGTGCGAATGGAAATGTGGGTTGTCGCGCGGCGGCCGAGGCGCTTTCGCGTGGCTATCGGGTGACGGCCGTAGTGCGGGACAGGAAACGTGTGGCGAATGTACCTGAAGGCGCGGCAATCGTGGTTGCGGATGTGAGCGACGCAGATGCAATCGCGCGGCTGGCGCAGGAACATGATCTGCTTATCGCCGCAACACGACCGGCAGGCGGACATGAAGGCGATCATGCTGCGATGACGGATGGGATTCTGGCCGGACTCAAGGGCAGTTCCGCCAGGCTGATCATGGTGGGCGGGGCGGCTTGCCTCGCCGTGCCGGATTCCGATGGCGGCCTTGTGCTGGATGATCCACGCTTCGTACCGCCGGCGATCCGCCCGATCGCACAGGCAAGCCTTGACCAATACCGGCGTTGTCAGGAGGCCGACGATGTGGACTGGACCTATCTTTGCCCGCCGGCGCTGCTGGAACCGGGCGAGCGGACCGGTCGATATCGGCTCGGTGCGGGGGAATTGTTGCTCGATTCGGCCGGGCGGTCCGCGATTTCCATCGAGGATTTCGTTATCGCGCTGCTGGATGAGGCGGAAGAGGCGCGACACCGCCGCGCCCGCTTCACCGTCGCCTATTGAGACAGGGCGGTGCTTCCTCAGGCGTTGCTGCCGCCATCAACGGCCAGCGAAGCGCCGGTGATATACTGACCTTCAGGACTGGCAAGGTGGGCGACCATGGCGGCGATATCATCCGGCGCGCCATAGTGGCCCACCGCGTTCAGGGCGCGCTGCCCGTCCGCACCTGGCCCGTCGGCGGGGTTCATGTCGGTGTCGGTGGAGCCTGGATCCACCACATTGACGGTGATGCCACGGGAGCCGACATCGCGGGCGAGCCCCTTGGTGAACCCGATGAGCGCTGATTTGCTCATGGAGTAGAGCGTGACACCGCCATGGGGAACACGCTGGGCGAAACAGGAACCAATGGAAATGATCCGCCCGCCTTCGCGCATATGCGAAAGGGCTGCCTGTGAGGCGACGAATACGCCCTTCACGTGGATGCCGATTGTGCGGTCGATCTCTTCCACGGTGACGGCCTCTGGCGGGCCGTAGGGGAAGATGCCTGCGTTGTTCACAAGAATATCGAGCCGGCCGAAGGTCTCGGCGGCGGTGTTGACAGCGGCGGTGACAGCCTGCGGATCGGCACTATCAGCCTGAATGGCGAGGCCGCGAGCACCGGTGGCCTCTATCTCTGCCACAATGCCTTCAGCCTTTGCAGCGCTTGCGGCATAGGTGATTGCGACGTCTGCGCCGCGCACTGCAAGACGCCGGGCGATGGCCGCTCCAATGCCGCGGCTGCCCCCTGTGACGAGGGCTGCCTTGCCCTGCAGATCCCGGTTGATTTCCGTTCCGGTCATGTCGTTCTCCTATTTATGTACCGAGCGTTATAAAAATAGTCAGGCTTGAGAAATCGGGTCAAGGAAATTATTTACGGCTTGGTACAAAAGGTATTCGAGATGGCTGGACGCGGCAGGCCCAGAGCATTTGACAGGAACGAAGCGCTGCATCAGGCGATGCGGGTGTTCTGGTCGTGCGGATATGAAGGCGCTTCGATGAATGAGCTTTCGCAGGCCATGGGCATCAACAAGCCCAGCCTTTATGCGGCGTTTGGCTGCAAGGAGACGCTGTTTCGCGAAGCGATCGAGCTTTATGGACGCGAGCAGGGCGCACCGGTGAGCGAGGCGCTGGAAGGTGGTGATACCGCGCGCGGGGCGATTGAGCGTGCGCTACGGCTCAATGCCCGCTGCTACAGCGCCCCAGACAATCCCCGCGGCTGCATGGTGGTGACGGCCGCGCTGGCCGGTGCTCCGGAAAACAGCCCCGTGTGCCGCTTCCTTGCCGAAAGCCGCCGCGAGAACGAGGCGTGCTTTCGTCGCCGTGTGGAGCGTGGAATCAGCGACGGCGATGTGCCCGAAAGCGCTGATCCGGAACGGGTCGCCGCCTTCTATGTGACAGTGTTGCACGGGCTTTCGATTCAGGCGCGTGACGGAGCCTCCTGCGCTGCACTGGAACGGGTGGTGGACAGCGCGATCGCCGCCTGGGACGCCATCGCACGTTAGCATATGCGCATTCTTCTTTCCTTATAACGGTATGATTTGAGGGCTGGCGTGGAAGACGCGGGTTTGCCAAAGTGCATCCTCCATCAGGAGGATATCATGCCCGATACCAAGCCCGTGCGGTCCACCGAACTCAAGCCATGGCACGCGGTCGCGCCGCTCTTGGTGGATGTGGCCATGGGGCGCCGACCAGCCGATCTGGTGGTGCGCAACGGGCGCTGGGTGAATGTCCATTCAGGCGAAGTGATTCCCGCGACAGATATCGCCATCGTGGCAGGGCGCTTTGCCTATTGCGGGCCGGATGCGAGCCACGCCATTGGCGAGAAGACCAAGGTGGTCGACGCGATGGGGCGCTATCTGGTGCCGGGGCTGTGCGATGCGCACATGCATGTGGAAAGCGGCATGGTGACGGTGACGGAGTTTTGCCGTGCGGTGATCCCGCATGGCACGACCTCGATGTTTATCGATCCGCATGAAATCGCCAATGTTCTGGGCCTCGACGGTGTGCGGCTGATGCATGACGAGGCGATGGCGCAGGCGATCAATGTGTTCGTGCAGATGCCGTCCTGCGTGCCTTCGGCACCGGGGCTTGAAAATGCGGGGGCCGAGCTCACCGCCGAGGATGTGGCGGAAGCCATGAACTGGCCGAACATTATCGGGCTCGGCGAGGTGATGAATTTTCCCGGCGTTGCGGCGAATGACGCGACGATGACGGGGGCGATTGCTGCGACTGTGAAGGCTGGCAGGACGGTTGGCGGGCACTATGCCTCGCCGGACCTTGGTCTGCCGTTCCACGGCTATGTGGCCGGCGGGCCGGAAGACGACCATGAGGGCACGCGCGCGGAGGACGCGATTGCGCGGGTGCGTCAGGGCATGAAGGCCATGCTGCGGCTGGGCTCTGCGTGGTATGACGTGGCAAGCCAGATCAAGGCGGTGACGGAGCAGGGGCTCGATCCGCGCAACTTCATTCTGTGCACCGATGACAGCCATTCTGGAACGCTGGTCAATGACGGGCATATGGACCGTGTGGTGCGGCACGCGATTGCCCAGGGGCTGAAGCCGGTGACGGCGATCCAGATGGCTACGATCAACACGGCCGAGCATTTTCGCCTCGAGCGCGAGCTGGGCTCCATCGCGCCGGGGCGACGGGCGGATTTCCTCATCGTGTCGGACCTTGCCGAACTTGCGATTGACGAGGTGTTCGCGCGGGGTGTGAGGTTGGCGCGGGGTGGCCGGCTCGAAGCAGACATTCCCGCCTATGATTATCCCGAGAAGGCGAAGAACACGGTGCGGCTCGGCAAGGAGCTTGCGGCAGAGGATTTCGACATTGCAGCGCCGGAAGGCGCGAACCATGTGCGGGCGCGTGTGATCGGTGTGATCGAGAACCAGGCACCGACGCGGGCGCTTGAAGCCGAGCTCGGTGTCGAGGACGGCGTTGTCGCCATGGACCGGCGCAACGATATCTGCCAGATCGCGCTGGTGGAACGGCACCGCGGCACGGGGCAGGTGACGAACGGTTTCGTCTCGGGCTTCGGCTATATGCAGGACTGCGCGATGGCCTCGTCGGTTGCGCATGATTCACACCACATGATTGTGGTGGGCACCAACAAGGAAGACATGGCGAAAGCCGCCAACCGACTGGGCGAAGTCGGCGGCGGCGTGGTGCTCTTCTCGAAGGGGCGCGAGCTCGCGCTGGTCGAGATGCCGATTGCCGGGCTGATGTCAGACGAGAGAGCTGAAGTGGTGGCGCAGAAGGCGGCGAAGCTGACCGGGGCCATGCGCGAGATGGGCTGTACGCTCAACAACGCCTATATGCAGCACTCGCTTCTGGCGCTCGTGGTGATCCCCGAGCTTCGGATATCCGACACGGGCATTATCGACGTGTCGAATTTCCGCAAGGTCGATCTTTTTCTTTAGAGCGGTTCACCGTTTCCGGAAACGCCGCCCCGCTCTATTTGTCTCTTTTTCCGCATTTATGCGGACGCCAGGTGATTCCACCTGACTGCAAAATGCTCCAGGGTCATGACCCTGGATCGCCCTACGTTCATCGGAAGAACCCGAAAACCGGATTCCACTTTCCAGTCCGATACTCAACAAGCCCTGAGTGAAAGAAATCAGCGCCGCCGTCCCTGGCCGGTGGCGAGTTCGATCACGGTAAGCGGCGTGGTGATAACGATGTCGGCCGCCGAGCCGAATGTCTGCCCGAGCCCACGGACCAGGTTTTCGACCTGGCCGACAACAACATCCTCATTGCCTTCGTTCAACTCGCCCTCGCTGGACAGGCGCTCGCCGAGCAGGCGCACAAGAACAGGGTTTTCGGCAAATTTCGTGTGGTTCAGCCAGTCGCCCGAAGAGACCTTAGTCACGTCGATGACCGTTACGCCGAGGCCCGTCAGATCTTCTGCATTGCGATAGTCGCCGAGCCGGGGCTGATTGCCTGCGATAAAGCCGGACAGTGTCAGCGCCCGGTCATTCTGCGACGTGAGGACGGCAAAGGGACGCTCCGGCACGCCATAGCGCCGCATCTGCCCCTTGAAGACGTCTATGTCGATGTCGGGCGAGGCAAGTACGACGTCGGCCAGCCTTCCGCCGAGATCGCGGTCGCCGGAAATGGCGAGCTGGCGCAGCGCCTCCATGGTGACCCAGCTGCCCATGGAGTGCGCCACCACATCGATGCGCCGGGCTCCCGCGCGGGCGAGTGTGCGCAGCGTCTCTTCCAGCGCGTCGCGGGCCGATGTGGCGCTGTTGCTGTCGTAGACATAATCGATCGTGCGGCCGGCTGACGGCCAGGAAAACAGGATCGGCGTGCCCGCATATTCTGAATCGTGAAAGATCTGCGCGGCGCGATAGACGGCTTCGTCGAAGCCGGTGTTGTAGCCGTGGATGAACACGAGCGCGCGCCCGTTATGCGCGGTGATATCGTCCCTGAGCGCATTCTCGAAATCGCTTTCCCCGGCGAAGAGAATGGCGCGGCGGGCGGCGAAATAACGGGCAGGGTCGGCAACCCTGGGATTGGGTGCGAGCTCCATCTTGCCGGTTTCATGCACGGCGGGAACGGTGATCTCCACCTTTGCGAATGCCGGGTCGGGCGCACGCCCACCAGCAAAGATTTCACCCGGTTTTTCCGTCTGCATCCGGTTGGTGGCAATGAAAATGCCGTGAGTTCCTGCAATCTGGTCCGCGCGTGCAGGTGCAATCGTTTCGGCGATCAGGCGCGAGGGATGCGGATTTGCGCAGCCTGCAATCAGCGCGACAAGGAAAAGGACGAACAGATTCTGGAACTTGTGGAACGGCATTCTACAATAACCCTGTTCGTGGCTCGTGGACCGCCAGCGTTTGGCCCGGCATTCGTTTTAGGAGGAAAGAGCTTGCGGATGGAAGGCTATCTTTCCCAGAAAACCGGCGTGAAGATGACGAGAACGGCCAAAATTTCAAGCCGGCCCATCAGCATCGCGAAGGCGATGATCCATTTGGCAAGATCGGGAACCGGCGCGAAGCTGCCGGCAGGGCCAACGATCTGGCCAAGACCGGGGCCGACATTGGTGAGCCCGGTCAGCGCGGCGGAAATGGCGGTCACAAAATCGAGCCCGGTCGCGGCGAGCAGCAGGATGATAACGGCCCAGATGACCAGAAATGCCGACATGAACAGAACGACGGCGCGTTGCAGGTCGTCGTCTACCGGCCGGTCGCCATAGCGGACCGTGACGATCGTGTTGGGGTATACAAACCGGCGCAGGCCGTTTGCCAGAAGCTTGAACAGGATCAGGAAGCGATATGCCTTGATGCCGCCGGTGGTGGAACCCGAACAGCCGCCGAGAAACATGGCGACGAACGCGGCGGCGACCCCGAAGGCGCCCCATTGCGAATAGTCGTCGCTGGCATAGCCGGTTGTGGTGATGATCGACACGAAATTGAACGCCGAATGGGTGAGGGCGTCAAAGAATGTGTGATCGTGGACGATGCGCAGATAGACGGTGACGGCAAGGACGAACACGACCACGTAACCGGCGAAGACACGAATCTGCGGGTCGCGCAGGGCATCGAGCCGCCCGCGGATCGCAAAAAGTATCAGGATTGAGAACGGCAGCGCGGAGATGAACATGAAGAGCGTGCTGATCCAGAGCACCGCCGGATTGTCGGCATAGTAGCCCATGGAGGCGTCGTGCGTGGAAAAGCCCGCCGTTGCGATGGTTGTCAGCGCGTGGTTGATCGCATCAAAGGCGCGCATGCCGGCTGCCGCATAAGCAATGGCACAGGCGAGCGTGAGCAGGGCATAGATGCTGATGAGGCCCAGACCGAAGGTCGAGAAGCGGTCGAAGGGGCGATCCTCTATGTCCGAGGATTCGATGCGGAAATAGGAAACGCCGCCGACATTCAGGAATGGCAGGACAAAGAGGCCCAGTGCGATCACACCGAGGCCGCCGATCCATTGCAGGATGGAGCGCCAGATGAGCAGGCCCGGCGGCATGCTGTCGAGGCCGACGATCACCGTTGCACCTGTCGCCGTGACGCCCGAGACGGATTCGAAAAATGCGTCTGCGACGCTGAACTCTACCGACGAAGCAAGCATCGGGACGGCGCCGGCGATGCAGGCCGTCATCCACAATAGATTGACGACAAGGAAGCCGAAGCGGGAGGAGATGACGGGCGCGCGCCCCTGGGTGGCAAGCGATACGCCGATGGCGAGTCCGCCGGTGAAGAGTGCGGAAAAGGCGAAAACCTGCCAGTCGTCATTGCCGTAATAAAGATCCACGGCTGCCGGGATGAGCATGGCGGCCGAGAGATAGATGGCAAAGACCGCCGCAATGTGCAGTGCGGCGCGTACAGCGAGATATTGCAAGGACTGAACCTCAGGCTGCTCAGAAAAGCGTCTGTTGTTCGGGAAGCGATCCCCCTCCCTGGCGCGAGAGTGGCGTCCCGCGCCCCGATATGCAATAGCCCGTAGGACACAAGGACTGGATAGGCAAGAGAGCATGAGCGCAGCATCGGGTGAGAGCGAATTCGTGGACGCGGTGGCAGAGGCAGTTGGCGCGCTGCGGTCGCTGTTTGCCGAAACGCCGCTTCAGGAGAACGACTATCTCTCCAAGAAGACCGGGGCGCGGGTCTTCCTGAAGCGCGAGGACCTGACGCCGGTTCGCTCCTACAAGATTCGCGGCGCATTCAATTTCTTCCGCAAGGCGATGGCGCAGGGCGGGACAGGGCGTACATTTGTGTGTGCCTCGGCCGGCAATCATGCTCAGGGATTTGCCTATGTCTGCCGCCATTTCGGCTGCAGGGGTGTCGTTTTCATGCCGGTGACGACACCGCAGCAGAAAATCGACAAAACACGTATTTTTGGCGGAGACTTCGTTGAAATCCGGCTGATCGGCGACTTCTTCGACGATTGCTACAGGGCCGCGCTGGCGTTTGCCGAGGAGAGCGGTGGCGCCATGGTGCCGCCCTTCGACCACCCCGACATCATCGAGGGGCAGGCAACGGTGGCGCGCGAGATTGCCGAGCAGATCCAGGCGTTCGACGGTGCGCGCATGAACGATAGCCTGGTGATCCTGCCGGTGGGCGGCGGCGGTCTTGCTTCCGGTGTGACGCGCTATCTCACGGCCAGTGGGGAAGCGGGCTCCTTTGCCTTTGCCGAGCCGGCAGGGGCGGCGAGCCTGCAACAGGCGCTGGTGCAGGACCGGCAGGTGCGGCTCGACAGGGTGGACAATTTCGTCGACGGGGCGGCGGTGGCCGAGATCGGCGCGGCGCCGTTTTCGCATCTCAAGACATTTGACGCCAATGCCGTGCATCTGGTGCCGGAAAACCGGCTGTGCGCGACGATGATCGAAATGCTGAACATTGAGGGCGTTGTGCTGGAGCCGGCGGGCGCGCTGGCCATCGACACGCTGAAGGATTTTACGCCGAAGGAGCTTGAGGGGCGCACGGTGATTGCCGTTGTGTCGGGGGGGAATTTCGACTTCGAGCGCCTGCCGGACGTGAAGGAACGGGCGCTGCGTTTCGAAGGATTGAAGAAGTACTTCATCTTCCGCTTCCCGCAGCGCCCCGGTGCCCTGCGCGATTTCCTCGACCTTCTGGGACCGGAAGACGACATCACGCGGTTCGAATATCTCAAGAAGTCGGCGCGGAATTTCGGCTCGGTTCTGATCGGCATCGAGACCAGGAACCGTGCCAATTTCGATGTTCTGACGGGACGGTTTGACGCGGCCGGCTGGGCCTATCAGGACATAACAGACAACGATACGATTGCGGGACTGATCATCTGAGGGGCAAAAGTGTCCAAAACGCGGTTCATTGTGCTCTTTCGTGGGGTGGGTGGTGCAACACAGCTGCCCGTGAAGGAGTTGCGAGAGGTTTTGGGTGAGGGCGGCTTTTCCGGAGTCGCGACCTACATCAACAGCGGCAACGCCGTGCTGACGGCGACGTCCGGTGAAGAGGATGTGCGTAGGCGCGTTGCCGACCTCGTGAAGACGCGCATGGGCTTCCAGAAGGCGATCATGGTGCGCAGCCTCGACGAATGGGAGGCGATGATCGCCGGCAACCCGTTTCCGCAAGCCGAGAATGCACCGACCTGTGTGCATGTTTATGCGATGGAACGCGAACCTGAACTCGAAAGAGTGCAAGCGCTCAAGGCACTGGCGACTGGGACGGAAGAGTTTCGTATCAACGGGCGCACGCTCTATCTTTACACACCCGATGGCATGGGGCAGTCGCGCTTCGCGCCCAGAATGGAGCGAACCCTGAACCTGGAGATGACCGGCCGCAACTGGCGCAGCATGCTGGCGCTCAGAAGGCTTGCCTGTGATGGGTGAGCGGTTGCGTCGCACAAATTAGCGATTGCACTTTGGTTGCGGATAGCCCATATGACGCCAAGACGCATGGGTCGGTAATGCCGGCTTTCTAAAGAGACTGGTTGCGTCTGAAGCCATCGCCTGCGGGCGAGAGCTTAAGCCGGCATCGCCGGCGCGACAGCGCAGCCGCACGGGGCACCCCCGTCGTCTTGTCGTTCATCCAAACATTTATTCGGCAGGTTGCGCCCTGCCACATATCATTTGCGGCGCCTGCGGGCGCCGGCATGGGAAAGATTGTAAATTGACCAATGACAACAATGCGAAACAGATCGGTTTCGCAGAACTGGGAATTTCAGGCGCGCTGTTGAAGGCGGCCGAAGACGTGGGGTTTGTGACCCCGAAGCCGATCCAGGAAAAAGCCATTCCGGCCATGCTGGAGAAGCGCGACGTGCTGGGCATTGCGCAGACCGGCTCTGGCAAGACGGCAGCCTTCTCGCTGCCCATTCTCTCGCAGATCATCGCGCTCGGCTCCAAGCGTGTGCGCAAGACCGCGCGCGCGCTGATCCTGTGTCCGACGCGGGAACTGGCGGTCCAGATCGACGATGTGGTGCGTGAACTTTCGCGCCACGCGCATCTGGCCACGGCGCTGGTCCTTGGTGGTGTCTCCCGCAACAGCCAGGTGAAGCGTCTTGCCCAGGGCGTCGACATTCTGGTGGCGACGCCGGGCCGGCTGACGGACATCGTGCGCTCGGGCGAGCTTTCGCTTGCCGAGACGCGCTGGCTGGTGCTCGACGAGGCCGACCGCATGCTCGACATGGGCTTTATCAACGATGTGCGCCGCATCGCGCGGGCCACGCATCCGGCCCGCCAGACGGCACTCTTTTCGGCAACCATGCCGAAGGAAGTGGAAGGGCTTGCCCAGAGCCTGCTCAACGATCCGTTGCGGGTGGAGATCGCCAAACAGTCGACCACGGCCGGTGAGATCACACAGCATCTGGTGATGGCGCGCACCAAGCAGAAGCGCAAGATTCTCTCCGAGATGCTGGCCGACGAGGCCATGCGCTCGGTGATTGTGTTTGCACGCACCAAACATGGCGCGGACCGGGTGACGCGCGACCTGGAACGCGACGGGTTCGAGGCTGCGGTCATTCACGGCAATAAGTCGCAGAATGCCCGCCAGCGCGCGCTGAACGGCTTTCGTGATGGATCGGTGCGCATTCTCGTGGCGACCGATATTGCGGCGCGGGGGATCGACGTTCCAGGCATCAGCCACGTGGTGAACTTCGATCTGCCGGACCAGCCGGAAAGCTATGTGCATCGCATTGGACGCACGGGCCGAAACGGGGCCTCGGGCGAGGCGGTAACCCTGTGCGATCCGGGAGAGACCGACAAGCTGAAGGCGGTGGAGAAGATCATCCGCATGCGGCTGCCGGTGACGGCGGACCATACATCGGAACCCGATCCGGCGCGTCCGGTCCCCGCCAACAATGCCGGCGAGCGCCGCAATGCGCCGAAGCCCTCCAGGGGCGGTGAAAACCGCAAGCCGAAGCGGCCCGCTGCGAAACCGCAGCAACAGGCCGAGCAGCGGCAGAATGAGGGGGACAAGCCTGTGCGCCGCCGGCGCAGGAACCGGAACCGGCGACCCGGCGCCCGCGCCGCATAAGCTTCATTCCCGGGCTTTCGACATGAGCTGATCGGCCGATAGGCCGGTCTGGCCCAATTGTCGCCGGTCGTCCGTTCGGTTAGGCCAGAACTGTCTGGCGTTGTTGCCAGAGCGGGAGGACATGGCGAAACGATGATCGGTCTTGCGGCACTGGCGATCGGATATGTCCTGTCGCAATTCTACCGGTCGTTTCTGGCTGTTCTGACACCGGCTTTGACAATTGAACTGGGCGCCACAAAGGCTGAGCTCTCCATGGCTTCGGGCGCGTGGTTCGTCGTGTTCGCCCTGATGCAGTTCGTCGTCGGTGTTTCACTCGACCGCTACGGCCCGCGCCGCACGGCAGCGTTCTTGCTGACGGTTTGCGGTGGGGGTGGAGCGCTGATGTTTGCATTTGCGCCAACGCCGGAAACGATCATTCTTGCCATGGCACTCAACGGTGCCGGCTGTTCCGCCGTATTGATGGCTTCTGTCTTCATCTTTGCAAAGTCTTTTTCCGCGGGACGGCTCACCATCCTGATCTCCTGGCTGATCGCCTTCGGCACGCTTGGCAATGTGGTGGGCTCTGCGCCCATGGCTGCGGCGGCGGAGGCATTCGGCTGGCGGAGCGTCATGGGTGGCCTGGCGTTCTTCACGATACTGACCGGCATCGCCATCCAGATTCTGGTGCGCGACCCCGAACCGGCAGGCGAGAGCGAGCGGGAAAAGGGGCTCGGGTTCAATGGCTACCGCGAACTTCTGAGCCTTCGCGTGCTCTGGCCGATCCTGCCTCTGACCGCGCTGAACTATGCACCGGCTGCGGGCATTCGCGGCCTTTGGGCCGGTCCCTATCTTGCCGACGTCTATGGGGCGGACGCGCTCATGATCGGACAGGCGACACTTTTCATGGCCCTTGCGATGTCTGCGGGCAGTTTTGTCTACGGACCGCTGGATGTGTTTTTCCGGACACGCAAATGGGTTGCGGTCGGTGGCAATCTCATCGGTCTCTTCGCCATACTGTTTCTGGCGGTTGTGCCCGTTTCTTCCATTGTCACGACCACGGTCGTGCTTGTCGTCATCGGTCTGTGTGGCGCGAGTTATGGCCTGCTGATGGCGCATGGTCGGGCCTTTGTGCCGGCCCATCTGACGGGGCGCGGGGTGACCCTTCTGAATTTCTTTTCCGTGGGAGGCGCTGGCGTGATGCAGTTTCTGACGGGCGGTGTCGTGTCGGCATCCACTGTGCCGGGCGAACCGGTGGCTGCATATCAGACCCTGTTCATTTTCTATGCTTTCCTGATCGCTCTTTCGCTGGCCATCTACCTGATTTGCAAAGATGCGCCGCCCGAGATGGAGCGGGCACATGGCAGCTAGAGCGTTTCACCGTTTCATGGAAACGCCGCTCCGCTCTATCTGTCTGATTCCCTGCATTTGCGCTGACGTCAGGTGATTCCACCTGACTGCAAAATGCTCCAGGGTCAGGACCTGGCCCGGGCGCCTTTCCCTGTTTTCCTGCGTGGCCCGAGGGAGCGCCTGTTCCAGCCTGTCAGGCGATACATGACGTGAAATATGCAGGACGCCGGAAAGAGGCGCAGGAATTTCAGCGGCCAGACAAGACGCTTTGGGAAAGCGATTTCGAAGCCGCTTTTGTGAAGACCTCTGTCAATGCGGCGGGCCGCCTCCGATGCAGTAAGAAGCGCGGGCATCGAAAAGTTTGTCTTGTCGGTGAGCGGTGTGGCGACAAAACCCGGATTGATGACCTGGGTGCGGATGTTGAGTTTTTCGAAATCGTAGCGCAGGCCCTCGACAAGATTGTTGAGGGCGGCCTTTGTCGATCCGTAGGCGGCGGCTGACGGCATGCCGAAAAACGACGTGACCGACCCCATCACCGCGATCTGCCCGAAACCGCGCTCGCGCATGCGGTCGGAGACCGGCACAAGTCCGTTCAGCGTTCCGAACACGTTGATCTGATAGCTGCGGACGAAGTTGGTTGTTTCCAGCCGGTCGCCGCGCACCGGAAGATAGGTTCCGGCGTTGAACACGGCGAGGGCTATGGGGCCGAGATTCTTTTCGATCTGGGAAACGGTGCGTTCCATCGCGGCTTCGTTCATCACGTCGCAGGGAAAGACGAAAATCCGTCCGTCGAGATGCTCTGCCTCCCGCGTTATGGAGGAGAGGCCGTCTTCTGCACGTGCGGTGGCTGCAACGGTGTAGCCCTTGCGGGCGAGGCGGATGGCGAGCGCCCGCCCGATCCCGGTGCTGGCACCGGTGATCCATGCTACTCCATCCTGTGGACTGGCCCGGTAAAGCGCCATTCCAATCCCCCTACAGTTCTGGGGCAGGTTTATCGGGCGGTCGGCGCGAAGAAAAGCACCTTGTGGACAGTACACACCGAAAAGGTTCGCTTTGCCACGCAATACGCGACAGCTTTGCGCCCTTTTGGCCTGTTGCGAAAAATCCCTCCTTGCAACCCTCGGGCGGGCTTTCTAACCTCCGCAAAAATCGAAAGAGGACGCTATGAAAAACTCGGTTGTGGATGCCATCGGCAATACCCCGCTGATCCGCCTGAAGCGGGCCTCGGAGGAAACAGGCTGCGAGATTCTCGGCAAGGCCGAATTCATGAATCCGGGGCAGTCGGTGAAGGATCGTGCCGGGCTCTTCATCATCCGCGATGCAGAAAAGCGAGGGCTTTTGAGGCCTGGCGGCGTCATTGTCGAAGGGACGGCAGGGAATACGGGCATCGGCCTGACCGTGGTTGCCAAGGCGCTGGGCTATCGTACGGTGATCGTAATCCCTGAAACCCAGAGCCAGGAAAAGAAAGATGCGCTCAGGGTGCTGGGAGCCGAGCTGATCGAAGTTCCGGCCGTGCCCTACAGAAACCCGAACAACTATGTGAAGGTTTCGGGGCGTCTTGCCGAACAGATTGCAAAGTCGGACCCGAACGGAGCCATCTGGGCGAACCAGTTTGACAATGTGGCCAACCGCGAAGGCCATGTGAAAACGACGGCTGCCGAAATCTGGGAACAGACGGGCGGAAAGGTCGATGGTTTCGTCTCGGCTGTCGGCACGGGCGGCACGCTTGCCGGCGTCGCGGAAGGTCTGCGTCGCAAGAACAGGGATGTGAAGGTGGCGCTTGCCGACCCGATGGGAGCAGCGCTCTTCAGCTATTACACCGATGGTGAGTTGAAATCTGAAGGGACGTCGATCACGGAAGGCATCGGGCAGGGGCGCATCACGGCCAATCTGGACGGGTTTGCGCCAGACTTTTCTTATCAGATACCGGATGAGGAGGCGCTGCCGATCGTCTTCAACCTGGTGCAGGAGGAGGGGCTGTGCCTCGGCGGCTCCACGGGAATCAACATTGCCGGCGCCATTCGCCTGGCACGCGAACTCGGGCCCGGGCATCGTATCGTGACGGTGCTTTGCGACTATGGCACACGCTATCAGTCCAAGCTGTTCAATCCGTCTTTCCTGCGTGAAAAGGGCCTGCCGGTGCCCGGCTGGATGGAGCGTTCGCCGGAAATCGATGTCCCGTTCGAGGAGGTGGCCTGATGGCGCAGACGGAGGCGCTTTTTCGTGACGATGCCTATCTGCGGGACGGGGCGGCGCGTGTCGTCGGCATCAACGATCGCGGCGGCATCCTGCTCGACCGGACGATGTTTTACGCCACGTCTGGCGGTCAGCCGGGCGACACGGGACGCTTTACCCGCGAAGACGGCTCGACCATCGCGATCGCGGCGACGGTGACGGGCGAGACGAAGGATGAGATCATCCACGTTCCGGCAGCAGAGCAGGTTCTGCCTGAACTGGGCGAGACGCTTCAGTTGGCGATCGACTGGGAGCGCCGTTTCAAGCTTATGCGCATGCACACGGCCTGCCACCTTCTGAGCGTTATCTGTCCGTTTCCGATTACCGGCGCCTCGGTGAACGAGGCGGATTCGCGGGTGGATTTCGATCTGCCGGATGTGAACGTCACCAAGGAAGATGTCACCATCAGGCTGATGGAGCTGGTGAACGGGGATCATCCCGTTTTCACGCGGTGGATCAGCGAGGAAGAACTGGAGTCCAATCCCGGTCTGGTGAAGTCGAAAAATGTGCGCCCGCCGCGTGGAGCAGGACGCATCCGGCTCGTGTGCATCGGTAAGGAGGCGGTTGTCGACAGCCAGCCCTGCGGCGGCACGCATGTGGCGAGCACCGCCGAAGTGGGAGAGATTCATATCGGAAAGATCGAGAAGAAGGGGCGGGAGAACCGCCGCTTCCGCATTCGTTTCGGCTCATTGCTGGCGAGTTAGAGCGGTTCATCGTTTCATGGAAACGTTGCTCCGCTCAGTCTGTCTGTTTTTCCGCATTCATGCGGATGTCAGGTGCTGCTACCTGACTGCAAAGTGCTCCAGGATTGCGAGGATCAGATGAGCGAGACCAGCCTTTTTACCGTTTCGTCCGCGTGGCTGGAGGAGCGGCTTGGCCAGTCCGGTCTCTCCATTGTCGATGCGTCCTGGTATCTGCCAGCGCAGGGCAGGGACGCGAAGGCAGAGTATGAGGCGGGGCATATTCCCGGTGCCGTGTTCTTTGACCAGGACGCGGTGGTGGATCCCGATTCCGACCTGCCGCATGCCTTGCCGGATGCCGCCACCTTTCAGCGGTACGCGAGTGCGATGGGGATTTCGGAGAGCGACACCATCATTGTCCATGACGGACCAGGGCTGTTCTCCGCGCCGCGCGTGTGGTGGATGTTCCGGGTGATGGGGGCAAAGGATGTGCGCGTGCTGGAGGGCGGTCTCGATGGCTGGCGGGCCGAGGGCAGGGCGCTGACAAACGAGCCAACCAGGATTGCGCCTACGGTTTTCAATGCTTCATTCGATGATACGCGCGTCGCAGACATCAAGACCGTGCGAGGGGTTGTCGAGGACGGATCGGCGCAGATTGCCGATGCGCGGCCGGCGGGCCGGTTTACGGGGGAAGATCCGGAACCGCGCACGGGCATGCGGTCCGGACACATGCCGGGCGCACGCAATGTGCCGGCCTCGGCTCTTTCGCGCGATGGCAGGCTTCTTGCGACGGAGGAACTGCGTGCGCTGTTCGCACAGGCGGGGCTCGATCTCGAGCGGCCTGTGGTGACGTCGTGCGGTTCGGGCGTGACAGCGGCGGTGATCACGCTGGCGCTGGAAACGGTCGGACATACGAATAACAGGCTCTATGACGGTTCCTGGAGCGAATGGGGCGGACGCGAAGACACCCCTGTGGCGACCGGCAGGGAAAGCTGAAAGCGGGGCAACGGCACGTTCATCGTCAATTCAGCCGCACCGCATGAAGATGCGGGCAATCGATGAACCGTTTCCCTGAAAGGAGCCTTCCATGCTGAACCGCCGTCAAATGCTGGGCGCAACCATCGCGGCATCGCTGATGCCGGGTGCGGCCATGGCGCAATCCTCCATGCCCTCGGCGTCGCGCATCCAGCGGAGCCTCGAAGCAGCTCCCGCGCAGCGCGTGCGCCCGCAGGACCGGGTGACGGTGCGCGAACTGAAACGCCGGCCGGACCTGCGCCGCCGCGCGCCCTCGATTGACATTCAGGCGATCAATTTCGGGTTCGATTCGGCTGAAATACCCTATTCGCAGTTCCGCAAGGTGGAGGAGATTGCCGATGCGCTGCACCGGCTGCGTCGCCGCCGGCCGGGAACAGTGGTGCTTCTTGAAGGACACACCGATGCGGTCGGGTCTTTCGGCTACAACCAGCAGCTCTCCGAGCGTCGGGCCGCCTCTCTGCGGCGCGTTCTGGTGCGGGAGTTCCGCGTGCCCGCTCGCATGCTGGAAACGGTGGGCTATGGCGAGGAGTTTCTTCTGGTGCCCACGCCCCATGAGAACTGGCGCAACCGGCGCGTGACGCTGCGGCGCATCGACGATTTCATTCGTTGATCATGGGAATTGGCCCTGATGCCGGGATTTGGCCGGAATCGGGTGGAAGCTGATGTTCCGGCAGGCAAACTGGTCTCCATCACTTTTGAAGGAGACCAGTTATGGGATTGATCAAGTTTGTGGCCATGGGGAGCGATGAAGCGAAAGCCTTTCGCAATGGCGCGCCCGATGCTTATGGGATGAAGCCCGAACGAAGACTATCGGACGGCGGTGGCATTCCCTGCCGCCATTGCCTGCGTTCGGTGCCCGAGGGCAAACCCTATCTTATCCTGGCGTATCGGCCATTCCCGCAAACCCAGCCCTATGCCGAGACCGGGCCGGTTTTCCTGTGTGCTGAGGAATGCGAACGCGCGCCGGACAGCGATGTCATGCCGGCGCTGTTTCGTGCCCGCACGGAGTGGCTGCTGCGCGGCTACGGCCATGACGACCGCATCGTCTACGGTACGGGAGCGGTGACGCCGAAGCAGGATATCTGTACGCGGGCGCACGAACTCCTGCAGCGTGAAGATATTGCCTATCTGCATATGCGTTCTGCGCAATACAACTGTTACCAGGTGCGCATAGACCGGGCCTGACCGCGCTCAGGTCGAACGCCTCTCGAAAAAAAAGCCCGCCGTCGCCGGCGGGCGCGCTGGAGGCAGGGTGTTTATCTTCAGGCGGCGAGCGCGGATTTCGGCTCGGCCATTTCGTAGCCCAACGCTTCGGCAACGGCCTGATTGGTGATCCGGCCCTTGTGGACGTTCAGGCCATTGCGCAGGTTCTGATCGTCGACGAGTGCCTTGAGGCCCTTGTCGGCAAGCTGAAGACCATAGTGCAGCGTGGCGTTGTTCAGCGCGTGCGCAGAGGTGACGGGAACGGCACCCGGCATGTTGGCCACGCAATAGTGGATGATGCCGTCGACCTCGTATGTGGGGTCCGAATGCGTGGTGGCATGCGAGGTTTCGAAGCAGCCACCCTGATCGATGGCGACGTCGACCAGCACGGCACCCTTCTTCATGCCCGAAAGCATCTCGCGGGTGACCAGCTTGGGCGCTGCAGCGCCCGGAATGAGCACGGCACCGACGATGACATCGGAAGAGAAGCACTCTTCCTCAAGCGCCTCGACGGTGGAGTAGCGCGTGTGGACGCGGCCGTTAAAGATGTCATCCAGCTCGCGCAGGCGGGGGATGGAGCGGTCGATGATCGTCACATCGGCACCGAGGCCGACCGCCATCTTGGCCGCATTGAGGCCGACCACGCCGCCGCCGATGATGGCAACCTTGCCGGGCAGAACGCCGGGCACGCCGCCAAGCAGCACGCCCCGTCCGCCATTGGCTTTCTGAAGCGCGGTGGCGCCGGCCTGGATGGCAAGGCGGCCCGCGACTTCAGACATGGGAGCGAGAAGCGGAAGCCCGCCGCGCGCGTCGGTGACCGTCTCGTAGGCGATGGCAGTGACGCCGGAATCGACCAGACCGCGTGTCTGATCCGGATCGGGCGCCAGGTGGAGGTAAGTATAAAGAATCTGGTCTTCGCGAAGCTGCACCCATTCCGAGGGTTGCGGCTCCTTGACCTTAACGATCATGTCCGACCTGGCGAAAACCTCTTCGGCCGACCTGGCGATGGTGGCGCCGGCTGCACGGTAGGCATTGTCGTCGGCACCGATGCCGGCACCGGCGCCGGCTTCCACGAGCACATCGTGCCCGTGTGCCACATATTCGCGCACGGAGCCGGGTGTCAGGCCGACGCGATATTCATGATTCTTGATTTCCTTCGGGCAGCCGACGCGCATCCGTGTCTCCTCCGAGCGTTTTGCGAATTTTCTGGCTCAATGAATGAGACCACAAAACTGGCCGAACGTCTTTGCGAAGATGTTTGCGCTCGATGATGTTTTTCGCTATTTTTTGCGCAAAATAGAAAATCCATGGGAGGAAATTCGATTAATGGCCCTTGATAGGATCGATATCGCTATCCTGGAAGTGCTCCAGAAGGATGGGCGGATCTCCAACTCGGCGCTTGCGGAGAAAGTGGGGCTGTCCCAGTCGGCCTGCTCCCGCCGTCTCGACAATCTGGAGAAGAGCGGTGTTGTCAAGGGATACCACGCCCGGCTCTCGAACGCAGCCCTTGGACATGGCGTTACGGTGATTGTGCACATTTCGCTGTCGGGACAGTTCGAGCGGACGCTCAGCGAGTTCGAAGCAGCCGTGCAGCGTTGTCCGAATGTGGTGTCCTGCCATCTGATGTCGGGTGAATATGACTATATTCTGCGGATCGCTGCGCGCGACCTGCAGGACTATGAGCGTGTCCACAAGGAGTGGCTGACGGGCATGCCCCACGTGATCAAGATCAATTCGGCTTTTGCATTGCGCGAGGTGGTCGACCGGACAGGCGTGGGGCTGAAACCGCAGATGGCGTGAGGCCGGTGGGCATCAGCCGGCGGTGACGATGCGATCCATCGGAATGTCGTGCGGCTGGGGATAGATCGTCGGGAGTTGTGAGAAGGCGTATCCGATGCCGACGAGCAGCGGCTTTTTCGGCAGGGCGGCAATCGTGCGGTCATAAAATCCACCACCATAGCCCAGCCTGTAGTTGCCTTTATCGAAACCGACCAGCGGCGAGACGACGATATCGGGAATGATCTCTTTGTCGGTTGCCGGAACGGGTATGTTCCAGACACCGCGTTCGAGTGTGTCTCCGGGACGATAGGGGCGAAAAACGAGGGGCGCGGCTTTCTGGATGACGACCGGCAGGGCCGTCATGGCACCGCGATCATGGAGAGTGGCAAGCCATGGGCGCAGGTCCGGCTCGCCCCGGAACGGCCAGTAGAGGCCGACCACGTGGCCCGATGGATCGCCGATCAGAGCGTCGAGCTTCTGCGCGATCATGCCGGCAAGGCGAGTGCGTTCGGCGGCGGGAACGGCGAGGCGCTCGCCGATCAGGCGGTCGCGCGTGGCCTTGCGCCAGCGGCGGACCTCCGGCCAGATTTCCTCGATTGACATGCCAGCGCCATCGCCCAATTCGTGCATGAAGCAGGGTGGGGAGGCATGGAGCCTGGTTCTGTCGCTCGGTGTGTCGCTCATCCTCGCGTCTCCTCCGCATTCGCTGCAGCCGGATCCGATGCTGCTGCATTTGCTGTCCGGGCGCTGTTCTGCATGCGACAGGGTTCGCTCACAACGTGCCGGTCGACTGTCATGCGCGCGTCACGAGATTTTGCTGGAAGTCTCGGCGCGACGGCGCAATCATGCTCCTTCGCCGGTTCCTTTTCAAAGGCCCAGGAGAGACGATCATGATGTCCGCATACGCCTCCATGTCCCGCCGTTCGTTTTTAGCAGGCTCGGCTGCTGCAGGTTCTCTGGTGCTGATGCACCCTTTTTCCGCCAAGGCTTCGGTGAACCAGGCGCATTTGCGCATCATGGAAACCACCGACCTGCATGTGCATGTCTTTCCCTACGATTATTACGCCGACAAGCCCAATGACACGATGGGGCTCGCCCGCACGGCGTCGATCATCGACGCAATCCGCGCAGAGGCAACGAACTCGATCCTCGTCGACAATGGCGACTTTCTCCAGGGCAATCCGATGGGCGACTACATCGCCTATGAGCGCGGCATGCGCGACGGCGACATTCACCCGGTGATCAAGGGGATGAACACGCTCGGCTATGATTGCTCGACGCTTGGCAATCACGAGTTCAATTACGGGCTCGATTTCATGTTCAAGGTGCTTGCAGGCGCGAATTTTCCGTTTGTCTGCGCCAACCTGACCAAGGGGCAGCTTGCCGCCAGCGGCCGCGACGATGACTTGTTCCTGAAACCCTACGTGATCCTTGACCGGATGGTGAAGGACGGCAGCGGGACGGAACATTCCATCCGTGTCGGCCTGATCGGCTTCGTGCCGCCGCAGATCATGAACTGGGATTCAAAGCATCTGACCGGCAAGGCGATGACGCGCGACATCGTTCGGGCGGCGGAGGCCTGGGTTCCGCAGATGCGCGAGGAGGGTGCCGACATCGTGGTGGCGCTGTCGCATTCGGGCATTGGCCCGGCGCAGTATGAGGAAAATCTCGAGAACGCTTCGCTGCTGCTTGCCGGTGTCGACGGTATCGACGCCATCGTGACCGGGCACAGCCATCTCGATTTTCCCGGTCCGAAGTTTGAAGGGCTTGAAGGTGTCGACAACGCCAGGGGCACGATCGCCGGCAAACCTGCCGTCATGGGTGGCTTCTGGGGATCGCATCTGGGCCTGATCGACCTGCTTCTGGAAAGGGACGGGCAGAGCTGGGTGGTGGTGAACGCGACGTCCGAGGCGCGCCCGATTTTCAAACGTGTGGAACGCCAGACCGAGCCGCTGGTCGAAAGCAAGGCGGAGGTCGAGGAAGCGGTGCGTGAAGACCACGAGGCTACGCTGAAATATGTGCGCACCGCGGTGGGCAAGACATCCGCGCCGCTGCATTCCTATTTCGCGCTGGTGGCCGACGACCCATCCGTGCAGATCGTGAGCCAGGCACAGACCTGGTACATCACCGACATGCTGAAGGACGGCGAATACCGGGATCTGCCCGTGCTTTCGGCGGCTGCCCCCTTCAAGGCCGGCGGGCGCGGCGGTCCGGACTATTACACGGACGTGCCAGCGGGCGATGTGGCGATCAAGAACGTCGCCGATCTCTATCTTTATCCCAACACGGTGCAGGCCGTTCTGGTGACGGGTGCGGATGTGAAGGAATGGCTCGAGATGTCGGCTGGCATTTTCAATCTGGTGGAACCCGGCAAGTCGGACCAACCGTTGCTCGACCCCTCGTTCCCGTCCTACAATTTCGACGTGATCGACGGCGTGACCTATCGGATCGACCTGTCGCAACCACCGAAATATTCGTCCAAGGGCGAGCTTTTGAACGCGGATTCGAACCGCATCGTGGACCTGCAATTCAATGGCGCGGCGGTCGACCCGGCTCAGAAATTCATCGTCGCTACGAACAATTACCGTGGTGGGGGCGGAGGCAATTTTCCGGGGATAGGGCCCGACAAGGTGATCTTTGCTGCACCGGACACGAATCGCGATGTGATCGTGCGCTATATCGTGGAGCAGGGAACCATCAACCCGTCCGCAGACGCCAACTGGACCTTCAAGCCTCTGGCCGACACATCGGTTCTGTTCGAGACAGGCCCCAAGGGCGCGGAATTCGCCTCGAGCGTCGAGGGTGTTTCGATTGAACCGGCTGGCGAGGGGCAGGAAGGTTTTGCGCTCTACCGCATCACGCTTTAGCTAGGTCCTGACCCTTGAGTGAGGAAGGCCGGGCTTTGCGCTCGGCCTTTTTTCTTTGCGAAACAGTCTTTTGTTCGGCGGCGTTGAGGTTTTGATTCCGCTCCTGCGGCGTGACGATGCATTGACATTCAGGCGACGCGGCGCGATTTGCGGGCACGATTTCAGGAGGCAGGCCCGTGATTCGACATATCGTTTTCTTCAGCGCCAGAGACGAGGCGGACGTGGAGCGGATCGCCGAGGGTCTCGGCATGCTGGCCGATATTCCGCATTCCGATTTTTTCGAGGTCGGGATCAACCGCAAGGTCGACCAGATCGGCACGGAAGTGGATGTCATCGTTTATGCGGAGTTCCGCGACGAAGCGGCGCTGGCCGCATACAAGGCGGACCCGATCTATCAGGCGTGCACGGCCAGGGTGCGGCCCCTGCGCGAAATGCGCATCGCCGCCGATTTCGTTTCCCGGAAATCCGACTGACAGTACGGTCAATCGGTATTCTTGACCGATTTATAAGCGTCCAGCGCGCGTTCGCGGGCGGCCCTGTGGTCGACCAGAGGGCGGGGATAGGTGTCGCCGAGTTTTACGCCAGCCTTGCCGCGAGCCTCTTCGGGAGCTTTCCACGGCTGGTGCAGATGCTTGTCTGGAAGCGCCTCCAGTTCCGGCACGTACCGGCGCACGTAATCGCCCTCTGGATCGAACTTCTCACCCTGCAGAACGGGGTTGAAGATGCGGAAGAAGGGAGCGGCATCGGCACCGGAACCTGCGACCCACTGCCAGTTGGCCGGGTTGGAAGCGGGATCGGCGTCGACAAGCGTGTCCCAGAACCACGCCTCACCCTCACGCCAGTGGATGCCCAGATGCTTGACGAGGAAAGAGGCGACGACCATGCGTGCGCGATTGTGCATCCAGCCGGTCTGCCAGAGCTGGCGCATGGCCGCGTCGACAACGGGATAACCGGTTTCGCCGCGCTGCCAGTGGCGAAGTGCGGTATCGTCTCCGCGCCAGGGAAACGCATCGAAGTTGCGATTGACGTTTTCTGTGGCGAGCTTCGGGTTGTGAAACAGAAGATGCCAGCAGAACTCGCGCCAGCCGATCTCCCTGCGAAACGCCTGCAGATCCCCGTCGGCAATGCCGCTGTCGCCTTCAAGCGCCTGCCAGATCTGGAACGGCGTGATTTCGCCGTGGGCGAGATGCGGTGAAAGGGCGGACGTCCCGGCCTCGGCCATGAGATCGCGGCGGGCTTTGTAACCCGCGCCGGCACCGTCGAGAAATGCTGCCAGCCTCTTGCGGGCGCCAGCTTCCCCGGGTTCCCAGGTTTCCCGCAGGCCCGTCGCCCAGTCAGGTTTCGTCGGCAGGAGCTTCCAGTCCTCAAGCCTGTCGCCTGCCATGGCTTCTCTCCCGGGCGTGAGCGTTTCGGGCCGGTCGGCGGGCGGGCGCGGGTGTACGGAATCGAGCAGGGCCCGCCAGAAGGGGGTGAAGACCCGGTAGGGGCCGCCCGATCCAGTCTTCAGTTGCCATGGTTCGTGCAGCAGGTGGCCAGCGAAACTTTCCGCTTCAATGCCGCGGTCCCTGAGGCTGGCTTTCAATTCGGTGTCGGCGGCGATGCCGGCGGGGTCGTAGCGCCGGTTCCAATAGACGGTGCCGGCACTGGTCTCGTCGGCCAGTGCGAGCGCAGTCCTGGCCATGGAGCCCCTGCGCAGGACGAGCTTCAGACCATGCTTTGCCAGATCCTCGGCCAGCGCTGCGAGGCTGTGGTGCAGCCACCAGCGGCGCGCGCCGCCAAGCGGCCGGGCGCCTTCGCTTTCCTCGTCGAGAATGAACGCGGCCACGATGGGGCGTCCCGTTTCGGCGGCAGCGCAAAGGGCGAGATTGTCCGACAGACGCAGGTCGTGCCGGAACAGGAGCAAAACCGGGCGGCGGTCGTTCTCACGGGCCATGCGATCTTCCATGCTCGGCTGGGTCAATCGTCATTTGTTGCGTTGAGCTGCTCGGGCCGCAAGCCCTCACTGCCGTCATTCTCAATGTGCAGCAGCCCTCTGGAGAGGGCCCATGTCCTGAGTGCCGTGACGAGCGCCTGCTCGCGTGTCATGCCGGCGCCCTCCATGGCGCTGAAGCGATCGAGTGCTGCGACGACATCCGCTGGAAGTGCGTTGGATAAGCTTTCCAGTGTGACTGGAGGTTGCGTTTCGTTCTTCTGTTTCATCCTGCCCGCCCGAATCTTTTGTATTCTGGTACAATAGGCGGGGCCGGAAAACGTTCCGTGGATCGTCGCCTGCTCACGAATCCGTGTTCAGACGGGATGTGAAAGCAGGCATGATGTTCAAGTCTGTGCGGCGGGCGGAATGGCCGTTTACCTTGCGCGCCGTTTCCAGAACGGCCGGCACTCCTTCAGCGCCTTCCAGTGGTCCCTGGCGGCTGGCCAATCGTAAAGCGTGCGGGTCTCGCAGGATCCAAGCAGACGACCGATGGCACGTTGCGCGGCAAGGTCGTTGATGGAGGAGAGGGGAGGCTTGCTCAGGATCATGTCGGCGACAGCCGCGTCGTTGAGGCTGCCAAATACGGTCTGCAGGGTCTTGAGCCTGCCGGTCATGCGCTTCACGCCGGCAGGCGCGTAGAGCGGACCGAGGAATTCGATCGCATAGCGGAGCTTCTTCAGTTCCTTGCGTAACGCATGCTTTTCATCCACGCCGAAGGCATCGATCCCTCGGGCGTGTTCAAAGACGTGCTTCCAGCGCTTCTCAAGCATCCCGCTCGCCAGGTCTCTCAGTTTCCCGGGAACGGGCGGTTTTTCATGAATGCCTGTCTCACTCAGTTCCGACAGGCCAAGCAGGAATTCGTTCACGCGTTCTGCCGAGAGAACCTGCCGGAGATCGGCACGGACCTCGCCTGCATGTCGGTGCAGAGTGCCGAGGACGAGTGCCGCGCCGGGCGACCGGGGGGCATCCGCGAAGAACGGTCTCGCAATATCGTTGAGCACAACTTCGAGGTCGCGCAGACGACCGACTTCGCGCCCCAGCCAGCGTGCTTCATTCTTATAATGCGCGACGGCTGATGGTTCCAACGCGCCGGCGAAGAGAGCGAGTGCGCTGCGCAGGCGACGAAGGCCGATGCGCAATTGGTGCGGGCCTTCCATATCGTCGGTCTGCTGGATGGCTTCGATGTTTGCTGCGATCTGCGTCAGACACTCCTGCAATATGTCGCGGGCGGCTTTTTGAACGCTGTCCTTGGGGCCGATCGGCACAGACCTTGCCCTCTGCGGTCCGGCAGGGGGCTCGATGTGCCCGTGTTCGGCAAGGAGAAAGCTGCGCGCGGCTTTCGAAAAGCGCGAAAAGCGCAGGGCGCCTTCGGGCAGAATCATGCGCGCAGCCCTGTAGAGCCCGACCGGCTTTCCCTCGACCAGTTCGATCTCGAGCTCGTTCAGGTTTTCGCTACGACCGGCAGCCTTGATGGCGCCGCTGTCCACCGCAAGCTCGGCCCTGGTGCCGTCATCAAGATGAAGATCGACCTGCGTGCGGCGGATGTGGGTTTCCGCGACCGTCTGCAGCGGTGCGTCTTTCACCAGCTTCCTTATTCGGTCCCGGACGTGATCGTTTTCGATCGCATCGACCGAGACTGCGCCAGCAGTGGCCAGCTGCTCGATCTCAGTGACCCTGGAAAGACCGCCTGCGATGGAACCGTTGAGCTTGACGGTCTGCAGCCAGCGCCTGCCGTCACGCCGCATGCGCAGGGAGATGCCGTTTTCGCGCAGGACACGATCCGGTGTGTCGAGATAGATGCTGCGCAGAAGCCGGCTTTCGTGCACCCTGCGCGCATTGGGCGGTAATCGTTCGATGCGCGCGAGCAGGTCGGGCACTTGCTGCTTTTCCAGCAACAGCTTCAACTCGACTTCGGACAAGAAGGTACCCCGCACACAAGCCTGCAAAACGAACACGCTACGCTACGCTTTATCCTAAACCGGTTCTGCACCTGATGAAAACGTTCGCCGGGAGCGCTGTGCGTCCGCTCCGGTGTGTACTTAAGCCGGCGTGCGGGAGCAAGCGCAGCGACGGAACTGCGGTGCAATGCTGGATGTTTTCCTGAAAAAATGGCTCCCCGGGCCGGATTCGAACCAGCGACCAACCGGTTAACAGCCGGTTGCTCTACCACTGAGCTACCGGGGAACGCCTGTGCTCATGCGAGTGAGCGTGCCTATAGCAAACCAAATTCAGCTTTGCAAAGCGCCAAATGTGATTTTTGCCGTTTTTTTCTAACAGCCCCTCCCATCGGTGAACTTTGCAACGCATATGGAGGGTCCGGCATTGATGGCAGACAGCGTATGAGGGCCGGTAGAGGGCGATGGAACGGCATATGGTGAAGCAAAACAGGAACTCCGAAGCGAAGGAGAAGGGGCGTCCGTCGGTCTCCCTCATGGGAAAACGGATTCCGATTCCCAGGTCTCGGCTCGCGCGAATCGGAGGGGGGTGCCTGCTCGTCGTCCTGGGATTCTTCGGGTTTCTGCCCGTGCTCGGGTTCTGGATGATTCCACTCGGATTGCTGATCCTCTCCTATGACATCGCATCCGTGCGGCGCCAGCGGCGCAAGGTCGCGGTCTGGTGGAACCGCCGCAAGGATGGAAAACAGGGGCTGCGTGACCGGTGATCCATTCGTCGTCCCCGTATCGCGCGGTCTCCCCGGATAATTTCACGGCAATGACATTTGCCCGCTTGACGGGGAATTGGCTGCAACCTATTGAACAGCCCGTGTCGCTTGCGACATGGCCTCGTGGCGGAGTGGTTACGCAGAGGACTGCAAATCCTTGCACCCCGGTTCGATTCCGGGCGAGGCCTCCAAATTCTCTTTTTTAAATGATTTCAGACTTTTATCTGAAGAGGTTGTGCGCTTTTGCGTGAGCTGCACTCCAGCCCTTTCGCACGGCCCTGTGATTCGCTGCCTCTTCGCCAATCGCTTTCGGCCTGCTGCGTAGGCAGAAGGATGCGTTTCTTTGCGGGCGCCGCGGGCCGGTGCGTCGCTCACACCAGCCCGCCTGAATGGTCCTGAAATGTGGTGCCGCCAACGTTGGCCGCGGGCTGTTGAGAGCCCGGCCAGTCAGGTTCAAGAGCTGGCAGAAAGTGCGCTTTCTTTCCATTCGGACTTCAAGAGCGCGTAAATGAACTCATCTCCCCAGACTCCGTTGAAGCGGTCGTTTTGAAGAAGATGTGCTTCGCGGCGGAAGCGCAGCCTCTCGACAACCCCTACCGATCCTTTGTTCAGCGGATCGAGGCGTGCAAAAATCCGATGGAACCCGTATTCGCTGAAACCGATATCGAGCATCATTCGAACGGCTTCGGTGGCATAGCCTGCGCCTGAGAAATCGGGATTGAAGATATAGCCTATCTCCGCTTGAAGCGCTTCCTTGCTTGCCATCTTCAGCAGAACCTCCCCGAGGAGTGCGGAATCTTCGCGGCGGATCACTGCCAGCCGTAATGAATCTCCATCCTCCTCAAACCGTGATTGAAGACACGCTGCAAACTGTTCAGCCAGGGCGTGTTTGTCCGGAACCGGCTGATAGAGAAACCTGTAGACCTCGGGACGGCTGTGATAGGCATCATAAGCCTGGCGGTCGGATGACACGAATGGTCGTAGCTCAAGGCGATCAGAACGAAGTGACGGTGGCAGGCGCGTGTCCATAGAGTCTCCAGTATGGGGCAGGACAGGGTATCTATGGAGCGGCTTCTGATCCTGCAAGGCGTGTGGAGCAGCGGGCTGGCAAAATGCCGCGCCGTTGAAGATGTCCTGCAGCTTTGCCGGTGACGGACTGTCAATGCGTGCCGGCATTTCCGGCCATCGACCACAGTGATAGTCTTTTGCAGAACCGCGTTTGCTGCAAAGGATGTTGCCATGAGCTGGAATCCCGCTCTCACACCGGGCTGCCCGGATGATACCGAGGCCGACTCCATCGAAACGCTGATCATTCCGCGTGCCCGCGACATTGGCGGCTTTGAGGTGCGGCGGGCGCTGCCAGCACCAAAGCGGCAGATGGTGGGGCCGTTCATCTTTTTCGATCAGGCAGGACCGGCGGAGTTTCTGACAGGCCAGGGCATCGACGTCCGCCCCCATCCGCATATCGGGCTGGCGACCGTGACCTATCTCTTCCGGGGAGATTTTCACCATCGTGACAGCATTGGCTCGGATCAGGTGATCCATCCCGGCGCGCTGAACTGGATGGTTGCGGGGCGGGGCGTCTCTCACTCGGAGCGGACCAGCACGGCCTCGCGGCAGGGGCCGCACAGCCTGTTCGGCATTCAGACCTGGGTGGCGTTGCCGGAAGCGATGGAAGATGCCGAGCCTACGTTCGAACACCATGAGAAAGAAACGCTTCCCGAGATCGGTGATGACGGTGTGACCCTGCGGCTGATCCTGGGAACCGCCTATGGCGAGAAGGCTCCGGCCACGGTCCACACAGACATGTTCTATGCCGATGTCGTGCTCGAACCCGGTGCGCGCTTCCCGCTCCCCGATGATCATGAAGACCGGGGAATCTACGTGACGGAGGGGGCGGTCTCGGTGGCCGGTCAGATCTTTGAGGCGGGACGGATGATGGTGTTCCGGCCTGGTGATTCCATCACCGTGGGCGCTGGAGCGGAGGGCGCGCGGCTGATGCTTCTGGGCGGTGCGACAATGAGCGGGCCGCGATACATATGGTGGAATTTCGTGGCTTCTTCCAAGGAGCGCATCGAAGCGGCCAAGGATGACTGGCGCCGGGAAAACTGGGGGGCGGGGCTGTTTGATCTGCCGCGGGGAGACGATGAGGAATTCGTTCCACTGCCTGGCTAGACCGCCATGCGCAGCTGTGCTCCCTGTCGGGAGAGCTGATGTTCGACGTGTGTGGGCGAAGGGGGTTTCCCGACGTGTCAGTGGTCCACGCCTGCCTGCCGCAGAGCGATTGACAGGGGCGACCGCAGCCGCTAGCAAACCGGTCAAATCGTTGTTTTCGGCGAAGCGGGGACCTCATCCCGCAAACGGTCCGAAAACGGGCTTCGGGAAGCAGACGCATGACAATCGATTTCTCCCAGCAGCGCGCCAATATGGTGGAAGGACAGTTGCGGACGTCCGATGTGACAAGCAACCCGCTTCTGGACGCGATGGGCGAGATTCCACGCGAGGCCTTCGTGCCGGGACGAAAGAAGGCGCTCGCCTATATCGACGAAGACATTGAAATCGCCCCGGCAGCGGAGGGAAATGGTGCCCGCTATCTGATGGAGCCCGCGGCCTTCGGCAAGCTGATCCAGCTTGCCGATGTGCAATCGAGCGACGTCGTTCTCGATGTGGCGTCGGGATCGGGTTATTCGGCGGCGGTTCTGTCGCGCCTTGCAAGCTTCGTCGTTGCGCTTGAAAGCGACGAAGGGCTTGCGGGTATGGCGACGGAAGCGCTCAACGAGCTTGGCTGTGTCAACGTGGCCGTCGTCGGCGGTGCGTTGCAGGGCGGGTATGCCGACGACGCGCCCTACGATGTGATTGTCATTGGCGGGGCGGTGGACCGCGTTCCGCAAAGCCTTCTCGACCAGCTGCGCGATGGCGGACGGCTTGTCGCGGTGATCGGCGAGGGGAATGCAGCCCAGGCGCATCTTTTTGTGAAGGATGACGGCATCGTTTCCAGCCGTCCCGCTTTCAATCTGGCGGTTCGGCCGCTGCCTGGGTTCCAAAAAGAGCCGGTATTCGTCTTTTGAGGGGTGACTTGTTGCTTTCCTGCAACGGAATTGATCAAGGGATTGATGTAACATCTTTTTAAAGAGCGCCTGATTTGGGGGTGGGGGACAGGCTGTCATTGACGTCTCCCGGGCGTGGACGCCGGTTGAAAGACCGGAACACATAAGTCGGGGTGGTGGTGTCCTGTATGACGCGGCTACCGATAACAGTCCGAGGTTGACAGATCGTGCCTTTTTACCGTCGTTTCCTTATCCCTCTGGTGGCCTCATCCGCGTTGATTGCGACGCCAGTCGTCGCTTCCGCCGAGACCATTCTGGGCGCTTTGGCAAAAGCCTACGAGAACAATTCCACGCTCAACGCCGAACGCGCCGGAGTCCGGGTGACGGATGAAGATGTCGCCATCGCCAAATCCGGTATGCGTCCGCGCGTTCAGGGCACTGCTTCGCTCGCGCTGACCCACAATGACGGCACCGATATCCGCACCGGTGAATTCGGTATTTCGCTGACGCAGCCAATCTTTGACGGCTTCCAGACGCGCAACAACGTGCAGGCGGCAGAAGCGTCGGTTCGCGCGGCAAACGAGGCCCTGAGAAACCAGGAACTCGATACGCTTTTCAATGCGGCCAGCGCCTATATGGATGTCATTCGCGATCGCCAGATCGCCGCGCTGCGGGCGCAGAACCTTGAATTCCTCGAGGAGCAGGTGCGTTCGGCGCGCTCACGCTTCGATGTGGGCGAGGGAACGCGTACCGATGTCGCACAGGCACAGGCTCGCCGGCAGGCCGCCCTGGCGCAGCTCAGCGCGGCGCGTGCCGCCGTGACGTCGAGTTCGGCCGTCTACCGCCAGTTGATCGGTGATGCCCCGAAGAATTTGAAGACGGCCCAGCCGCTGACGAAGCTGCTTCCCCAGAACCTCGACAGCGCGCTTTCGCTCGGCCTTGCAGGCCATCCTGTCATCAAGGCGCGCCAGCATCAGATCGACACGGCGTCGTTCCGCGTGAAGTCTTCGGAAGGCGCATTCCTGCCGCAGGTCTCCGGTTCTGTCGGGCTTTCGCACAGCTACCAGGACTCATCGCCCGGCCTTTCTGCCGATGGTTCGCGCGATAGCGCACGCATCGGGCTCAACCTGACCGTGCCGATTTACCAGGGTGGTCAGGCCTCGGCGCAGGTGCGCAAGAACAAGGAATCGCTCGGTCAGGCGCGCATCAATCTCGATGTCAGCCGCGATCAGGTTCGTGCGGCTGTTGTTTCGGCCTGGAGCCAGTATCAGGCGGCGCGTGAATCGCTTTCTGCCAACCGCGAACTGGTGCAGGCTGCGCAGCTGGCGCTCAATGGCGTGATCGAAGAGCGCAATGTGGGACAGCGCACAACCCTCGATGTCCTGAATGCGCAGGCGGACGTTATCGACGCGAAGATCAACCAGGTGAGCGCGGAGCGCGACATCGTGGTTGCCAGCTATGCCATCCTTTCGGCGACCGGACGGCTTTCCGCCAGCCGGCTTGGTCTTCAGGTCAGCGAATACCGGCCCGAGGAACATTATCAGGCAGTGAAGGACAAGTGGTACGGCCTGCGTACGCCGGACGGTCGCTGAGACCTGTCAGCGTTTCCTGGGCGGCTTCGTCCGGACATATTCCCTTATATTCAAGCGATAAAGAAATGCCGGGCTCTCGTGAGCCCGGCATTTCTGTGTGCAACCTGAAACTGCACGGGTGCGGGGATTCTCATGCGCCCGACCGTGCGTTACGCTTTCTGTTGTGATTCGACCGTCTGCACTGGTGCCTGGACGGGCAGAGAGAACGTCGTTCCGGGCAGGGTTGGTGAAGCGGACGCAGCTGGAGGCGGCAGGTTTGACTATGTCACAGGGTTTCGGGGCGCAGAAGATGGAAGCAGCAGTCGAGGCGCTGACTTCAAACGGGAGTCAGCGTGAGCCCTCCATGGAGGAGATACTCGCGTCGATCCGGCGGATCATCGAGGACAATGATGCGCCTTCGGCGAGGTCATCCGAGAACGCGGGCGCTGCCGGTGTTGCTGCGCGAGAGGCCATGGCTCCCCAGAGCGGAAATGTGGAGCAGGACCAGGTGCCAGTAGACCAGCCAGAGAAGCGGGACGCGGCGGCGCATTTTGAAGCCTCGGCTGACGTCGAGAGTTTTCGAACGGAGCTGCGCGATTCTCAGGCGCATGAGGAGGATGTGTGTCCGGAGCCGGTGGAGGCGCCGCTTGCCGGTGTCTCGTCCACCGCATCTGCGCAGGATGATGCACCGGTCATCGATCGGGGTCTCGTGCAGCGGCTCGCCGAGGTTGAGGCTGTTCAGAAAGAACCAGTCGCCGAGACCGATGATCGGGAGCGGCAGGGCGAACCCCATATGCCGGTTGCCGCGGGCGCAGAGCGGGCCGATGAGGCAAGGCAGGGCATCCTTTCCGAGTATACGGGCCGCAAGGTGGCGGCTGCTTTCGGCGAACTGAATGAGGCCTTTGAGGCCAGCCGCCGACGCAATTTCGACCAGATGGCCGAGGAGATGCTGCGGCCGATGCTGCAGGACTGGCTCGACAACAATCTGCCGACCATCGTGGAGCGCCTCGTGCGCGAAGAGATCGAGCGGATCGCGCGCGGCGGATAAGCCGCGCCGCCTGCCGGTTGACTTGATCTGACCCTTCGGCTTTACACCGTTCTGTGAACAGACCAGATTGCGGGTCTGTGGCTTTGCCGTTTTTCAGAAAGACGGTGAAGCGATCCGACTGTTGATTTCATGCAGTTCCGGAGGGGCCGTTTTCACGTTTCCGGGACTGCTCTAGCGCGGAAACCCTTATGCTTGAAAAGACTTACGACGCGGCAAGCGTCGAGCCGAAAATCGCCGCTCGCTGGGAAGAGGCTGATGCGTTCAGGGCCGGAGCCGGTGCAGAAGCGGGCGCGGAAGCCTTTACCATTGTCATTCCGCCGCCGAACGTGACCGGTTCGCTGCATATGGGCCACGCGCTCAACAACACGCTGCAGGACATCATGGTGCGCTTCGAGCGCATGCGGGGCAGGGACGTGCTCTGGCAGCCGGGCATGGACCATGCGGGCATCGCCACCCAGATGGTGGTCGAGCGGCAGCTTTTGGAGAAGCAGCAGCATCGCCGCGACATGGGTCGCGAGAAGTTCGTCGAAAAGATCTGGGACTGGAAGGCGGAGTCGGGCGGCGCGATCATGAACCAGCTCAAGCGGCTGGGCGCGTCCTGCGACTGGTCGCGTGAGCGTTTCACCATGGACGAGGGCCTTTCGAAGGCCGTGGTGGAGGTGTTCGTCTCGCTTTACAAGCAGGAGCTGATCTACAAGGACAAGCGTCTCGTCAACTGGGACCCGAAGCTGCTGACGGCGATCTCGGACCTGGAGGTCGAGCAGGTCGAGACCAACGGCAATCTCTGGCACTTCCGTTATCCGCTCGCCGACGGGCTGACCTATGAGCATCCCTACAGGCTGGACGACGAGGGCAACCGCGTTATCTGGCGGCCGTCGGATGGGCAGCCGGATGGCTATGAGACGCGCGACTATGTGGTCGTGGCGACGACGCGTCCGGAGACGATGCTGGGCGATTCCGGTGTTGCGGTTCACCCCGACGATCCGCGCTACAAGGAACTGATTGGCAAGAACGTGCTCCTGCCGCTGGTCGGCCGCCGCATTCCCATCGTTGCCGACGAGTATCCGGACCCGGAAGCGGGCACCGGCGCGGTGAAGATGACGCCTGCGCACGACTTCAACGATTTCGAGGTCGGCAAGCGGCATGATCTGGCGCAGATCAACGTGATGGCGACGGACGCAACGATCACGCTCAACGGCAATGAGGCGTTTCTCGAGGGGCTGGAAGGGGCCGATGCGCCGCTCGCCCGCACGATCGCCGAGCTCGACGGCGTCGACCGGTTCGATGCGCGCAAGAAGATCGTGGCGATGATGGAAGAGGCCGGGCTTCTGGAGAAGATCGAGCCGCACAAGCACATGGTGCCCCATGGCGACCGTGGCGGCGTGCCGATCGAGCCGTTCCTGACAGACCAGTGGTATGTGGATGCGAAGACGCTGGCGAAGCCCGCCATCGCATCCGTGCGCGAGGGCCGCACGAAGTTCGTGCCGAAGAACTGGGAAAAGACCTATTTCGAGTGGATGGAGAACATCCAGCCCTGGTGTGTTTCCCGTCAGCTCTGGTGGGGGCACCAGATCCCCGCCTGGTATGGTCCCGACGGGCAGGTTTTCGTCGAGAAGGACGAGGAAACCGCGCTTGAGGCGGCAATCCAGCACTACATCTCGCATGAAGGCCCCTGGAAGGCCTGGGTGGAAGAGAAGCTCGAGAATTTCGAGCCGGGCGATATCCTGACGCGTGACGAAGACGTGCTCGACACCTGGTTCTCTTCGGCGCTGTGGCCGTTCTCGACGCTCGGCTGGCCGGACAAGACACCGGAGCTTGCGCGCTACTATCCGACCTCGGTTCTGGTCACCGGCTTCGACATCATTTTCTTCTGGGTTGCCCGGATGATGATGATGGGCATGCACTTCATGGAAGAAGAACCGTTCCACACGGTCTATGTTCATGCGTTGGTGCGTGACAAGAACGGCGCCAAGATGTCGAAGTCGAAGGGCAACGTCATCGATCCGCTCGAGCTGATCGACGAATATGGCGCGGATGCACTGCGCTTCACGCTGACGATCATGGCCGCACAGGGCCGCGACGTGAAGCTCGATCCGGCGCGCGTTGCGGGCTACCGCAATTTCGGCACCAAGCTCTGGAACGCGACGCGTTTTGCCGAGATAAACGGCGTCAAGCGGGATGAGAGTTTCCGTCCCGAAAACGCGAAGCTCGCAATCAACCGCTGGATCCTGACGGAGCTGACGCGGGCGGCGAAGGGCGTGACGGAGAGCATCGAGACCTATCGCTTCAACGAGGCGGCCGGCACGGCCTATCGTTTCGTATGGAGCCTGTTCTGCGACTGGTATCTGGAGCTGTTGAAGCCGGTGTTCGCCGGCGAGGACGAAGAGGCCAAGGCCGAGGCCCGCGCCTGTGCGGCCCATGTGCTCGACGAGACCTACAAGCTTCTGCATCCGATGATGCCCTTCATGACGGAAGAGCTCTGGGCGCATACCGGCGGTGAGGCCGGGCGCGACAGCGTTCTGGCGCTGACCCGCTGGCCGGCGCCTGACTTCGAGGATGCGGACGCGGCTGCCGACATCAACTGGCTTGTCGATCTCGTGTCTGGCATCCGTTCGGTGCGCGCAGAGATGAACGTGCCGCCGTCTGCCACGGCGCCGCTGGTGGCCGTGGGGGCCGATGAGGCAACGCGGGCGCGCATCGCACGCCATGACCCGGCCATTCGGCGGCTTGCACGCGTGGGAGAGCTTGGCTTTGCCGGTGAAGCGCCGAAGGGCTCGGCGCAGATTGTGCTCGGCGACACCACGTTCTGCCTGCCGCTGGGCGATCTGATCGACCTGTCGGCGGAAGCAGCGCGGCTTGAGAAGGAGATCGCCAAGACGGCCTCGGAAATGCAGCGTCTGGAAAAGAAGCTTGGAAACGAGAAATTCGTTGCCAATGCGCCGCAGGAGATCGTTGCGGCAGAGCGTGAGAAGCTTGCTGAATTCGCCGATGCAAAGGGCAGGCTGGAAGTGGCGCTCGCCCGTGTCAGGGAAGCTGGCTGAGCCGGTCGGCTAGCCCGCGAAATGACAATCGAATGAAAGCCGCGCTCCCTTTTCAGGTGGGCGCGGCTTTTCTTGTACTGCACAATCCTGATTCGTAATTTCGCGGCGTGCGGAGCAATCCGAAAATGGCTTCCCTGAGGGTGGTTTGTGACGGTTGTGCGAAATCCCTGACGGGTGTTGCATTTGCGCAACTGGTGGTGAATTTGCGAAGCCAGCTAGACAAAATGTGTCGATTTCAGGGGAATTTTAAGGCGCTTGCCTCTTTGCTGGTCCGTGGCGCACGGATTGTCTCGCCAATATCCGATAGGCGTATTACGTTAACGTAAGCGTGAGGTGCGACAAGCTGTACAGTAACAATTGAGGTTCGAGACCGCGCTGCTATTCTCGGACGAGCAATTGGAGGAGAGGGGATCTCATGCGTTTGGTTCGCACTGTTTCGGCAGCGTTGATGGTCTCAGCGAGCGCGAGTATCGCTTTTGCCGGTGGCCTGGAGCGCGGTGGTTACAACGTCGATCTTTTGTTCGATCCGGCACCGTTCGCCTTTGAGGCGACAGGCACCTATGTGATGCCGCAGCGCAAGCTGGACAATGTCGTTGGCAAGAACGCCTTGGGTGGTCCGGTGCCCGGAGCGTCGCAGGGGGTAAAGGATACGGAAAGCTATTTTTCACCGCGTCTCGGTGTGAAAGTCGGGATCGGTGAACAGGTTGACTGTCTGATCGACTACTCGCAGCCTTGGGGTGTGCACACCAACCCTGGCGCAAATTGGGCCGGTGCCTATCACAATATTGAGACCAAGGTCGACAGCCACAACTTTGGCGGCACCTGCTCCTATAAGATGCAGGCCGGCAAGGGGCAGTTCCGCGTTCTTGGTGGCGTCTTCTATCAACAGCTTGAGGGTTTCAAGGAACGCCAGGTCTTCTTCCCGACACTCGCCGGCAATGGTATCGGACGGCTTGATCTGGAAGGAAGCGGTGTTGGCTGGCGTGTCGGTGCCGCCTACGAGATTCCGGAGATCGCGTTCCGCGCGAGCCTTGTCTACAATTCACGGGTCAAACTTGATGACATAACCGGGACACTGGATCTTTCTCGAATACCCGGAGCCGTCAAGCCACCCGTGACGGGTCGGATCACGCCGGTTTTCGGCGCAACCGAGATGCCTGAAACCGTCGAACTGAAGGTGCAGTCCGGTATTGCTCCTGGCTGGCTGGCATTCGGTTCTGTGAAGTGGGTCAACTGGAGCATCCTTCAGTCCATTCCGTTCTGCCCGGAAGCCACGCGGGGGATTGCCTGTACGACAACCGGCCTGACGCGGGCCACGTCGCTTGACCTTCTCTATCGCGACGGCTGGACGGTTTCCGGCGGCATCGGCCACAAGATCAACGAACAGTGGAGTGCGGCGGCCAGCCTCACCTGGGATCGTGGAACCTCTCAGGGCTTCGGCCATCAGGCGGACTCCTGGACGCTTGGCGGTGGGGTTGCCTATACGCCCAATGAGAATGTCGAGATGCGCCTGAGTGGGGCGCTCGGCATTCTTACATCGGGCGAATCCGGTGCCATTGTGGGCGACGACGGTCGGGTTTACGGCAATGACATCTCCTACACCTTTGACAATGATCTTGTTGGAGCCCTGTCCGCCTCAATGAAGGTGAAGTGGTAAAACAGCTCCTCTGAGAACAGCATGCAAGACCCGGCTCCGGCCGGGTCTTTTCGTTTTTTTGGAGCGGGCGCGCCATGCATTTTTGCATGGCCTGTGTATGGGCGGGGCCTGCGCGGACTTGTATTGCTGCGGTTTATACCGCACATAGAGGCAGTCACCCGATCCGGGCCCCTCTGGCAGGCAAGGCGTTGCCTGTGATGTCGGATCGAACGACAACGCGCAAACGCGGCGCAAACCTCGTATCTTCCCATGACAACGCATGACTGGCTGTGGCCCGGTTTTCTGGCCTTCGTGGCTGTGGTTCTCTTTTTCGATCTTTTTGTCCTGCACCGGCGCGACCACGTCATCACGACGCGCGAAGCCATGAAAACCGTTGCAGGCTACGTGGCTCTCGCCATGGTTTTTGCCATGGGCGTGTTCTACTTCGGCGGCAAGGATCGTGGCGCGGAATTCCTGACCGGCTATCTGATCGAGCAGGCGCTTTCGCTGGATAACATCTTTGTCATCGCCCTGATCTTCACCTACTTCAAGGTGCCGTCCGAGGCGCAGTACCGTGTGCTTTTCTATGGCATTCTGGGGGCGATCGTCATGCGTCTCTCGCTGATCGTGCCGGGCGTGAAGCTGGTCGATCAGTTCATGATCATCGGCATGGCGCTGGGCGCGCTTCTCGTTTTCTCCGGCTTCAAGATGATGACATCGGACGAGGAGATGGTGGACCCCGGGGAAAGCCGCATCGTGAAACTTCTGATGCGCTCCGGGCGTGTGACGGAGGAATATCACGGCTCGCGTTTTCTCACCCGGCGCAATGGCGTTCTCTTCATGACGCCGCTATTTGTCGTGTTGGTCACGGTGGAGTTCACGGACCTGATCTTCGCTGTCGATTCCATTCCTGCCGTTCTGGCGATCTCCAACGACCCCTTCATCGTCTTTTCTTCCAACGTGTTTGCGGTCATGGGGCTGCGTGCGATGTTCTTTGTGCTGTCCGGCATGATGCGCACCTTCAAACACCTGAAGACCGGTCTGTCGCTGGTGCTGATCTTTATCGGCCTGAAAATGCTGGTCGCCCACTGGATCAAGATTCCCTCGCCGCTGGCCCTCTCGGTTACGGTGCTCCTTATCGGCGGTTCGATCGTCGCTTCCATCATCGCGCGCAGGCGCGAGGAGCAAGCGGCGCGGTCGTAAACCTGCGACCCCGGGCAGGGCGCTTTGGGCGCCCTGTTCTCTCCTGCTGACGTCCCCTGACTCTTGTGCACAGGTCTCTGTGCTCATTTGGCAACAGTTTCTCAATAAGCATTCGGTTAAGACAGGGGCGGGACGAAACGCCAATTTCCCGCCATAAACCCGGCGCATCGAAAAAGCTCGATGGCGCACGGGACACAACCGACTGTTCAGGAGAAGTGCCGCGCGCTGCGGCTGGGGTAATTATGGACGCAAAAGCAATTTCGAAAGACAAACTTCCAAGCCGATACGTCACGGTGGGCCCGGCAAGGGCACCGCATCGCTCGTATCTCTACGCCATGGGGCTTTCGGAAGAAGAGATCGCGCAGCCGCTCGTGGGTGTTGCAACCTGCTGGAACGAGGCTGCGCCCTGCAACATTTCGCTGATGCGTCAGGCGCAGGTGGTCAAGAAGGGCGTCGCGGCGGCCCACGGCACGCCGCGCGAGTTCACCACCATCACGGTGACGGACGGCATTGCCATGGGGCACCAGGGCATGAAATCGTCGCTCGTGTCGCGTGACGTCATTGCTGATTCCGTCGAGCTCACCATGCGCGGCCATTGCTACGATGCGCTGGTTGGCCTGGCAGGCTGCGACAAGTCGCTCCCCGGCATGATGATGGCGATGGTGCGCCTCAATGTGCCGTCCGTCTTTATCTATGGCGGTTCGATCCTGCCCGGTACCTATCGCGGCCGGCAGATCACGGTTCAGGATGTGTTCGAGGCCGTCGGCCAGCATTCCGTGGGCACGATCTCCGACGAAGACCTGACCGAGATCGAGCAGGCGGCGTGCCCGTCGGCCGGCTCCTGCGGTGCGCAGTTCACCGCCAACACAATGGCAACGGTTGCCGAGGCGATTGGCCTGGCGCTGCCCTATTCCTGCGGCGCGCCGGCTCCTTACGAGATGCGTGACCGGTTCAACTACGCATCGGGCGAGAAGGTGATGGAGCTCATCGCCAAGCAGATCCGGCCGCGTGACATCGTGACCCTCAAGGCGCTGGAAAACGCAGCCGCTGTCGTGGCGGCCTCGGGCGGCTCGACCAACGCGGCGCTGCACCTGCCGGCCATCGCCCATGAGGCGGGTATTGAGTTCACCCTGTTCGACGTGGCGGAGATCTTCAAGAGGACCCCATATATCGCCGATCTGAAGCCGGGCGGCAAATATGTCGCCAAGGACATGTTCGAGGCCGGCGGAATTCCGTTGCTGATGAAGACGCTGCTGGAACACGGATATCTGCACGGCGACTGCATGACCGTGACTGGCCGCACAATTGCCGAAAACATGGAGCATGTTCCATGGAATGAAGATCAGGATGTGGTTCGCCCGGCCAACAATCCGATCACCAAGACCGGCGGTGTGGTTGGCCTGAAGGGCAATCTGGCTCCCGAAGGGGCGATTGTGAAGGTCGCCGGCATGAAGAACCTGACGTTTTCGGGTCCGGCGCGCTGCTTCGATTCCGAGGAGGAGTGTTTCGCAGCCGTGACGGAGCGGAACTACAAGGAAGGTGAAGTGCTGGTCATCCGCTACGAAGGTCCGAAAGGTGGACCGGGTATGCGCGAGATGCTCGCGACCACGGCAGCGCTCTACGGTCAGGGCATGGGTGACAAGGTTGCGCTCATCACCGATGGACGCTTCTCGGGTGCGACCCGCGGGTTCTGCATTGGCCATGTGGGGCCGGAAGCCGCTGCCTGCGGGCCGATCGGGCTCCTGAAGGACGGCGATGTGATTTCGATTGACGCCGAAGCCGGCACGATCGACGTGGCGCTCAGCGAAGAAGAACTCGCAGAGCGGGCCAAGGAATGGAAACCGCGCGAGACGGATTATCAGTCCGGCGCGATCTGGAAATACGCTCAGACGGTTGGACCGGCGCGCGATGGCGCGGTGACCCATCCCGGGGCAAAGAAAGAAACGCACTGTTATGCGGATATTTGAAGCAGGGAAAGCAGCTGTTCTTGCCGGTCTGGTAGCGTCCTCCGTGGCGCTGCCGGACACCGCTTACGCGCTGGACGAGAACGCTGTCATTCAGGAGCAGGAGAAACGCAGCCCCTGGGCTGTGTTCCGCTTCGCTTTCTCTGCTTACAAACGGGGCGACAAGGAAGAGGCCCTTGAAGCCTACCGCTATGCTGCGGAGAACGGGCAGGTCGGCGCGCGCTGGAAGCTCGCACGCATGTACGCCGAAGGCGACGGTGTTGCCCGCAACGACCGCGAGGCGTTTAAATTCTTCTCAGCGGTGGCGCAGCAGGACGTGCGACCCGGCAGCCCGGACGAGACCTATGTCTCGGACGCGCTTGTGGCGCTCGGCAAATATCTGAAAACGGGCATTCCCGACAGCCCGATCCGCGCCAATCCTCTGGCCGCGCAGGAGCATTTCATGCGTGCGGCGGCGACATACCGCAATCCAGAGGCCCAGTATCAGGTCGGCCGGATGTTTCTGGACGGGGAGGGCGTGGCCCAGAGCGTGCAGCAGGCTGCGCGCTGGTTCCAGCTTGCCGCCGAGAAGGGACATGCCGGGGCCCAGGCCATGCTTGGACACATCCTGTTTGAAAGTGGCCGCGTGGTGAAAGGGCTGGCGATGATGACGGCGGCACTTGACCGGGCCGCGCCGAACGATGTCGGCTGGATCCGGGCCATGCAGGAACAGGCTTTCGCTCTGGCCGGGGAATCGGACCGGCGCACGGCAATCGCACTGGCGCATGATCTGCGCGAAAACGGTTTCGACTGATCGGACGGATGGCGGGCAGTTAGAGCGCTTCCACATTTCCTCGAATTACAAAGGCGCTCTATCTTATTGATGTTGGGCAATTCCGGACGGAAAACCGGTTCCCACTTTTCCTGACCCTAGTCCCCGCCAAACAGGGCGCCATAATGCGCCACCGTCATCGGGCTTTCTCTTTCCAGATGCTTCGACGTCTGGAGGCAGGCCTGATCGAGAATCTTCCAGGACGAATTGTTGAGAACCATCTCGCACCGTGCCAGACGCGGCCCGTCAGGAAGTGCGAGGCAGGTTGTTTCTCCCTGACGAAAAGCCGATCCATTGGCACGGCACTGACATTCGGCCGCGGAGGAGCCCGCGACCGGTAGGGAAAGCGCGACCGCCAATGCGGCGATCCCAGCGTGCCGTAACATGGTCATAACGCGATCATGTTAGCACAGGCTGCGGTTTGCGACCATTGCCTGAGAGCAATGCGGCCTGGCTTTCAGGCGGGGCGCAAATTCAGGTCAAGAACGACGGGGACGTGATCAGACGGCTTTTCCCAGCCGCGCGTGTGCTTTTCGACCGCAACAGACCCCAGATGGTCGGCCGCTTCCGGCGACAGCATGAGGTGATCGATGCGGATGCCGTTGTTCTTCTGCCAGGCGCCGGCCTGATAATCCCAGAAGGTATAGACTCCGTCGTCCTGATTGACAGCGCGCAACGCATCGGTGAAGCCCAGAGCTCCCAGACGTCGAAAGGCCTGGCGGCTTTCCGGGCGAAAGAGAGCGTCGCCCACCCATGCGTCGGGGTTTTTCGCGTCTTCCGGCTCGGGGATGACGTTATAGTCGCCGGCCAGAACCAGCGGTTCTTCAAGCTTGAGCCGTTCGGCACTCCACTTTTCAAGCCGTTCCATCCAGCCGAGCTTGTAGGGGAATTTTTCGCTGTCGACGGGATTGCCGTTCGGTAGATAGAGCGAGACGACCCGAAGCGCGCCCCTGTCGGTGGAGAATACGCCTTCGATGAAGCGGGCCTGCTCGTCACCTTCGTCGCCCGGCAGGCCGCGATTGACCTCGTCGAAGCGCAGTTTCGAGAGGAGCGCCACACCGTTGAAGCCTTTCTGGCCGTGGGTCTCCACATGGTAGCCGAGCGCTTCGATCGGCTCGCGCGGAAAGAGCTCGTCCACGGATTTGATCTCCTGCAGGCAGGCAATGTCCGGGCTGGACTCCTCGAGCCAGTGCAGGAGGTTGTCGATGCGCGCCTTGACGCCGTTGATGTTCCAGGTAGCGATCTTCATGGGGCCCTTCCACAACTCAACTCTTTCTTAGGTGGGTCGGGAATGCGCCGCAACCGCCTTGTGCAGGATACTGACAGGTCGTGCCGTGCGATGGTCCGTTTCGGAATCAGCGCCGCCGCAGCCGAAACGGCAGGCCGGACAAGAGTGCGCGCACATAGCGTTTGCGCTGGTAGAAACCGTTCAACGATACGCGGGGGAGTGCTGTCTGAGCGTCGCGGGATGCCTGCGAAAGGAGGCCGGGCTCCGTGGTGACGGCAGCGGCAAAGCCGGCTTCCCTTGCAGCGGCGATCTCGCGCGCACCGACGGCGGACGGGTAGCCATAGGGATAGGCGAAGGTCGCTGGAGCGGCGCCTACATAGTCTCGCACCTTCCCGGCTGAGTGTATCATCTCGTGTTGCAGGCGTTGCGAACTTACCTTGCGCAGGTTTGCGTGTGTGAGTGTGTGTGCGCCAAAGCTGGCGAGGGGATCCTCAGCAAGTTCGGCAAGCGCGCCGGCATCCATTGTAAGGCGCTCGGTGATGGCCAGCGCGTCTATGCCATGGGCCCGGGCCAGTGTGTCGAGCCGGGCGACCGCCGCGTCTTCGTCTTCTGCATCGCTTACAGCGTTCGACAACCGGTCGAACAGGCCGACCCTGTCGGCGCGGCCTTCGAGCTGGACGCGCTCATCAGCACCCCAGGGCGAAAGGTCGACACTGGTCGTTTTCATGACCAGTTCCTGCGCCGTCTTCCACCAGATTGACCTGGAGCGCTCTACAAAGCCGGATGTGAGGAAGATCGTATAGGGAACGGCCTGACGCCGGAAAACAGGGGCGGCGAAGCGCGCATTGTCCCGATAGCCGTCGTCCAGTGTGAAGCACACGTAACGACGCGTGTCCGCAGGGTCGGAAAGTCGCTCTGGAAGCTCTTCGAGTGCGATCGGTATCAGCCCCTCTTCGCGGGCGACCCGGATGGCCTCCTCGAGGAAGGCCGGTGTTATGCTCAACCAGGCATTGGGAACCCAGCTGGCCGTGCTTTCAGGATCGACGTGATGCAGAGCGAAAATGACACCGCGTTGCGCATCGGCCAATGGCAGGCCGGTCCGCAGGGCGAGGGCCGTTCCCTCCAAACCAGCGCGTATCAGCTCGTATCGGGCGGACCTCTTTAGAGCCTGAAGTGAAAGCATGAGGGGTTCGGTGTCTTTCGATCAGAGTGGGCATGTTGCTCGTATCGGCTTCCAGGTCTTGCAGCGGTGCCGAAACAGGGATGATCCAAGCAGAAAATGTTGAAGAATTTCCTTCGGTAGATTCCTTGGTGTTTCGTGCAACTGGTGTTTGAAATCTGGCTGTCTTTCAAAAAAATATAGATAGAAGCGCCCGCGTTTGTGTCCGATGCTTCGCCAAAAAGATTTCAGGGCTTCTGAAGCACAACCGGGGAACAAGAATGACACAGACAACGATGACCGGCGGCGATGAGCTGTCGCGCGCAGACTTGAGCAATCCCGACTATACGCCGCCGCTGTTGCAGGCAGTGCCGCTTGGCATCCAGCACGTACTTGCGATGTTCGTTTCCAATGTGACACCGGCGATCATCGTGGCGGGGGCTGCCGGTTTCGGGTTTGGCTCCAACTCGCCGGATTTTCCCAACCTCATCTACATGATCCAGATGTCGATGCTGTTTGCCGGCATCGCGACCCTCTTCCAGACGATCGGCATGGGGCCGGTGGGCGGACGCCTTCCTATTGTTCAGGGCACCAGCTTCGCGTTTCTGCCGGTGATGATCCCGATTGTCGCGGGGCAGGGCGTGGCCGCCATGGGAGCGCTGATGGGCGGTGTCGTCATTGGCGGTATCTTCCACTTCTTTCTCGGCAGTTTCGTGGGACGCCTGCGTTTTGCGCTACCGCCTCTGGTGACGGGATTGATCGTGCTGATGATCGGCCTGTCGCTCATTCGGGTGGGAATCCAGTATTCCGCGGGCGGTGTCCCACTGATCGGAAAGCCGGAATATGGCACTCTGCAAAACTTGAGCGTGGCGCTGGTCGTGGTGGTCGTCACGCTGCTCCTCAAATTCTTCGCGCGCGGCATGTGGTCGATCGCGGCGGTGCTGCTCGGCCTTATCGCGGGCTATGTCGTGGCGCTCGCCATGGGGATGGTGAGCTTCTCCAATGTGGGCAATGCATCGTGGGTGGCGGTTCCGGTGCCGTTCAAATGGGGCTTCGAACTCGCCGCCCCGGCCATTATCGGCATGTGTTTCATGGCCGTCATCTCGGCTATCGAGACGGTCGGGGACGTTTCCGGAATCACCAAGGGCGGCGCGGGCCGCGAGGCGACAGAGAAAGAAATCTCCGGGGCAACCTATGCGGACGGGCTGGGAACGGCCATTGCGGGTATTTTCGGCGGTCTGCCAAACACCTCGTTCAGCCAGAATGTCGGCCTGATTTCCATGACCGGCGTGATGAGCCGGCATGTGGTGACCTATGGTGCGATCTTCCTGATCCTGTGCGGGCTCATCCCGAAGGTGGGCGCGCTGATCTCGACGGTGCCGATCATGGTGCTCGGCGGAGGCGTGATCGTGATGTTCGGCATGGTGGCGGCAGCTGGCATCAACATGCTGGCGGATGTGCACTGGAACCGGCGAAACATGGTGATCTTTGCCGTTTCGCTGTCAGTCGGGCTGGGACTGCAGCTTGAACCGGGAGCCCTCCAGCATCTGCCGAAGACGGCGCAGATCCTCATGACCTCCGGTCTACTGCCTGCAGCCTTTCTGGCGATCGTTCTGAACCTGATCCTGCCGCAGGAGGCCGGGGCAGAGCGCGCAGGGGTAGAGGGCAATGACTGAGCGGATGCCGAGGAACAAATGGGCCTGGTGAGGGCAGTCGACTGAACATGCGAAAAAAGCGTCGCGTGGATAGCACGCGGCGTTTTTTTCTGAAGCCGGAGAAGATCAGATCGAGAAACTGGTTCCGCAGCCGCAGGAGGCGACGGCGTTTGGATTCCTGATCTGGAAGGACTGACCGATCAGATCGTCGACAAAGTCGATGACCGAGCCGCCCATATAGACAAGCGACAGGTCGTCGATCAGGACGGTCGCTCCGTCCCGTTCGATGGCGTGGTCGTCGTCATTGCGCTGATCGGTCAGATCGAAAGCATAGGAGAAGCCAGAGCATCCACCCCCTTCCACGGAGACGCGCAGGGCGATCTTGCCCGGTTCGTCCCTAAGGATGGTCGTGATGCGCTTCGCCGCAGCCTCGGTGAGTTCAACGCTCTTCATTTCCGTTCCCGCGTCCATGCCCATAATGGTTGTCCTGACGGTCACCTTGCGTTCGTGTTCATAGAATAGGTATGAAGCCGCAGGCGGCAAGTCAACCTGAGCGATGCGGTCGGGTTTCGGACGAGGGCAATGGCGAGCCGGAAACGGTTCGTCCGACAGGGTGTTGCGAGCAATGGACAGTGAACAGGGGTTGCAGAATATCGGTTTCGGCTATCGCCCGCGTGCCGTTTACGCAACGGACCCGGCAGCATCGCGCGGACGGCTCGTCGCGGAGCCGGAAAGCCCGACGCGCACGCCATTCCAGCGTGACCGGGATCGCATAATCCATTCGACAGCGTTTCGCCGTCTGAAGCACAAGACGCAGGTCTTCATCGCCCATGAAGGCGATCATTATCGCACGCGGCTGACTCATTCGATTGAAGTCGCCCAGATTGCGCGCGCCCTGGCCCGGGCGCTTTGCTGCGACGAGGATCTGGCGGAGGCCATCGCACTCGTGCATGATTTCGGCCACACCCCGTTCGGGCATACGGGGGAAGATGCGCTCGACGAGCGCATGGCGCGCTGGGGCGGTTTCGACCACAATGCGCAGTCGCTGCGGATCGTGACCGAGCTTGAAAGCCGCTATGCGGAATTCGATGGTCTGAACCTTTCGTGGGAGACACTGGAAGGGCTGGTCAAGCACAATGGGCCGCTGACGAATGCCGAGGGTGAGGGGCTTGATGGTCCTGTGCCGCAGCCCATTCTCGACTATGTGGCGCGTCACGATCTGGAGCTGGCCCGCTTCGCCGGTATCGAAGCGCAGTGCGCGGCGATTGCCGATGACATCGCCTATAACGCGCATGACATTGACGATGGCCTGCGCTCGGGGCTGCTGACGCTTGAAATGCTGGAAGAGGTGGGGCTGCCCGGAGCGATCCTGGCGGAGGTGGGGCGCCGCTATCCCGACCTTGACCAGGTGCGTCGTGGACACGAGCTGATGCGGCGCCAGATCACGGCCATGGTGGAGGATGTGATCGTTGCTTCGCGGGAGCGGCTCAAGGCCCTGCAGCCTGCCAGTGCCGATGCGATCCATGATGCGGGCTGCACAATCGTTGCGTTTTCACAGCGCATGGCCGCCGATGAAAAGGAGCTGAAGCGTTTTCTTTATGCCAATCTTTATCGCCACGAAGCTGTGGTTGCCGTCAGGGCTCACGCCGACCGGATCGTGAAGGATCTTTTCGATGCCTATTTCGCCAGTCCGCGCGAGATGCCTGAGGGATGGCGGGAAGGCCTGGAAGCGGTGGACGATGCGGAGAAGGCAAGGCTGGTGGCCGATTTCCTCTCGGGCATGACCGACACTTATGCAGTGAAGGAACACCGGCGCCTGTTTGACCAGACTCCTGAATTAAGCTAGTGCCAACCGCAATTCCGCCGGAGGGCGGATGATAAGGATTCATTTTTCAGGACATCGTCCATGAACATTTTCGCCGATTTCACAAATCGGGTCGCCAAGACCATTGAAGCTTTAGACCTGCGTTCCAGCAGTGGCGAGGCGCTCGACCTTTCGCGTGTGGCCGTGGAACCGCCGCGGGATGCAAGCCATGGCGATGTGGCGACCAATGCGGCCATGGTGCTGGCAAAGACCGTCGGTGAAAACCCGCGTGCGCTTGGCGAAAAGATTGCCAGGGCATTCGAGGCCGATCCTGATGTGGCGGCGGCCACCGTGGCCGGTCCGGGCTTTGTGAACCTGAAACTCAGCGACGGCTTCTGGCAGGCGCGGCTTGGCGAAATGCTGGATCTCGGTACCGATTACGGCCGCTCGCAGATGGGCAGGGGCGAGAAGGTGAATGTAGAGTATGTTTCGGCCAACCCGACCGGGCCGATGCATGTGGGCCATTGCCGGGGCGCGGTGGTGGGCGATGCGCTCGCCAATCTCCTTGCCTTCGCGGGTTATGACGTGGCGCGCGAATATTACATCAACGATGCGGGCGTGCAGATCGACGTGCTTGGTCAGTCGGTGATGCTGCGTTACCGCGAGGCCCTTGGCGAGAAGATCGACGAAATTCCCGCAGGGCTTTATCCGGGGGACTATCTGAAGCCGCTTGGCCGGACGCTCGCCGAGGAATTCGGTACGAAACTTCTGGAGATGCCGGCCACCGAGGCGCTGACCATCGTCAAGGACAGGGCTGTCGAAAGCATGATGGCGATGATCCGCGACGACCTTGCCGCGCTCAACATTCGCCATGACGTGTTTTTCTCTGAACGTTCGCTGCATGAGGGCAACGGCGGAATGATCAGGTCGGCGATCAACGACCTGACCATGAAGGGACATGTCTACAAGGGCAAGCTGCCGCCGCCGAAGGGGCAGAAGCCCGAAGACTGGGAAGATCGCGAGCAGACGCTGTTCCGGTCCACCGAAGTGGGTGATGACATCGATCGTCCGCTGATGAAATCGGATGGCAGCTTCACCTATTTCGCGGCTGACGTGGCCTATATGAAGGACAAACTGGACCGGGGCTTTGAGCATCTGATCTATGTGCTTGGCGCCGACCATAGCGGCTATGTCAAACGGCTGCAGGCCGTAGCGCGTGCGCTGGCCGAGGACAGGGTCGATCTGACTGTGCTTCTGTGCCAGCTCGTGAAGCTGTTCCGTGGTGGTGAGCCCGTGCGCATGTCCAAGCGGGCAGGGGAGTTCGTCACGCTTCGGGAGGCGGTGGACGAGGTGGGGCGTGATCCGATCCGCTTCATGATGCTTTATCGCAAGAATGACGCCTCGCTCGATTTCGACTTTGAGAAAGTGACAGAACAGTCCAAGGACAATCCGGTCTTCTACGTTCAGTATGCGTCGGCGCGCAGTCATTCGGCGTTTCGCCAGGCAGGCGAGCAGCTCGGCGTCACCGGTTTCAGCCGCGCAGAGATGAAAGCGCAGCTTGGCAAACTCACCGACGAAGGCGAAATGGCTCTCGTGCGCAAGCTGGCGGAGTATCCGCGACTGGTTGAAAGTGCTGCCCAGGCAATGGAGCCGCACAGGCTTGCATTTTACCTTTATGACCTGGCCAGCCTGTTCCACGCCCAGTGGAACAGAGGTAGCGAGACAGCTGACTTACGTTTTGTTAAGGTTAACGATCCAGAATTGACCTATGCCAGACTGGGTCTGGTGCAGGCAGTTCGAGATGTGTTGACATCCGGACTTGCGTTGATCGGGGCGGAGGCGCCTTCTGAGATGCGCTGACCCCATCCCGTAAGGGGTGCGGTAGTCTGTCACCTTTTGCCCACATTGCGCTGGTACCCGACAATTGTACGACGTCGCGGGCGTCTACCGAGTGTGAGTGCGGAAAAAAGCATGGCAGATCATAGCTCGAACCAACGCGCGGACAGCGCCGTTTTTTCTGAGGACGACCCTTTTGCGGAACTGACCCGCATCATGGGGCACGATCCACGGCGCGCCGAGGTGTCTGGCAGTGAAACCGAGCAGGAGGGCGATGATCTCGCACTTGAGCTCGAAAACGAACTGCTGGGCGATCTGGCGGAGTTTTCCGACGAGGTTCACGAAGAAATGGGGGCCCAGAACGACTGGGAGCCCCGGCAATCGAGCGACTGGCGTTTCGATGTCCAACCGGCTGCCGGTAAGGCGGTGCCGGCGCATGACGAGCCTTCGGTCGATATGGCTGCGGACATGGCCGATGAACTCGATGAAAGCTTCGCCTCCAGTTTCGAAAGCGAGATGCGCCTGGAACCGGCTGAAGAGGTCTCATCCGTTTCTGACCCGCAGCAGGTGGACCATCGGTCTTCCGGGCCTGAACAGGGTCTTGAGGACGATGATTTCGAGCAGCATTTTTCAGAGTTTGAGCTCGATGCAAGCGAGCCTTCCGCATCTGCCGGCGTCGTAGAACAGCCCCGCGATGAGCCGATTGAAGAGCCGGCAGACAGTAGCGATCTGGAGTTCGGCGAGCAGGATTTCGCGCAGCTCGACAACGATCTTGAAGCTTCGCTCGCTGTCGAGGACTGGTTCAGTCCCGACGATGCAGGCGAAGATAAGGTGGATGAGTCTGCGAACCCCGAGGCCTTCCATGCACATCAGTTCGATCATTTGGAGGTCGATGGGGCGGAAGCGGAAAGTGCCGCAGGCGATGAGCCGGCCGTCTTCGATGCTATCGAAACTGCTGGACAGCCCGACATGCGGATGGATGTCGGTTCGGCTCCAGAAAATGCCGTAAGCGCCGATCCGTTTCTTTCCCCCCAGGCGTTTGCCTCCTCAATAGCGCAGGGAGCAGAGCGTGCGAGTGCCGTCGACGGCGATGTTGCACGCGAAGAGCACGACTTTACCGCAAGCCTGGAAGAGCAGCTTTCTGCGCAGGCTTTCGGCGAGCAGGAAGTGGTCGAGCCCACCCTCCAGCCGCGGACGGATGAGAGCGAGCCGGTCGATCCTGCCTGGGCAGTGTCCGAGGTCGCCGATCGGGAGACACACGAGCCTTCCAGTGAAGATCCGGTTGACGCATCCCTGTCTGCGCCGTTCTGGCTGCAGCCCGAAGAGCGCTCTGCGACGGGCGTTTCGTCTGGTGAGCCATCCGTGCCACACATCGATACGGTGGACGTGCCGGGCAATGAACGGGTGCAGGTGGAAGATGCCGCCCATATCCCGGAGTTTCTGAGCGAGCCAGAGCGCGCGCCGGAGGCCGAAGCCGACGATCTGGAGCGAGCCTTGGCGCGCGCTTTCGGCGACAGTGAGAGCCTGCCCGATACAGGGCCGGCAGATGGCGACGAGGAGCCGCGTCCGGCAATGCTCGATGATGCCTATGCAGCCGCTGCCCTGCAGCCGGGTGAGCCCGCACGCGAGGATGACGATTTCGGCTTCGAGACGGCCTTTGCGGACAGTTTTCCCGAGCCGGATAGGTTTGCCGAGCAGGATGAAGCGGGAGCGGTCGACAAGAGAAATGCCGACGCTGCCGACGCGTTCGTGGTTTCGGACATGGCATCCTGGGATGACCCCTCCGAGGGCTTCGAGGGTGGGGCCGATGCCGCCGCTCCGGCGATGGCGGTCAGCCCTGCCGCGCGACCGGGCCTGTTCAGGAACCGCCGTAACCTGGCAATGGCGGGCGCATTCGGTGGCATTGCGGTCCTCGCACTTGTCGGACTTTTCGCATTTGGCGGTGGCGGTGAGGACAATTCGGCGCCGGTTGTGGTCCGTGCCGATGACGAACCGATCAAGGTGAAGCCCGACAACCCCGGCGGACAGCAGGTGCCCAACCAGGACAATCAGGTCTATCAGCGGGTTTCCGGTGCTGAGGCGGGTGACAACCCGGTGCAGGAACGGCTTGTTTCAACGGCGGAGGAGCCGGTCGACGTGCCTCAGGCGGCGCCTAAGTCTGAAGAGCGTCTGGTGCCGGGCGCGGACGATTCCGTAACTCCGACCAGCGAGCCGGTGACAGCAATGACGCCGCGACGCGTCCGCACCATGGTGGTGCGGCCGGACGGCACGATCGTTCCTCGCGAGCCGGAAGCTCCGGCACAGGATGCAGAAGTTGCGGCCGGCACTGGCAGCGACGCTCTGCCGGTTCAGGAGAGCCCGGCGGCCAATGCGCAGCCGCAGGCGAACCTGGAAATTACACCCGATGCACGCCTGGCGGCGACAGATCAGGCGGGAAGCGCAACCGCTGATACGGATGGTCCAGCGGCAAATGTGCCGGATACGGCGCCCGTTCCCACGTCACGGCCTGCAGCGCCACCGACGCAGTCCCAGCAGCCGGTAGCCGAAAGAACGCAGCCCGCCCAGGTGGCAGCTGCTCCGAGCCAGCCGGCACAACCTGTCGCGCAGGCACCGGCACCGGTAACCTCGGGCACGGATGGCTGGTCGGTGCAGATTTCCTCGCAGCCAACGGTGGAAGCCGCGCAAAAGTCTTATCAGGACATGGCGCGACGCTATGGCGGCCTACTGACCGGAAAGGGTGTGAACATCGTCAAGGCCGACATCGCTGGGAAGGGCACGTATTACCGTGTGCGTATTCCCTCGGCTTCGAAGGATGATGCGATCCGTCTGTGTTCGCAGCTCAAATCCGCTGGAGGAAGCTGCTTCGTTTCGAAGTAAGGCCCAGAAAAAATGCGCAAAAACCGCCGCCATCGCGCGGCGGTTTTTTGTTTTCTTTTCCAGATTCGCGTGCCCGGCTATCCTGATGACATGAGCGAATCAAAATCCATGATCCTCGGAGCGACGGGGAAAGAACTGACGGCGGATGAAATCGCCTTCTATCGTGATGAGCGGCCGTGGGGCTTTATCCTGTTTGCGCGCAATATCGGCGAGCCCGCACAGTTGAGCGACCTCGTCGCGTCCATGCGCGACAGTGTCGGCAGGTCGGATGCGCCGGTTTTCATCGATCAGGAAGGGGGCAGGGTGCAGCGCATCCGCCCGCCCATGGCAGGCAGCTATCCGACGGCCTCCGAACTCGGCCGCATTTACGCGAAAAGCCCGGAAGCGGGACTGCGCGCGGCCTGGCTGATGTCGCGCCTGCATGCGATGGACCTCATACGCTATGGGATCACGGCGGACTGCCTGCCGGTGCTCGACGTCCCCATTGCAGGGGCGCATGACGTGATTGGCGATCGCGCCTATGCGCATGATCCGCAGACGGTGATTGCACTTGGACGCGCTGCGAGCGAGGGGCTGATGGCGGGCGGTGTTTTGCCGGTGATGAAACACATGCCGGGCCATGGGCGCGCCTTCTCCGACAGCCACAAGGCGCTTCCCGAGGTGACGGCCCCGCTGGACGCTTTGCGCGCACACGATTTCGTGCCGTTCAAGGCGCTGGCGGACCTGCCGATGGCGATGACTGCGCATATCGTCTTCCATGCGGTTGATCCCGAGCGTCCGGCAACGACATCCAGGAAGGTGGTGCGTGACATCATCCGAGGCGAGATTGGCTTTGACGGGCTGCTGATGAGCGATGACGTGTCGATGCACGCACTTTCTGGGGATTTCTCTGAACGGGCGGAAGCAATCCTTGCGGCGGGCTGCGATCTCGTCCTTCACTGTCATGGCATTATGCCGGAAATGCAGGCTGTCGCCGAAAAGGCGCCTGAATTGTCGGGCAAGAGCCTGGAGCGGGCCAATCGTGCACTGGCTTGTCTCAATCCGGGAGACGATACGGAAGAATTGGCCGCACGCGCGGAATTCGAGGAGTGCTTCGCGGCGGTCGCCTGACGATAAGGGTCAATGACGCTTGGCGCAGAACGCTGAAAAGACTGCCGTCAAACCGGCACCCATGGACAAGCTGTGGGACGATCAGGCAAAGGAGCATGGTGTCTCCGAGCCTGCGCTGACGGTTGACGTCGACGGTTTTGAAGGTCCGCTCGACCTGCTTCTGCATCTGGCACGCACGCAGAAGGTAGATCTTGCACGCATTTCCGTTCTCGCCCTTGTCGAGCAGTACATCGCCTTCATCGAGAAGGTGCGCAAGATGCGGCTGGAACTGGCGGCCGATTATCTGGTCATGGCGGCCTGGCTCGCCTATCTGAAATCACGCCTGCTGATCCCCAAGAAACCTGAGGATGAAGAGCCGACCGGCGAGGAAATGGCAGCGCTCCTGCAGTTCCGGCTGAAGCGGCTCGAGGCGATGCGCGATGCGGCGGCGCGGCTCGTCAACCGCAACCGGCTGGGCCGTGACGTGTTTGCCCGTGGCATGCCCGAACCGGTGATCGTGCAGAGGGAAAGCGCTTTTACCGCGTCCCTTTACGACCTGCTGACCGCCTATGCGTCGCAGCGTCAACGGCGCGCGGTGACGAATGTGCGCATTGCCCAGCGGGGCGTCTGGTCGCTCAAGCAGGCACGCGAAATCCTGGTGCGGATGATCGGTGACTTCGGCGACTGGACGGCGCTCGATCATTTTCTGATCCGCTATATGACGAGTGCCGAGGAACGGGCGACCGCCACTGCAAGCGCGTTCGCCGCCTCTCTAGAATTGGTGCGGGAAGGGGCCCTTGAAATACGGCAGCAGGAGCCTTTCGCGCCCCTCTATATGCGCACGGGCAAGAAGGCCCCGGGCAGCCTGTTTGAGAATGCCGATGACTGACAGCAGCAATGTGGTTCCGTTTGCCGCCAGTGAGGGCGAGCAGGAGGCTGAGGCACGCGAGGTGCGCTCGCCGCACCTGCTCGAGGCCAAGCGCATGGTGGAGGCGATCATTTTCGCCAGCGCGGAGCCGGTGCCCGAGAGGATTCTGGCTGAGCGTCTACCGGATGGGACGGACGTCACCGAAGCACTGAAGGAATTGCAGGGCGATTATGAAAAGCGCGGGGTAAACCTGGTTCGCGTTGAAAACAGCTGGGCCTTTCGAACGGCGAGCGACCTCTCGTTCCTCTTGAACCGGAATGCTGTCCAGCAGCGCAAATTGTCGCGTGCCGCGCTCGAGATGCTGGCGGTGATTGCCTATCACCAGCCCGTAACACGCGCCGAGATTGAAGAGATTCGCGGTGTCGAAACGTCCAAGGGTACACTCGACATTCTGCTCGAGACGGGCTGGGTCAAGATGCGCGGCCGCCGCCGCACACCGGGGCGCCCGGTAACCTATGGAACCAGCACGGAATTTCTAGATCACTTTGGGCTGACGGAGCTGCGCGATCTGCCGGGCATTGATGAGTTGAAGGGGGCTGGGCTGCTTTCCGCCAGAATGCCGGCCAATTTCTCGGTGCCGCAGCCAATGAGCGATCCGGACGAACTCACAGAAGATGAAGATCCGCTGACGGATATCGACCTGGAAGAACTTGGTCTGTTGACACCGCTCGCTGAGGATGATTGACGGAAGTCCTGCGGGACAGGGGCCGCCTGCGATCCATCCAGGGATACCGGTGCATGGACATTAAGAAGCAAAGTTCGGCGCGTGGAACGGCCGGCGTGAGCTTCGCGGCACGTCTTTCTTTCCAGAATATCAGCCATTCCTATGCTTCGGGAGCGCAGACGCTCAGGGACGTGTCTCTCTGCGCGGAGCCTGGTGAGGTGCTTTGCCTTCTTGGGCCTTCGGGTTCCGGCAAGACGACACTGCTCCGGATTGCCGCCGGCATTGAGGCGCAGCGCTCCGGCCAGGTGTTTTTAAATGAGCGGGAGATTGCCGGGCCTGATGTTTTTCTCCCGCCGGAGAAACGCTCCATCGGGCTGGTGTTTCAGGATTTTGCGCTGTTTCCGCATCTGACGATTCTCGACAATGTGCGCTTTGGACTGACCGCGCTTTCGGGTGAGGAAGCACGCAGGGAAGCGATGATCGCGCTGGAGCGGGTCGGGCTGGAGGGGTATGCCAATGCCTATCCGCATGTTTTGTCCGGCGGTGAGCAGCAGCGTGTCGCACTGGCACGCGCTTTGGCGCCGCGCCCCGCCGTACTCCTGATGGATGAACCATTCTCGGGGCTCGACTCGCGCCTGAAGGACAGTGTGCGCGCCGAAACACTGGCCATTCTGCGGCAAAGCCGAGCCACTGCAGTGGTGGTGACACATGACGCCGAAGAAGCGATGCGCATGGGCGACCGGATTGCCCTCCTCAAGGGGGGAGAACTTGTGCAGGTAGGAACCGCCGAAGAGCTCTACCACCGGCCAGCGGATCTCTTCGTTGCCGGTTTCTTTTCGGAGATCAACGAGTTTGACGGGCAGGTGCACGCCGGCAGCGTGGAAACGCCTCTGGGGCGGTTTCCGGCTGGTGGGCTGGAGGAAGGGGCCGATGCGACGGTGGCCGTGCGTCTTTCCGGTTTTCAGGTGGATCAGGAGCGCGGTTCTGTACCGGCGCGCATTGTTTCACGCCGCTTCCTCGGTGTGGTGGAATTTCTTGAGCTTGCGATACCGGGAGCCGACCGGCATGTGCGGGCGCGCGTGCGCTGCGGGCAGTTGCGGCCGGGCGTGCGGGACATATGGCTGAACGTGATCGAGAGCGATGTTCTCGTATTCGCGAGACAATCGTTTGAAACATCGCGCGAAAGCGCATAAATCAAATCAATGGCAATTGGTGAAAGAGACTGATCATGGGTTCCTTTTCAATCTGGCACTGGCTTATCGTGCTCGTCGTGGTGCTGCTTCTTTTCGGACGCGGCAAAATCCCCGAGCTGATGGGCGACATGGCCAAGGGCATCAAAAGCTTCAAGAAGGGCATGTCCGACGATGATGAGGACACGACCAAGACGGTCGAACATCAGGCCGATGAGCCGGTGAAGGACGCGAGCAAGCCGAGCAAGAAGAAGTCCGGCTGATTCGCTGCGTTTCGCGCGGCGATTCCACTTCCCGCTATCCGTTCCGGTGACCTATGTTTGATCTTGGCTGGCCCGAAATCATGGTGATCGCCATCGTCCTGATCGTCGTGGTCGGGCCGAAGGACCTGCCGCGTATGTTGCGCACTTTTGGGCGTACGACGTCCAAACTGCGCACCATGGCGGGCGATTTCCGCAAGCAGTTCGATGAAGCGCTGCAGGAGGCGGAGCTTGACGACGTCAAATCCCTCGTGGACGACGCGCGCAAGCTCGATCCGCGCAACGAGATCAAGAAACATCTCAACCCGATCGAGAAGGTGGGGCAGGAGATCCGGTCCGGTCTCGATGCGGCGATGAAGCCGCAGGCGGCAAAATCGGACGCGCCGGCGTCAAAGGAGCCGCATGCGGCGGAGCCGGCCAAGGCGGGTGCAACCCGCATGCCCGGAGAAGCAAAGCCCGGGGCCCCAGCCACGGACAAGCCTCGCACGGCGCGGAAAACGGCAGCAAAGCCGAGGGCGACCAAAGCAACGGCGACCAAGACCGCGACGACGGCCAGGCCAAAGGCGGCCAGCAAGACGAAAACGGCGGGTGCGGCGAAGCGTGCTCCGACGAAGAAGACCAGCGGGGCCAAGCCGTGAACGCCGAAAGAGACGACGAGATCGATCAGTCTTCCGCGCCGCTGATCGACCACCTGATCGAGCTCCGCTCGCGCCTGATGTGGGCGCTTGCCGGGTTTTTCGTGGCGTTCCTGGTCTGCTTCTTCTTTGCCAAGCAGATTTTCAATCTGCTGGTCATCCCGTTCCAGTGGGCAACCCAGTGGGCGGGGCTCGACGCGGACAAGGTGGACCTGATCTACACCGCGCCGCAGGAATTTTTCTTCACCCAGATCAAGCTTGCCATGTTTGGCGGACTGGTGCTCGCCTTTCCGGTGATCGCCATGCAGGTCTATAAATTTGTGGCGCCTGGCCTCTACCGCAATGAGCGCCGCGCGTTCATGCCGTTCCTGATCGCTTCGCCTATTCTGTTCCTGATCGGTGCAGCGCTTGTCTACTTCTTCTTCACGCCGATGGTGATGTGGTTCTTCCTGTCGATGCAGCAGGTGGGGCCGGACAACACTGTGCAGATCTCGCTCCTGCCCAAGGTTTCCGAATATCTTGGGCTGATCATGACGCTGATCCTCTCCTTCGGGCTGGTGTTCCAGCTTCCGGTGGTGACGACGCTGATGGCGCGGGTGGGGCTTCTCACCTCGACTGGGCTCGCCGACAAGCGCAAATATGCGATCGTGGCGGCCTTTGTCGCGGCGGCGATCCTGACGCCGCCGGACCCGGTGAGCCAGATCGGTCTTGCGCTTCCGACCATCCTTCTCTACGAAATTGCCATCTGGGCCGCCCGTATGGTCGAGCGCCAGCGCGAGAAGGAAAAGACCGCGCAGGACGAGACCGACGAAGCGGACCAGCCGACCGCCTAGATTTGCAGGCTTTCCTGTCGCGTTCGAGGCGGTTCACCGCAATCTCTCCGCGATTGGAAATCTGACATGCTCGACATCAAATGGATTCGCGAGAACCCGCAGGCGCTGGACGAAGCGCTGAAGAAGCGCGGCGCGGACCCTGAAAGCGCAAAACTTCTTGCGCTCGACGAAGCGCGCCGCCAGCACCTGACAAAGCTGCAGGAAGCGCAGGAGCGCCGCAATGCCGCTTCCAAGGAAATCGGCAAGGCGATGGCCTCCGGCGACAGGGAGCTTGCCGAGAAGCTGAAGGCCGAGGTGTCGGAGCTGAAGAGCTTTGTGCAGGATGGCGAAGCCGAGGAGCGCCGCCATGACGCCGCGCTGAACGACGCGCTGGCGCGCATTCCCAATGTTCCGCTCGACGATGTGCCGGTTGGCGCTGACGAGAACGACAATGTGGAGGTGCGCAAACATGGCGAGCCGAAGCGCGCCAACTGGGCCAGGGAGCATTTCGAGATCGGCGAAGCGCTCGGCCAGATGGATTTCGAGCGCGCGGCGAAGCTCTCAGGCTCGCGCTTCACGGTGCTTTCGGGGCAGCTTGCGCGGCTTGAGCGTGCGCTGGGGCAGTTCATGCTCGACCTGCACACGCAGGAGCATGGCTATACGGAAGTCCAGCCGCCGCTTCTGGTGCGCGACGATGCGATGTTTGGCACCGGGCAGTTGCCGAAGTTTGAAGAAGATTTGTTTGAGGCAGTTAGCGGAGATGCTACCCAACTAGCCCCAAAAGTAGCAATGGACGAAACTTGGCGAAACTTACCTGATGATATTCGTCGAAAGCTTGAGGACCCAGAAAGAGAACGCGATCCGATTTTGTCTTTTGCGGATAAATCTCTTGCGACGATTTTGGATCAGTGGGCTAAAGAGCGTGCTCGTATTTCTGCAAGAAAGTGGCTGATTCCGACGGCGGAGGTCTCGCTCACCAATCTGGTGCGCGAGGAAATCCTCGATGAGGAAAAGCTGCCGCTGCGCTTCACCGCGCTGACGCCGTGTTTCCGTTCGGAAGCGGGCTCTGCGGGGCGAGACACGCGCGGCATGCTGCGTCAGCACCAGTTCTACAAGGTGGAGCTTGTCTCGATCACCGATGCCGAAAGCGCGATTGACGAGCATGAGCGCATGACGGCCTGCGCCGAAACCGTGCTCAAAAAGCTCGACCTTCCCTTCCGCACCATGGTGCTGTGCACCGGCGACATGGGCTTTGGCGCACGCAAGACCTACGATCTGGAAGTGTGGCTTCCGGGGCAGAACGCCTATCGTGAAATCTCGTCCTGCTCGGTCTGCGGCGATTTTCAGGGGCGGCGCATGAATGCGCGCTACCGGGTTGCGGGCGAGAAGCAGACGCGCTTCGTGCACACGCTCAACGGCTCTGGGACGGCCGTTGGCCGGGCGCTGATCGCGGTTCTGGAGAATTACCAGAACGAGGATGGCAGTGTCACGATACCGTCAGCGCTGAAACCCTATATGGGCAGCCTGGAAAAGATCGAAGCATTAGAGGATTGAGACTTTGCGCATTCTGTTGACCAATGACGATGGCATTCACGCGGAAGGACTGGCGACGCTGGAGCGGATCGCCCGCACGCTGAGCGACGATGTCTGGGTGGTGGCACCCGAGACCGACCAGTCGGGCTTTGCCCATTCGCTGTCATTGTCGGAGCCGCTCAGGATGCGCAAGATCGACGACCGGCATTTTGCCCTGCGGGGCACGCCCACGGATTGCGTGATCATGGGCGTGCGGCACGTGATGGACACACCGCCGGACCTGATCCTTTCTGGCGTCAACAATGGCACCAACATTGCCGACGACGTTACCTATTCGGGGACTGTTGCCGGTGCGATGGAAGGAACGCTTCTGGGTATTCCTTCCTTTGCGCTGAGCCAGGCCTACGACTTTACGGACGAGAGCCGCTACATCCCCTTTGCGACGGCAGAGGCTCTTGCGCCGCCCATCCTCAGGAAGCTTATCGAGCGGCCAATGCCCGAGGGGGTGCTGGTCAACATCAACTTCCCCAATTGCGCGCCGGAAGAGGCCAAGGGCACTCTGGTGACGGCACAGGGCAAGATGGTGCATGGGCTCAATGTGGAAGAACGCCGCGACGGGCGAAACTATCCGTATTACTGGCTGCGTTTCGGGCGCAAGCAGGCTGACATTCGCCAGGGCAGCGACCAGGCGGCGATCCGCGACGGTTATGTTTCGGTGACGCCGCTGCATCTCGACCTGACGGCGCACGAGGTGCGCGACCAACTGGCCAAGGCGCTGGCATGAATGAGCCGTGGCAGGAGCGCGAGAGCTTTGCCGCCTTCATGCTGCGGATGCGCGCGAGCGGGGTCGGCGGCAAGGAGCTTTTCGCTGCGATGGAGGCGACGCCGCGCGGCAGCTTCCTGCCGTCGGAATGGCACGCGCTCGCCTGGTCGGACCGCATGGTGCCGATTGCCTGCGGCGAGGCCATGGAGGGCTGTGACCTGCAGGCGCAGGTGATCGATGCACTGGCGCTTTCATCCGGGCTTCGGGTTCTCGAAATCGGCACGGGCTCCGGGTTTACCGCCGCCGTGATGGGGCGACTGGCGGGGAGGGTGCTCACTCTCGACCGCTACCGGACGCTGGTGGCGGAGGCGCAAATGCGCTGGGAACAGCTGGGCATCACCAATGTGGTTGCCCGCCATGCCGACGGCATGGACGGGGCTGCCGGCGACGGGCCGTTCGACCGAATCGTTTCCTGGGCCGCATTCGACGAATTGCCGCGGCGTTTTGTCGACCAGCTCTCGACAGGCGGTATCATGATCGCGCCGATCGGCCCTGGAAACGATATTCAGACGATTGCGAAGCTGGAGAAGGTTGGCAGTCGTTTCGAGCGCACAGACCTTGCAGATGTGCGTCTTCAACCGCTGGTCAAGGGAGCTGCGGAAGCGATCTGACTGTGTCGCTCTTTGCGCTTACCTGCAATTTCCGCGCGCGGCTTAACCGCTGAGTAACATTAACGCGATTTAATTGCCCGTGTTCAGGTATAGGGTACGCGGGTAGTCAAATGCGTTGTATTGCACGGAATTTCGATCGCGCGCTTCTGCGCGGAGCAGCCGTCATCTTGATAGGCGGCGTGGCGGCAGGATGCAGTTCCGATCTATCGCGCTTCAAGTCCAGCGACTTTGCCGACGCACGGTCGACGAACCGCAGCGTCGCCATGGCACCTGCAAGCCAGCCCTATCCGGGCGATGTCGGCGCGGGTCTCGACAATACCTACACCGGCTCGATCAGCAGGCAGGGCGGTGGCCCGCGGCCGTCGGCTTCCGTTGGAGGGGCGATGCAGCAGCCACTGCCAGCCCCCATGAATACCGCTGCACGCGCTGCAACACGACCTGTCGATCTGACCGCCCCCAGTGTCGCCCGTAGCAGTGTGCAGCGCCAGCCCATCGCCGCGCCGTCGCAGCCCGCGTCGGTTGTTGCAGCCGCCCCTGCGCCGCAGCTTGACCGGACCCCGACCGGTTCCGTGACCCGCCAGCCGGCACAGGCCCAGGCGCCCGTGCGCAGTGGCAACAGCGGCGATAGCGGCTGGAGCGATGTGGGCGGCACCACAATCACCGTGCGTGAGGGCGAGACGGCCTACAATTTGTCGCGGCGCTTCGGTATTCCGGTTGCCGCAATTCTCAGCGCCAACAATCTTTCAAGCGCTTCCGAGCTGAAGGCCGGGCGGAAGATTGTCATCCCGACCTATGTCTATTCGCGGCGTGCCCCGGTTTCGGCACCGGACAATGATGCGCGCCCGCAGCAGCAGGCCGCGCGTCAACCGATCCCGAGTGAACCGGAACCGCAGCGTGAACCGCAGGAGCGCCTCGCTGTTCTGCGCGAAACGCCGCGGCCTAAACCGCGCCCTCAGGGTGCGGAGACCAGCAACGCGACTGCAGGCACCAACAGCGCAAGCCAGGTGCCTTCGCAGGCCGGCACCGGCGCGGGCGGTTCCTACACGGTTGTTTCAGGCGATACGCTCTACGGCATCGCCCGCAAGACGGGAGCGAGTGTCGCCAACATCAAGGCAGCGAACGGCCTCTCGGATGGATATCTGCGGGTCGGCCAGACGCTGGCCATTCCTTCGGGCAATGTCAGCCAGCCCACCCAGGTGGCGAATGCCTCCAGCGGCGTTGACCGGACAACGACGAGCGCGACAACACGTGAACCCGCGCAGGTTGTGAAAACGTCGGCCCCACAGGCAACGTCCTCCACGCAGTCCCAGGTCGCGGCGGTTGCGACGCAGAGCAGGGATGTCGCGCCGGATTCGACCGGAATCGGCAAGCTGCGCTGGCCGGTGCGCGGGCGGATCGTTTCCGATTTCGGCAGCACATCCGGCTCGGCCCGCAATGACGGCATCGACATCGCGGTTCCGGCGGGTACGCCGGTGAAGGCAGCCGAGAACGGCGTGGTGATTTATGCCGGCGATGGTCTCAAGGAGTTTGGCAACACGGTGCTCGTGCGCCACGACAACGGCATGGTCACGGTCTACGGGCATGCCAGCGCGCTTCGGGTCAAACGGGGCGAAAAGGTGCGGCGTGGACAGGAAATCGCGCTTTCGGGCATGAGCGGCAGTGCCGACCGCCCGAAACTGCATTTCGAGGTGCGCAAGGACGCGACGCCCGTCAACCCGAGCGGCTATCTGGAATAAGCGTTCCCTGAATAACGAGAAAAAGCTGCGGCCTGCCAGACCTCCGGTCAGGCCGCCTCTTTGACCCGCCCGTGAGGGCGGGTCTTTTATTTATGTATCCAGCCGTTTGCCGAGACGTCCGGCGAGGTCCTGAATGAACTGCCAGGCGACACGGCCTGAACGGCTGCCGCGCGTGGTGGCCCACTCGAGCGCTTCGGCGCGCAGGGTTTCCGGGGCGATCTCGAGGCCGAAATGGGCGACATAACCGTCGATCATCGCCAGGTAGTCGTCCTGAGAACATTTGTGAAAGCCGAGCCAGAGCCCGAAACGATCCGACAGGGAGACCTTTTCCTCGACGGCTTCCGACGGATTGATCGCCGTGGAGCGTTCATTCTCGATCATGTCGCGGGGGAGGAGGTGGCGCCGGTTGGAGGTGGCGTAGAGAATGACGTTGGCCGGCCGGCCTTCGACCCCGCCCTCCAGCGCCGCCTTGAGAGACTTATAGGACGTGTCGTTCTGATCGAAGGACAGATCGTCGCAGAACAGGATGAAGCGGAAGGGGGCAGCCTTCAACAATGCCATGAGCTGGGGGAGGGTCTCGATATCCTCCCGGTGGATCTCGACCAGCTTCAGCGGCGCCTGCCCGCTTGCCGCGGTGCGGTTGATCTTCGCGTGCACCGCTTTCACCAGTGATGACTTGCCCATGCCGCGCGCGCCCCACAAAAGCACATTGTTGGCTGGCAGGTCCCTGGCAAAACGGTCGGTGTTGTCGGAGAGAATGTCGCGCACGCGGTCAACACCCCGGATGAGACCGATGTCCACCCGATTGACGTTTTCAACGGGTTCAAGCGCCCTGCGATCAGCCTGCCAGACGAAACAGTCGGCGGTGTCGAAGCGGGGAGGAACCGCCGGTGCGGGCCCGAGCCGCGCAACGGCTTCAACCAACCGGTCCAGCTTTTCAGACAACGCTTCAATGGTTTTGTCGGACATGGTTTCCTCACGATGGCACATGCGACTTTGATTGGCGTACCGTACCGTACGGTTCTTTCACAGAGCCGGGTAATTTGCAAGCCGGGAAGGAGGGGCTGCGGTACAGAGCGGGTGTCTGGCGGACACAAGCGTTCAGAAGTGCGTGCGCAGAGACCGGGAACAGTTGCAATGAAGAGGCGAAAGTCTATATTCCGGCCACATTTATGACCAGCCGGCTCTCCGGCACATATCAGGAGTTTTCGATGTTCATCACCCCGGCATACGCACAGGCTGGAGCAGGCGGAACGCCCGACATCTTTGTCAGCATCCTGCCTTTCGTCCTGATCTTCGTGATCATGTATTTCCTTATAATCCGCCCACAGCGCCAGCAGATGAAGAAGCGCACCGAAATGCTCGCCGCAGTGCGCCGCGGTGACACGGTGGTGACGGGCGGTGGTCTGGTCGGCAAGGTGACGAAGGTCATCAACGACGCCGAACTCGAAATCGATCTCGGCGGCGGAAACAAGGTGACGGCCATGCGCGCAATGCTCGCCGAAGTGCGGGTGAAGGGCGAACCGGTGGCTGACAACAGCCAGGCCGCCAAGAAATAACCGCAATATGACGTGATTGCCGGGAAGGGCCGGCAAAACGGCCCTTCCAAACTGAACCGACGAGGCCCCATGCTACATTTCTCGCGCTGGCAAACGATCCTCATATGGCTGGCTGTGGCGCTTGGCGTCGCCTATGCGGCGCCGAATATCATTCCGCCATCCTATTTGTCCTCGATGCCGAGCTGGGCGCCTTCGCGGCCGATGACCCTGGGTCTCGACCTTCAGGGCGGTTCGCATATTCTTCTGCAGATCGAAAAGCAGGAACTGATCGAAGAGCGCATCGTCACCACGCGTGACGACATTCGCCGCCTGCTGCGCGAGAAACGGATCGGCTATACCGGCCTGACGGGGTCTGGCCAGAGCGTGCAGGTGCGTATCCGCGATGCGGGTCAGGTTGAAGAGGCCAAGGAGGCGCTGCGCGAGTTGACTCAGCCGGTCAATTCGGGCCTCTTCAGCGGCGGCACGGTGACCGAGCTTCAACTGACGGAGCCGGAACCGGGGCTCCTGCGCTATTCGCTGACAGAAGAGGGCATCAACTACCGTATCTCGTCTGCGCTGTCGCAGTCGATCGAGGTGGTGAGCCGCCGCGTCAATGAACTCGGTACGACCGAGCCGATCATTCAGCGGCAGGGCGATGACCGCATTCTGGTACAGGTGCCGGGCCTGCAGGATCCGCAGCGCCTGAAAGACATTCTCGGCCAGACCGCCAAGCTGACTTTCCAGATGGTGGACCAGTCGGTGCCAGTGCAGGAGGCGATCAATGGCCGCCCGCCCATCGGTACGACAATCAAATATTCCGTGGACGACCCGCCCGTTCCCTACCTGATCGAGGACCGGGTGATCGTTTCGGGTGAAAACCTCGTGGACGCGCAGGCGACATTCGACCAGCGCACCAATGAGCCGGTGGTCAGCTTCCGCTTCGACACCAAGGGCGCGACAAGGTTCGGCCAGGCGACGCAGGAGAATGTCGGGCGCCTTTTCGCCATCATTCTCGATGACCAGGTTATTTCCGCACCGCAGATCCGCGAACCCATCCTGGGCGGTACCGGACAGATTTCAGGAAGCTTTGACGTGCAGTCGGCCAATGATCTGGCCGTTCTTCTGCGTGCCGGTGCACTTCCAGCAACCCTGACCATCATCGAAGAGCGTACCGTCGGACCAGGCCTTGGCCAGGACTCCATCGATGCCGGTAAGATCGCTGCAATGATCGGCGCCGCGCTCGTCGTGCTGTTCATGATCGCAGCCTATGGCCTGCTTGGCGTGTTTGCCGTGGTGGCGCTTGCGGCCAACGTGACGATGATCGTCGCCATACTGTCTGCGCTGGGAGCGACGCTGACGCTCCCGGGCATCGCCGGTATCGTGCTGACGATCGGCATGGCGGTGGATTCAAGCGTGCTCATTTTCGAGCGCATACGCGAGGAACGGGCCGGAGGGCGTTCGCTGATCCAGGCGGTCGATACGGGCTTCTCCAAGGCGCTGGCCACCATTGTCGACGCCAATGTGACGACGCTGATCGCGGCGATCATCCTGTTTTATCTCGGATCGGGCCCGATTCGCGGTTTCGCGGTCACACTCGCCATCGGTATCGCCACGACGGTGTTCACCGCCTACACGCTGACACGGTGGATCGTTGCCGACTGGGTGCGTCGCCGCCGCCCCAAGGAGCTGCCGCGCACACCACTGCGTTTTGTGCCGGATGGCACCAGCATCGGCTTCATGAAGCTGCGCCGCGTGACCTTCACGCTCTCGGCCATCGCGTCGATTGCGGCCGTCGCGCTCTTCATGACCATCAACATGAACTACGGCATCGACTTCAAGGGCGGTTCGTCGATCGAGGTCCAGTCCCGCGAAGGACCGGCGGACATCGGCGATATCCGAGCACGTCTGTCCGATCTCAATCTTGGCGAGGTGCAGGTTCAGGAGTTTGGCGATCCGCGCGAGGTGCTGATCCGCGTTCAGACGCAGGACGGTGGCGAGAATGCCGAGCAGACCGTGATCGCCAAGGTGCGGGGGGAGCTCGAGGATGCCTATGAGTTCCGCCGCGTTGAAGTGGTCGGACCGACGGTGTCAGGCGAACTGGCGCGGGCCGGCACGATTGCCGTGCTTGTCTCGCTGATGGCGATCCTGATCTATATCTGGCTCCGGTTCGAGTGGCAGTTCGCCGTGGGTGCGATCCTGGCAACGCTGCACGATGTGATCATGACCGTCGGGTTCTTCGTGATTACCGGAATAGAGTTCAATCTTTCGAGTATCGCGGCGATCCTGACAATTGTCGGCTACTCACTGAACGATACGGTGGTCGTCTATGACCGCGTGCGTGAGAACCTCAGACGGTTCAAGAAGATGCCGCTGCCGGAGCTTCTGAATCTGTCGATGAACCAGACCCTGTCACGCACCATCATGACTTCCGTGACAACGCTTCTGGCGCTGGCGGCTCTCTTCGTCTTCGGCGGCGAGGTCATTCGCTCCTTTACGGCGGCCATGATCTTCGGCGTTGTGATCGGCACCTATTCGTCGATCTTCATCGCCGGGCCGTTGCTGATCCTGTTCCGCATGCGCTCCACCGGAGCACTCGGTGCGGAGCAGGGCGGCGATGACGCAGCCGGTTCGGAGACGACCGGACAGCTGCCGGCCAAGTGATGGCGGGCGGTATCGAAATCCGCGCGGCCCACTTTCCGGGCCGCGCGCCGATCGACGCCTACGGCAATGGCGGGTTTCGCTTTGCCGACATGTCGCATCGCGGCTCGATCCTGTGTCTGCCCTCGGGGATACATGGATGGGATGTGAGCAGCTTCGGTGATGTGGGGGAGGCCGATCTTGCCCGCCTGCTGGACGAAGCCGCTGAGTTCGACATCCTTCTCGTGGGGACAGGCGATACGCTGATCCCGATGCCCCCGCAGATGCGCAGGAGCTTCCGCGAGGCCGGCGTGGCGGTGGAGACCATGGCCACGGGCGCGGCTGTGCGGACCTATAACGTGCTTCTCGCAGAGGATCGTACCGTTGCTGCAGCGCTGATCGCCGTGGACTGAGATGGCAGAGGTGGAGCCATTCGTCGTTTCGTTGGTGCGGGAGGCCGATCCAGACCGCTACCTCTCCGTTCTTTATGCTCCAGAAGACAAACGCGCGGCGCTTTTCGCGCTCTACGCGTTCAATGCCGAGGTGGCTGGAATCCGTGACCGCGTGAGCGAGCCCCTGCCGGGGGAGGTGCGGCTACAGTTCTGGCGCGATGTGCTGACAGTGGACGCTGCGCCGGAAAGCGCGGAGGGCGCGCCGCTTGCGGTCGCGCTGCTCAATGCGATCCGCAGCCACCAGCTTCCCGTTCAGCCTCTGCTCGACCTTCTGGAAGCGCGCAGCTTCGATCTTTACGACGACCCCATGCCGAGCCGGAACGATCTGGAAGGATATTGCGGCGAGACGGCGTCTGCGTTGATTCAGCTTGCCGGGCTGGTGCTCGACACGCCTGCCGCCATGCGGTTTTCCGAAGTCTCGGGGTATGCCGGCTGTGCGCAGGCCATTGCCGGGCTTCTGCGCATGCTGCCGATCCACCGCAGGCGCGGGCAGTGCTACATCCCGGGCGACCTTCTCGATGCTGCCGGGACCACGCGCGAAAACCTGTTGAATGGTCAGGACAAGGCGGGCTCGGCGCGCGCGCTTGCCGCCATGATCGCATTGGGCAGGCACCACGTTGCCAGGTTCGAGGAGGGGGCGAGAGGCCTGCCTGCTTCGCTGCGCCCCGCCTTCCTGCCGGCGGGCCTTTCGAAGACGTATTTGGGTCGTCTCGAAGCCAAGGGGGAAGCAGCCCTCAATGAGGTCGTGACGCTGGCGCAATGGCGGCGGCACTGGCTGATGTTCAGGCATGCCACAAAGGGCTGGGGATAAGCCTTCGGAAGCGGTGCCTAAATTGTACCGCGCTTTCATGATCCTGATTGTGCAAAGGTTCGTTCCGGGGGAAAGTTTTTGGCAGAACAAATGAACGACGCTCATGCGGGCACCGGCTGGCTCGCCTCATCGCGGGAGGCGATTGCCGCCATGGGAGATGCGTTGTCGCGCTTTCCCGTCACGGTGATCTTCCTCTTTCTGATGGCGCTACAGGCCAACGCGATGGTGGCCGATATCGATCTCGTTCCGGCCTGGATTTTGGGTTCGGTGCGAGACGAAGACCTGCTTCTGGCATTGCTCGCAGCGGTGTTTGCCTCATTCGCCGCAACACTTCTCGCGCAGGCATGGCGTTTGTCTGCATTGATCGCGGCCCTGCTGGCGTTGCTCGCTGGCGTGGCCGCCTTCACCGTGATGTGGCCGACAGTGGCGGACCGCACGGTGGAATGGGCGTTTCTTGCTTCGCTGATGGCGCTGGTGCCGATCGCGCCCTTTGCGGGCAGGGGATCGGGAAATGCGTTCTGGATGTGCACGGCGCGGCTTGCCTTTGCCGCTGCACTCGGCCTCCTGGCCTTCGTGCTGTTTGGCGGTGGCATTTCCGCCATTCTGGCAAGCCTCACCCATCTCTTCGGCATCGACATCCCGAGCGATCTCTATGAACATATCTGGGCCTCCATAGGACTCTTCGTTGCACCCCTGTTCGGGCTTGGTCAGACCCCGCGCGTGTTTGACGAGGAACCGGGCGGGCATGAGCATGACATGATGCAGCGGGGCATGCGGTCGCTGGGTGATTTCGCGGCGGTTCCGCTCCTCATCATCTACGCTGTGATTCTGCATCTCTATGTGGCGAAGATCATCGTTACGGGGGAGGTGCCGCAGGGGCAGATCGGCTGGCTGGTGCTGACCTATGGCTCCTGCATTGTCGCCGTTCTGCTTCTGACCAAACCGTTTCTCGACACCGCTCGCGCGCCGACGCGTTTCTTAGTGCGCTTCTGGCCGCTCTTTTTGCTGGTGCCGCTCGGCCTGCTGTTTTATGCGCTGTCGCTGCGCGTGGGCGCATTCGGCTGGACAGTGCAACGGTATTTCCTGGGGCTGTTCGGCCTGGTGATGCTTGTTCTGGTCTTTCTGCAGCTCGTGCCACGGCTGCGTGGCGATATTCGCATAATCGCCGGCATTCCGGTTCTGGCGCTTCTTGTCGGCAGCTTTGGCCCGCAGGGCGCTCTCGACTGGTCGTTGTCATCGCAGCGCGAGCGATTTCTGGAAATCGTACGGGGCGAGCCGGAGGACTTGCAGACGAAGGCAGAGGCGCTTGCCGTACTGCGTTATCTGAATGGAGAAAATGCTGCGCTCGACGTGGCTCCGCACGGCTTTGTTGAGGAGGATGGCGAGAGCCTCTATCGGCAGGTGGCGCATGCCTGGGGCCTCGACCCCGACAATCCCGTGCAACGCGGGCGTCAGGGGTTCTCCTATAACAACCCGGGAATTTTCGCGTTCGCTCTTGATGGGTTCGACATCGCAATCCAGAACGCACAGTTTTACCGGGAGAACGACCCAACAGGTGGTGTCGCATTGCCTGACGGGACCGTTCTCAGGCTGCTTCTGAAAAAGAACGCGGTATCACTGGAGCCGGCGGAGGGCACACCCACGCTGTTTTCCATCGATACCGCAAAAATCGTCGAGCTTTCCTCGCAGGAGGATCAACCTGCGGTGCTGCGCCTTGAGGCGGAGGAGCGGACGATTGTGCTGATCCCCAGCTATCTCTATGCAAGATCGGATCCGGAAACGGTTTTGGAGAATTTCACGGGAACCGTGCTTTTGCGTAGCGCCGACTGGCCCTGAGCCTGAAAGAGCGGCCGCGGCCGCGGTGTGACTTTCGATCTCCGGGGGTACGGATTCGTGGCGCCGAACGAAAAAAGGGGGCCTGGACCGGCCCCCTTTGATCTTGCGCGTTCAAAGGCTTTTGAAAGGTTTATTCGGCTGCCGCGACGGCGGAAAGGCCGTCAAGCCATGCCTTGAAGTCGACAAGCGCGCGCGCTGTCAGCGCCTTTTTCTTGGCGATGGATTTTTCCTTGCCGCGAAGCCGTTTGCCTTCGGGCTTCGGGACCTCGACGGGCGGGAAAAGGCCGAAATTGACGTTCATTGGCTGGAATGAACGCTTGCCGGGCTCGTCATCCGAAAGAATGTGTCCGCCGGTGATGTGATTGAGCAGGGCGCCGAAGGCGGTGGTCGCTGGTGGCGTGGGGATGGGGCGCCCCAAACGCTCGGCTGCCGCGAAGCGACCGGCGATCAAACCCATGGAGGCACTTTCCACATAGCCTTCGCAACCGGTGATCTGCCCGGCAAAGCGCAGCCCCGGGCGGCTCTTCAACTGCAATGTGCCGTCCAGAAGGGTCGGAGAGTTCAGATAGGTGTTGCGGTGCAACCCACCGAGACGCGCGAACTCAGCGTTCTCCAGACCGGGAATCATGCGGAAAATGTGCGTCTGTTCGCCGTATTTCAGCTTCGTCTGGAAGCCGACCATATTGTAGAGCGTGCCGAGTGCATTGTCCTGACGCAGTTGCACCACGGCATAGGGTTTTTCATCGGGCCTATGCGCATTGGTGAGCCCCATGGGCTTCATGGGGCCGTGCCGAAGCGTTTCGGGGCCGCGCTCGGCCATTACCTCGATTGGCAGACAGCCGTCGAAATAGGGCGTGCCTTCCCATTCCTTGAACTCGGTCTTGCCGCCTTCAAGAAGGGCCTGGATGAAGGCTTCGTACTGCGCCTTGTCCATGGGGCAGTTGATATAGTCCTTGCCCGTGCCGCCTGGACCGACCTTGTCATAGCGCGACTGGAACCATGCCACGTCGAGATTGATGGAATCGAAATGGACGATGGGTGCAATGGCATCAAAGAAAGCGAGCGATTCTGCGCCGGTCGCCTGTGAAATGGCTTCTGCCAGTGCCGGTGCGGTCAAGGGACCGGTGGCGATGATCGCCTGATCCCAGTCTTCCGGCGGCAGCCCGGTGATTTCTCCGCGCTCAATGGTGATGAGCGGATGAGCCTCGAGCGCTGCCGTGACCGCTTCTGAAAAGCCATCGCGGTCGACGGCGAGCGCGCCGCCGGCCGGCACCTGGTTGGCGTCGCCGCAGCGCATGATGAGCGAATCCGCCAGGCGCATCTCCGCGTGAAGCAGACCGACCGCGTTGGTTTCTGCGTCGTCGGAACGGAAGGAGTTGGAGCAGACCAGTTCGGCAAGGCCATCGGTCTTGTGGGCGTCTGTGCCGCGCACTGGCCGCATCTCATGCAGAATGACGGGAATCCCTGCCTGAGCAACCTGCCAGGCGGCTTCGGAGCCGGCGAGTCCGCCGCCAATGATGTGTATCGGTTTCATGAAGTGGAGATAAGCCGCCGTATCGGGGAATGCAACGGCAGACGATGCGCGCTAACCAATTATGCAGAGCGTGGCTGATGGCGCTTTCCCTATTCGGACCCGCAGCGTAGATTATCTCAATGGGGCTTGGAATTTTACGTACAGGAATGGTCTGCGCGGCGCTGACGCTCTTCTGGGTAGACGCGGCACAGGCGGAGCGCGTTTATGTCTGCAGCGGATATGGCTGCTTCTACAAGAAAAGTCTGACGATTGATGCAGCGGCTAGGCAGCGGCTGACACGCATCATGGCCTCGGGCAGGGCTTCTGCGAAGGCCGAGCGTGCGGCTGTGGGAAAGGCCGTACGCTATTTCGAAAAGCTGGCGACACAGGCCATCGGTGTGCGGGACGACGCGAAGTCGGCACCCGGCGGCGCGCATGTCTATGGCCAGATGGACTGCATCGACGAGTCGCGCAACACGCGTACGCTGCTGCGTTATCTGGAGCGGCACGGGCTGCTGCGCCATCACACGGTGCAGCGGAACTCAGCGCGCGGCTTTTTCGTGGATGTGCGCTATCCGCATGCGACGGCCGTGCTGCGCACGAAGAGCGGAGAGGATTGGGCGGTGGACAGCTGGTTTGAGCCGGCCGGCGGGGCGCCCGACATCATGAAACTGTCCGAATGGAAAAAGCGCGGCGTGCGCGGCGAACGCTGAACGATTCCCAAAAAAAACGACACCCGCCGAGGGAGGAGGTTCGGCGGGTGTCGCTATGGGATGACCGGCAATTTGGGAGGAGGAGGTTGCCGGTCTATTCGCCAGGGTTGGGAGGAGGTAACCCGGACGAAATCTATGAAACTCAATTCCTGACAGCGCCCATATAGGTAGGCTTCTGCCCGGAAACAACACCCGCCGAGGGAGGAGGTTCGGCGGGTGTCGTTTTGGGATGACCGGCAATTGGGAGGAGGAGGTTGCCGGTCGTTTCCTTCGGAATTGGGAGGAGGATAACTCCGAAGGAAGCTCTAAAAACTCTGTGTGGCGCGCTGTTTCAAGCTCTGCCGCCCGTTCCAACACCTGCCGGGGGAGGAGATCCGGCAGGTGTTGTTTTGGGGTGACCGACAATTGGGAGGAGGAGGTTGTCGGTCATATTCGTCAGGGTCGGGAGGAGGTGACCCTGGCGAAACTCTTAAACTCTTGTGCCCTTAGAGGGACTTGCGCGCCACGAACGGGATGTCGCCGCGGGAGATGCCCAGATCGTTCAGCTCACGGTTGGACAGACGGCTCAGTTCGGTGACGGTCTGACGGTAACGGCGCCAGTTGCGGTAATTGCGGATGATGTTCATCTCAGTGCTCGCTTCGTTTGAATTCCGTGTTCGTTGTTGAGCATGAGATAGTCCCATCCCGCTCAGCTTTGAAGTGCCAATGTTGCATGACAGCAATGCGATTTGTGCAATGCAGCATGGCCTTTTTGCGGCTGCGTTATGGCAGGGAGCCGGCGGGATTATAATCGATTTATAAAAAATGCTGGAAACGAAGCGGGAGCGCGGGGTATTGCCGGGTCGGCAAAAGGATCAAAAAAGCCCTGAATCTTGCCAATTTTGCTTTGATAGACTAGGTGCAGGTGATATAGAACCCGCGCTTTCGGAAGCTTAGGGTGTTCCTTGGGTCTTTCGAAGCGGGTGTGGTGGAATTGGTAGACACGCAGGATTTAGGTTCCTGTGGCGCAAGCCGTGGGGGTTCAAGTCCCTCCACCCGCACCAGAAGGGCCATTCCCGGTAAGATTCCCCGACAGGAAGAGCGGTGGGCGCCGTGAACGCGGCGACAAAAGCGAATACAAAGGTATGATGGATGCAGGTAACCGAAACTCTCAACTCAGGGCTCAAGCGCGAACTTAAGGTCGTCGTTCCTGCAAAGGACATGGAGGCGCGCCTCACCCAGCGTCTCGATGACGCGAAGGGCAAGGTAAACCTCAAGGGTTTCCGCCCCGGCAAAGTGCCCGCTCAGCACCTGCGCCGCGTTTATGGCAAGTCTTTCATGGCCGAGGTTGTGAACGAAATCCTTGCGGACACGCAGAGCATCCTGACCGACCGCGGCGAGAAGCCGGCCATCCAGCCGGAAATCTCAATGACCGAGGACGAGAAGGAAGCCGAGAAGGTTCTCTCCGGCGATGCGGATTTCGAATTCTCGATGTCTTACGAGGTCATCCCGCCAATCGAGCTGAAGAGCTTCTCCGACATCAAGATCACGCGTCAGGTCTATGACGTGACGGATGAGGAAGTCGAAGAGCAGGTCAAGCGTGTCGCCGATTCCGCCCGCACCTATGAGGTGAAGAAGGGCAAGGCGGCAGACGGCGACAAGGTCAAGCTAGACTATCTCGGCAAGATCGACGGCGAGGCCTTTGATGGCGGCGCTGCCGAGGATTCCGAGGTCGTGATCGGCATGAACCAGTTCATCGCCGGTTTCGAAGAGCAGCTTGTAGGCCTGAAGGCCGGCGACGAGACGACGATCAAGGTGACCTTCCCGGAAGAATATGCGGCTGCGCATCTGGCCGGCAAGGAAGCCGAGTTCGACATCAAGGTCAAAGAGGTCTCCAAGCCCAATGAGCTGGAGATCAACGACGAGACCGCAAAGCAGCTCGGCCTTGAATCGGCTGACAAGCTGCGCGAGATCGTTCGTGGCCAGCTCGAGAACCAGTTCGGTCAGGTGACACGCCAGAAGGCGAAGCGTCAGATTCTCGACGCGCTGGACGAGGCTTACAAGTTCGAAGCGCCGTCCAAGCTCGTGGAAGCCGAGTTCGAGAACATCTGGAACCAGGTGACCCGCGATCTCGAGGCTGCCGGCCGCACCTTCGAAGATGAAGAGACGACCGAGGAAGAGGCGCGCGAAGAGTATCAGCGTCTTGCTGAGCGCCGCGTGCGTCTGGGGCTCGTTCTCTCCGAGGTCGGCGAGAAGGCAGAGGTCAAGGTTGGCGACGAAGAGATGCAGCGCGCGCTCATCGAATCGATCCGCCGCTACCCGCCGCACCAGCAGCAGGAAATCTACGAATTCTACCGTCAGAACCCGCAGGCCATGGCCAACATCCGTGCGCCGCTGTTCGAGGAGAAGGTCATCGACCATCTGCTCGGTGAGATCTCCGTCACTGACGAGAAGGTTTCGCGCGACGAGCTGATGGCGGACGACGAAGACGAGGCTGAGGCAAAGCCGGCGAAGAAGGAGAAGGCTGCTCCGAAAAAGAAAGCCGCTCCGAAAAAGGCTGCTGCCAAGAAGAAGGAAGAGGGCGAGTAATCGCTTCTCGACTTTTTCAGAACTTTGTGAAGGCCGCTCCATGAGCGGCCTTTTCCGTTCTGGTCACGGGTTCAGATAAGCTGGAGCCCCTTGAAGCTGACATGGCTCTTCTTTCCGACAATGATGTGGTCGTGAACCGTGATGCCAAGCGGTTTTGCCGTGTCGACGATGGTCTTCGTCATGTCGATATCGGCGCGTGAGGGGGTCGGGTCGCCAGAGGGATGGTTGTGCACGAGGATTACCGCCGTCGCGGCGAGTTCCAGAGCACGGCGGATGAGTTCGCGCGGATAGACCGGTGTATGATCCACCGTGCCGGTCTGCTGGACCTCATCGGCGATCAACTGGTTCTTCTTGTCCAGAAACAGGACGCGGAACTGCTCGCGGTCTTCGTGTGCCATGACAGCGGTGCAGTATTCGATCACCTGGGACCATGAGGTCAGAAGCTGGCGGTTGCGGAGATCTGCCTTGAGCATCCTCTGGGCAAGGGCTGCCGCGATCTTGATGTCACGCGCGGCTGACGCGCCGATGCCGTCGACTTCCTTAAGCAGGCGCTCGGGTGCGCCGAAAACCTCGGGAAGCGAGCCGAAGCGCTCCAGCAGGGCTTTCGCGGGGCCTTTCGTGTCGGCACGCGGTATCGAGCGGAACAGGAACAGTTCCAGGATCTCATAGTCCAGAAGTGCCGCGCTGCCTGCCTCCGCGAAACGCTGCCGCAGCCGGTCGCGGTGCCCGTGATAATGCGGCTTCGTTCCGGTTTTTCCAGCCGGCGCAAACTGCTCTTCTGCAAAGAAACTGCGTTCGTCTTCCCCGTCCATGACGTGCCCCCGCCGCTGCCCCATATGAACATGCGCCTCCTCGACGACGCACGTTCTGGTAGCAGTTTAAGCCAGGAGGCCGGGCCGGTCGAGCCCTGCGGGCGAAAGCGTGAAAATTTCGCAACCGGTTTCCGTAACACCGATGGAATGCTCATACTGAGCCGACAATGAGCGGTCACGGGTGACCGCCGTCCAGCCATCGGACAGTACTTTTACATGCGGGCGACCGAGATTGATCATGGGCTCGATGGTGAAGATCATGCCTGGACGCATCTCGACGCCCTCATTGATGCTGCCATAGTGCAGGATATTGGGTGCATCGTGGAACAGTTGCCCCACCCCATGGCCGCAGAAGTCGCGTACGACCGAGCAGCGTTCCCCCTCTGCATAGGACTGGATTGCCGCGCCGATGGCGCCAGTGCGCGCGCCTGGCTTCACCGCAGCGATGCCCCGCATCAGGCACTCATGGGTCACTTCAAGAAGGCGCTCGGCAGCGCGCTTGATGGTGCCAACAGGATACATGCGGCTTGAATCGCCATGCCACCCGTCAAGGATGTAAGTGACATCGATGTTGACGATATCGCCATCACGCAACGGCTTGTCGTCGGGAATGCCGTGACAAACCACATGGTTGATCGAGGTGCAGGTCGACTTGGTGTAGCCGCGATAGTTCAGTGTCGCGGGGATCGCGCCGTTGTCCATGCCGAATTCGAAGACAAACCTGTCGATTTCGTTGGTGGTCACGCCCGGCGCGACACGGTCTGCAAGTTCATCCAGGCAGCGTGCGGTCAGGTTGGATGCCCTGCGCATGCCTTCGAACCCTTCTTCCCCGTAAAGGCGAATCTGGCCGGTGTTTCGCATGGGGGCGGAGTCTGCTTCGAGATAGGTGACCATGGAGCTTGAATCGCTTGCGCTTCGGTTGGGTGTTGCTACCGGATTTTGCTGTTTTTATCACACGATGTCTATCAGCCTGTCCGGCTCTATGGCTTCAGGGCTGATTTGGCATTTGATAGCGTAAGCTTCAACCCCGGCTTTGTCGGCAAGTGCAAATGCGGCCGTATAAGCGGGGTCGAGATCGTCACATAGGCGAAAACGCTCGCAGTCGCTTCTCTGGATCAGATAGATCATGATCGCGCGATGGCCGGCCCTGCGCATGGCCATCAACTCGTGCAGGTGCCGCGCTCCGCGCTCTGTCACTGTGTCGGGAAACTCCGCAAGACCCGCCTTGCGCATGAAATGCACGTTCTTGACTTCCACATAGGCCGAGGGGCGCTGCGGATCCTCCAGAAGCATGTCGATACGGGAGCGTTCCCCGTAGCGCTGCTCACGCTTTAGAACGGAATAGGTGGCGAGGTCGGACACAAGTCCGGCGCGAATTGCTTCTTCGGCGAGCCTGTTGGGCAGGCCTGTGTTGATGCCAACCATCGTGCCATCGGCCTCCACGATCTCCAGACGGTGGCTGTATTTGCGCTTCGGGTCGTCTGAGTGGGAAAGGAAGATTCGCGACCCTGCGGCTGTGAGACCGAGCATGGAACCGGTGTTGGGCACCGAAACGGTGATCTCCGTGCCGTCCATCAGCGTGACGTCGGCAAGGAAACGCTTGTAGCGGCGAATGAGGCGGGCTTCGATCAGGGGTGTTGGAAACTGCATTGTGTTTTGGGAGGGCTTTCAGCGGGGCGTTGGGGTTGTTGAGGCGGTATCAGCCCTGTGTCGGACTGTGGGCCACGGCTGTTGCACGCCTGCGATAATACGGGCCAAGGACGAGCGGTGTCAGATACATGGGGATCTGGTAGCAGCCGATGAAAAGCAGCAGCGAATCGGTAACGCTGGCGGGGAGGGCTGTAAGGAAGAGGCCGATATTGCGGTTGCCGGCAGCAATGCCCAGGGGCGCTGCAATCCGTTTGTCTCCATAGCGTTCAAGCAGGGCTGTCACAGCGATCTGCAGGACGAAGTTGGCGGCAAAGGCAACCGCCAGATTGAGGCCGACACGCGCCGGATCGACGAGAAGGGTCTCGCCCACTGCCGACATGAGGCCGACAACCACGACACCCATCAGAATGGCCGACAGGCCGTCAATTGACCGGATGGCCCCGGGGGGCGGGCTTGAGAGCGCCAGACGGCGCAGGAAGAAGGCGGCGGAGACGGCCAGCGCAATGACGCCCAGCAACCGGCCAGCGGCCGCCAGGATCACATCGGCGCTGCCAAGCGCCGGGGTCAGCCAGAAAACCGGAAGAACCGTAAGCGGCAGGAGGGCTGTTCCGAGCGTCATGACCCGCATGACAGGGGCGGGGTCGTTGCCGGTCATGATTGCCAGGTGCGGGCTGCCGGACACAGGCGCGGCGGCCGCCATCAACACCAGGGCCGTGGGCAGGACCCCGCTCCATCCGATTGTCAGAAAGAAAAGTGCGAAGCCGATGGGCAGAAGCAACTGAAAGGCGAGCGTGGCGACGAGTGACTGGCGAAAATCGCCCAGCGCGCCGATGAGGGCTTTCGGGCCCACTCTAAGGGCTGCCAGAAAGAGCAGGGCAGCGATCATTTCGGCGATCCAGGGCTTTGCAGCATGAGCGGCAGCCGGTGAGGCTATGCCCACGAGAAGCCCGGCAATCAGGAAGAAGCGGGCATGGGATGCGGCAAAGCCGAGCGGTTTCTCCACAGCGGTCAATAGGCCCTGCATTCCATCGCCTTCCTGTCCGTGCCGCTGACGCAGACACGCCTCCATCAGTCGCAACCATTTCATGCGAGGAGTACGCGTGCCGCAAGACAGGGTCAAACCCGGTTCGTCAGCGTCAATCCATATGCGATGTGGAAAGCAGGAGAAACTGGCACGCCCAACGGGACTCGAACCCGTGTTTCCGCCGTGAAAGGGCGGCGTCCTAGACCGCTAGACGATGGGCGCGCTCAAGACGATCCGGCTTATAGTGAGCTTCGCTGCCGGGGGCAACCCGTCTTGTGATGGTTCTATGCTTTTTTTGTGATTTATTTTCTGCGGCGGCAGCGCCAGTTCCAGTCGCGCTCCGGGCCGACGTCGACATGGACTGATTTTGTGTGGCAATAGGTGCCCACACCGCCACGACCCGGCATGGAACGGACATATTTGGCCAGTTCCCACTTGCTCACGCCTTCGATCTGGATGTCGGCGGCGGCGCAATACATATGCAGAGATTTGCGGGCGCCGCGCACGCGGCGGTTATAGCTCGGGCTGCGGTAACCGGATGTCACCACGATTCGCTTGCCGTAATGACGCTCAATGGTCTTGAGCATGCCGACAAGGGCCGGCTTCAGGCAGGCGGTGTCCACGCTTTCGCGCTGTTTCAGGAGACCGTTGGGGGCGAGGCGTGCCATGCCTGCCGCCGAAGCAACCTGATAGGCTGGCTCTTCTTCGTAAATGTCCGCGTCCGCATCAGAATCGCTGCTGCCGGACCTGCTGGAAAACTCAAAAAGGCTTTCGCCCTGGCGTACGCCGGGCAGGGCCGAGCCCATATTGACGGATGCCTGCACCGGCTTCGTGTCCGGGGAGACGGAGGCAAGCACCACTTTCGGCTCCTCGTCTTTCGGCTTTGCACTTGCCTGACTGATGAGCGGGCGGGTTGCTTTCTCGGCCGCTTTTGCAGCCTGTGGCTCCCGGGCCGAGAAGAACGCCGATAGGAAACTCTGGCGCTTTGATGCCGATTCTTCCTGGGAGCCGGTGCCGTCGGCGGCGACCGCAACGTCGTCGGAGGGAGCTTCGTCAGATGCTGCGGGTTCTGCAGACTGAGCGACGGTGTTGTCAGTTGCGGTGGCGGAGACCTGCGGTGCACTTTCGGAGGACGCAGCCTCTGCTGTCGCTTCAGCTGGTGCGATTGGCGCTGCTGCGGTTTCCGTTGTGGTTTCGGCAACCGGTTCTTCTTTTTCGGCAGCGTCCGGGCGTTCTTTCGGGAGTGGCACCGCGTTTGCCGATGCGGCTTCGTCCGCGCCGGGGGCAGATGCAATCAGAGCGCCATCGCTGGCCGCGAGATCGGAGTTGGTGTCGTCGCTTTGCAGTGCGGCCGGGGCGAGGCCAAGCTGGGTTACGGGATCCGAGGTGGTGGAGCAGGACGCCAGAAACAGAGCGCACATCACACTCGCCAGGCTGGTCCGGCCAAAGCTCATCACCGTCATACAGCGTTTTCCGCTCTCGTCCCCCAGCAACAGAAATGTGCCCCCTCAACTGATTTGCCACACGCTCTACGGTGAACTGAAATCTGGGTCGCAAACTTGTGGCAAGTGCTTGTCTTGCCTGCGAATCTCAGCCCGTTGGAAAACCATATAGGCGTTAGAAAACAATTGAGGCAAGAACATGTTTCAGAACAAGACTATGTCAAAGTTCAAATCAGGCCCTTAAAAGCATTGTTTCATGCCGTCACGTTGTGTGATCAGTCCCTCATCCTAGGCGCGGATACGCACATAATTTCCAGGGGCTTCTCCGAGGGACTTCCTGCTTTTTGCTGGCTTCCGGGCTTTCACCTTTTTGTCGTCCTGTACGACGATCCAGTCGTGCCAGTGCGGCCACCAGGAGCCGGTGTTCTCCGTGGCTTTCGCCATCCAGTCGTCTAGTTCCCCGTTGGGTTTTGCGCCGGTCCAGAACTGATATTTCTTCATCTCGGGCGGGTTGATGACGCCGGCGATGTGACCCGAGCCTGCGAGGACGAACTCAACCGGTCCCCCGAAAAAGCGGCTGCCAAGGAACACGGACTTTGCGGGCGCAATGTGATCTTCGCGTGTCGCAAGGTTGAAGATCGGAATCTTGATCTGCTCGAGATGAAGCGCTTTGCCGCGGAGTGTAGCGCGCCCGCGTGAGAGATTGTTCTCCAAGTAGCAGTTGCGCAGATAGTAGGAGTGATTGGCGGCGGCCAGCCGGGTGGAATCGGAATTCCAGTAAAGGAGATCGAAGGGCAGCGGCGCCTGACCGCGCAGGTAGTTGTTGACCACGTAGGGCCAAATCAGATCACCGGCGCGCAGCATGTTGAACGCTGTCGCCATGCGTGTTGCATCGAGGTAGCCGCGCTCGCGCATGGCTGCGTCCAGCGCCCTGATCTGATCTTCGTCGACGAAGACCTTGAGGTCTCCTGCAAATGTGAAGTCCACCTGCGTGGTCAGAAGCGTCGCCGAGGCTATGCGGTTGTCATCTTCGGCAGCCATCAGGGCGAGGCCGGCTGCAAGCAGTGTGCCGCCGACGCAGTACCCCATTGCATTGACCTGTCTTTCTCCGGTCGCAGCTTCGATCGTGTCCAGCGCAAACCGTATGCCCTGATCGATATAGTCCGCCCAGTCGAGGCGCGCGTGACGCTCGTCCGGGTTGACCCAGGAAATGACGAAGACCGTATGGCCCTGTTCGACGGCCCAGCGAATGAAGGACCGCTTCGGGTTGAGGTCGAGAATGTAGAATTTGTTGATCCAAGGCGGGACGATGAGGAGCGGCCGCTTCAGTACGTTCTTCGTGGTGGGGTCGTATTGGAGGACCTCGACCAGGTCGTTGCGCGCAACGACCCTGCCGGGGGTGGTGGCGATGTTTTCGCCGACCCTGAATTTGGAACTGTCGGACTGTCTGAGTTTCAGGTCACCCTTGCCGGCGGCAATGTCCTCGGCAAGCATGCGCATGCCACGCACCAGGTTTTCGCCATCGCTCGCCATCGTCTCACGGTAGAGCTCGGGATTGGTGAGCAGGAAATTTGATGGAGAAAGAGCCTGGCTCATCTGCTCGACGTAGAAGCGAGCCTTGTGGCGGGTTATGTCATCGAGGTTGTCGGCGCCGTCCACGAGATCGGACGCCCAGCGCGCTGTAACGAGGTAGGCCTGTTTCAGGAAGCTGAAAAACGCGTTGCGCCCCCATTCAGGATCCTGGAAACGTTTGTCGGTGGTGGAGGCTTGTGCGTAGTCGCCGACGTTCTCCTCGTTCATGCGGCGAATTGCGTTCGCCCAGATGCCCATGAATTCGGCGAAGAGGCGGGTCTGTGCCTCAAGTGCGCGGCCGGGGTCGCCAAGCCAGTATTCACTGACGCGCGAGAATGTTCTGATCATGTCGGCAAGCGGGGCGGCTGTGATGTCGCTCGATTCGCCCTTTTCCCGTGCCTCCGTCCAGGAGGCGGCCGCCTTGCCGAGTTCCTCCAGCGCCCGCGCGAGATTTTGTGCGAGACGCTCGGGGTCTTTTGCGAAATACTGGTCGAGTGTTGTGCCTGCGTGGTTTTCTGCGCCGTTGGTCTGCTTTTTCTGAGCCATAATCTGCGCCTGCAACCTGGACGCGCCTTTCAAGCGGCGCGTTGTTAACGTAATCTCACGGGAGGCTCCCCCGCGACCATCATGCATGGTAGTGGCTTGAATCGGAAGAGAATATGAAAATCAGACCTCATGGCGGATTTTTTCGCGCGACCGGATTGATCGCCCCGGCGGCTGCGCTTTCGCTGGCTCTTGGGGGGTGTATGAGCATGAGCCTTGAAGATGCCGCACCGTCTGCCGCGCTCACAATGCCAGCGCCGATGCCGCAGCCTGCTCCGCGAACAGCAGCTGAGATCGTAAGCGGGCCCGGCGTCCGCAATACCGGCGCATATCCCGATCTGAACATCCCGCCGGAATCGGCTGCAACGCCGATCGATGCAACCGAGAAGGATGCACTAACCCGCGACCTTTCCGCCGCGCGCGATCGTCTGGCGGGCCGCGCGCCGACCAACAATGCCGAGGCGGAAGCGATCCGGCTGCGTCGCCTGGCGAAAACGCATGCCGATCGGCAACTCGAGGAAATCGAAAAGAGCGAGTAGCTTCGGTTTGCTCCCCTCGACCGTTTGGGGGAATGGGTATATGAGGACCGGGCGTCGTCCTGCACGACTTGCATTGAGGTATGATGATGGAAGAATTCCATAAGATCCGCCGGCTTCCGCCCTATGTGTTTGAGCAGGTGAACCGCCTGAAGGCCAGCGCGCGGTCGCGCGGGGCCGACATCATCGATCTGGGCATGGGCAATCCCGACCTGCCGACCCCGCAGGCCATTGTCGACAAGCTGTGCGACGTTGTGCGTGATCCACGCACGCATCGCTACTCGTCTTCGCGCGGCATTCCGGGGCTTCGTCGCGCGCAGGCCGCTTACTACGAGCGCCGCTTTGGTGTGAAACTTGATCCTGAGACCCAGGTGGTTGCGACGCTTGGCTCCAAGGAGGGCTTTGCCAACATGGCCCAGGCGATCACAGCGCCGGGCGATGTGGTTCTGTGTCCGAACCCGACCTATCCAATCCACGCTTTCGGTTTCATCATGTCGGGTGGTGTCGTGCGCGCCATTCCCGCCGAACCGGATGCGAATTTCATACCGGCACTTGAGCGGGCGGTGCGCTATTCAACGCCGAAACCGCTGGCGCTTATCCTCAACTATCCGTCGAACCCGACGGCCTGCATGGCATCGCTGGATTTTTACAGGGACGTGGTGACGTTCGCTCGAAAGAACGATTTGATCATCCTGTCCGATCTTGCTTATTCGGAAATCTATTTCGATGGCAATCCGCCGCCTTCCGTTCTGGAGGTGCCGGGCGCGATGGATGTGACGGTGGAGTTCACCTCCATGTCCAAAACGTTTTCCATGCCCGGCTGGCGCATGGGATTTGCGGTCGGCAATGAGCGGCTGATTGCAGCGCTTTCGCGCGTAAAGTCTTATCTGGACTACGGCGCGTTCACACCGATCCAGGTGGCTGCCGCCGCAGCATTGAACTCGGATGGCACGGAGATTGAAGAGGTGCGCGAGGTCTATCGCCGCCGCCGCGACGTGCTTGTGGAATCGTTTGGCCGTGCGGGCTGGGATGTGCCTCCGCCGCCCGCAACAATGTTTGCCTGGGTGCCGATCCCGGACGCCTACCGCGAACTGGGCTCTCTGGAGTTTTCCAAGCTGTTGGTCGAAAAGGCTGAGGTGGCCGTGGCACCGGGCATCGGTTTCGGTGAGTTCGGCGACCAGCATGTGCGCATCGCCCTGGTGGAAAACGAGCACCGGATCCGCCAGGCCGCGCGCAGCATCAAGCGCTTCCTTGCAACGGCACCGGAAAACACCGACAACGTCATCCCGCTCGGCGCCCGGCGCTGAGTCTCACTCACTGAACTTTTGAGAAGGAGCACGCCGCATCATGGCCGAAGCGTTGCGTATTGGAATTGCGGGTTTGGGAACCGTGGGAGCTTCCGTTGTGCGCTGCATGACGGACAAGGAAGCGGAACTGACCAGGCAATGTGGACGCACGATGGCTCTGACAGCGGTTTCGGCGCGTGACCGCACCCGCGATCGCGGCATAGAGCTTGGAAATGCGCAGTGGTTTGACGATCCGGTGGAACTGGCCAGGTCGGCCGAGATCGATGTCTTCGTCGAACTGATCGGCGGCGACAGCGGCGCGGCTTACGACGCCGTGAAGGCGGCGCTGGAGGCCGGACGCCACGTAGTCACGGCGAACAAGGCACTCCTTTCCAAACACGGTGTCGCGCTGGCGGCGATTGCCGAGGAGAAAGGCGTTCTCCTCAACTACGAGGCTGCGGTGGCGGGCGGCATTCCCGTCATCAAGACAATGCGTGAGGCGCTTGCCGGCAATCAGGTGAGCCGTGTGTTCGGCATCATGAACGGCACCGCCAACTATATCCTGACGCGGATGGAAGAAGAGGGGCTCTCCTTCGAGGACTGCCTCGCCGAGGCGCAGCGCCTTGGATATGCCGAGGCCGATCCGACCTTCGACATCGAGGGGCACGACACGGCGCACAAGCTCTCCATCCTTACCAGTCTCGCTTTCGGCTGTAAGATTTCGGCTGACGATATCTATATGGAGGGCATCTCCAACATCAGCCAGGCCGACATTCGTGCGGCCAGCGAGCTCGGCTACCGTATCAAACTGCTTGGCGTTGCGGTGAAGACCGAGAGCGGGATCGAACAGCGGGTTCACCCGACCATGGTTCCGACACACTCCGTTATTGCGCAGGTTCATGGCGTGACCAATGCCGTGGCCATCGAAACGGATGTGCTTGGCGAACTTCTGCTTTCGGGGCCCGGTGCCGGCGGAAATGCCACGGCATCCGCGGTTATCGGCGATATGGCTGACATTGCAAAGAGCCGCCCCGGTTTCCAGCATGGGCCCGTCTTCGGGCGTCCGGCCGCGAAGCTGAAGCCCTACAAGCGCGCGCGTATGCGCTCCCATGAAGGCGGCTATTTCATTCGCATGACGGTGCATGACCGTGCCGGCGTCTTTGCGGCCATTGCCAAGCGCATGGCCGACAATGAGATCTCGCTCGAATCGATCGTCCAGCATGCCGATGGCGGTCTGCCGGACGAGCAGAAGAATGTGATTCTCGTGACACATGAGACGACCGAGGCGGCCGTGCGCAAGGCGGTCGACGGCGTGATGAAGGACGGCCACCTGGTCGACAAGCCACAGGTTATCCGCATCGAGCGGGCGGCCTGACGCACAATTCGCGCCTGTCACATTTATTCAATCGATTCATGTTTTTGACGGGGCGGACGGGGTCTTGCCGTGCCGCGCCGTCTTTGCCACAAGAAGCCGTCCTGCTCATGGGAAGCAGGTAAACATCAGGATCTGGATATATGTTGAAAGCCACGCAGGCGGGTCTCGACCGCATTCTCACACTGGAACTCGTTCGTGTGACAGAGCGCGCGGCGGTGGCTGCGGCGCGGCTGCGCGGGCGCGGCGACGAGAAGGCGGCGGACCAGGTGGCCGTTGATGCCATGCGCTCGGAGCTAAACCGTCTGCCGATCAAGGGCACGGTCGTCATCGGCGAGGGCGAGCGCGACGAAGCGCCCATGCTCTATATTGGCGAGGAAGTGGGCGTCGGCGAGGGGCCGGAGGTCGACATCGCGCTCGATCCGCTGGAAGGCACCACGATCTGCGCAAAAAACCTGCCCAACTCGCTGGCGGTGATCGCCATCGCAGAGCGCGGCAGCCTTCTTTATGCGCCGGACGTCTACATGGAGAAGATTGCGGTTGGACCGGGTTATCCCGACGGGGTTGTCGATCTTGACGCTCCTGCGGTGGAGAATATCGAGGCGCTGGCCAGGGCCAAGGGCGTTCCGGTCAACGAGATCACGGCGTGTATTCTCGACCGGCCCCGCCATGCGCGCCTGATCGAGGACGTGCGCGGCACGGGCGCTGCGATCCGCCTGATCGGCGACGGTGACGTGGCCGGCGTGATCCACACGACCGATCCGGACGAAACCGGTATCGATATCTATCTGGGCATTGGCGGAGCGCCGGAAGGTGTTCTGGCTGCGGCGGCATTGCGCTGCATTGGCGGCCAGATGCAGGGCCGCCTGCAGCTCAACACCGAGGAAAAGATCGCACGCGCCGCCAAGATGGGCATCTCCGACCCAAACAAGGTCTATCGCATGGACGAGATGGCCAAGGGCGACGTGCTGTTCGCTGCGACCGGTGTGACGGACGGCAATCTGCTTTCCGGTGTCAAGTTTGGCCGCGATCAGATCTCCACCCACACGATCGTTATGCGCTCTTCTTCGCAGACGGTGCGCGAGATCATTGCTCGCCATCAGGATCTGGACAAGTTCTGAGGACGCCGGGAGGCGCTTGCCATTGTCCGTCCTCTGTGAAACCTAGGCGGCGATGACTGGCGATAAACGATACTTCCTTGATGTCCGGAGCTCCGCGCGCGGTCTCGCCTGGGAGCACAGGCTAGACCTGCGGGGCGAGAACGCTGCGCTGGCGATGGCGCAGTCGCACGGTATTCCTGAAATCGTGGCGCGTGTGCTCGCCGGGCGCGGGGTGGATATGGATGACGCAAAGCGCTTTCTCGATCCAACCATCCGCGATCTCTTGCCCGATCCCGCAACGCTGACCGACATGGACAAGGCTGCCGAAAGGCTGGCCCACGCGGTGCGGCGCGGCGAGAAGGTGGCGATCTTTGGCGATTATGACGTCGATGGGGCTGTTTCCTCGGCCATGATGAAGCGCTTTCTCGCGCATTACGGCATCGACGCTGAAATCTATATTCCCGACCGGATTTTCGAGGGCTATGGCCCCAATCCGGATGCGATGCGCGATCTTGCGGGGCGGGCCGCTCTCATCGTGACGGTGGATTGCGGGGTCAACAGCGCTGCGGCCATCGCCGCCGCAAATGAGGCGGGCGCGGATGTGGTGGTGCTCGATCATCACCAGGTGGGGGGCGATTTGCCGGAAGCGGTCGCTGTCGTGAATCCCAACCGCGAGGATGACCTTTCGGGGCAGGGTTTTCTGTGTGCTGCGGGCGTCGTTTTTCTTGCGCTGGTGCAGACGGCGAAGCATCTGCGGCAGGGGGGCGTTGCCAAACCACCTCCGGACCTGCTCGCGCTTCTCGATCTCGTGGCACTCGGCACGGTATGCGATGTGGTGCCGCTTGTGGGTGTCAACCGGGCTTTTGTGGTGAAAGGGCTTCTGGCCGCGCGCCAGATGAAGACGCCGGGTCTTGCCGCGCTGGCGCGCGTATCCCGCATCGGCGAACCACTCAACCCCTATCATCTGGGCTTCATGATCGGACCGCGCATCAACGCCGGAGGGCGTATCGGCAATGCGGCTCTGGGCAGCAACCTGCTCGCCAGCGACGATCCGGCAGAGGCCGCAAAAATTGCCGAGACGCTCGACCGGCTGAACACCGAGCGCCAGGATATGGAAACGGTGATGCTTGCGGAGGCGAAGGCCGAAGCGGATGCCGAATTGATGGCGGGTGAGGGGCCTGCCGTGCTTGTCACCGCGAGCGAACGCTGGCACCCGGGCATTGTCGGTCTGCTCGCTTCGCGCCTTAAGGATCACGCACGGCGGCCGACATTCGCGATTGCGTTCGATCCGAATGGCAAGGGAACCGGATCGGGGCGCTCCATTCCGGGTTTCGACCTGGGCAAGATCGTGCGTGAAGCGGTGGCTGAAGGGCTGCTGGTGAAGGGAGGCGGTCACGCGATGGCTGCCGGAATCACAATCGAGCGCAGCAAGCTCGGGTCGCTTCGCGCGTTTTTCGAGGAACGTGCAGCGAGTGCCGTGAAGAAGCTGCGCGACGGGGAGAGCCTGAAGATCGACGCAGCACTCTCTGCCGACGGTGCCGGATTTGCGTTGCTTGATGCGCTGGAGACGGCTGGGCCCTACGGTTCCGGCCATCCAACGCCGGTGCTTGCGCTACCGCGCCACCGGCTCGCGGATGCTCGTATCGTTGGCAATGGTCACATCCGCGCCGAGCTGCGTTCGCAAACTGGCGCACGCATGGAAGCAATTGCTTTTCGCGCTGCCGAGACTGATCTCGGCAATTTCCTGTTCGCCAATCGTGGCGCGACCATTCACGTGGCTGGAACGCTGGCGGCCAATCACTGGAATGGAACGAAGCGTATCCAGATGCGACTGCAGGATGCGGCGAGCGCCTGATGGAAGGGTTTAGCCGAGAACGGCGATGATCCGGTCGAGCTCGGAAAGGCGTGCCTGGGTGGTCTCGTAGCCGATGGCAATGGCCTCGTCGGCGCGATGAAATTCCGTAAGGCCGATGTGGCCGAGCTTCGGCTGGAGCGACAGGTCCGGTGGGTCGCCGGCCATACGGGCGCGCGAAATCCGATCCTGAATGATGTTGAAGGCCTCCACCATCACGCCGGTAATGCCAAGCCTATGATTGCGCTCGTGCGGGCCCCTGTCGACCACAAGCGGTGCTTTCTCGCCATCTTCGGTTTCCCGGGGCATGTCGGCAGCGTGCTTGATGACCGCAGCGCGCCCGAAGAGGTCGTAGTGAAGATTGACGGCCATGACGAGTGGCTGCTCATAGGAACGGCAGGCGGATACGGGGACCGGGTTGACGAGCGCTCCGTCAACAAGCACGCGGCCGTTGCAGGTGACGGGCTCGAAGACACCTGGCAAAGCATAGGATGCGCGCATGGCCGTTATCAGTGACCCGCTCGACAACCAGATTTCGTGACCGGTGCGGATTTCCGCCGCCACACAGACGAAGGGTTTTGACAGATCGTCGAAGGTGACGCCCCGCAAATGCTCTTCCATGCGTGCCGTCAGCTTCATGCCGCCAAAAAGGCCGCTGCCGCCGAAGTTGATGTCGAGAAGACCGAAAATGCGGCGTTTGGTCAGGGAGCGGGCGAATTCTTCCAGTTCGTCCAGTTTGCCTGCCAGATAACAGCCGCCGACAAGCGCACCAATTGACGTCCCGGCGATCATTCCGATGGGAATCTTCGCTTCTTCAAGGGCACGCAGAACACCAATGTGAGCCCAGCCACGCGCCGCGCCCCCGCCCAGTGCGAGCGCAATTCCATTGCGGGGATTTGGTGCCGGAACCGGATCGACCGCAGGCGGCTCCGGCGAAATCACATCGACCTGCCGGTTTTCCTGTTTTCTGCGTAGAGATGCCCAGTCGAGCATGATCATCTCCTCGTCCCCATGGCATCATGCCCGGGAACTGTATCAAATTGGTGAATATGCGTCGCTTTTGCGAACCGAACGGTTCAACGCTGCCTCACCCGGGAACGCGGGGGATTCCCCAGCCCTTTAGATGTGCGTTCCCAACTGGAAAGTCTATGCCACAGATGTTCAAGAAATCGAGACCGACTTTTGGTCAAGCGTGTCCGTCTTTGTGACCCAGAGGCTTTATGCCAAGGTCGATGAGAACCGCCTTGCCGTCGCGAATGCTCACATTTCGGTAGAAGCAGGAGCGGCGACCGGTGTGACAGGTCGCACCATCGCCGGCGACCTTCACGCTCAGATGCACAGCGTCCTGATCGCAATCCGTCGCGATGGAGACAATGTGCTGGACGTTTCCGGAGGTCTCGCCCTTTTTCCAGATCTTTGCACGTGAACGCGACCAGTAATGGGCAATGCCGGTTTCCAGCGTCATGGACAGTGCCTCGGCATTCATGTGGGCAACCATCAGGAGCGCATTCGTTTCGGCATCTGTCACGACCGCCGTGAGAAGGCCATTGGCATCAAAGCGCGGCGAAAAAGCCGTGCCTTCTTCAAGCGCGGCCTTGTCGGACGGGGCCGGGGGAAAGAGCAGTGTCGACATCAGCCGTGCTTGTCGCGCAACATGGTCATGAAGCGCGCCTGTTCCTGGAGTTCTTCCCGGTAGACGCCCGTGAACGTGGTGGTGAGCGTCACGGAACCCTGCTTGCGGATGCCGCGCATGGCCATGCACATGTGCTCGGCCTCCACCAGCACGGCGACACCGCGCGGCTTGAGCACGTCCTGGATGACATGGGCGATCTGTGCCGTCATTGCTTCCTGTGTCTGCAGGCGGCGGGCGAAGATGTCCACCACGCGGGCGATCTTGGACAGGCCGACCACTTTTCCATCCGGTAAATAGGCCACATGCGCCTTGCCGATGATAGGCACCATGTGATGTTCGCAGTGGGAGTGGAACGAGATGTCCTTGATGAGGACCATGTCGTTGTAGCCCTGCACTTCCTCAAAGGTACGGCCCAGTTCCTCGGCGGGGCACTGGTCGTAGCCGGAAAACATTTCGCGATAGGCCTTGGCGACACGCTGGGGTGTCTCGATAAGGCCTTCACGAGCAATATCGTCGCCGGTCCAGCGCAGAAGGGTGCGCACGGCGTTCTCCACCTCTTCCTGGGATGGGCGGTCGGTAACTGGCTTATCCATATAGGATTTTGTCTCCGCGATTTTCTCACCCTTATCGGTGTGAGGCGGAAAGTTCTTGATAACTGCGTCCATAAAAGGCGTCTCCCGTAGTCCCTGTCTCAGCAGCGACGAGTTGAACGGTTCACGGCCTTATCCAGCGGGTAATGGAGAAAAATCTCAGCCCGGCCCGACAGCGGCGTGCACGAAACCGGAACCCGCAAGCGCATCATGCCTTGTCGCGGGCCCACAGCGATCATTATATAAGTGCCCTGGAGCAGAAGGAAAGGTGTCGAAGCGACATTGATGTGTTTCGACTGCGGCAGAACGGAAATTCTATGCTGGACGATGTCTACAACGCAAAAATTCTTGGCTTTGCCGGCAATATTCAGCGGATCGGGCGGCTGGACGCGCCGGATGCCACGGCAAAAGCGCATTCCAAACTCTGTGGCTCGACTGTCGTGGTCGATCTCAGGATGGAGGGCGATACGGTTGTTGATTTCGCGCATGAGGTGAAAGCCTGTGCTCTGGGGCAGGCGTCGTCTTCCATCATGGCCGCTCATGTTGTCGGCGCTAAGTCTGGTGAGCTGCGGCGGGTCCGGGAGCAGATGTACGCGATGCTCAAGGAGGAGGGCACACCGCCAAACGGGCGTTTCGATGATCTGAAATATCTGGAGCCGGTGCGTGGCTACAAGGCACGTCACGCTTCCACGCTGTTGACTTTCGATGCGGTTGTGGACGCGATCGACCAGATTGAGAAGGCGCGTGCGGGCGCAGCCGCCTGACATCATGGTTCACCCCGCGCGGAGCCGAAACTGGCAGGGGCCCTGGCCTAAGACGCCCGGTCGCCTGTTGGGGACCGCGATGATCCGGCTCTACCAACTCACGCTCTCAGGATTTATCGGCAATTCCTGCCGGCATTTCCCCACCTGTTCGGAATACGCCTATGAGGCAATTGCCCGGCATGGGCTGTGGTCGGGTGGTTGGATGGGGCTTTTCCGTGTGGTGCGGTGTGGGCCTGGCGGCACACACGGCGTCGACCCGGTGCCTGATGTGCTTGAACCTGAACTGAAATGGTGGGCGCCCTGGCGTTACTGGAAGGTGGCGAGGCAGAAGGGCGGGCATTGATTTAACCGTCGCCTGCACGGTGGCAGCCGGGTGTATCCGGTTTGCCCTTTACCTTCACGGCTGAAACGCTTATCCCGAGCCCGCAAACCAAAAAATGCCCAAACCACCCGCGCTCGTTGGCGGGACTGGATAAGGAGAAGACTTATGGCTGAGGCCGTTTCCCTAAAATTTCCCGATGGCTCCGTTCGTGAATATGACGCGGCGACGACCGGCGCTGACATTGCAGCCGGCATCTCCAAGTCGCTCGCAAAGAAGTCCGTCGCCTATGCGCTCGATGGCACAGTGCGCGACCTTTCCGAGCCTGTCGGTACGTCCGGCGATCTTGAGATCATCACCCGCGACGACCCGCGCGCGCTGGAACTGATCCGGCACGATGCCGCGCACGTGCTCGCCGAAGCCGTGCAGGAACTCTGGCCCGGCACCCAGGTCACCATCGGCCCGGTGATCGAGAACGGCTTCTATTACGATTTTGCCCGCAATGAGCCCTTCACGCCCGAAGACCTGCCGGTCATTGAGAGGAAGATGGCGGAGATCATTGCGCGCAACAAGCCTTTCACCAGGGAAGTCTGGTCGCGTGACAAGGCCAAGAAAGTGTTCGCCGAGAAGGGCGAGAGCTACAAGGTCGAGCTGATCGACGCAATCCCCGAGGACCAGGACGTCAATATCTACGCGCAGGGCGACTGGTTCGACCTCTGCCGGGGACCGCACATGGTCTCGACCGGTCAGATCGGCAAGGCTTTCAAGCTGATGAAGGTGGCCGGCGCCTACTGGCGCGGCGATGCCAACAACCCGATGCTGACCCGCATCTACGGCACAGCCTGGCAGACGCAGGAGGAACTCGACCAGTATCTCCACATGCTGGAAGAGGCCGAAAAGCGCGACCACCGTCGCCTTGGCCGCGAAATGGACCTGTTCCATTTCCAGGAGGAGGGACCGGGCGTCGTGTTCTGGCATTCCAAGGGCTGGCGCATGTTCCAGAACCTTGTGAGCTACATGCGCCGCAGGCTTGCGACCGATGGCTATGACGAGGTGAATGCGCCGCAGGTGCTCGACAAGAGCCTGTGGGAGACCTCCGGCCACTGGGGCTGGTACAAGGAGAACATGTTCAAGGTGGAATGCGCGGACGACGAGGCGGAAGACACCCGCACCTTCGCGCTCAAGCCGATGAACTGCCCCGGCCATGTGCAGATCTTCAAGCACGGCCTGAAGTCCTACCGCGATCTGCCGATCCGGATGGCCGAATTCGGCAATGTGCATCGCTACGAGCCTTCGGGCGCGCTGCACGGCCTGATGCGCGTGCGCGGCTTCACGCAGGACGATGCGCACATCTTCTGCACGGAAGACCAGCTTGCAGCCGAATGCCTGAAGATCAACGATCTGATCCTCTCCACCTATGCCGATTTCGGCTTTGAGGAGATCACCGTTTTCTTCTCCACGCGGCCTGAAAAGCGCGTCGGATCGGATGCGCTGTGGGATCACGCCGAGGGGATCATGGCTGGCGTTCTCAAGAAGATCGCCGCCTCCGACAGCCGCATAAAGACGGCGATCAACCCGGGTGATGGCGCGTTCTATGGGCCGAAGTTCGACTACGTTCTGAAGGACGCCATCGGCCGCGAATGGCAGTGCGGCACGACGCAGATCGACTTCAACCTGCCGGAGCGTTTCGGTGCCTTCTACATCGACCATGATTCGGAAAAGAAGCAGCCGGTCATGGTGCACCGGGCGATCTGCGGCTCGATGGAGCGTTTCCTCGGCATTCTGATCGAGAACTTCGCCGGTCACTTCCCGCTCTGGTTTGCGCCGGTGCAGGTGGTGGTGGCGACCATCACGTCCGATGCCGACGCGTATGCGCTGAAAGTGACGGAGGCGCTGAAGGAGGCCGGACTTCTGGCCGAGGCGGATCTGCGCAACGAGAAGATCAACTACAAGGTCCGCGAGCACTCGCTGGCCAAGGTTCCGGTCATCCTCGTCTGCGGCAAGCGCGAAGCGGAAGAAGGCACGGTCAATATTCGCCGGCTGGGCAGCCGCGATCAGGCGTCCATGTCGCTGGCCGATGTGACCGCAATGCTGGCCGACGAGGCAACGCCGCCTGACCTGAAGCGCAGGGCCGCAAGGGCGGCTGCCGCTTAAGGCTTTTCAGGACTTCACCAAATGGAAAGAAGCCGTGCTTTTGCGCGGCTTTTTTCATTTGAGGGGGAATCAGTCGGGAAACTGGTTTCGCGTGTCGAGCAGGTCCGTCGGAAGCAGTTCCACGTCCTGATTGCGGCCGGGCACGACCGAAAAGTCGCGCTGGTAGATGCGGTCGCGGTTCTTGGCGACAATGGTGTAGTCGCCTTCAGCGAGCACCATTGAGGCATAGGCGCTGACCGTCTCGTAGACGATTTCACCGGTGTCGGTGAGTACGGACCACGCAGTGTCGGCGATGGCTTCGCCGCCGCGTTCACGGACAAGCTTCATGGTAAGGTCGGCAGCGCGGTGTTCGACCGTTGCCTCAGTCAGCTTTCCGGCCTCGACACGGATATCGGAGCGGATGACGGCGTTCATCGCTCCATATTTCGCCACGACATGGTAGGTGCCGGCATTGAGGCGCACGATGCTGCCCGGCTCGACATTGGGCAATATCAGGGTTCCATCGCCAATATTGTCTTCGCTCGCCTCGTAGATCGAGAAGCGGAGCTGGTTCTGCGGAATTCGTACGCCGCCAGGCAGGATCGCGTTCAGCTTGAGCCCGCCCGCATCGAGAAAGAGATCCTCGCGCACCGGCTCACGACCGACGGTGATGCGTTTGGTGACGCCGGCGCGACCGTAGGCTGCGTGGACGAGGTAACTGCCCGGCGCAAGCTGGAAAACACCGTTGCCGCCGCGCGCTGTGGCAACGAGCGGGAGCTTTTCGTCGGCGCCCGGCTGCGTTCCAAAAATGCGCCAGACAAGACCATTGGGGATTTCCTCGCCGCCTTCGTTCAAATGAGCGACGAGCGTGACCTCACCGGTATCGGCAATCGCCAGTGCATCGTCCACCGAGGCAGGAGCGTAATTGTTGAGGCCGGGCAGGCGCAGACCATCGACGGCGTTTGCCGCATCATCCTGTGCATAGGCGGGAAGCGCCATCAGGAACGGGGCACACAGGGCGAGAATGGAAAGTGTCGTTCTTAAAGGACTGCGCATGTCCGACATGAAGCCCAAGGCGGTGGCAATTTCAAGGCGTTTGTGCGATCTGGTTTCCACGACCCGCCAGCTTGTACAAACCGTCCTGGCTGTTTCAGGCCATGCATATCCCACAGGAGACAGACAATTGCACCCATCCGTGCTTGATTTCATGCTTGCGCGCCGCTCTACGCCGGTGAAGGATCTTGCGGAACCGGCACCGACCGATAAGGAAATCGAGACCATATTGACGGTGGCCTCGCGTGTGCCCGATCACGGTCGGCTGACGCCATGGCGTTTCATTCTTTATCGTGGCGATGTGCGCAGGCAGATCGGGGAGGCGCTGGCCGCACGCGCCATTGAGCGCGAGGGTGCGTTGCCGGAGCCGCGGATCGAGCAGGAGCAGACCCGCTTTTCGCGTGCACCGCTGGTCATTGGCGTGGTCTGCGTGCCGAAGGAGAGCCCGACCATTCCCGAATGGGAGATGTTCCTGTCCGGCGGCATGGCTGCGATGAATCTCATGATTGCTGCGAATGCGCTGGGCTACGGCACGAATCTCATCACCAACTGGTATTCGGACGATGCCGAAGGCCGTCGCATTCTGGGACTTGCACCGCGCGAACGGGTGGTCGGGTTCGTGCATATCGGTTCCTATGATGTGGAGCTTCAGGAGCGCCCGCGTCCGGAGCTCAAGACCATCGTTTCCGACTATGCCGGGCCATGGGAGGCGTGATGTGGGAGGCGTGATGTTTTACGAACCGTCCAAGGGGCATGGCCTGCCGCACGATCCGTTCAAGGCCATAGTGTCGCCCCGCCCGATCGGGTGGATTTCCACACTGTCGAAGGAGGGGGAGGCCAATCTGGCACCCTATTCCTTTTTCAATGCGATTTCGTCCAATCCGCATCTGGTGTTTTTTTCCTCGGAAGGGGCGAAGGACAGCGCCACGCATGCAGAAGAGACCGGCGAGTTTGTCGTGAATCTTGCCAGTCATCATCTGGCGGAGCAGCTGAATGCCAGTTCCGTCGATGCGCCGCGCGGTGTCAGCGAGTTCGCCTATGCGGGGCTCACGGAAGCACCCTCGCTGCTTGTGAAACCGCCACGTGTTGCCGAATGCCATGCGGCGCTCGAATGCAGGGTGACCGAGGTGCGACACCCGCTGGGGCTCGACGGTTCACCGGCTGGCGTGATTGTCGTTACCGGGGAGGTGGTGGGCGTCCATATCAGCGAGGCGGTGCTGAAAGACGGGCTGTTCGATGCGGTGGCAGCCGGCAATATGGCACGCTTGGGGTATCGCGACTATTCGACTGTGACCGAGGTCTTTCAGATGACGCGCCCGCAGTGGAAGGACGGTTAATGTCTTTGTCAGGCCGATGATGCCTCAGCCGCGCGTGCGAGAACGCGTTCGGCAAGGGCGAGGTGCGGGCGGTCATACATCCGCCCGCCGATGTTGACCACGCCGGCATTGCCGGCGGCTGAAAAGGCTTCCACCACGGCGCGGGCCTTTGCCACCTCTTCATCCGAGGGCGTGAAGATGGTATTGATCGGTTCGACCTGCGCAGGGTGAATGGCCATTTTGGCAACGAAACCGTCACGGGCAGCCAGTTGGCAATCCCTTGTGAACGCCTCTCTATCCGAGAAGTTCGGGAACACGGTGTCGATCGCTGGAACGCCTGTCGCCGCAGCCGCCAGAAGCGTCATGCTGCGGGCGAGCTGAAAGAGCGGCGTATAGCTGCCGTCTTCATGGCGCGCGGCAAGCGCGCCGATATGGGCCGACAGGTCTTCCGCACCCCAGGTCAGCCCGGCGAGCCGGTCGCTCGAACCCCGGTAGCTCGCGGCGTTGAGAACGCCCAGCGCCGTTTCCGTGATGATCGGCAGGATTCGGGTGCGCCCGTCCTCGATCCCGTTTTCTGCTTCGTGAACACGCAACGCCGCTGCGAGACGCGCGACATCGTTCCCGCCTTCGGCCTTGGGGAGCATGATGCCATCTGGCCGGGCCTTCATGACGACAGCCAGATCGTCTTCGGTCAATCCGGTCGTAAGGTCGTTCACCCGGACGTAAAGTTGAGCATTCGTGCGCGAGCGCGCCGACTGAAGGAAGACTGCGGTGATGCGTCGCCCCTCTGCCTTGCTGTCGAGGCTGACCGAATCTTCGAGATCGGCGATCAGGACATCGCTCTGCGAACTGATGGCCTTTTCGAGCTTGCGTTCAGAATCACCGGGCACGAAGAGGAGTGAGCGCATCAGGCATCTCTCTTTTTGAGGATCATCGCCTGGCGCAGGCAGCGGGCCACCAGCCTGTCATCCTGATTGTAGGCGCGGTGCTCGAATTCCACGATGCCGCGATCGGGCCGGGATTTCGATTCGCGCACGGATTTCACCTCTGTCTCCACGCGGATGGTGTCGCCATGGAACACCGGGTGGGGAAAGCTGGTTTCGGTCATTCCGAGATTGGCCACTGTCGTGCCGAGTGTGGTGTCGTGGACGGAAATGCCGATCATCAGGCCGAGGGTGAAGAGGGAATTGACCAGCGGCTTGCCCCATTCGGTCTTCTCGGCAAAGGCGAAATCGATGTGCAGTGGCTGGGGGTTCAGCGTCATGGTCGAAAACAGCATGTTGTCGCTTTCGGTGACGCTTTTGCGCAGCGTGTGCTGAAACACCTGTCCCGGCTGGAACTCCTGAAGATAAAGGCCGGCCATTCCGCTCCTCCCGTCCTGCTCCGAAACGATCTTCAGCTTCTTGATAGGCGGGCCGGCCGCACCCTGCAAGCGGGCACTTATGGTAAACGTTTCCTATACGAATTCGCGCTAGGTTCGGTTCAGACAGGGCGGGAGTGTGACTTCGGTGCAGGTGGTTCAGCATTTTCTCAAGTGGACGCAGACGGCAAAAGTGGCTGAACGCGCGGGCGCGGCGGCAGCTCTTGCTAGAGCCTATCTCGACGGAGAGCTTCCGTTCGAGGATCGCTACGCCGCCGAGGCGGCGCTGACAGCCCTGCTTGACGATCCTTCTTCAAAAGTGCGGTCTGCGCTGGCGGAGGCACTCTCCATGAGCCGGCACGCGCCGGTGCAGGTGGTGGCGGCCCTGGCGGCGGATCAGCCGGATGTTGCAGCCCCGATCCTGGCCCGCTCGCCGGTCTTGTCCGACCCCGACCTGATCGATCGGGTGGCTGACGGGCGCGGGGGGACACAATGCCTTATAGCGCGACGTCCTCAGTTGAGCATGAGTGTCTCGGCGGCCATCGCCGAGGTTGGATCGCTCGAGGCTTGTCTGGCATTGGCCGAAAACCCGAGCGCAGACATTGCAGCCGTAAGCTTCCGCCGCATGATCGAGCGCCATGGGAGCAATGCACCTTTGCGCGAGGCGTTGGCTGCCGACCCCCGTCTTCCCTCCGATTGCCGCCATGTGCTTTTGACGCAGCTCGGAGAAGCCCTGCGCGACGCGCCGCTTGTGCGGGCGCTGGTGGGGGCGGCACGGGCGGAAAAGCTGACGCGGGACGCATGTATACGAGCTTCACTCACATTGATCGAGACCATCGATCCGGAAGAGCACGGAGCAATGGTTGAGCATCTGCGCATTCGCGGAGACCTGACAACGAGTTTCATCGTCAGGCTAGTGGCGCATGGCAAGATCGATTTCTTCGGTCATGTGCTCATGGTCCTGACAGGGCAGCCTTTGGCCCGGATCAGCGGGCTTCTGGTGAATGGCCGCGACCTGGCGATGGCTGCGCTGTTGCAAAAGGCAGGGCTCGCAAAGCCCGTTCACCGGCCCATCATCCGGGCTCTGTCCGTCTGGCGCGAAGTGGCGCAGGGAAAACGCCTGGCGGGCGCACAGGAAGTCTCATGGCTGATGCTGGAGAGTATCGGTGCAACGCCCGGACAGCCGGGCCCGGCACCGGATGCTGCTGAACTGGCCGGCCTCCTGAGGTCCATCCATCTTGACGCGTTGCGTGAAAACGCCCGCGTGCAGGCGCAGGCTATCGCTGCTGCCTAAACCCGCAGAAAATTCAGATATCCAGCTCTTCTGCGAACTCGGCATTTTCCTGGATAAAGCGGAAACGCGCCTCGGGCTTCGTCCCCATCAGTGAATCGATCGTGCTCTTCGTTGCTTCCTGACCGCCCAGGACCGTAACACGTAGCAATGTTCGCTTGGCAGGGTCCATGGTCGTTTCCTTGAGCTGGCTCGCCATCATCTCGCCAAGGCCCTTGAAACGGCCGATCTCGACCTTGCCGCGACCGGTGAACTCGGTTTCCAGAAGTTCGTCCTTATGCGCATCATCGCGCGCATACATGGTCTTGCCGCCCTGGCTGATGCGGTAGAGCGGGGGCACAGCCATGTAGAGATGCCCGTTTTCGATGAGCTGCGGCATTTCCTGATAGAAAAAGGTAATCAGCAGGGAAGCAATGTGCGCGCCGTCGACGTCGGCGTCGGTCATGATGATGACGCGGTCGTAGCGCAGGTCGTCTTCGCGGTATTTCGAGCGCGTGCCGCAGCCGAGCGCCTGGGTGATGTCGGATATCTGCTGGTTAGCGGCGAGCTTGCCCGTGCCGGCGCTGGCGACGTTCAGGATCTTGCCGCGCAGCGGCAGAACGGCCTGGCTGGCGCGGTTGCGCGCCTGTTTGGCGGAGCCACCGGCCGAGTCACCCTCGACGATGAAGATTTCGGCACCCGCTGCCGCACCCATAGTGCAGTCGGCGAGCTTTCCGGGAAGGCGCAGCTTGCGCACGGCGCTCTTGCGGCTGACCTCGCGCTCCTGACGGCGGCGCAGGCGCTCGTCGGCGCGGGCGACGACCCATTCGAGGAGCTTGGAGGCTTCCTGCGGGTTTTCGGCCAGCCAGTGATCGAAGGGATCGCGCACGGCGTTTTCGACAATGCGCATCGCAGCTGCCGTCGCCAGCTTGTCCTTGGTCTGGCCGACGAATTCCGGCTCGCGCACAAAGACCGAGAGCATGCCGGCGGCCGAGATCATCACGTCTTCGGAGGTGATGATGGAGGCCCGCTTGTTGCCAGTGAGTTCGGCATAGCCGCGCAGACCACGCAGAAGCGCATTGCGGAAACCGGTCTCGTGCGTCCCGCCCTCCGGCGTGGGCACGGTGTTACAGTAGGAATTGAGCATGGCGTCGCCGCCATACCAGGTGATCGCCCATTCCACCGCGCCATGACCGGAGTTCTTTTCGCTACGGCCGGAGAACACTTCCTTCGTGACCTGAAACTGGCCGTCCAGCGAGGCGTTCAGATAGTCCTTGAGACCACCTGGGAAGTGGAAGGTCGCCTTTTCCGGCGTTTCGTCCTTTTCGCCGATCAGCTCGGGCGCGCAGACCCAGCGTATTTCGACACCGCCAAAGAGATAGGCTTTGGACCGCGTCATGCGGTAGAGGCGTGCGGGTTCGAATTTCGCGCCCTTGCCGAAGATCTGTTCGTCTGGCTTGAACCGCACCCTCGTGCCGCGCCGGTTGTGAACGTCGCCAAGCTTTTCAAGCCCGCCCTGCGGCAGGCCGCGCGAAAAGGTCTGGCGGAAGAGCTGGCGATTGCGGGCAACCTCAACCTGAAGGAGTTCGGACAGGGCGTTGACTACGGACACGCCAACGCCGTGAAGGCCGCCGGAGGTTTCGTAGACCTTGGAATCGAATTTACCACCGGCGTGCAGCGTCGTCATGATGACTTCGAGAGCCGACTTGTCCTTGAATTTCGGGTGCGGGTCCACCGGGATGCCGCGACCATTGTCGGTGACGGCGAGATAGCCTTCCGCATCAAGCTCCACTTCAATGAAGGTGGCGTGGCCGGCCACAGCCTCATCCATGGAGTTGTCGATGACTTCGGCGAACAGGTGGTGCAGCGCCTTGTCGTCGGTGCCGCCGATATACATGCCGGGACGGCGACGGACGGGCTCAAGGCCTTCCAGAACCTCAATGTCGGCCGCGCTGTACCCATCGCTGGAAGCATCGGGCGATGCAGACGGTGCTGGGCGCGCAGCGGGCTTGCGCTCGGGCGCTGCCGGCTCCGGTGCCTTCGCACGTTCCACATTGGCGGTCATTCCGGCGAAGAGGTCGTTGTTGTCGTCCATGAAGCGTGTGGTGTCCTGTCCGCGAATCACATCGCAGTTTGCCATGGTTTGCAAGGCAAAGCGAAGCCTGTTCCGGTTCCGTTCGGAGTGTGTGGACGACGCTCTACCAGAAAGCGCAGGCCTCAGCCAAGAGGTGCGGCAAAAATGAGCGATCATCTCCCCAGATGGGGAGATGATCCGTTTCGTGCTGGTTAGCTTGCCAGTGCCTCGATGGGCGGGCAGGCGCAGACGAGATTGCGGTCGCCGCTGACATTATCGACGCGCGAGACCGGCGGCCAGTATTTGGATGCGGACGCCAGCGAACCTTCGGGGAAGGCGGCTTCGCTGCGGCTGTAGGGGTGTGTCCACTCGTCACCCATCAGCTCCATCGCGGTGTGCGGTGCATTGGTGAGCGGATTGTCATCCTTCGGCCATTCGCCCTTTTCCACCTTCGCAGCTTCCTCAGCGATGGAGATCATCGCCTGACAGAAGCGGTCGACTTCGCTCTTCGGCTCCGATTCCGTCGGCTCCACCATCAGCGTGCCCGCAACTGGGAAGCTCATGGTCGGGGCGTGGAAGCCATAATCGATCAGCCGCTTTGCGATGTCGTCGACGGTGATGCCGGCGCGATCCTTGAAGACCCGCGTGTCGAGAATGCACTCATGCGCGACACGGTCGTTGCGGCCCTTGTAGAGCACCGGGTAGTGCTCTTTCAGGCTGTGGGCGATGTAGTTGGCGTTGAGGATCGCCATTTCCGTCGCCCGCTTGAGGCCGTCGCCGCCCATCATGCGGATATACATCCACGTGATCGGCAGGATCGACGCGCTGCCATAGGGGGCTGCGGCCACCGCATGGCTGCTGCCGAGCGCCACATGACCCGGCACGAAGGGCTTCAGATGCGCCTTGACGCCGATGGGGCCGACGCCCGGTCCACCACCGCCATGGGGAATGCAGAAGGTCTTGTGCAGGTTCAGGTGGCAGACATCCGCACCCAGATCGCCCGGACGGGCAAGCCCGACCATGGCGTTGAGATTGGCGCCGTCGAAATAGACCTGGCCGCCATGCTCGTGGATCACCGCGCACATGTCGCGCACGCCTTCCTCGAACACACCGTGGGTCGACGGGTAGGTCAGCATCAGCGCCGCCAGCCTGTCGGCGTGCTCTTCCGCCTTCGCCTTCAGGTCGTCCTGATCGATATTGCCATCTTCCGTGCAGCGCACGACCACCACCTGCATGCCGGCCATGGAGGCGGACGCCGGGTTGGTGCCGTGTGCGGAGGAGGGGATGAGGCAGATGTCGCGGTCGCCTTCGCCACGCTCGGCGTGGTAGCGGCGGATGGCCAGAAGGCCTGCATATTCGCCCTGGCTGCCGGCATTGGGCTGCAGCGAGACTGCATCGAAGCCGGTGATTTCCGAGAGCCAGCGGTCCAGATCGTCGATCATGCGACGATAGCCCACCGTGTGCTCCGGCGGAGCGAAGGGGTGAATACCGCCCACTTCCGGCCAGCTCACGGGCATCATCTCGGCGGCGGCGTTGAGCTTCATGGTGCAGGAGCCGAGCGGGATCATGGCGCGGTCGAGCGCAAGATCCTTGTCGGCGAGCCTGCGCAGGAAGCGCATCATCTCTGTTTCCGAGCGGTGCGAATGGAAGTCCGGCTGGGTGAGGAAGCCTTCGCCGCGTGCTGCAGCGGGGGCAAGCCGGGGTGCCGTTTCCGGCAAGGCCGCACCGAACAGGGTCGCAAGGGCCGCGAGATCGTCCTCGTCCGTGGTTTCATCCATGTTGATGGCGATCCGGTCGGCGTCAATGACACGCAGGAGCCGCCCGTCGGCCTCAGCTTTTCTGGCGATCTCTTCTGCCTTGCCCGGAACGGTGGCGGTGACCGTATCGAAGATCACGTCGCCCGCAAGTTTTACGCCTGCGGTCTTCAGTGCGGCATGCAGACGCGCAGCACGCCCGTGAACCGTTTCGGCGATTGCCGCGAGCCCTTCCGGGCCGTGCCAGATGGCGAACGCGGCTGCCATATTCGCAAGCAGCGCCTGTGCGGTGCAGATGTTGGAGGTCGCCTTGTCGCGGCGGATGTGCTGCTCACGGGTCTGCAGCGCCAGACGGTAGCCCGGACGGCCATGCGCATCGACCGACTGGCCGACGAGACGGCCGGGCATGAGGCGCGTCAGCTTGTCCGATACGGCGCAATAGGCTGCGTGCGGACCGCCAAAGCCCATCGGCACGCCAAAACGCTGCATCGAACCAACGGCGATGTCCGCGCCGAGCGCTGCCGGCGTTTCGCTCAAAAGCAGACCGAGCGGGTCGGCGACCATGATGACGATGGCACCCTTGTCCTTCGCTTTGGCGATGAGGGCGCTGTGGTCACCATAGATGCCATAGGTGTCGGCCCACGGGACGATGAGGGCAAAGGTGTCATCGTCGATCGTGTCGCCATCGACCTCGATGCCAAGCGGCTCGGCACGGGTGACAACCACATCGCGCGTCTGCGGATGGAGGTCACCGGCAAATGCCAGCCTGTTGCGCCTGGAACGGTGGTGCCGCCAGGCGATGCCCACAGCTTCGGCGACGGCCGAGCCTTCGTCCAGCAGCGACGCGGAGGCAACCGGCAGGCCGGTCAGCTCCGTCACCAGTGTCTGGAAATGGAACAGGAGTTCCAGGCGGCCCTGGCTGATCTCCGACTGGTATGGCGTGTAGGCCGTATACCAGGCCGGGTTTTCAAACAGGTTGCGCTGGATGACCGGGGGCACCTTCACGCCGTGATAGCCGGTGCCGATGAAGCTTTTCAGCACCCTGTTCTGGCGCATGGCGGCGCCAAGCTCGGCAAGCGCCTCGGATTCGCTGGCGGCCGGAGGCAGCTCGAGCGGACGTCCGAGACGAATGGAATTCGGGACCGCCTGCGTGATCAGTGTTTCGAGCGAGGGAACGCCAAGGGCCGCCAGCATGGCCTTGGTTTCTTCCCCACGCGGGCCGATATGGCGGGCGGCAAAAGGAACGTTGTTCTGGGGCATAATGTTTCCTCAGGCAATCGACGCCTTGTAGGCGGCTTCGTCCATGAGGCCTTCAAGCTGGCTCTCATCGGTGAGCTTCATTTTCCAGAGCCAGCCATCGCCGGTGGGCGCGGAGTTGATGAGGGCGGGCTCGCTGGTCAGGGCGTCATTCACTTCCGCGACTTCGCCATCGGCCGGCGCATAGACATCGGATGCGGCCTTGACGGATTCGACCACGACGGCGGTGTCACCCCTGGAAAGCGTGGCGCCGGCTTCCGGCAACTCGACAAAGACCAGATCGCCAAGCTGTTCCTGCGCATAGTCGGTGATGCCGACGGTTGCGACGCCGTTCTCGACTTTGATCCACTCGTGATCTTCTGTGAAATAGGTCTGGCTCATCTGGCTGTTATCCTTTTTTGTAGCGCTGCGGCGTGAAGGGAAGGGAGTGGACATCAAGTGCGATGCGATTGCCGCGCACTTCGGTGAAAAGGCGGGTGCCGGGTTCGGAGAGCGTTTTTGCGACATAACCCATGGCGACCGGATGACCCGCCGAGGGGCCAAAGCCACCGGAGGTGACGCGGCCGATCTTCTCGCCCGCCTCGTTGATGAGCGGTGCGCCGGCGCGCACGGGCAGGCGTCCTTCCGGCTTCAGGCCGACGCGTTTTTCCTTTGCGCCATCTGCGATGATCTTCTGCAGAGCCTGCGCGCCAATGAATTTGCCTTCCTCGCGCAGCGCCTTTGGAACCGCCCACAGGATCGCGGCGCTTGCCGGGTCGGTGTTTTCGTCCAGATCCTGGCCGTGCAGGCAAAGACCCGCTTCCAGGCGCAGGCTGTCGCGGGCTGCAAGACCGACCCATTGAACGCGGTCATCGTCGAGCAGCTTGCGGGCGAAGCGCTCGGCTTCATCGAGGGGCAGGGCGACCTCGAAGCCGTCTTCACCGGTATAGCCCGAGCGGGCAGCAAACCAGCCCTCGCGCGGCTCCGTGCCGGTCATGAAGGTAAGGTCGCTCAGATCGAGGCCGGCAGCGATCATGACGGCCTCTGCATCCGGGCCCTGCAGTGCCAGTAGAACACGTTCGAGTGGCGTGAACGAAACGTCGAAATCTCCAGCGATGGCGCGGAAATGGGCTTCGTCCTTGTCGGCATTGCCAGCGTTTGCAACCACCATGAAGCGATTTTCGCCAAGGCGGGTGACAATCAGATCGTCGATGATGCCGGCGTTCTCATTGAGAAGGACGGTGTATTTTGACTGACCCTCTCTCAGGGCTGCTGCATCGAGCGGGCAGGCGCGCGACAGGAAATCGGCGGCACCGGCGCCTTCGACCTCGAAAAGCTGCATGTGGGAGATGTCGAACAGGCCGGCACTTTCGCGCGTGTGCAGGTGTTCTTTCATGACGCCGGCAGGGTAGGTCAGCGGCATGCGCCAGCCGGCGAATGCACCGAAACGCGCGCCGGCATCTTCATGCAGCGCTTCCAGCGGCAAATGTTTTTGGGGTTTCGTGTCGCTCATCATTCCTCCAGAATCGCACGCATGCCGCGGTCAGCGGCATGTTCGTGCCCCTCTGTCGGAAGCCTGAGAGACTCGCGCAGCCGGAACCCTGTCGACCACGCTTACACCTTCGGCGCGGGGATCGCTCCCCGACTTTCCAGAGTGTCTTGACCCGTCTACGGTTCTTTTGCCTGAGAGATTTCGGGCGATTTCCCCTTCGGCGTCCGCCCCGGTTCTATCCGGTTTGGATCTCTCCCGCAGACAGGCAGGGCTTCTGCCCTCGACGGCTGGAAACTAGCGCAGGCGGATGTGTTTGTCACCTGCCATAACGCGGGCCGTGGCCCTTGCATGATGGTTTCTGTGCACAATACACCGGCGGTTCGCATCTGCTGATTATCAGCCTGCACCTGCGGCGCGGGCAAGATCGGCCTCGATCTGGGTGACGAGGCGGTTCGTCTCGTCCTGAAGTTTGCGGATACGCTTCAGATTGGCCGAGACGGCATTGACGAGCTCGGAGCGGCTTTCGTCTGCCGGCGAGACGCCCACGCCATGGAGAAGCCATGAGAGGCTCACATTCAGGACACCCGCAAGCATTGCAAGGCGATTGGCGCGGGGCTGCGAGCGGTCGCTTTCCCAGGCCTGTATCGTCGTAGCCTTCACGCCGAGGCGGCGGGCGAGTTCGGAGACCGAGAAGCCGACGGCGTCGCGTGCTCTGGAAAGACGACCGCCCATCGTGTCGCCGTCGGGTGAATCTGTATAGATATGTACGGTGTCCTGCACCGGTTTGCACCTCCGTTTTTTTCTGTCGAGCATCTTTGGCTGGATGACCCGTCTGATGGCGGGATTTCTCGGGGGAGCATGCCGGAAGTGACGCGCCGGCACAACCTTGTGCCAGCGCGCCGATTGGGGTGTGGCTGAAAAGCGTTTTCGTGGCAGAGAGTTAGACGAAGAATGTAAGATGGAGATTCATCGGCTTCACGTATTGATTCAGGGCGCTCGGGATTCAGGGTAGCCGGCTGCGAGGCGTTTTGCGTGCCAGGCGAGGTGGTCGTCCATGAAGGTCGAGATGAAGAAGTAGGAGTGGTCGTAGCCCTCACGCATGTTGAGCGTGAGTGGAACGCCAGCCCTTTGGCAGGCTTCTTCGAACAGCCATGGGCGCAGACCTTCGTCCAGAAAGCTGTCCGCCGTACCCTGATCGATCAGGAATTCGGGAAAGCGTGCGCCATCGGCAACGAGCGCGCAGGCGTCGTGTCCGCGCCATGCGGCTTCGTCCGTTCCCAGATATTTCTCCAGCGCCGGTTTCGACCAGCCCGCCGTCGAGGGTTCGACGATCGGGGCGAAGGCGGAGCAGCTCCTGAAGCGGTCCGGGTTTTTAAGCGCGATGGTCAGCGCGCCATGGCCACCCATGGAATGCCCGAATATGCCCTGGCGATCCATGTCCGCCGGGAAGTTTTCGGCGATCAGTACCGGCAGTTCCTCGGTGATGTAGGAATACATGCGGTAGTTTTTGGCGAAGGGCTCCTGCGTGGCGTCCACATAGAAGCCTGCGCCCTTGCCGAACTGCCAGTTGTCCGCCTCGTCGGGCACGTCATCGCCGCGCGGGCTCGTGTCCGGGCAGACCACGATCATGCCGAGTTCGGCGGCCATGCGGCGGTATTCGCCCTTGTCCATGACATTGGCGTGCGTGCAGGTGAGGCCTGACAGATACCACAGGACCGGGCAGGGGCCGCTGGCTGCCTGCGGCGGCATGAACACGGCGAAGGTCATGTCGCACTGGCAGGTCTTGGAAGTGTGGCTGTAAACGCCCTGGACGCCGCCATGAGAGCGGGCGGTGGAGACGGTTTTCATGAGGTCAGTCCCTGTTTTCTTTCAAAGCGCGGCGCACGGTGCGGTCGAGCGCCTGCAGGAAGTCGGAGCGGTCGCGTGCGGTGAAGCCGGGATTGTATCCCTTGATCTCGCCGGATTCGCGCAGATCCTGCTTGAGGTTGCGCATGGCAACGGCCATGCCGATGGTTTCAGGCGTAAACGGGCGGCCGGTGGGGCCGAGCACGTGCACGTCCATCTCCACCAGGCGCGCGGCCAGCGGCACGTCCGCCGTGATGGCGATGTCGCCGGCCACGGCATTCTCCACGATCCAGTCGTCGGCGGCGTCGGCGGTGCCGGGCACCACCACATGCCGAACCATGGGATCGCGTGAGGGGCGCAGCCCGCCATTGGAGACATAGACGATGACAAGCCCGTGCCGCTCGGCGACACGGGCTGCTTCCGGTTTCACCGGACAGGCGTCTGCATCCACATAGATGGTCGACAATGTGATGGCCTCAGTAGACCACCACGGAGCGGATGGATTCGCCCGCATGCATGAGGTCGAAGCCCTTGTTGATCTCGTCCAGCGACAGGGAGTGCGTGATCATCGGGTCGATGTCGATCTTGCCCTCCATGTACCAGTCGACGATCTTGGGCACATCCGTGCGACCGCGCGCGCCGCCGAAGGCGGTGCCTTTCCAGGTGCGTCCGGTGACCAGCTGGAAGGGACGGGTGGAGATTTCCTGACCCGCGCCGGCCACGCCGATGATGATGGACTCGCCCCAGCCGCGATGCGCGCTTTCCAGCGCCTGACGCATCACGTGGACATTGCCCGTGCAGTCGAACGTGTAGTCCGCGCCGCCGATCTGGTCCGCACCGCGCTTGGTCAGGTTGACGAGATAGGGAACGATGTCCTCGCCGACCTCCTTCGGATTGACGAAATGCGTCATGCCGAATTTCTCGCCCCATTCCTTCTTGTCGTTGTTCAGGTCCACACCGATGATCATGTCCGCGCCGGCAAGCCGGAGACCCTGAATCACGTTGAGGCCGATGCCGCCGAGGCCGAAGACGATGGCCGTCGAGCCGATCTCGACTTTTGCCGTGTTGATGACCGCGCCAACGCCCGTGGTCACGCCGCAGCCAATGTAGCAGATCTTGTCGAAGGGCGCGTCGGGATTGACCTTGGCGACCGCGATCTCGGGCAGGACTGTGAAGTTCGAGAAAGTCGAGCAGCCCATATAGTGGTGGATCTTCTCACCGTTCAGAGAGAAGCGGCTCGTGCCGTCCGGCATCAGCCCCTGACCCTGGGTGGAGCGGATCGCGGTACACAGATTGGTTTTCTGCGACAGGCAGGAGGGGCACGCGCGGCACTCGGGCGTGTAGAGCGGGATCACGTGATCGCCCTTCCTGAGGCTGGTCACGCCGGGGCCGACATCGACGACGACGCCAGCGCCTTCATGGCCAAGAATCGCCGGGAAGATGCCTTCCGGATCTGCGCCGGAGAGGGTGAACTCATCCGTATGGCAGATGCCGGTCGCCTTCACCTCGATCAGCACTTCGCCTTCGCGCGGGCCTTCGAGGTCGACCTCCATGATTTCAAGTGGCTTTCCTGCCTGAACGGCAACAGCGGCGCGGGTTTTCATGGACAATTCTCCTGCAAGTCCGGAATCTAAGACGAAAGTTTCGGGCGAAAGTTTCAGGAATTGTTATATCCCGCAAGCCCGAACCGGCCATAGGATGACGCAATCTGACAAACCCGCTTCTCATGCGACAATCGTGTGAAACGCTTGAGCGGGAGCATGCAAAGCCATAAAACAGAAACAACGTCGCTCGTGGGGGGAAACACCGTTCATGTTCAAGAAGATCCTCGTCGCCAATCGCGGTGAAATCGCCTGCCGGGTCATGAAGACAGCGAGGAGGATGGGCATCGCCACCGTTGCGGTCTATTCCGACGCGGATGCGGATGCCGTGCATGTGGAGATGGCAGACGAGGCGGTGCATATCGGCCCGGCTGCCGCCAATCAGAGCTATCTGTTGGTTGAACGGATCATTGCTGCCTGCAAGCAGACAGGTGCGGAGGCCGTGCATCCGGGCTACGGTTTTCTGTCAGAGAATGCTGCGTTCTGCGAGAAGCTTGAGGCGGAGGGCATTGTCTTCATCGGCCCCAAGCCGAAGGCCATTCAGGCCATGGGTGACAAGATCACGTCCAAGAAGATTGCCGCAGAGGCCGGGGTGTCAACGGTTCCGGGTTTCATGGGGCTGATCGAAGACGCCGAACATGCGGTGAAGATCGCCGGTGAAATCGGTTATCCGGTGATGATCAAGGCGTCGGCTGGCGGTGGCGGCAAGGGCATGCGGATCGCGTGGAACGATGCGGAAGCGCGTGAAGGTTTTGCCCGGTCCAGATCGGAAGCGGCGTCATCCTTTGGCGATGACCGGATTTTTATCGAGAAATTCATCGAGGAGCCGCGCCACATCGAGATACAGGTGTTGGCCGATGCACAGGGCAACTGCCTCTACCTCGGCGAGCGCGAGTGCTCCATACAGCGCCGCAACCAGAAAGTCGTGGAGGAGGCCCCGTCGCCCTTCCTGGATGCCGAGACGCGCGCTGCCATGGGCGCACAGTCGGTGGCGCTGGCAAAAGCCGTTGATTATCAGAGTGCTGGCACGGTCGAGTTCATCGTCGACAAGAACCGCAATTTCTACTTTCTGGAAATGAACACGCGCCTTCAGGTGGAGCATCCGGTGACCGAGCTTGTCACCGGCATCGACCTGGTGGAGCAGATGCTGCGGGTGGCGGCAGGCGAGGCGTTGTCCTTCGGTCAGGAGGACATCAAGCTCAATGGCTGGGCCGTTGAAAGCCGCATCTATGCAGAAGACCCGGTGCGTAACTTTCTGCCCTCCATCGGCAGGCTGACCCGCTACCGTCCGCCGGAGGAGGGCCGTTTTGGCGATGCCGTGCTGCGCAACGACACGGGGGTGACGGAGGGGTCGGAAATTTCCATGTTCTACGATCCTATGATCGCCAAGCTCTGCACCTGGGCGCCGGAGCGGCTGGACGCGATCAACGCGATGAGCGAGGCGCTGGACCGTTTCGTGATCGACGGGATCGAGCACAACATACCGTTCCTCGCGGCTCTGATGAGCCATCCGCGTTGGCGTGAAGGGCGTCTGTCGACCGGTTTCATCGCGGAGGAGTTTCCCGATGGTTTTGTGCCGCCATCGCCTATGGCGGGCGAGCGCACGGTGCTGGCTGCGGTGGCGCTGGCCGTAGAACTTCTGCGGCGTGACCGGCTGGACCGGCTGACGGGCCGTCTCGCGCCGCATTCGGGCGAGCTGAAGCGTGACTGGGTGGTGCGGCTGGATGACGACTATCTGCCCGTCAGCCTTGTCGAGGGCATGATCTCGATCCCGCTGGAAATGGATATCCGCATCGGCGATGCCGATCCGGTGACCGTGCGCTCTTCCTGGCGTCCGGGCGAGCCTGTCTGGGAGGGCGAGGTCAATGGCCGCATGGTTGCGGTTCAGGTGCGGCACATTCTGAATGGTGTGAGGCTTGCGTGGCAGGGCGTCTCTGCTGATGCCCGCGTTATGCTGCCGCGTATTGCCGAGCTTGACCGGTTGATGCCCGTGCGCGAAGCGCCTGATACGTCGAAGATGCTGCTTTGCCCGATGCCCGGGCTGGTCGTGTCCGTCGCAGTCGCCGAGGGACAGGAGGTCAAGGCGGGTGAAACCCTCGCCATTGTCGAGGCGATGAAGATGGAGAATGTCCTGCGTGCCGAGCGCGACGGGATGGTGGCAAAGATCAATGCCGCGCCCGGTGACAGCCTCGCCGTGGATGCGGTCATCATGGAATTCGAATAGGAGCCTTCCCAGAATGGCGGAGAATGAAAAGCGGGCAGCCGTGCTGTTCGACCTCGACGGCACGCTGACGAACCCGTTCGCCGGCATTTCCAATGGAATCCGCCACGCGATGGAAAAGATGGGGCGCACCGCGCCCGACGATGATGCCATCCGCTCCCATATAGGGCCACCATTGCAGGTGACCTTTGCCGCCTTTCTCGAGACGGACGACGAGGCACGCATCTGGGAGGCCGTGGGGCACTACCGCGAGCGTTATCAACGGGTTGGGAAATTCGAGAACGAGATCATACCAGGCATCAGGGACGTGCTCGCTCACTGTGTGGAGACGGGGTATTTCCTGTCGCTTGCGACATCGAAGCTGGAGTCTTACAGCAGGGACATCCTCGCTCATTTCGGCATTTCGGAATATTTCGATGCGGTCCATGGCTCAGCACCCGATGGCACCAATGCCGACAAGGCGGACCTGATCCGGCACATTCTGGCGAGCGAGCCGATTGACGCTGCCAATGCCGTGATGATCGGTGACCGGCTGCACGATGTTGCCGGTGGCAAGGCGAACGGAGTGCCTGCAATCGGTGTTTTATGGGGCTTTGGTGACAGGGTCGAACTTGAACAGGCAGGCGCGTTGGCCGTCGTCGAGCGGCCTTCAGACCTAGCCTCTGCAATTGAGAGCGTTCTCACCGTCCCGGTCTGACCTTCATAAAGCCGTGTGCTGCCCGTCTGCGGGCCTTTACCCATTCAGCTCGATGCGGAACAATAAGGCGTTGAGTCTTCAGGAACCGAGCGGCAGCAATTCATGGCGAGCGACAGGCGTTTGCGCGATCCGATTTTCGCGGCAGCGGAGCGTGAGAGAAACAGGCCCGAGCGACCTTTCATCCATCTGAGGGTGCACTCGGCCTATTCGCTGCTCGAAGGCGCGTTGCCCCTTGGCAAGATCATCGGCCATGCGCTGAAGGACGAAGCGCCTGCCATCGCCATCACCGACACCAACAATCTGTTCGGCGCGCTTGAGTTCTCGCAGAAAGCTTCCAAGGAAGGGCTGCAGCCGATCGTCGGCTGTCAGCTTGATTGTGCGTTTGAGGATGCGCTGGCGGAAAGCCGCCGCGGCAACAGTCGAAAGGGCGGCTCCCAGTATGAGCCGCTGGTTCTGATTGCCGCGACCGGGGAAGGCTATGCCAATCTCGTCCGGCTGGTCAGCCGGGCCTATCTGGAAAACGAGCCGGGTGCGGCGACCCACATCACCACCGAATGGCTGACCGAGCTTTCCGGAGGCATTATCTGCCTGAGCGGTGGTCCACGTGGACCGATTGGGGCTGCGCTGAAGGCCGACCGCCCGGAGGTGGCCGAGCAGCGTCTTCTGTTCCTGAAAGAATGTTTTGGCAACCGGCTCTATGTGGAGCTGGAGCGCTTTGAAGGCTATGACCGCACTCTGGAGGCGGCCGCTGTCGAGCTTGCCTACAAGCATGAATTGCCGCTGGTTGCCACCAATGAGGCATTTTTTCCGGCCCGTGACGACTTTGAGGCTCATGACGCGCTGATCGCCATCGCCGAGGGCGCGGTCATCGCCATGGACGATCGTCGGCAACTCACGCCGGACAATTATCTGAAGAGCCAGGCCGAGATGGCACGGCTCTTTTCCGATCTGCCCGAGGCCATCGACAACACGATAGAGATCGCCCGGCGCTGTTCCTATTTTACGCAGACGCATCCGCCGATCCTGCCGCGGTTTACGGGGGCGGATGCAGCCGATGCGGATGCCGCTCTTCAGGCTGAAGCCGATGAATTGCGGCGGCAGGCTCATGAGGGGCTGGAGCGCCGGATCGAAACGCAGGGACTGGCGGAAGGCTATACGCGCGAGACCTATGTCGAACGGCTCGATTATGAGCTCGGCATTATCGAACGCATGAAGTTTCCGGGTTACTTCCTGATCGTTTCGGACTTCATCAAATGGGCCAAGGCGCAGGACATCCCCGTGGGACCGGGACGTGGTTCGGGTGCCGGCTCGCTGGTGGCCTATGCGCTGACAATCACGGATGTGGATCCGCTGCGGTTCTCGCTGCTGTTCGAGCGCTTCCTCAATCCAGACCGCGTGTCGATGCCCGACTTCGATATCGACTTTTGTCAGGACCGCCGCGAAGAGGTGATCCGCTACGTGCAGGAGAAGTATGGCCGCGATCAGGTGGGGCAGATCATCACCTTCGGTACGCTGCAGGCACGCGCCGTGCTGCGCGATGTCGGTCGCGTGCTGCAGATGCCCTACGGACAGGTGGACAGGCTCTGCAAGATGGTGCCGTCCAATCCGGCCAACCCGACACCATTGCCCAAGGCCATCGAGGACGAGCCGCGCTTCGCTGAAGAGGTGGAGAAGGAGCCGATTGTCGGCACGCTTCTCGACTACGCTCAGAAGCTGGAAGGCCTCTACCGCCACGCCTCGACGCACGCCGCCGGCATCGTGATCGGTGACCGGCCGCTGTCGGAACTCGTGCCGATGTATCGAGACCCGCGGTCCGACATGCCGGTCACCCAGTTCAACATGAAATGGGTCGAGCAGGCTGGACTGGTCAAGTTCGACTTTCTTGGCCTGAAAACGCTGACGGTTCTGGAAACGGCTGTGAAGCTCATCCGCCGGCGTGGGATCGAGATCGACCTGTCGCGCATACCGCTTGATGATCCGGACACTTACGCAATGCTCTCACGCGGTGAGACAGTCGGCGTGTTCCAGGTGGAATCGGCGGGCATGCGCAAGGCGCTGATCGGCATGAAGCCGGACCGGATCGAGGACATCATCGCGCTCGTGGCGCTTTACCGTCCCGGTCCAATGGAAAACATCCCGACCTACAATGCGCGCAAGCATGGTGAAGAGGAAATCGCCTCGATCCATCCCAAGATCGACCATCTGGTAAAGGAGACGCAGGGCGTCATCGTCTACCAGGAGCAGGTGATGCAGATCGCGCAGGAGCTCGCCGGCTACACGCTCGGACAGGCCGATCTTTTGCGCCGCGCCATGGGCAAGAAGATCCGCGCCGAAATGGAAAAGCAGCGGGGCATCTTCGTGAAGGGTGCGACCGAGCGTGGTGTTTCGAAGCAGCAGGCCGATTTCATTTTCGACCTTCTGGCCAAGTTCGCCGACTACGGCTTCAACAAGTCGCATGCGGCCGCCTATGCCATCGTTTCTTATCAGACGGCCTATCTGAAGGCGCATTACCCGGTCGAGTTTCTGGCTGCGTCCATGACGTACGACATGGCCAATACGGACAAGCTCAACGACTTCCGGCGCGACGCCATGCGGCTCGGTATCGAGGTGGTTTCGCCTTCGGTTTTGACATCGCATCGTCCGTTCGAAGTGGGCGAAAACAGAATTTATTACGCCCTGGCCGCGATCAAGGGCGTCGGCGACGCTGCGGTCGAGCACATTGTCGAAAAACGCAATGAGAAGCAGTTCGAGAGCCTGGAGGATTTCTGCGCTCGCATCGATCCGAAGATTGTTGGAAAGCGCGTCTTTGAAAGTCTCATCCAGGCCGGTGCCTTCGACTGTTTTGGACACGACCGTGCGGCTCTCTTTGGCGGCATCGACCGGTTGATGGGCATGGCTGCACGCGCTGCGGAAGATGCAGCCATGGGGCAGGGCGATATTTTCGGGATGTCGGGTGGCGGCGAGCCACAGACAATACATCTGCCGACGGTCGAGCCATGGTCGGCTGCCGACAAGCTTCACCGTGAATTCCAGGTGGTCGGCTGTTATCTCTCGGCGCATCCGCTGGATGAATATGCCGAGATTCTGGAAAAGATGCGGGTGCAGAACTGGGGTGATTTCCAGGCTGCCGTGAAGCGTGGCGCCAGTGCCGGCCGCCTTGCCGGCACCGTTACGTCCAAACAGGAACGGCGCACGCGCACCGGCAACAAGATGGGCATCATCCAGCTTTCCGATGCTACGGGACAGTATGAGGCGGTGCTGTTCTCCGAGGCACTGGCGCAGTACCGCGATCTGTTGGAAGCAGGCTCCTCGGTGGTCATCATGGTGGGAGCGGAGAACAGGCCGGAAGGCGTCAATCTGCGCATCCAGGCCGTGCAATCCCTGGAGGAAGAGGCCTGTCGGATGCAGAAGGCGTTGCGCATCTACCTGCGCGATCCGAAGCCGCTGGCCGCAATCTCATCGCAACTGACACAGCGCGGTGACGCCCAGGTCAGCCTCGTCGTCATCAAGGAAGGCGGGCAGGGCGAGATCGAGGTTGGTCTGCCCAACCGATACCGCATTTCGCCACAGATCGCTGCCGCCATGCGGGCGGTTCCCGGGGTCGTCGAGGTCGAACTCGTTTAGGGTCCTGACCCCAGGGGCGGGGCCTCGGCTGGCGGACGAACTATTCTGCAACTTCTGATCGTTGTTTTGTACGGCCTTTGTGATTAGAAGGCCCCATTGTTTGATTCATATTCGAGGATTTTGTTGTGACCTCTTTGAAAACGGCGGCTGCGGGCCGTGAAGCGCCTGTTCACCTCGGGTTTTCCTTTACCGGACGGGCGCTGGAGTATTTCGGTATCTGGATCGTCAACCTTTTATTGTCGATCATTACGCTTGGTATCTACACCGCATGGGCGAAGGTGCGGCGTCTGCGATATTTTTATGGAAACACCTGGCTCGACGGCCACAATTTCGAGTATCACGCCCGTCCGGTCAAAATCCTGATCGGGCGCATTATCGTGGTGGCGCTTCTGGTCGCCTATAATCTCCTGGTCAGCATTTCCCCGATTTTCGGCCTCCTGATCATTCTTTATCTGCTGGCTTTTCCCTGGCTCCTCAACAAGTCCATGGCGTTTAACGCGCGGATGACCAGCTATCGCAATGTGCGGCTCAATTTCCGTGGGTCCTATTGGGGCGCGTTTCTGGCGTTCGTGATCATGCCGATCGTGGCGCTCCTGACGGCAGGCCTGCTCTTCCCTCTCGCTTCCAAGCTGTCCAACGACTATATCGGCCGTCATCTTGGGTATGGTTCGGCCCGGTTTGAAACACGGGCGCCACTCAAGGCTCTCTATGGCAATCTGGGTGCGACGATCCTGTTCGTCATCATGGTCACCCTGGTGTGTGCCGGGATCGGTTTTCTCGTCGGTTCATCGCTTGTCGCCGCTGGAAACATGATGCAGGGCGGGGGTGACGAACTCCTGGATGTGCTGACCTTCGGGCCGGTCACCGGTGCACTCATCGGCGGGTATATCGCGCTCGCGCTTGCTTATCTTTTCTATGCCGCGGGTGTGCGCAACATCGCGTATAATTACACGGTTCTGGACGGCCAGCATCACCTGGTCTCAACTGTGAACCGTATGCGGTATGTGTGGATTCTGGTTTCAAACCTGTTTGCCACGATCCTGTCTCTCGGGCTCCTGCGGCCCTGGGCCGCGGTCCGCACGTGGCGCTACCTGGCGAGCAGCACGGGTCTTCTGGCCGCCGGACCGCTCGATCATTTCGTCGACGAAGCCGCACCTGAAGGCAATGTGGGCGCGGCAGAGTTTTTCGATATCGAAGGTATCGATTTCGGGCTCTAGCCCGGTGCGCCATGCGGTGGCGCGGGGAACGGTTGGATCATGATTGACGGACGCTATTTTCCGCCAGGGTCATCACGCGCTGTCGCGGCCAGCCTTACCGGCGGGCCGGGGCGGCCCGCGCTGAAACGGGAGGACGAGCCGCAGGCGCAGGCAGTGGTTCTGATGTCGGTCTCCGATCCCCTGGCCGGTGTTCCACGCAAGCTCACATTTGCCGATGGTGGCGTCTTTGAAGCGCCGCTTGAAGCCGATGTGGACGGTTTCCTGAACACGGGCGGGAGCTTCTTTGCACGCCTCACAAGGCTCGAAGCCAATCTCGGCCTGGTCGCTGCGGCGGCTGTGATCACCATCGGTCTCGTTTTTGCGATTTACCGGTTCGGCATCCCGCTCCTGGCATCCGGTGCTGCGGCGATCACGCCGCCACCCATTGTGGCTGCGATGGATCGGGGGACGCTGGAAACGGTGGACCGAGTGGTCTTCTCTCCATCGGAACTGGACGAGGGACGAAAGCAGCAACTGCAGGCCATGTTCCATGAACTGGCGGGTTTTGCGGACGATGCGGGGCCGGCGCTGAAACTGCAGCTGCGCCGGGGCGGTGCCATCGGTGCGAACGCGCTGGCGCTGCCTGGTGGAACGATCGTTGTTACCGACGAGCTTGTCGCGCTCGCTGTATCCGACGACGAGATCGCCGGCGTGATTGCGCATGAGATTGGCCATGTACGCGAGCGACACTCGCTGCAGCAGATCTATCGGGTTTTGGGAATCGGCTTCATGGTCGGCCTGATTGGCGGTGACGCGAGCCAGTTGGTAGACGACGTGGTGACACAGGCGAGTGCGCTGCAGACACTCGTCTATTCGCGCGAGTTTGAGACCCACGCCGATCTTTACAGCGTTGCACTCATGGCCCGGGCGGGGCGCGATCCACTCGCGTTCGTGGATCTGCTTGACCGCATCGTGAGGGCGGCCGGCGGCTCAGATGAAACCGGCTGGTTGGCGACACATCCAGGCACAAAGGACCGACGTGAGGCCGTCCGCAAGCGCGTTGAGGAACTTGGTGAGGCAGGGGAAACGGCCAGAAACTGACCGTGCCTGTGTCGCGCGCCGTCCATCTCAGTCGTCACCGTCGCGCTGTGGCTGTCCAGCCTTTCCGTGACCGAACGTGTAGCCGGTTTCCACCGCCTGTTTGCCGAATTTTTCGCGCAGGCTGTCCATGGCGCCTTCGGCAAGCACACGCTTGTGGGAAAGACGGTCTACCAGATCGGGCGGGTCGGCCTTGGCCGCATCCGTCAGGTCACTCACACCGATGCCCAGAAGGCGAAAGCGTGTGCCATCGATTTCGCGCTTCAGCAGGTCGAGGCCGGTGTGGAAGATGCGGTCGGCCAATCGGGTCGGATCGCCCAACTGCCGGTTGCGCGTACGGATGCGGAAATCGGTGGTCTTGAGCTTCAGGACGATCGTGCGTCCGGCGATGTCGGCCTTCTTGAGGCGGGCGGATACGCGCTCGGAGAGTGCGCGCAGCACCGGCACCAGATCTTCGGCGCGGGACAGATCGACATTGAACGTGGTTTCGGAGGAGATGCTTTTTGCCTCGCTGCGCGGTTTCACGCTGCGCTCGTCCATCCCGCGGGAGAGGTGATAAAGGCGGTCTCCCATCGTGCCATAGCGACGCATCAGGTCGTTGCGTTCCATGGTCTGTAGCTGGCCGATCGTGTGCAGCCCGTCTCTGGCGAGTGTGGCGGTGAAGGCCTTGCCCACGCCCCAGATCAGGGTGACGGGCTGCCGGGAAAGAAAGGAGAATGCTTCCGATTTGCCAATCACCGAAAAGCCTCTCGGCTTGTCCAGATCTGAGGCGACCTTGGCCAGGAACTTGCAGTAGGAAAGCCCCACCGAGACGGTAATACCGACCTCTTCTTCCACCTGGCGCGCAAAGCGGGCGAGCACCATGGCGGGAGGTGCGCCGTGCAGTTTTTCGGTGCCGGAAAGGTCGAGAAAGGCTTCGTCGATGGAGAGCGGCTCGACCATGGGGGTGAGCGCTTCCATCATCGAGCGCACCTGCCGGCCCACTCGGACGTATTTTTCCATATCCGGCTTGATCACCACTGCTTCAGGGCAGGCTTCCAGTGCCTTGAACATGGGCATGGCCGAGTGCACCCCGTTGATGCGGGCGATATAGCACGCCGTTGACACCACACCCCTTTTGCCACCGCCAATGATGACGGGCCTGTCGCGCAGCTCCGGATTGTCGCGCTTCTCGACGGCGGCGTAGAATGCGTCGCAATCGATATGTGCCAGGAACAGGTTCTCCAGTTCCGCATGTGCAAGCATGCGTGGGCTGCCGCACGACCGGCAACGCCTGGACGCAGTCTGCGCCGGGGTCAGGCAGTCACGGCAAAGGCCGTGCGGGAGGGCGTTGACAGGCATGGTATATCATGTGAACATAAAGTGAACATGCATCTTACTGGAAACGGCATCGGGGCACAAGCTGCGGTGTGGAGGAGGCTGAGGTGAACTATCAAGTCGCGCCTCTGACGCCGGAGTTGTGGCCGGCGTTCGAGGATCTGTTTGGCAGGCAGGGGGCCTGCTATGGATGCTGGTGCACGCATTTTCGCCTGCCGCCGGCTGTGCGGCGTGAGAACAACCGCGAGCGTAACAAAGACCACATAAAGGCGCGGATCGAGGCTGGTCCGCCCCCCGGACTCCTTCTGGTTGAGGGCGGTCGCGCCGATGGCTGGATGCAGATCGGCCCGCGTGGCGATGTTCCTGAGTGGAACAACAGGGGGCGTGTTTCGGCGCCCGTGGAGGATGGCGATGACCGGGATCCGACGGTCTGGGCAATCTCCTGCTTTTTCCTGCGTCCCTCGGCGCGCCGTAAAGGGCTGTCGCACCACCTGGTGGCTGCCGGGATCGACCACGCCCGTGTTCAGGGAGCCCGTTTTCTGGAGGCCTGTCCGATAACCCGCTCCAGGGATACACGCTCCATTGGCCTCTTTGTCGGATCGACGCGGGTTTTTGAGAAGGCGGGATTTGAGACGGTTCTGGAGCGCAAGGCAGGGCGCCCGTTGATGCGGTTGACGCTTTGACGCCGCGTACCATGCGGCGCCGCGGTTACACCGGCATGGGGGCCGAATTGCTTATGGTAACGCAGCACTTTGAGCAGGGTGGTATGCCGGGCGGGCCTTGCCGGAGCATCGGACCGAAAAATGGAAGCCGTTTTCGGGTTATTCCGGTGTCTGATCAGCGGCGCCTGGACGGACGCACGGCCATTTTAACAGATACTGACCCCTAGAGATTTAGCGAGCGGGAGATTTTTTCGCCGGCCTCTTTCCAGTGTTCAACCACCGTTATCCCCTGCGGGATCGGGGGCATGAGCGCGCGTACGGAATTGTCGGCCATGAGGTGAAAAAGATGCGCGTCCACGACCGTGTCGCGTACGGAGACAAGGTTGTAATACATGTCATCGACGAAGGCGACGGGGCGGGGATGGTGGCCGCGCAGGCGCTTGATCGCGGGCCCCTTGGCGCGTTCCGTGGTCAACAGTGGGTAGCGCATGTCGAGCTGGTCGAGCAGGGTGCGGCGTGTCTGTCGATAGCGATGCGGCATGGCGGTAAGGAGCACCACCTGGCTCGCCCTGGACAGGCGTGCAATGGTCTCCGAAGCGTCTTCGGCGAGCTTCTGCCAGTCGTGCTGAACCTCGAAGAATGCATCGACAAGCTGAGCGACCGTTTCATTGTCCACGCGCTGACCGGATGAGAGGTCGGTCACGTTTCCGTTCAGGCCAAAGCTTTCCAGTTTCAGTTCGAAGCCGCGCGTGCGCAGATATTCCGGAAACGGCCTGATGAATTCCAGGATCACATCGTCCACATCGAGCACAATCAGGGGATCGTTGCTGAGTGAAAGCTCATCAATCTGCCGGGCGGTTTCCGGGTCAATCGTCATATGTCGCTGTCCAAAGTTGTGTCAGGGCTGGATGTCGTAGGATGTGTTGCCGTGGGGCAGGGCGGAGGGTGCCTGGGCTACGGTCCGGGGAGCAATGCCGCTTTCCTCGGAAAAGCGCAACAGGGTCGGTTCGTGTGCCAGAATGAACTGCAGAACGCCGGTCAGAAATCCTGGTTCGGCAGCGGCGGCGCGGATCTGGTTTGCCTCGATACCGGTGAGTGAGAGAAACCGTGGCAGGAGTTGGTCGTCTGCGGCTATGAATGCCAGGGCGGAAACGGCTATGGCTTCGGCTTCCTCTCGTTGCATGGTCCTTCTCTCCAATCGATGTCAGGGATGGTGCGCGGCATTTTCCGTGAGACGAATTGCGCGCAAATCCAGGGCCGCTATGCTGTAAAGCTACGATTCGCGGGCGCCCATTACCGATTCATAAATCAAATCGTGCAAGGGTGGCGTCTGAAATTTCGTTGTCTGACGTGTTCCCGGCAGGGCCGGGTCTTAGGCGAAGGCAGCGGGGTTGAGTGGGACGGGGTGTGATGTCAAAGAAAGTCATGATCGTCGAAGACAACGAGCTCAACATGAAGCTCTTTCGCGATCTCATCGAGGCAAGCGGTTACGATACGGTGCGCACCCGTGATGGATTGCATGCGCTGGACCTCGCGCGTGAGCATCGCCCCGACCTGATCCTGATGGACATTCAGTTGCCGGAGGTTTCCGGGCTCGAGGTCACGAAATGGCTCAAGCAGGACGATGACCTGCATACCATACCCGTCATCGCGGTAACGGCCTTTGCCATGAAAGGCGATGAGGAGCGTATCCGCCAGGGTGGCTGCGAGGCCTATATCTCCAAGCCGATTTCCGTGCCGAATTTCATCGAAACGATCAAATCCTATCTGGGGGATGCCTGATGCTGCGGACGGCTTCCCGAAGACCTTCGTGAGGAGCCGGTCATGACCGCGCGCATTCTGGTTGTTGACGACGTCCCGTCCAATGTGAAGCTTCTCGAGAGCCGGTTGATGGCGGAGTATTTCGAGGTTGTCTGTGCGCATAGCGGTGCGGAAGCCCTGAAAATCTGCGCCGGAGGCAAGGTGGATGTCGTTCTGCTGGACGTCATGATGCCCGAGATGGATGGCTTCGAGGTCTGCCGCAGGCTCAAGTCAAATGCCGCCACACAGCATATTCCCGTTGTGATGGTGACAACGCTGGGCGAAACATCCGACCGCGTACGGGGGCTGGAAGCCGGCGCCGACGACTTTTTGTCCAAACCCGTGGACGACCTTCAGCTGGTGACACGGGTGAAAAGCCTGATGCGGCTGAAAATGCTGACGGATGAACTGTGGCTGCGGACGGAGACAGCGGAGAACGCCGGTTTCGAGGCGGGACTGGAGGAGGATCGGCGCGATTCATCCGCCATCCTGCTGATTGACGAGGCTCCCAATTCGTCCGCTGCGATCTCGGCCATGTTGCGGGGGCATTTTTCTCTTGATGTCGAGGACGATCCGCAGGCCGGTCTCTTTCGCGCCGCCGAAGGTGGTTATGAATGCGTTCTCGTGACCTCCAGCTATGCGACCTATGATCCGCTGCGGCTCTGCGCCCAGTTGCGCGCGCTGGACCGCACCCGGCTTCTGCCGGTGATGCTGGTGGTCGACCAGGACGAGGGACCGATGATCGCGCGGGCGCTGGAACTCGGGGTGAATGATTACATCGTTCGTCCGGTCGATCAGCAGGAGCTTCAGGCTCGCCTGCGCACGCAGTTGCGGCGCAAGCGCTATAATGACCGTCTGCGCTCGAGTGTCAGCCAGAGTTTTCGGATGGCCGTGACAGATCCTCTGACGGGGCTTCACAACCGCCGCTATCTCGACACGCATCTGCCGAAGCTTCTGGCGCGCGCCGTTGCGCGTCGGCGCTCCCTGTCGGTGATGATGGCCGACATAGACCTCTTCAAGGCGATCAACGATCGCTGGGGTCACCCGAGCGGCGATGATGTGCTGCGTGAATTCGCCGACCGATTGCGTCAGAACATCCGGGGCATCGATCTGATCTGCCGTTTCGGGGGGGAAGAGTTCGTTGTTGTAATGCCGGATACCGAGCGCGACATGGCCGAAATGGTGGCCGAGCGTCTACGGGTTGCCATAGCGAGCGAGCCCTTCACGGTTGATGGCGGCAAGAACGCGATCGCGGTCACGACCAGTGTCGGTGTGGTTGGTTGTGCGGGGGGCGATGGTGACCCGGCTGACCTTCTGAAGCGCGCCGACGCCGCACTCTACGATGCGAAAAGCAAAGGGCGCAATCGCGTGGTGGCCTCCGCGGCCTGAGGCCGGGTGATGCCCATATCGTGAATGCGCGCGGCAGACAGGCGCCGTGCCTCGTGTGCCTGGATCACACCACTGCCAGCACACGGGTAGTCGTGCAGCACGAAAGAGTGATAACCCACTCCACCAATTAGGGGCTGACGAAACGCAAGGTGCACGCCATATTTAACCCTAACGTCAGGGAGTTGGCGGGAATGGTTAAGTAAGTGTTGATTTTCTGACCGCCCTGCGCAAATCTCTCGACCGACAGGGGCGGGCTTCAGGTCATGGCGTTTATCGCCGGGCTGCCGCCTCGAGATACCCCATGATGCTCAGGTCCGCCGCATCTCCTGGGTCCGTGGGGTTGGCCGGCCGGCGCTGGTTTATAGTGGCCTCCTCGTACCGCTGCCAGTTTGCCGACCGGCCCCCGATTTCTTCCCGTCGAACAGGCATTTTCAACACCCATGGCCGGCCGATCGCTCCAGACGGCCTTCAAAGCGTATGGATTCAAAGCATTTCGCAGTCAGGTGGAAACGCCTGGCGTCCGAATAAACACGCGAAAGCAGGCAGATGGAGCGCAGCGGCGTTTCGGTGAAACGGTGAACCGTCCGGGAACACAAACAAAAACGCCGCCCGAGGGCGGCGTTCCGATAAGGCGCGGCGAAACCGAATCTATTTGATCTTGGTTTCCTTGAATTCCACATGCTTCTTGGCAATGGGGTCGTATTTCCGCTTGGTCATCTTGTCGGTCATCGTGCGGCTATTCTTCTTCGTGACGTAGAAGAAGCCCGTGTCCGCCGTCGACTGGAGCTTGATCTTGATGGTCGTGGCCTTCGCCATGTCTGTCGTCCGTTTCTGGTGGTTTGTCGGTCGCGCGAAAGCAGAATCTCTCCACCAGCGCTTAAAGAGTCTGGCGGACACATAAAGGGTACACGCGGAAAGTCAAGCCGGGTTATGCATGAGTGGGAGGCAAGTGGCGCAGTCGGCTTGCCTTCTCATTCATATCATCGATGCCGAAAGCTGAACGGACTTGTGATGGGGGCTGGGACTGCTGGCCACCATCTCATGGTTCCTTCACAATCGGATTCGAAGACGAGATTGAATTCTCAGCGTTAGCTGTCCGTATTGATACTTTTTTTGCGAATATATTATTTTTGTATAAATTTATTAATAAATAGTTTTTCCCAAAGGTATGGGAAATATATAATGAGAATATTTATTCATTCATCAAAATTGCATTTTATGATCGCTCTTTCTCATTCTTGGTTAAAGGCAAGCGCATTCTTTGCGGTCTTTCTGGGAATGTTGGGCAGCGGTGCTGTTGCTCAAACTCTGCCCGATTTCGGAACGTGCGATTCACGAATGTGGCTGTCGCAGGGAAACCAGACCCGTCTCAATGCAATCAACACATCCACGAACCCATTCACTTTTGTGAATCAAGGAGGGGTGACGTTCGGATACAATGGAACTGCCTTTAATCCAGTAGACAATTACGGATATGCTGTTAATAATAGTTCAACAATTCTTTATAGGATTGGATCAAATGGCGCTGCCCAAAGTCTAGGTACTATATCTGGAGTCCCCTCGACTTTAAGAGTTAATACTGGTGATATATCTGATGATGGATCATATTATATTTATGGTAGGACTCACGATAGATATATATATAAAGTAGATATTCCAACAAGAACTGCAACCAGGATTACATTGAGCAGAAGCGTTTTCCTTTCCGACGTCGCGTGGTCTAACGGGCTTCTTTATTCCAAGGAAGGGGACTCATCTCAACTCATTTCCATAAATCCTGTCACCGGGGCGGTCACCAATGTTGGTAATACCGGTCTCTCCCCAGGCAGCTATTTTGGGGCAATGTTCGGTGCGCCCAACGCCGTTTATGGCTCAGGGAACGCGGGAGAGGGCTTCTATGAGTTCGATCTTGACACCGGTCGGGCAACACGCATTTCAAACGCACCGGGTTCGTCAGTCAACGACGGCATGAAATGCGCCACCACCAAACTCAGCTTTCAGGCGGATATAGCCATATCAAAGACCGATGGGCAGGAAGCCTATACGCCAGGCGACGACGTGACCTATCAGATCACGGTGAGGAACAACGGGCCATTCGGTGCGACAGATGTCGGAGTAGACGATCCCTTGCCGGCGGGTATCACGTCGGCGAGCTGGACATGCGCCGGCTCTGGCGGCGGTGTCTGCGATGCCGCGAGCGGTACTGGCGCGCTTGACAATCAAACGGTCAGTCTTCCTGTAGGCGGTTCGGCTACCTACAACTTTACGATTTCTGTGCCTTCGGACTTTTCCGGCGACCTCACCAACATGGCAACGTTGAGACTTCCCGACACGATCATAGACACTACCCCGCCGGACAATAACGATTCCGATGTCGACCGAGAAGCTTCGATGTCTCTCATCAAGGATGCGGTACACGATGACGCCAATGGAAACGGGCGGGCCGACGTCGGCGAGGCTATCAACTACAATTTCACGGTTGAGAATACTGGTGATGTCCCGCTGACCGATGTGGTTGTAACGGATTCCAAGGCAACGATTTCCGGTAGCCCAATTCCAATACTGGCTCCTGGCGCGGTCGATACCACCTCAGTGACGGGTACCTACACAATTTCGGAAGCTGATTTAATCTCCGGGAGTGTCGACAATGTTGCCTTATTGACCGCGAAAGATCCGGATGGCGATGAACTCTCGAAACCGTCGCGTCCACGCGACGGCGAGGTGGGAGATTCGACGAGCATCGATACGCCGCTGGAGGGCGGGTATGATTTTGTCAAGGAAGCGGTGCATGCAGATGCGAACAGCAACGGGCGTATCGATGCGGGCGAGGTGCTTAACTACAAGTTCACGGTGGAAAACACGGGCAATGTCTCACTGACCAATGTGGTCGTGACGGATTCGCGAGCAACGGTTTCAGGCAGTCCCCTGGCCGGCCCGCTGGCGCCGGGGGCAATTGACTCCACAAGCGTTACGGGCACCTACACCGTCACGCAGGCGGATATCGATGCAGGAGACCTCGACAATGTTGCCTCATCGACGGCGAAACTCCCGAATGGCAGCGAAATCCCCAAGCAGTCTCGTCCGCCTGGCGGTAGTGAGGGCGATCCAACCAGGCCGCCTGGCGATCATGACCCAGTCTCAGACTATGATTTTGTTAAGGAAGCGGTACATGACGACGCCAACGGGAATGGGCGGGCGGACGTTGGAGAAGTGGTCAACTACACGTTTACAGTGGAGAACACCGGCAATGTAACACTGACCGATGTGGTTGTGACCGATTCAAAGGCGACGATCTCCGGTAGTCCGATCCCCTCGCTTGCGCCGGGGGCGATCGATACGAGCTCCGTAACCGGCGTCTATACGATCACCGAGGCAGATCTTGCGTCCGGCAGTGTTGATAATGTTGCGTCGGCGACCGCCAAAAATCCGAGGGGCAACGACATCCCCAAGCAATCGCGTCCACCAAATGGCACCGAAGGTGAAACGACAAGCGTTGAGACGCCTACCGAGGGAGACTATGATTTTGTGAAGGAAGTGGAGCATGTGGATGCCAACGGCAACAACCTGATTGATGCCGGTGAAGTGCTCAACTACAAGTTTACCATTGAGAACACTGGCAATGTCTCGCTTACCAATGTGGCCGTGACGGATTCGCGGGCAACAATTTCGGGCAGTCCGCTTGCAGGACCGCTGGCGCCGGGAGCGGTGGACAGCACGAGCGTTACGGGCGTCTACACCGTCATTCAAGCGGATATTGATGCGGGTGATCTCGATAATGTCGCTTCATCAAATGCGAAGCTCCCGAACGGTGCTGAAGTCCCCAAACAGTCTCGTCCGCCTGATGGCGAAGAGGGCAATCCCACACAGCCGCCTGGAGGTGTTGCTACGGTTTCTGACTATGATTTTGTCAAGGATGCGGTGCTTGACGATGCCAATGGTAACGGGTTTGCCGACGCGGGTGAGGTGATCAACTATACGTTCACGACCGTGAATACGGGCAATGTCACGTTGACGGGCATTGCGGTCACCGACGACAAGGCGGAAATCACGGGCAGCCCAATAGCCTCGCTGGCACCGGGTGAAGTGGATACCAGCGTGACTGGAACACATGTGATCACACAGGACGATATTGATGGTGGTTCCTTCGAGAATGTGGCAACTGCTGTCGGAAAAAATCCGCGGGGTGAGGAGGTGCCAAAACAAGCGCGTCCGCCGGGGGGCCAGCCAGGCGAAGCGACGGTCATGCCTTTCGCCACAAATCCCTCGGTTGAACTGGACTTGCAGGGCTTATGGAACGACACGAACGGAAACGGCTTTCCTGATCCCGGTGAACCTGTCACCTATTCTTTCGTGGTCCGCAACACTGGCAATGTGACGCTGAAGGACCTTTCGATAGTTTCCCTTGACGTGGTGACAGAGGGTGGAGGAACACCACCCATATCCGTTCCCGCCCCGAGCGGCATGCTCGCGAGTCTTGCGCCGGGTGGTGAGGATGCTTCTCTTCTCACAGTTTCCTATCCTTTGACGCAGGCAGACATTGACGCTGGTGGGATTATTGCAACAGCAAGTGTAGGCGGGCAGGCTCTCGATGGCACCCCTGTGGCGGATGCATCCGACGACCCAGCCGAGATCGCTGACATCGACCTTGAAGATGATGGTGAGCCGGATGATCCGACGCCCACCCCTCTGCCACAAATCGCAGCTCTCGGACTTGAGAAGACGGGGGTTTTTCAGGGAGATTCTGGGCGGCTCGCGGAGCCCGGCGACACCATCCTTTATACGCTGACAGCGACCAATGAGGGCAATGTGACCATGTCCAATGTGAGGCCTTCCGATCCAGGACCACGCTTTGGCGGGCAGCCTGGCAGGGGGATGCTGTCTTCTTTCTCTCCACCCAGTGCCAACCTCGGCGCGGGTGAAAATGCGGGGTTCACCGCAACATACACGATAACGCAGGCAGATATCGATGCGGCGCGGGGGCTTGAGGACGGCATCCAGAACCGGGCGACGGTTTCCGGAACCGGACGGGGAGGGCAGGAGGTGCTTTCACCCGCGGCCGATGCTGTGGTGGACTTGCCAGGCTATGCGATCAGCAAGATGACGCCCCTGACAGAAGTTCGTCGCGGTGGTCGTGTCCCATATAGGATCAGTGTGAAGATGCTCGGCTCCGTTGGGGAAAGCGCGGTGAATATCGTCGACATGACGCCCGCCGGTCTAACCTTCGTGCAGGGAAGCGCACTTCTGGACGGCAAGGCGGTGGAACCCAAAGTGGAAGGGAGGAAGCTAACATTCGAAAATGTTACGCTTCCGACCGACGAAGTGATGATTATCGAGCTTGATCTCGCAGTGACGGGAGCTGCCAAGCCCGGCGAATATGTAAACCAGGCGTGGGTGGCGACGCCCGCCGGCACCATGGTTTCTCGTGTTGCCACAGCTGTGGTGCAAGTGGTGGTTGAAGCGCTGTTCGACTGCGGCGACATTTTTGGCAAGGTGTTCGACGACAGGAACCGCAACGGTTACCAGGACAGGGGTGAACCGGGGCTGCCGGGTGTGCGGGTTGCCGCGGTGAAGGGGCTGCTGCTGACGGCGGACGATCACGGGCGCTTTCATGTGGCCTGTGCGGATCTTCCCGATCAGCGGATCGGCACGAACTACATCATGAAGCTTGATCCGCGATCGCTGCCATCGGGATACCGTCTGACGACGGAGAACCC